>Ga0137378_10000332_pt1 | contig 34627 bp, 30 predicted proteins | sample SagtaG_21_FD_104813 | JGI IMG/M metagenome (GOLD analysis project Ga0137378, IMG submission 104813) | Vadose zone soil microbial communities from Sagehorn Ranch, Mendocino, California, USA - Sage2_L_60_16 metaG | ecosystem: Environmental > Terrestrial > Soil > Vadose zone | place: USA... | reverse complement strand
TGGTTAGACCACGCCTTCGACCGCACCGGCGTCGTTTCCCACGAAATCTTCGAACTCGACTTTCCCTCCTTGCCGAACCGGCAAATTCAAATCAATCCTGAGACTCCTCCCGATGCATCTCCCACCCGCGAAGGCGAAAAGGCCGAACGAGTTGTTTACCGCTGGACCAGGAAGCAGACACCCGGGGCTGAATCTGGCAAAGAGACAGCCAAATCGGCGCCGGACATTTCTTTGACCACCTTTTCGTCCTGGAATCAGCTGGCGAACCGGCTGGCTGCCTTGTTGATACCTTCCGAACAAGCGTCACGCCGGCTTTACGACCGAGCCATGTCAATTACATCCAGACAGGCCAGCGCCGACCAGAAGATGTCGGACTTCTACGACTTCGTCTCGAAGAAGATCCATATGGTTGATCTGCCACTTGGCTCCACGGGGTTTCGCCCTCGCAAACCTGCCGATATCCTTACCAGCGCCTACGCTACCGGGGAAGATAAGTTTGTACTCTTGGCTGCCCTGGCAAACAATTTTTTCGGGCCGGCGCGCATGGGCTTGGCTTCCAGTTTGGGAGCGGTGAGCGCAAAGGACCTTCCTTCGCCGGCGAAGTTCGATCACCTCCTTACCATGTCGGGCTACCGCTCCGCGAGTTTCTGGATGGATCTGAACATCGAGGTTGCGCCCTTTCTCATGATTCCCTCGCAATTCCGCGACAAGCCCGTTTTTGTAGCAGGGCCAGCGGCAGGGAGCCACTGGGATACGGTTGTCGCATCATTTCCCTTTCCCGCCACGCAGAACGTGCTTGTGGATGCCGCGCTTGCCGCGCAAGGCGGGCTCACCGCCAAGGTTCATTACTCCATGCGCGGGGACAACGAGTTGGTGTTGCGTTTGGCGTTCCACCACTCACCGAGAGACAAATGGAAGGAGCTGGCGCAGCTGCTCTCGCTCACGGACGGCTTTCGTGGGCAAGTGGTCAGCGTCAACGCGTCGGACCCCTACGCCACCAAAGAGCCTTTCACCGTCGAGTACGAGTTGAATCAGACGAAATTCGTGGATTGGTCGAAGAAGATGGTGAGCATTCCCGCGCTGCTCCCGCAACTGGGGCTTCCCGATCCGCCTGCCAAGTCGGCATCGGGCGCGGCAAGTGCCGCTATCGAGCTTGGCACGCCGCTCGAAGTGCAAACGCGCGTGGTCCTGCATCTTCCTCCCGGCACCAAGGTTAGTACTCCGGCCGGCACATCGGTCGAGCGCGACTATGCTTCGTATTCCTCGCAATATTCTGCGAACGGTTCTACGATTACCGCATCGCGCCACATCAAATTTATCTTGAAAGAAGTACCGGCGGATCGCGCGGCGGACTACAGCGTCTTCCTCCGTGCGGTCCAGAGCGACGAAGCCCAGGACTTCACGCTCGAACGGCCCGACAGCGCTGGGACAAAAACAAATTCGGCGGCGCCAAACAACACAGCGCCGTCGAAAACAGTTCCACCGAAACCATGAAGCTTACTTAATCTCCAGAATTTCTTTTTCCTTGGCGCCGGAGAGGTCCTCGATTTTCTTGGTTTCCGCGTGTGTGAACTTTTCCATCTCTTCAAGGGCCCGCTTTTGTTCGTCCTGGCTGATTTTCTTGTCCTTCTCGAGCTTGTCGATGGCTTCTTTGATGTCCCGGCGGATGTTGCGGACAGCCGTGCGGTGATTTTCCAGGATTTTATGCAGATGTTTGACGAGTTCCTTGCGGCGCTCTTCGGTCGGGGCAGGCATGGGTACGCGCACCACCTTTCCATCGTTCGTGGGATTCAGCCCGAGATCGGAAGCGCGAATCGCCTTGTCAATCAGCGGCACCACGCTGGGGTCCCAGGGCGCAATCACCAGCAATGTCGCCTCGGGGACAGTCACCGTGCCCAGTTGGTTCACCGGCATTGGCGTGCCGTGATAGTCCACGCGGATGGCGTCCAGGATGGCCGCGTTCGCGCGTCCGGTGCGCAGCGTGGCGAGCTCCTTGCGAAAATCCTCGACGGCTTTTTCCATGCGCGTCCTGGCCGCCGCCATCGCGTCTTTGGTTGTTGCAATCGTCGTCATTTTTCAAGTCCTCTTCGGCACTCGGTTCTTAGTAGAATTCTAGAAGAGAAAGACTTTGCCGGCTTCTTCGTTCTGGAGCACCTCATCCGCCCCGGCCGTTGGTGCCGTCCGGGATGGTTTCCTATATTAAACTGACCCCTGACGACTGATAACGGAAAACTGTTTAGGCCGGGGTAACCTTCGATCCTACGCGCTCGCCTAAAACGACTCTTTTGATGTTGCCAGGCCGATTCATATTGAAGACCACGATGGGCATGCCGTTGTCCATGCACAGCGAAATCGCGGTCGCATCCATCACTTTCAGGTTCTGGCTCAGCACCTCGCGGTAGGAGATCGCGGCAAAAAATCGCGCGTCGGGAACCTGCTCGGGATCCGCATCATAAACGCCCTCGACCCGCGTGGCCTTGAGGATCGCCTCGGCTTTGATTTCCATGGCGCGCAGCGCCGCCGCAGTGTCGGTTGAAAAGTACGGGTTCCCCGTTCCCGCGGCAAAAATGACCACGCGGCCTTTTTCCAAGTGACGGATAGCGCGCCGGCGGATGAACGGCTCACAAACCTCTTTCATTTCGATGGCGCTCAGCACGCGGGTGAACACACCCTCTTTTTCAAGGGCATCCTGCAAGGCCATGGCATTGATGACCGTTGCCAGCATGCCCATGTAATCGCCGGTGGCGCGGTCGATCTCGAAACCTTTTTGGCGCGCGCCGCGGAAGATGTTTCCGCCGCCGACCATGATGGCCGTTTCCACTCCCAGCGCATGAACTTCCTTCAGTTCACGCGCGATGGAGAGAATCGTTTCGCCGTGAATGCCGAATCCGTGCGGCCCCTGGAACGCTTCGCCGGAAAGCTTCAGTAGGATGCGGCGGTATGCCGGCTTGTACTTCTTCGCAATTCGAGCAATGCCATTCTTCTTCGAGGCCATGAGTCTCCGATTTTGCGGCTTTAAATCCACGGAATTGTAACAAACTATGCCTGGCCCCGCACTTTCGCCGGCTGCAGGGCGGTGTCACAACTTGCATTTGGCAGGGGCCTATTTCAGGCCTAAGGCAGTGGGATGCTTCGGTTCATAGAGGCCCACTTGGCCGCCCCCGGGAAGCGGTATCTTCGTGATGGAACCCCACCGCGCTTGCTCGACCGTGGAGCACCTAACATTTTTCTTCGCAAGGGAAGCGATTTCGGCCTTTAGGTCCTGGCACATGAGGTAGAGCTCATGAGCACCATTCTCGTCCGACGGGTGGAAGGCAGCTTCTGCCAGGGGCAGGGCGAAGACCAGCCAGCCATGACCGGCGTCCACGGACTGGAATCCCAGCACGTCTCGAAAAAAGGCGCGGTCCGCCCCGGCGTTCTTGCTGTAGATGACCACATGGGCGCCAGAAATCATTGGTTCCTCCTAAGCATGCCGGGAACTCCGCGCAAGCTGCGTATTCGTGAAATCCATCTCGCAGAACCGCGGGAGGTCAAATGTGGACACTACCACAGTCCGGCAGGCAACAGAGCAGAGCCCCGATTGCGCCGGGGCGTTCTAGTCGGGCTTCCTTCAAATTGTGGCTCTTAAGATTTTGCCGGTGCCGCTTCCGGACTTGCCGACGGGCCGCCACTCACTTCACCAACTTTGAAACGCACGAAGCGCCGGACGGAAATGCTTTCGCCGAGCTTGGCGATCGCCTGAGCGATCATCTCGCCGATTGTCACGCTCTCGTCCTTGATGTAGTGCTGTTCGTAGAGGCAATTCTCCTCGTAGAACTTCTCCATTTTGCCCGTGACGATTTTCTCGACGACTTGCTCAGGCTTGCCGGAAGCCAGCGCCTGCGCCCGATAGATTTCGCGCTCCTTCTCGAGCATGTCCGGGGTGACTTCCTCGCGCCGCACATAGCGCGGATCGAGCGCGGCGATGTGCATGGCGATGTCGTGCGAAAGCTGCTGAAATGCTTCCGTGCGCGCCACGAAGTCCGACTCGCAGTTCAGCTCCACGATCACGCCGATCTTTCCGCCAGCGTGGATGTAGCTGCCCACCAGGCCTTCGCTGGCTTCGCGCGTAGCTTTCTTGGCTGCAGCTGCCTGGCCCTTCTTGCGCAGAACGCTGATGGCTTTTTCGATGTCGCCATTGGCTTCGACGAGCGCGGCGCGGCAATCACTGAAGCCCGCGTTGGTCCGTTCCCGCAATTCCTTGACGAGTTGGGCTGGAATTTGCACGGCAGGTTGTTGTGTACTCATTCTTTTTTCCCTTGTTCTCTAAAGTCTTGTTGCCTGCACTTCTTGCAGAACGGCCCGCCCCGAGCCGTTCGGGGCGGGCCACTAGAATTTCCCACCCACGCAGTTCTTTAACGCTCTTCTTCGTCCGGAGGCACCGTAGTTTCCGCGCCTTCCACTTGTGCTTCCGCGCCCTCCACGAAGTCGCCTTCCTGCTTTTCGTACTGTTCGTATGCGCTGGTGTCCACGTACTCGACACCCTCGACCAACGCCTGATCTGCCGCGGACTTCTGCTCCGCCACCTGCGATTGCTGGTAGGCGTGGCGCCCTTCCGCCACGGAATCCGCGATTTTTGTGGTGAAGAGCCGGATGGCGCGCAGCGCGTCGTCATTTCCGGGAATGATCCAGTCCACCACGTCCGGGTCGCAATTCGTGTCCACAACGGAAACCACCGGAACGCCCATGCGGCGCGCTTCCTTCACGGCAATCTCCTCGGCGTTCGAGTCGATGACGAACATGGCGTCCGGCAACTGCGCCATGTTCTCAATGCCTTCCAAATTCTGGTGGAGATGCTTCATCTCACGGTCCAGCCGGGCGCGTTCTTTCTTCGAGAGCTGCTCCATGCGCCCGTCTTCCGTCATGGCTTTCAGCAGCTTGAGGCGCTTGATGGATTTCTGCAGCGTGGCCCAGTTGGTCAGCGTCCCGCCCAGCCAGCGGTGGTTCACGTAAAACGCGCCGCAGCGCTTCGCCTCTTCGGCAACAGCTTCCTGGGCCTGGCGCTTTGTGCCTACAAATAAAATGTTTCTGCCTTGTGCGGACATATCACTCACGAAGCGACTGGCTTCGCGAAACATTTTAAGGGTTTTCTGAAGGTCGATAATGTGGATGCCGTTGCGTTCCCCGAAAATATATTCCTTCATTTTCGGATTCCAGCGGCGCGTCTGGTGACCGAAGTGAACCCCGGCCTCCAGTAGTTCTTTCATCGTAATTTCTACTGCCAAGTTCCCTCCTAATAGGATAGCTGCTTTTCGCGACGGCGTTGTCGCAGCGGCTCTACACCGCCCTTCCAGCGCCGCCTTCGCAGCAGCCTCTTGCCGGCAGCTTGCCGGCCATGATCTCAGGCAAATGACCCGCGTCATCTCCCTGGAACTTGTTCCTGACCGGGGCCTGGCTCTTCGCCCGCGACTGATCACCAAGCGCCGTTTAACGCTTGGTGAACTGGAATCTCTTTCTTGCGCCTTTTTGCCCGTACTTCTTGCGTTCCTTCATTCGGGAATCGCGCGTCAAAAATCCGTTCTTCCGCAGGGACGCGCGCAGCTCTGGATTGAATCGCGCAATCGCCCGCGACAACCCCATGCGCACAGCGCCAGCTTGCCCGCCCACGCCGCCGCCACCTGCGGTTACCAACACGTCCACCTGGTCGGCCAGGTTAGTGAACTTCAGCGGCTCGGTCGCTTCATGCTTCCAAGCATGATTCGGAAAATATTGCTCCACGGAACGGTCGTTGACGGTGAACTTCCCCGAACCCGCGCGAAGGAACACGCGTGCAATGGCCTCCTTGCGCCGCCCTGTTCCCAGAAACCATGTTTGCGTGCCCGCGAGGGGCGTACCTGCTGTACTCAACGTTCCTCCTGACTCTCAAAAAACGTGGCCCGGCCTGCTGGATGCTTCAGGCAGGTGGCGCCGCTAAACCGGCACCTGACCTAGCGGCTGGCTCCAGACACCCCACTCTTCGGCGTGCTCCACGCCTAGCTGATTCCCAGCGAAGGCCTGCATCGGACCAACGTAGATAGGAACAGCAATGTGCGGAAAAACAACGAATCTCGTTTACAGCTACAGGGCAACCGCCTGCGGCTTTTGCCCGGCGTGCCGCGCCAAGCCCGTGGCATCGCGGTACACGCGCAATTTCTTCGCCCGACGCGCCTGCAGCTTATTCTTCGGGAGCATCCCGAGAATTGCCTCACGCACCACCCATTCGGGCCGGCTCTCGCGCACGCGCTTTACCGGCACGGTTTTCAGTCCGCCGGGGTATCCGCTGTGCGTGTGATAAACCTTCTGCTCTATCTTGTTCCCCGTCAGCCGGATTTTATCCGCGTTGATCACGACCACATGGTCGCCGGAATCGAGATACGGGGTAAAAGTCGGCTTATCCTTGCCGATCAAAATCCGCGCCACTCTCGTGGCCAGCCGCCCCAGCACGGCGTTTGTGGCGTCCACGACGTACCAATTCGCGCCCGTTTTCAGGGCTTCCGCCTCGGCTCCCTTGGCTACATACGTCCTCATCGCACTCAGTCACACCTTTCCCTATAGAGACAAACGTTAATTCTAGAGTAGCCTTTGTCCAGTGTCAACGCGATTATCGGGATTATCGGCGCCGTTTTACAATGAGCGTGCGAATCAGATTGGCAGGAAAGGCTGGAACCATCGAGGTTTTAGAGCAGGTTACACGTTTCACTCGTTTCTTAGGCAAATCCAGCCGATGACCGCGGACCTTCATCCGCAATGAGCGGGCGTTCCCATCCAATTTTCTTCCAGCTCGCCAACGTAAACAGTAAATGCCTCGACTCCCCGCAATTCTTTTCCTCCTGAGACTTTCCATCGCAGCAGCGTAGGTTCGCGTGTAGATGCGGAATAGGTAATTCCGTTCGATGTAATCGGAGTCCCCGGTTTAGGGGGCAGGTGGCATCGCTTCGGCAGAGAGGACGGATATGGCTTGAATTTGGTATATATTCGGGCGCGGCTTGGCGCCCAGTGAACATTCCGCAGCAATCAGCAAGATGTTTAGGGGGAGCAGAGAGGTTATGAGGGGACGCTTTATGAATCAAATTCGGCTGGCGGTTGCGCTTACAGCAGGGATGACAATGACTGCGTTTATGGGCTCAGCCCAAAACGCCCCAAGTGGAGGTCTTCACAAGGTACTGAAGACGGCCAAGGCCGCCGGCGAAGGCGGTTATGACTACATTTTCGCCGACTCGGAAGCGCGCCGTCTGTATGTCCCGCGCGGTGGCCCGGCTGGGCGACTGACGGTCTTCGACTTGGATACTCTGGAACCGGCCGGCACGATTCCGGATGTCCGCGCCGGGGGCGCTACGGTCGATCCCAAGTCGCACCATGGATTTTCCACCACCAAGCCTATCACTATGTGGGACGCAACCACGTTGAAGGTCATCAAGACGATTGACGTGGGCGGCCGCCCTGATGGGATCCTGTGCGATCCCTACAACGCACGTATATGGGTCTTGAGTCACCAGCCACCGCATGCCACGGTGATTGACGCCGCGGAGGGCACCGTGGTGAAGACGCTGGACTTGGGGGGCGCGCCCGAACAAGCGGTAAGCGACGGCAAAGGCACGATCTACGTCAACATCGCCGACAAGGCCACGATCGCGGTGCTGGACACGAAGAACTTGACGGTTACGGCGCACTACGACATGAGCTCGAAGGGCACCGGCGGAAGCGGGCTGGCGTTTGACGCGAAGAATCACATCCTTTTTGCTTACTACCGCCAGCCTTCGCCTGTAGCCGTGATGGTGAACGCCGACAACGGCAACATTATTGCCACGCTTCCGACCGGCATGGGCGTGGATACGGTGGCGTTCAATCCCGCCACGATGGAAGCCATCAGTGCGGAATATGCCGGCACGATGACGTTCATCAAGGAAAATAGTCCCACGAGCTTCACGGTAGAGCAGACGCTTCCGACGATGGCTGGCGCGAAGACGCTGGCGCTCGACACCAAGACAAATCACCTGTTAACCATGGCGGCCGAATTCGGTCCGCCTCCGCCCGACGCTTCCCCCGGACCGGCAGGGCGCCCGGCGCGCGGTCCGATGATCGAAGGTTCGTTCTCCATATTGATGGTGGGCAAGTAGGAGTCCTGAGGGAGGAAACGTGGCTAGATTCAGCGCATTTTTTCTTTCTTGCTTGGTATTGGCGGCGCTGCCAGTGACCGCGCAGGCTCCGGGCGTCACCGAAGTTTATGCCCAGATTCGCGCGGAAGAGACGAACCACTCCAAGATCATGTGGATCATTCACGAACTGGCGGACGTGTACGGGCCGCGCTTGACGGGTTCACCCAATCTGAAGGCGGCAGACGATTGGGCCGTGAAGACCATGGCTTCCTGGGGACTCGTGAACACGCACCTCGAGCCGTGGACCTTTCAGCCGCCGAGCGCCGCGACCCCGGTGCCCGGCTGGGAAAACATGGAATTGGTCGCGGAGACGGTCGCGCCGTTTCATGGACAACTGATGGTTAAGCCGCTCGCGTGGACGCCGAGCACCAAGGGCGTCGTGACCGCGAAAGTCGTGTTGCTCGATCCGCCGGGGCTGGCGCCACAGAGAGCGGGCGGGTTCAACTTTTTCGCAGGCCCGCCACCTCCGCCGGAGCCGAAGTGGGCTGCGCCGCCGATGGCAACGGCGGAGAAAGCTGAAGAGCCCAAGCAGCCGACGCAAGCGGAGCTCGATGCCTATTTGAATTCCGTGAAAGACAAAATGCACGGCGCGATTGTGTTTGTGGGAAAGCACGTGGAAGTGCCGGAAGAGATGAATCCAGCGCCGATGCGGCGGTCCGAGGACGAATGGAAGTCACGATTCGGTCCCCACGCCAAGCCCTTTCGCTTTCCCGAGCAGCCGAAACTGCCGGAGGGACAGTTGACCCGGCAGGAAGTTTCCAGGCAAGTGGATCAATTCTTGGTCGATAACGGCGCGCTGGTCCGTGTGAATGATGCTGGCCGCGCGCACGGCATCATCATCGCGCAGCAGAACGGAACGTATGACTGGACACGAGCGGTGCCGACGCTGGTGATGCGCAATGAAGATTACGGACGCGTTACGCGCATCATGGCCGACGGCACGCCGGTGACGCTAATGATCAGCATTCAAAACAAAGAGTATCCGGAAGGGACGACGGCCTATAACGCGATCGGAGAAATTCCCGGCACCGACAAAAGGGATGAGATCGTGATACTCGGCGGCCATTACGACTCGTGGCATAACGCGACCGGCGCGACCGACAATGGCACAGGTTCGTCGATGATGCTGGAGGCGGCGCGGATTCTCGCCTCCCTCCACGTGAAGCCGCGGCGCACGATTCGTGTTGCGCTTTGGAGCGGCGAGGAAGAAGGCTTGCTCGGTTCGCTCGCTTACGTAGAGCAGCATTTCGGAAGTTTTGAAAACCAGAAACCGGAATACGCGAAGCTGGACACGTACTTCAACATTGATTCGGGCACCGGAAAACCGAGGGGTGCGAGCGTGTTTGGGCCGGCGGGCGCGGCGGACATGGTGCGCGAGGCGCTGATGCCGTTTGCGGATTGGGGCTTCATGGGCGCTGTCGCCACCGACAGCCGCCGAACCGGCGGGACCGACAGCACGTCGTTCAACAACGCGGGCTTGCCGGGAATCGGATTGGCGCAGGACGCGTTTGACTATGGATCGTTCACCCATCACACCAACCTCGACACTTACGAGCGGATCTATGAAGAGGACGTGCGAGAAGCCGCAGTCGAAATTGCGTCGGCGGTTTATGCGATCGCCATGGCGGACCAGATGGTGCCGCGCTTTGCAAACTCGGAAATGCCGAAACCAGTGCCCGAACCGGGGCCCGGCTCGCTCGCGACGAAAGTACGGCATGTTCCGGCGAACTGAGCCAGGAGCCAAAACCGGGAAATGACTGCCTGGAGATGGCAGGCCAGCTGCCATTCTGGCCCGGTTCTTTCTTGAAGTATAATGCGCTCATGGCAAACCCCAATCCGCTTGCGGGCGTCGTTCCTCAGGTCGTCCATCCCGTAAACGACGGCGAAACCACGGTTACCGAACCGATCGAGAAAATCGAGGGCGAAGTCGCGCTCGATACCTACGTCAAGGCGCAGACCTCCGCGCCGGAGGTCGTCAAGCGGATCACGGAATTGGAGAACTGCCTGTGGCGCCTGGCTGACGGCGTTTTGCATTCAAGCAGCATAGGCAGGCATCCCGAATTACGCGCTGCCGCCGAAGAGGCAAAACTGGTTCTTAAGAATCGGCTCGAGCTGGATGAAAGCAAACATCGGTTCCCGAGCGAATTGGGAAGAATTGAACAGTAGCAGCGTCGTCCCTCGGGTTGGCCGGTTTATCGGACAATCTTGACAGGCCATCGCGTGTCCCAACAACACCACCAGCTATCCCGCTGGACCTAGCGGCCGAGCATAATGCCGCTCCCCTCGGAATGTAGTACGTCAGCCAGAGAAGCCCGGAGTGCCCGCCCCCCGTCGCCGGCAACGCGGACTGCCAGAGCCATCGGATTCCCATCGGATTCATGCCTCACCGACGCTCGCAAGGAAACCCAAGTGAAATTAGGAAGGAACGTGAGTTTCCCTAACCGGTGCGTCTCGTTCCTGGGGACTCCGACGTACCGCACCAGCCCGCTGCCCACGGCTACGACGGCCCAGCAATAGGCCTCCGCTCCCGCGGCAACCAGGAGCCCCCGCCACAACCAATGCGCGGGCCGGCCCCTAACGACCGCTGCCCAGTCGCCAAAATCGGTGACGCCGGAAAAGAAGAAATAGCCGGTGCCATCGAAGAGGTTGAACGGAAGATTCGTCAGCAGAAAAAGGCGCACTCCAACCGATGCACTTCTCGCGCTTCTTAATGCCATCCAAAAAACAAAAGCGGCCAACAGGTTCGCGAGCGTTCCCCCGCAGCCACAAGCCGTGAGTCGAAGTCGCTGGAGCACGCAACGGTCGACAACCCACCCGAACCTTTGGCCCGCACCGAGGCCGGATCCGCCGTGGCCATGTCTCCTCCCGGCGATACTAAGGTTGGGCGAAGACGGGGGCTTGGCGGCGCCACCATTCCTGACCCGTGGCGGGCAGGGTGTAAACGGGGTCGTAATACTCGTAGAGGCGCTCGAACGCTTGCGGATCGTCGGCCTCAATGCCGGTACGATAATTCTTGGTCCAGTAGGAGATGCCTTTTTCGCGGTCGTAGTCTTTCACTTGATGAACCCAACGCTTGCCGACAAAGGGCACATCGCAAATCATCCGCGGCGTGGCAAAGCCGGGCAAGTACCCCATGATGTCGTGCTGCAACTGCTGGGCTTCCCGGATGGACAAACGCCAGTGCTCGGAATTGGGAATCATGTCGCACATGTAGAAGTAGTACGGCATGATTTTGGCGCGATCGAGCAGCGTGAAGCAGAGTTCGAGCAAATCTTTGGCGTTGGTGTTTACGCCGCGCAGCAGCACGCCCTGGTTGCGAACGTCGCGGAAGCCAAGTTCTAAAATTCTCTTTGCCACTTTTGCCACCAGCGGCGTAATCTGGCGCGCGTTGTTCACGTGCGTGTGCAGCGCCAAATCTACATCGCGTTCGCGCGCTTTTTTCGCCAGGCGTTCGAATCCCTTCAGAACTTCGTCCTGCAGGAAGTGTTGCGGAATGCCCATCAGCCCTTTGGCGGCTAGGCGAATGTCCTTGATCGTCGGGATATCCAGGAGAGCGGAGACGAACGGTTCGAGCTGCGCGATGGGCATATTGGCAATGTCGCCGCCGGAAACGACCACGTCGCGAACGGAAGGCGTCTTGCGCAGATAGTCGAGCATCTGTTCGTAGCGGTCTTTCTGCGAGAGCTGGAAGCGCAGCTTGACGACTTGCGGCACGTCGTTGCCGACGAGGTCCATGCGTGTGCAGTGGCCGCAGTATTGCGGACAGGTAGAAAGCATTTCCGCCAGGACTTTTGTTGGATAGCGATGCGTAAGGCCTTCGACAGCCCACATGTCGGATTCGTGCAAGCTGTCGCGGCTGGATTTGGGATGGCTCGGCCAATCGGGATTGCGATCGTCAAACGCAGGAAGCATGTATCGGCGGACGGGATCATTCCACAAGTCTTTCTCGTCCATGGTATTGAGCATCTGTGGAGGGAGCAGGATGGACATGGTGGCGCGCTCTCGGGTGTCGCGCTCCATGCTTTCGAGCAGGCTCAACGGCAGCAGCGGGCCGAAAACAAGTTGCAATTCTTTCAGGTTCTTTACCGTGTGGCGGCGTTGCCATAGAGCCGTTTCCCATTCCGCGGTGGTGACGTCTTTATAGCCGGGCAATCGGCGCCAGTCGGGCTCGACAAATTCTCTAGTCAATGGATATTTGAACGGCTGCTCGCCGGTGTGCACTCTTCCGGCGGGCTTCCAGACGGGCCGGGTTGTCTTGACATCGCTCATTCTCGTTGAACCGGGCTCACCGACCTTGCGTTTCTTGACCGGATTGCACAAGTCTAAGGAAAGCGTCGTGTGCAAAGCAGCCTTTTCGGAAAAGTGCGGGGAAAAATTCCGTCTCTTTCAAGCATACGATGAATTGAGAAATAAGAAAACAGCACGGGCGCGCTCACCGGCGCGCCCGTCTCTAGCTTCAACCTGTTTTCCCTTTCAGAGCGGCTTCACTTCCACATGCACTTTCTTCACTACTTCTGCCTTCGGCAGCGTGAGTTCAAGCACGCCGTTCTTCAAGATGGCCTTGACCTCTTCCGGACGAATCTCGACCGGGAACTTCACCGTGCGATAGATCTGGTTGAGCTTCTCTTTGTAAACGGGCCCTTCCTTCTTCTCTTCTTTGAACTCCTTCTTGCCCGTGATGACAAGCCGCCAGGGCTCCACGTTGACGTCCAGCTCCTTCTCGGTGAAGCCGGGGACTTCGGCGCGAACGACGAGCGCTACCTCGGTCTCATAGAGTTTCAGGTTGACCGGGCGGAACACCTCCGGCTCCGTCTTGAAGAAGCTCTCCAGGTCGCGGGTGAAGAACCGCGGTGCGGCGCCGAGCAGTTCGAACGGACGACGCGCGATGAGGTCAAAAAAATCCGGCATCGGCGTGGAAAACTCCTCGAACTCCTCGAAGGGCGCCGGGAGTGGCTTCATGGTCCTCTCAATGATTGACTCTTTCATAAGAATCCTCCGCTTGGGGGATCCTCGTTACGAGGAAAAAGTGTACCGGTCACGCTGGCTGGTGATGGAACGCACCTTAATGCGCTTTGCTTGCCGCGAGACAACTCTGCTGCCTGGTCACACTGCTCTCCTTTTTCGGAATCCCCAGGGAACCTTGCAAGCAAGCGCACGACCAGCAACGAACGCCGCTTGCCAGAGTCTAACTCGTTTGCGCTCTAGCGGACATTTGGCGCGGCGACAATCGCGCGCGAATTTCCGCTGCGCGTTTGGGAAAATTCGCGCAGAAAATTCAACACGGCGTTTCCCGTAAGCGCCGTTTCAAGCCGCGCCAGCCGATTCTTTCGAGTCGGCACCACTTGAACACTCAATCCTGTGACCGGCATCACCGAGCCCGGACAAGCACTCGGCATGCTCTCAAGAATACCGAATACCATGATATTTTTGTGCATCGGCCAACGTAAAATGAAAGGAAGACAACGGACAGGTCCAAATCTCATAAATGCGTACTGCTCACCTTTTTCGAAGCACCGTCTTGCTGTGCGCCGCGCTCCTTAGCGCGGGTCTCGCGCTCGCCGAAGACATCCAAAGCATTCATCCCACCGGCTATGTGACGGACCTTGCGGGGGTGATCGGCGCGCAAAAGAAAGCTGCCCTGCAAGCTCTGGGCACGGAACTTGAGCAGAAAACCGGGGCGCAGATGGCTATCGTGACGGTCCGCTCGCTGGATGGAGAAAGCGTCGACTCTTACGCCGTGGACCTTTATAAGCAGCTGGGAGTCGGAAGCAAAAAAGACAATCGCGGCGTTCTTTTGCTGCTGGCGCCCAATGACCGCAAGTACCGCATCGAAGTCGGCTACGGCCTCGAACCGGTCATTAATGATGCGCGCGCAGGCGACGCGGGCCGCGCTATGGTCCCGTTTCTGCGGCAGGGCGATTACGGCGACGCGGTGGAAACGGCGGCGTGGCAATTGGCAAAATACATCGCCGATGATTCGAACGTCACCCTAAGCGGCGAGCCGCCGGTGCGGCGGATCCGTCACAGAAACAACGGCGGTGGCAGTGGGATTTTCTGGCTTTTCGTTGGGTTGATTATCCTATTTTCGTTTCTCGGACGCGCCTCCGGAGGACGCGGACTCCGGGGCGGCGGGTCGGGGGGAAGCGGCCTGTTGTGGTTCTTGCTCGGGATGATGGCCAACTCCGGCCGGGGATCGCGAGGCAGTTGGGGTGGCGGCTCGGGCGGGGGTCGGGGGGGGTGGGGGGGGGGGGGCGGGGGGGGGGGTGGTTGGGGGGGGGGGGCGGGTGGGGGGGGGGGGGGGGGTTTGGGGGGTTTGGGGGGGGGGGGCAGCGGGGGCGGGGGAGCGTCAGGAGGCTGGTAAAACCGGGCCCGGGCTTGAGGAACGAGGCGAAAATGCTTTCCACGGATACAAAACTGACAGAACTCGTGAAGCGGTTAAAGGAATTTGCGGCCAGCAACCTGGAGTGCGTCATTTTGTTCGGCTCGGCGGCACGCGGGGATTTTCGCGGAGGGCACTCCGATCTTAACGTCGTGTGCATTTTGCGCTCCCTGACTGTGGAAGAGCTTGGGCGGCTGGCAGGCGCGGTGAAATGGTGGTGCGTCGAACAGAAAGAACCGGCACCGCTCTTTTTCACACACGAGGAATTGCGGCAAGCCGCGGACGTTTTCGCGATCGAGATTCTGGACATGAAGCAGGGGCGCCGCGTGTTGTACGGCGAGGACGTGGTTGCCAAGATCGAAGTGCCCACGAATTTGCATCGGCTGCAGATTGAACGTGACCTGCGGACGATTTTGTTGAAGCTCCGGCAGCATTATTTGCGCGCGCCGGGACATGTCAGCGAGTTAGCGCCGGTGCTGCGAAAATCCTTTTCGAGCGTGTTGACGCTGCTGCGCCACACGGTGATGGCGTTTGGAGAAACGCCGCCGGTCGACGCGCACGAAATCGTCGCGCGGGCTGCGGCGTTGACCGATACTGACGCATCGGCTTTCGACGCACTTTTGCAACTGCGGGAAAGCGGCGAATTTCACGGAGATATTGTTCCGGCGTATGGTGCGTACCTAAGAGCGCTGGAAAAAGTGTTGCACGCGTTGGACCATCATTTTCCCAAGCGAGAATGGCAGCGCGTCAAGAAAACAAGCAGCTGAAATCGAAAGGCCGAGGTGGATATGAAGAGCGTTCTGATTGTTCTGGTCGTTTTAGTAGTCATCGCGCTGATTTTGGGAAGCTCGTTCATCAGTCGAAGAAACCAAATGGCCATCAAGAAGGAGGCCGTGAACGCCGCGTGGTCGCAGGTGGACGTGGTGCTGCAGCGGAGGGCCGACCTGATTCCCAACCTGGTGGAGACCGTAAAGGGAATGGCCGTGCAGGAGCAGATTGTCTTTGGTGATATCGCCAAGGCACGTTCCGCACTGTTGAGTGCCCACACCCCGGCGGAGAAGATTGCCGCAAACGGGCAACTGGATAATGCGCTGGGAAGGCTGCTTTTGGTCGTGGAAAATTATCCGCAACTGAAGTCCAACGAGAACTTCCTTCGCTTGCAAGACGAGCTGGCCGGAACGGAAAATCGCATCGCCGTCGAACGCCGCCGTTACAACGAAACGCTGCAGGACTACAACACGTTTCTCTCGCTCTTCCCCAACAATCTGGTGGCAGGCCTGAGCGGATTCACCCGCAACGATGCGTACTTCAAGACGGAGGAAGGAGCGAGGCAGGCTCCCAAAGTGAATTTCAATTACGGAAGCACTCCGACAGCGCCGGGTTCGCAGCCCGCGCCATCCCCGGCAAAGCCGTAGCAGAGTTCTAAAGCTGTCCGTTATCCGCTGTTGCGAAGAAAGGCGGAAGTCTCCGGGACGGTCTTTTTGCGCGATCGCCTACACGCACAATTGCTTGCGAATTTCGGCGACGATTTCCTCTGGCGAGATAGACACGTCAATGATGAGGGCGTCGGTTGGTTCTTCAAGGTCGGCAAGCTGGCTCGAGAGAAGCCCCTCGGTCGCGTAGTGTCCTTGTCGGGCGCGCAAGCGTTCGAGCAAAAGATCGTAGGTGCCTTTAAGATAGACCACCTTGATGTCTTTTGCGTTTGCCTGAACCCCAAGTTGTTCGCGGTAGCTGCGCTTCAGCGCCGAGCAACCCAGAACGACACTTCGCCGCTCGGCCAGCCATCGCTCCATCGCCTTGCGGATGGTTTGTAGCCATGGAATGCGATCTTCGTCACTCAGCCCGACACCGCGAGACATTTTCTCCTTGTTCGCGGGCGAATGAAAATCGTCGGCGTCGGCAAACTCCCAGGAGAGTTGTTTCGCGAGCAGTATCCCGACTGTGGTCTTTCCCGATCCGGCAGGACCCATCAAAAGCACAATCACGACAGCATCCGCGGCTGGCTAAGGCCGAGCGAGGAACTCGTCGAGCAGCAGGTGGAAGTGGTGCACACCGTTTTCCCGTTTCACCGCGTACCGCCCGCGCTCGTAGGTCGAAGAACCCAGGCCTTTCTGCACGTTTGTGCAAAGCAGAATGTCTTCCCGTTGCACTTCGTCGCTGAAGGACACGGCGCGCTCGATACGCTCGCGGCTTTTCTGTGAAGCCCCATCGTGAAAAAACCATTCAAAGATGGTGAGCGTTTTTTCGTGCGAGAGCGGCACGATCACATTGGTGGAAATGTTATCCGGATAAATGTTGAGCATCAGATTCGGGAAAATCCAGAAGTACAGCGCCTCCTTGAGGCCGGAGCCGGGTGCGTAGAGCCGTTCTCGAGCGTCGTCCGGTTTCATCGCGCGAATCGGCGCGAACTGCTGCGAAGAATAGCGGAACGTGTCCGTGCGGTACTGCGCGTAATCAATTTCTTTCATCAAGCCGGGATGGGCGATGGGAATGTGGTAGCCCTCGAGATAGTTGTCGACGTACACCTTCCAGTTACAGTCAATCACATAGTCGCGGCGCTCGCCGAACTCCAGGCCCGCGAATTGGAAGCCACGCGCCTGCTCGGGAATTTCTCCCAGGTACGCGGCAAGCGGCTCGGCCTGGAGATCGAAGTTCACAAAAATGAACTGGCCCCAGGTTTCGCAACGCAGCGGGACCATGCCCATGGAGCTGCGGTCGAAGAACTCGACGCCATCGACGTCCGGAGTGCCAATCAGGCGGCCATCGAGGGTATAGGTCCAGCCGTGATACTGGCAGCGCAGGACGTTCTTGCAACCGCTGCCGAGCGCAATCGGTCCGGCGCGATGGCGGCAAACGTTGCTGAAAGCGCGTAACTGGCCCTGCTTGTCACGCACGACGATGACCGGTTCGCCAACGACCTCCGTGGTGAAAAAGCTTTCCGGGTCGGAAATGGTGCGATGGCTACCATTCATTTCGCCGCAGGGATGATCGAGCGTGCCAACGAGTTGCCAGGTGCGCTGGAAAATGCGCGATTTCTCAATGTCCAGAATCGCGGGGTCGGTATAGAACCGCGATGCAAGCGTCTCGGCGCATTCAATCTGCTTGTGCATGTCAAGGTGGAGAGGTTTTGTCGTCATCGTCGTGAGATTCCACGAGTTGCATGGTGCAAGGTCAAACCGTTCAAAGGATGCGATTCACGGCACAGCATCAAAGCAAATTCCTCGCTCCGCTCGCGCTGACCACCTAACGGAGTCCATCGACAACGGAGGACAAGCCAAGCTCGCTCTCAGAATTTGCGAGTTTCCTGGCGCGACCAGCGTTCGATCACGATTTTCGACTCGGTGAAGAATTCCACGGCATCACGTCCCTGACCGTGAAGAATACCGAAGAAACTTTCCTTCCAGCCGCTGAACGGGAAATACGCCATCGGCGCGGCAACACCGATGTTAATGCCGATGTTACCTGCGGGCGCCTCGTAACGAAATTTGCGCGCAGCAGACCCGCTAGTGGTAAAGAGCGAAGCTTGATTTCCGTACGGGCTGCGACGGAGGAATTCCATGGCTTCGTCCGCGGAATTGGCATGAATCAAGCTGAGCACCGGGCCAAAAATTTCCGTGTGCGCAAGCTGGCTGGTGGAAGGGAGACCATCAAGAATCGTGGGGGTCAGGAAATTTCCTGCCTCATATTTGAGAATTCTCGTGCCGCGTCCATCCAGAATGGGCTTGGCACCTTCCCCGACACCGGCGTTGATGAGACTTTCGACGCGTCTCTTACTTTCTTTGCTGATGACCGGCCCCATCTGCACGCCGGCGTCGAGACCGTTCCCGACCTTAATTTTCGAAGCGGCTTCGGCGATGGAATCGCGAAACGTCTTTTGCGCTTCGCCGATCGTGACCGCTACGGAAACGGCGAGACAGCGCTGGCCCGCGCAGCCGAAAGCGCTGTCGCTGATGATTTGCGTCGCCAGCTCCATGTCGGCATCGGGCAGGACGATGACGTGATTCTTTGCGCCGCCCTGGCACTGCATGCGCTTGCCGCTGGCCGCGGCGCGCCCGTACACATGCCTGGCCACCGGCGTCGAGCCGACGAAACTGATGGCGCGTACCTGCGGATGATCGCAAAGCGCGTTGACCACCTCGCCCCCGCCATTAACCAGATTCACCACGCCCTTGGGCAGGCCGGTTTTCTCGAGCAATTCGAACGCGCGCCGCATCGAAAGCGGGACGCGCTCGGAAGGCTTGAGGATGAACGTGTTGCCGCAAGCGATCGCGTACGGCAGAAACCAATAAACGATCATCGCCGGGAAATTGAAGGGCGTGATGGCCGCGACCACACCCAGCGGCTGGCGGATCTGGATTTCGTCCACGCCCGGCGTTACGTCTTCCAGTACATGGCCCTGCATCATCATGGGGATGCCGCAAGCCACTTCGACGTTCTCGATGCCGCGGCGCATCTCCGCTTTGGCTTCAACGAAGGTCTTTCCATTTTCGGTCGTGATAATGCGCGAGAGTTCGTCGATATTTTCTTCGAGAAGGTTTTTTAGCTTGAAGAGGTATTGAATGCGCTCGCCCGGCGGTGTGCGGCGCCATGCGGGAAAAGCAGCGGCCGCAGCCTGAACGGCGGCATCAACATCGGCCGAGCTGGCAAGAGGTGTACGCGCCAGCAGCTCGCCCGTTGCGGGATTCATGACCTCAGCGTAATCCGAAGCCGTGGCTCGCCGCCACGCGCCGTTCACATAATTCTCAAGCTCGGGGACTTGGGTGGTTACCGCACTGCTCATGGTTTGCTCCTTGGCCTGTCTCTCAAAATCGCGGAGACTTCCGGCAAGGCCTTTCTAGAGGAATTGCGTCCCTCTTAGCTTACCAAAGAATGGTGGGGAAGGATGACACCTCGCCGATCACGGAGAACCAGCGCGAGCGAGCTTCCGGCTATCTGTCGACGGCAGCCAGGGCTTCGTAGGCGGCGCCCAGCAGCGGGGCGGACTCATTCAAGATGATCGAGACGGGGATGTTGCTGAGGAGCCCCTCGAATTTCCATTTGTCTTTGAAGGCGTGGAAAAACGTGCCATCTTTCATTTTCTCAAGGATTTTGACGGCGATGCCGCCGGCAACATAGACGCCGCCCAGCGCCAAGACTTTCAGCGCGAGATTTCCGGCCTCGGCGCCATAGATGGCGGTCCACAAATCGACGGTGTCCGAACACACGCGGCAGGATTTGTCCAAACCGCGCCGGGTAATTTCCGGAGCGGGATCCGCGTCGGGGTCCTCAAAAGAAGCGTGCAGCACTTTAGGAGCCAGAAACTCGTGAATGGTGCGGAAACCTCTGCCTGAGAGGATCAGCTCCCAACTCACCTGGGGATAACGGCGGCGCATGAAGCGGAGCAATTCAATCTGCTGCTCCGTGTGGGGAGCAAAATCGGAGTGCCCTCCTTCGGAAGGCACCACGCGGTACCGGCCGGTATCCCAAAAGAGAATGGACTCTCCCAAACCCGTGCCCGCGGCAAGCAACGCGCGTGTGCCGCCGGTCTCGGGCTTGCCAGGATTCAAAACGCAGAAATCTTCCGGGGCAAGATGCTCGAGGCTATGCCCCCACGCGCCGAGGTCATTGAGGAGCACAACGTGCGGAACGTTCAGCTCCTTGATGAGCGTTTCGGTTTCCACGATCCAGGGGAGGTTCGTGGCGCGCACGCGGCCGTTGATGACCGGACCGGCGATGCCAAATCCGGCAGCGTTAATTCGCTCGCTGCCGAGATGATCCGCAGCCTGGCTGGAAAATTGCTTGACGATCAAATCGAACTGCGCAAATTCCTTGCTGGCAAAGCGGTGGCGAAAAACCGGCGTCAGGTTTCCATCCTTTTCGGAAAATAGCGCCAAGTTACATTTGGTGCCGCCCACATCTCCCGCAAGGATCACCGATCCCCCTTGTAATCCCCTCTTTTAAATCGGTTCAACGAATTTTGCAACTCACGGCTATAGCACTACGGGTTATACCACCGGCGGCCATCGCGTTCGAGCAGAAGCTCGCCGTCGCGCGGGCCCCAACTGCCTGCCGCATACTGAGGCACGGTCGCGGTCCGGGCCGCACTCCAGACGTCGAGGATGGGATCCACCAGTGACCACGCGGCCTCGACGCTGTCGCCGCGATCGAAAAGCGTAGCGTCGCCGCGAACGCAGTCGCTTAGCAGCGTGGCGTAGGCGCTGCGCGTGGTGTCGCCAAAGCCCTCGCGGTAGCTGAAATCCATGGTGACATTTCCGATGCTCATTTCCGTGCCCGGGCGCTTCGCGCCAAAGCTGATCGAAATCCCTTCGTCTGGCTGGATATTCAGGACCAAGCGATTGGGCTGCACCTCGCGCTCGCGAAATACGATGTGCGGAGCGCAGTGAAACTGGATCATGATTTCCGTGCTGCGTTTTGCAAGACGCTTGCCCGTGCGAATGTAAAACGGCACCCCGGCCCAGCGCCAATTGTCGATGAGCAGTTTTCCCGCGACGAAGGTTTCCGTCTTCGAAGCCGGATTCACTCCGGGTTCCTCCCGATAGCCTGGGACGGGCTTGTCGCCGAGTTTCCCGGGAGCATATTGGCCGCGAACGACCGACCGCGCCACCATTTCCAGGTTGAACGGGCGGATCGACTGCAGCACCTTCAATTTTTCATTTCGCACCGCAGTGGCATCGAAGGCAGCGGGAGGTTCGACGGCCACGAGAGAAGTCAGTTGCAGAACGTGGCTCTGAATCATGTCGCGCAGCGCCCCGGCAGTTTCATAAAAACCGCCGCGGCGCTCAACCCCCAGCGTTTCCGACGCGGTGATTTGCACATGGTCCACGTAATTGCGGTTCCAGAGCGGCTCAAAAATGCCGTTGCCAAAGCGCAGCACGAGCAGGTTTTGGACCGTGTCTTTTCCCAAATAATGGTCGATACGATAAACCTGCCTCTCATCAAACACGTTGAGGACAATCTCATTGAGCGCCTTGGCGGAAGCCAAGTCGCGTCCAAACGGTTTCTCAATGATGATGCGCACCCAGGAATTGGGCGAAGGGGGATGCGCCAGCCCGGCGCGGCCCAGTTGTTCCACGATGGCCGGATAAACCTCCGGCGGCGTCGAAAGGTAAAACAAGCGGTTGCCGCCGAGACTCTTGGCGGCCTCCAACTCGGTCAACCGCTTGGCCAATTGGGTAAAGGCTTCCGAATTGCCGTAATCGCCCGAGCAGTAATAGAGGTTCGAAGCAAAGGCATCCCACTGCTTGGGGTCAATCGGTCCCACGTCGGAAATCGTTTTGGCGGCTTCGCCCAAACCGGCGCGGAACAAATCCTCCTTCATAGCCGTGCGGGCGAACCCGACGATGGCGTAGCGCGGGCCAAGAGCATTGTGGGTGGCCAGATCGTACATCGCGGGAATGACCTTGCGCTTGGCGAGGTCGCCCGAGGCGCCAAACAGAATCACCGCGCAGGGTTCGGCTACCCCGCCGTACACCGACCCGGAACGATTTGTCTCCCCGGCCATCCCTGTCTCCTTCGTGGTTGTGTCCCGTTCGGTCAGATAGCGCGACGCTCCAAACTATACCTCAACCCCATATTTTCCAAGTTGCAACCGCAATTGTTCCGCGCCCTGGTGAAGGATCGTGTTCATGCCGAGTTTTCCAGGCCTTTCCAGATTCAAGGGGCGGTCGTCAATGAAAAGGCATTGCTCGGGCGGGCGCTGCGTGACTTCCAGCGCCACGCGAAAAATGGTTTCTTCGGGCTTGCGCGAATGCACATAGCAAGAGCTGAAAAAAACCAGGAAGTTTCTTCGAAGATCGAAAGCCTCGATGCGGTACTGATTGAGCTCCAGTGGCTCATTGTTGATGGCGCCGACAAAGTATTTTTGCGTCTTCGTCACCTTGTCCAGAACCGCTCGCGTATCCGGATATTCCTTGGATTGCGCAAACATGAAGGCGGTGAATTCTTCGCGCGAGAACGGGCGGGGGCGATAGAAGAGCGTGCGGTCGAGATATTCATTGAGGGTGATTTGGCCGCAATCGAAGGCCGGAAAAGAGAGGTCGTGCCGGTCCTGGAATTCTTCCCAGTCCAAGTGAAACGTGGCGGCAGCCTCTTTCCGCGATCCGCGGTCCCAGCCGTTGGTCAGGATGACGCCGCCGATGTCCCAAAACAGGGTGGTTATTTTGGGCAAGCCGATTACCTCCGGTTCTTTCTAGATGCAGCGAAGTGAGGCACAGTCTCAAAAAAAGTTTGCGCAGATGGGACCGAGATTTTGTCCGTACGGCTAGGATTTTACCCTAACTTGCAGTAAGGTAAAAAAGACCGAAACAGACAGGAGAACCGCATGGCCAACGAATCCTGCGACCCAACGCCGGCACCCAGCGAGCCGGTGAAGCCCGGAACGCGCATGGTGAAATGCGTGAAGTTCGGGAAGGAATTGCCGGGGCTGGACCGCATCCCGTGGCAGGGCGAACTGGGGAAACGCGTTTACGAGAACGTTTCGAAAGATGCTTGGAAGCTGTGGCTCGAATACTCGAAGATGGTCATGAACGAGTACCGGCTGAATCCGCTGGACCCCAACTCGCAAAAAATCATGGGAGAGCAGATGGAGCAGTTCTTTTTCGGGGAAGGCGCGAAATTGCCCGAAGGGTACGTCCCCCCCAAAGCCAAAGGATAATTATCCGCCGACGGGCAGGCGATGAGTCGCGGGGTGCTCCACCGGCAGACGCGGCGTGATGCCAAAGCGCAATTTCTGGTGCGCCTCGCGGATCGAGCGCTCCACCTCTTCGGGCGTGTTTCCTCTTGCAAAGAGAAAACCCAAATAGCTCGAGCCTTCCGGCCACGCCGCAATGTAATCATGAAGGCGCGCGGTGATGACCAGGTCGGTAATAAGGTGAGTCGCGCGCGCGGATTCCACTTGCGTAACGCTTTCCACGATGCCGCCGTGCGGAACAGGAATCATCATCACGCCGGAAGCTTCGCTTTCCCGCGGCGCGTCGCTGCCGGGCATCCTGCAGGCGTGGCGCAGGAGCAATTCCTCGAGCCCCATGGGCGGCTCCGCTTCGCTCGCGCAAAACCGTAAAGCTCGCGCGCAGAGGCCGCCAATGGGGCGCGCCGCGACCTCGATGGGCCATATTCCTTCGTCATTGATTCTAAACTCCGCGTGAATGGGTCCGTGAGTCAGGCCCAGCGCACGGGTTGCCTCTCCCGCGCACTTCTCGATTTGATTTTGCGCGGACTGAGGAAGCCGTGACGGCGTGACATAAATCGTCTCTTCGAAATACGGACCTTCCAGGGGATCGGGCTTGTCGAAAATCGCCAGGATTCGCAAAGTGCCGTCGCTCAGGAGTCCCTCAACGGCCACTTCCCTACCCGGGATATAGCCTTCCACAATCATCTGATCCAGATACGGCTCGCGCGTCGAGCGAATCTCGGCCGATTCGAGCAGCCGTCGGAGGCGCGAAGCGGCCGCAAGAAATTCGTCCTGGCTATTTGCTCGCATCACCCCCTGGCTGGCCGAAAGCGAAAGCGGCTTCAGCACGCAGGGGAAGAAAATTCCGGCAAGCGAAGGCTCGGGAAGTGGGGCGACGAGAAAACGGCGAAACCACGGCACAGGCAATCCCGCGTCCCGAAACACTTCGCGCATCCGTAATTTGCTTCGGCAAGCCTCGACCGCGGCCGGATGGTTATAAGGGACTCCGAGAGCGCGCGCAGCATAGGCCGCAGCGGCCGCGGGACGATCTCCGAGCGCCAACACTCCCGACATTTCCTGGCCGCGCAGTTTTTCTATCACCCCGTGCGCAGCTTCCTCGGGAGACTCGAAGTGCGCGGGAATGGCTTGATCGCCCCAGGGATCTTCCAGTTCGTGGCAGCGATCGGTGACGTAAACGAGCTGGACGCCCAGTTTGCGCGCCGCTTCCTCAAAGCTCCGCGTCTGGTAGCCCAGTTTCGCCGTGAAGAGCAGCAGGCGTTTGGCGGTGTTATTGGCTGTCGAGGACACAGGCTCTCGGTTCAAACGAACGACTCCGTTTGTGGCAAAGACTGTTTGGCTTCGGCGAGCCGGACCAACTGGTCCTGCGTTGGCTCAGCTCAACAGTACCAAGGCTCATTGAGGTACGGGATTGCCGGGCGCGACACGAGAACGGGCCGCGCGGCAAGCTCCGTTTCGACACCGGCTGCTTCGTGCGCTGCCTTCCAGATGCGCTCGAAGATCGCTTGCCGCGGAAGCTTGTGCTTTTCGCCGCCTGAGACGATTTGTTCCATCTCCGCGCCGAGCGCGTCAACACGCGCATCCGCATTGCTCCACGGGTATACGAGCGCGGAAGGATCAAACGGGCCAGCCAAATGTCGGATCTCATCGAGTTCCAACAATCGCGAACCTCGAGGAATCAGCAGACGAATCGCCAGCTGAATCGGCGCAACGTTTTCGACCAAATCGTTTTCTCGCAAGACGCGCAGCAATTCGAGGTAGCTGTCCAGCGTCGTCCAGGGCGTGAAGGGCACAAAGGTCGCGTGCAAGACCAAATCCAAGTCACGAAAGATGCGGGTCACCTCGAGAAAATCCGCCCGCGTGTGACCTTTGTCCAGGCGGCGCAACACCTCGTCATCCAGCGATTCGACGGCGCTGGTCACGAAGAGGCAACCCGTATCGCGCAGGGTCGCGAGGTGCCGCTGGTGTTTCAACAAGTGCTCGATCTTGATGGTTACGTCGTAGGTGAGGCGGGGAAATTCCTGGTGCAGGGCTTCGACAATGGCCGTGGCATGCCCGCTGCCATTGAAAAAATCCGGATCGCCGAAGGTAATGTGTTGCGCGCCGGCCACCACCTGCTGGCGAACGTCCGCGAGCACAACTTCACGATCCACTACCCGGAACATTCCTTGGTAAACCGACACAATCGGGCAATGGCGGCACAAATGCTTGCATCCGCGGCTCGCTTCGGTATAACCGGCAAGGCGATGCTCACCGGACGGAAGGACGACGTGCGCGTAGCTCGCAAGCGCCGCGAGTCCTTGCCGGTCGGGCGGAATGAATCTCTGCCGGGCCAAAGAAATCAACGGCTCCGACTGCGGAACGCTTGAAGCGCCGCAGCCATTTCCGCTTCCATTCCGCCTCAGGCGATCTGCGAGATGCGCCAGCCCCTCTTCAAACTCGCCGCCGAGAATCGTACAGACGCCCAGGGTACGCAGAAATTCCGCGTTCGTCGGCGCGTACAAACCGTAGCAGCACAGGTGCGCGCGCGGATTCAGCCGGCGCAGCGTCGGAACGAGCTGCGCCCCGAGCCGGGTCGCCGTGTGCATGGGCAAATAGACCGCGACGAGCGCGGCTTCGCGAACCGCGGCCTCATCGAGCGGCTGCCGCGACAAGTCGAGCGAGCTCACCGTGTGCCCGCCCTTTCGCAGCCACGCCGCCGGGGACGCCAACCCAAAAGGCTGCCGTCCCAGTTCGTACGTCGATATCAGAACAATATTCATTTCCCTATTAGTATAGCCCCCGGCGCGCCGATGCGATTTCGGCTATGATAGAAAGCTGCTCTCCAGGAGCGAAAGGATCGCCAGGATGGCCATCAACGCGGGAAACTCCTTCCGCAGCCGTGACAAGCTCAACGTCGGCGCCCAGACGTTTGAGGTTCACCGCCTCGAACTCCTCGAAGACCAGGGCGTCACCGAACTCGCAAAGCTTCCCTTCTCTTTGCGCATTCTTCTTGAAAACCTGCTTCGCTTCGAAGACGGCCGCTTCGTGCATGCCGAGGATATTCAAGCTCTGGCGCGCTGGAAGCCCGGCGCGCCTGAGAAAGAGATTGCTTTCATGCCGGCGCGCGTGTTGCTCCAAGACTTCACCGGCGTACCCGCGATCGTGGATCTTGCCACCATGCGCGAAGCCTTTGTGAAAATGGGCGGCGACGCCAAGCGCATCAACCCGCTCTTCCCTGCCGAATTGGTCATCGACCATTCCGTGCAAGTGGATGACTTCGGCAACGTCAACGCCTTTGGTCTGAACGCCGAACTGGAATTTCGGCGCAACGTCGAGCGCTATGCTTTTCTGCGCTGGGGACAAGCCGCGTTTCAAAATTTCAAAGTCGTGCCGCCGGATACGGGGATCTGCCACCAGGTCAACCTCGAATACCTGGCCAGGGTCGTTTGCGCGATGCCCCACGGCAGCCGCTGGGAAGCTTACCCCGATTCGGTGGTGGGCACCGACTCGCACACCACGATGGTGAACTCGCTCGGTGTGTTCGGCTGGGGCGTTGGCGGCATCGAAGCCGAAGCCGCCATGCTCGGCCAGCCTTCCTCGATGCTCATTCCGGAAGTTGTCGGTTTTCGCCTGCACGGGCGCTTGTGCGAGGGCGCAACCGCCACCGATCTGGTGCTGACGGTCACAGAGATGTTGCGCAAGAAAGGCGTGGTCGGAAAGTTTGTCGAATTCTACGGCTCGGGTCTCTCCAGCCTGAGCGTCCCCGATCGAGCAACCATCGCCAACATGGCCCCCGAGTATGGTGCGACGATGGGCTTCTTCCCGGTCGACTCCGAGACACTCGCGTACTTGCGATTTACGGGCCGTCAATCGGAACAGATCGCCTTGGTCGAAGCCTACTGCAAAGAGCAAGGGCTTTTCCGCACCGACGAAACGCCGGCTCCGCTCTTCAACGACACACTGGAGTTGGATCTAGGCAGCGTGGAATCCGCCGTTGCGGGGCCCAAGCGTCCGCAGGACCGCGTTCCGCTGCGACTGGCAAAATCTTCGTTCACGAAAGTGGTCGAAGGGACTCCGGCGAAGAGCGTTCCGGTTCGCAACAACGGCGACGCGTTCGATCTGTCAAGCGGCGCGGTTGTGATCGCGGCGATCACCAGTTGCACGAATACTTCGAACCCAGCGCTTATGATTGGCGCGGGCTTGCTCGCGAAAAAAGCGGTCGAACGCGGCCTGCACACCAAACCGTGGGTGAAGACCAGTCTTGCTCCCGGGTCGAAAGTCGTGACCGATTATTTGCAAGCCGCTGGCCTCACGCCGTATTTGGACAAATTGAATTTTCACCTGGTCGGCTACGGCTGCACCACCTGCATCGGCAACAGCGGCCCACTTCCGGAACCCATCGGCGCAGCCATCAGGGAAAACAACTTAGTCGCCGTAGCGGTGCTCAGCGGGAATCGCAACTTCGAGGGTCGTATTCATCCATTGGTACGGGCCAATTATCTTGCCTCGCCGCCGCTTGTCGTGGCGTACGCGCTCGCAGGGCGCATGGATCTCGACATCACCACCGAGCCTCTCGGTAATGACTCGGCCGGCAAGCCCGTTTATTTAAGGGATGTTTGGCCGACGTCCCAGGAAGTTGAGACCGCGGTGCGCACCGCCGTTTCCACGTCGCAATTCACCAAGGAATATGGAGAAATTTTCGAAGGCGATGGGCGCTGGAAGTCCATGCCGATTCCCAAGGGCGACACCTACAAGTGGGACGCCAAGTCGACCTACATCAAGATGGCGCCGTACTTCGAAAACATGCCTAAGACTCCGCCTCCGCTGACGGATGTTCGCGACGCGCGCGTGCTGGCAGTTCTTGGCGACAGCGTCACCACCGATCACATTTCTCCTGCGGGCTCGATCCCGGCGGACTCTCCCGCGGGAAAATATCTGATCTCGAACGGCGTCAAGCCGCATGACTTCAATTCCTACGGCGCGCGCCGCGGCAATCACGAGGTCATGATGCGCGGCACCTTCGCCAATATTCGACTGCGTAACCAGCTCGCGCCCGGAACCGAGGGCGGGTGGACACTGTTCCAGCCGAGCGGCGAAAAAATGTCCATCTACGACGCGGCCGTGAAGTATCGCGAGGCGGGCGTGCCGCTGGTGGTGATTGCCGGCAAGGAATACGGCTCCGGTTCCTCGCGCGATTGGGCCGCGAAAGGTACGCGACTGCTTGGCGTGCGGGCGGTCATCGCCGAGAGCTACGAGCGCATTCATCGCAGCAACCTCGTGGGCATGGGCGTGCTGCCGCTTGAATTTAAATCAGGCGAGAACCGCGAGTCGCTGGGCTTGACAGGACACGAGACTTTCTCCGTCGAAGGCGTGGCTCCCCTTTCGCCGAAGAAAGCCATCAGCGTCCACGCAAAATCAGACGAGGGAAAGGTAAAGACGTTCACGGCCACCGCGCGCGTGGATACACCCGAGGAAGTTTCCTATTACCACCACGGCGGCATCCTGCAATACGTTTTGCGCCAGATGCTCTGACGCTTTGTGTCTTGAGGCGACTTTGAATGCTTGGAGTCGACGGTCTGGTAATCCTCAACCGGGGGATAAGGTGAATCTTTCTCCCGACCCGGGGGAGGTATCGTCACGATTTTTTTGCGGCGTGCCGTTTCGGGCTCGCGACACGCTATCCGGACAATTCATGTTGCCATCCAACGTGACGCTCACACCGTAGCGTTGCCTTTTTGCTTATTGGATTTGATTCGCACGACAAGGATGATTCCTAGAAGTATCGAGACAAGGCTCGCTGTCTGCGCGTTGGACATGCCCAAAAAAGACTTCGGATTGATGCGGATGAATTCGATTCCGAACCGCGCAACACCGGTCGAAATAAGATAAGCGCAAAATACTTTGCCCGGTGCTTCTCCACCCAGCGTTTTCTTCCCCAACTGCCATAAGATCGTCGCGATCAACATCCAGATTAGAAACTCGTAGATGGGCGTCGGGTGCACGCGCGCAGTGGTTGGGACCACACCATTTGGGAAGCTCATGCCCCACGGAAGTTTCGTCGGAACACCGTAGTCGCCGTCACCGGAAAGCAAACATCCAATGCGCCCGATCGCGTAACCCACGGCTGCTGCGGGCGAGCACACATCCATGAACTCCAGCGCTGGAATGCGATAGTACTTTGCCAGGAAAATCAGCGCGACAAACCCGCCAAGAAATCCGCCGAACCACGCAAATCCGAACCGGCTGACGAGCAGCGATGGATCGGCCATCAGCTCCCGCGGGCTCTCCAAGACGTGATACAGACGGGCGCCCACAAGTCCGCTCAGACCCGCAATGCCGATGACCAGAAAGCCCTCGTCGTGGTGACTAGGCTCGTTGCTCTCCTTCAAGTAGCCGCTCTTCAGAAAAGTATCCCGCCGCCGGTCAAAATCCGCTTGCAACACATACGCGGAGACCAGCAAGCCTGCGGCGACCATCAGCCCAAATGTCGGAATCGTCAGCGGCCCAAGATGGAGGAATGGAATCATCGCTCGCTAAGTGTCTTGCCTTCGGAAGTATACATGAGCCTGACCTCAGCCCCTTCCCCAGTGGAGTGCCCCTCCCAGCCCGACCCAAATCCCGAATGCCATCCACTCCGCGGGCGAAAAGTGCCCGGGGAAAACCGGCAGCATCTTCATTAAAATCAGTGTGAACGAGACGAGAATTCCCAGACCAGTCACCATTCTCATCCCGGCGCGCTTCTCCGCCATCCAAAACGAAGCGCACGCGGCGAACCAGCCTAAAGCCGATGCCATCGAGCCCACCTCCGTCACCGGGACGAGCAACGCATCTCCCAGGAAAAGGCCTGCAAGTGATCCCGCGGTGACGCCCAGGACCGCAACGTACGGCGTTTGGAATCGCTGGTGCACGCCGCCAAAACTTGAAGGGATCGTTCCGCGTCGGCCAAAGGCAAAGAGCAGGCGTGTTGAAGCGGCAAAATTGCCGTTGAAGCACTGGAAAAGGCCAAGCAAAGCCATGGTGAAAATCAGAGACACGGGCCAACGTGCTTTCAATGCGGTTTCAAACGCGATGGCCGTGGCAAAACGCTTGCCCAGCAACTCTTGCCAGGGCGCAACGTAGGTCACCGCGGCGATGCACATGGCGTAAAAAAAAGCTCCAACACCTAAAGCCAGCGCGATGGCCCACATGTAGCTCCCCTCGCGAAATTCCGGGTTCGACTCCTCCGCATATTTGGGTGCGGATTCGAAACCGGTCATGAAGTACGGCACGATCTGTAGCGTGAGCAGGATCGAAACCAGCGGGGTCGAGCTGAACAAGGGATGAAAGTTGGCAGGCGCGCCGCGAGTTGCGCTGACCGCCAGGACCACCAGAAAACACAGCAGCACGGCGCTGGTCATCAGCTTCTGGAAATTTGCGCTCAAACGAATTCCGCGATAGTTCAACACTCCAAGGAATATCGTGAGCGCCACACCCAGCGCCAGTCGCGGCAGAAACACCGGCTGGTCTCCGATGCGGTAGAGTTCCAGACTATTCAACGACGGGAAGATGTATGCCGCCAGCTTTCCGAGCGCGACCGCTTCCCAGGGGCACACGATGAAATACGCCAGCAGCATCATCCAGCCGGTGAAATAACTGATGATCGAGGGAAACACTTCTGCGGTGTACGCCGCCTCACCGGCAGCATCGGGAAGCCGGCGGACCCACTGGCCATAAACGTAGCCGACCGGCAGCAGAATGATTCCGCCGATCACGTATCCCAACACAGCGCCGAGTGGCCCACCGCGCCCTAGCCAATCGTCCATCAGCACGAGCCAGCCCGTGCCGATCATCGTGCCGAAGGCCAGCGCGAAATAATCGTGCAATCGAAGTTTGCGCGCGAGCGTGGCCATTTAAAGGACGCACAGCAATTCAAAAAGGAGATTGGCAGCCAGCAAGGAAGTGATTTCGCCCGTATCGTAAGGCGGCGAGACTTCCACGAGATCGCATCCGACGATCTGCAATCCACGGAGCGCGCGAACCAGCTCGAGAATTTGCATGCTGGTCAGTCCGCCTACTTGCGGCGTTCCGGTTCCGGGAGCGTAGGCCGGATCAACCACGTCGATATCCAGGGTGACGTACACAGCCTTGCCGCGGAAGGCGCGCAGATGCTTTCGCACCATGGCCATTCCTTGGCGTTGAAGTTCCTCGGCCGTCACCATCTTCACCCGGTGTTCGCGCGCGAAATCGAAGTCCCGCTCGCCATAGACCTGTCCGCGCAGGCCAACCTGCAAAACGCGTCCGTCCTCGAGGAGCCCTTCCTCAAACGCCCGGCGGAACGGCGTGCCATGAGAATACTTGCTGCCGAAATATTCATCCCAGAGATCGTTGTGCGCATCGAACTGGACGAGTGAGACCGTCCCGTGTTTCCTCGCCACCGCCCGCAACAGCGGTAGGCTGACGGAGTGATCTCCGCCCACGCACACGCAACGCACCTGCGCATCGAGGAGCGGCGCGACGCCTTTTTCAATGCGCCGGAAAGTATCCTCGATGGAGAGCGGATTCACGGGCAGGTCGCCAAAATCCGCGGTGCGGTGCTTGGCAAACGGGTTCACCTGCAAGACCGGGTTCCAGGGACGAATGATCGCCGATTGCTCGCGCACGTGCCGCGGACCGAAGCGAGGCCCCGACCGGTAGGTGGTCCCGCCGTCAAACGGAACCCCAATCAGCGCGACTTCCAGTTCTTCCGGATCCGTAATATGCGGTAACCGCATAAACGTCGACACACCGGTAAACCGTGCGTAGGTTAACGCGTCGGTGGGCTCAGGATGCGGCAAACGGAATTTCCGGCGTGTTCGAGGCATGGCTTGCGCATCTTAGTTTCCTGCCGCGATTAAAGTCAAAGCAGACAACCCGGCGACCGAACCGCTCATCTGTTCCATCGTTCTCCTCGGTCGAAGGAGATATGCCGGTGCGCTGGTTGAGAGTTTCCGTCGGGTTGCTGTTCGTGTCTGTGGCCGGGGTTCCGATTCTGGCGCAAACCGCGATCCTCGCGCCCGCCTCCGCCGTTCGAAGTCCCACCGCCAAAGGAATTTCCATCGTTGCTTCCCTCGAGTTCGTTGGCCTGCGACATATCTCGTCCGCAGCGGTTCGAGCGCTGCTTTCTCTGCATCCGGGGGATCGGTTTGACGCCGGGAAGCTCCGCAATGATCTTCGAACTCTCAGCAGGCTCGGCTGGTTTGCCGCCATTCGCGTGGAGGAACTCCCGCGAAGCGCGCTCGATTCTCAAGCCTCTCCGCCCCAGGAACGCGTGGCTCTTCTTTTTCACTTCGATGAGGAGCCCTTTCTCTCGCGTGTCGAATATGCCGGCTCGCGGGTGCTCTCGCAAAAGCAGATCGAAAAATTGCTCGAAGAAAACAAGCTCGCCCCAGGTCTTGGCAAACCTGCCGATCCCGCAGCACTCCACCGAATGGCCCTGGCCATTCGCACGGCTCTGAACGAGTTGGGCTATCCCGCGGCTTCCGTCCGAATTCATCGACAACCGCGAGCGAACGCCACCCTCAACGCGCTCTTTGAGATCGTCGACGGCCCGCATCTTCCCGTCCGGCAAGTTCGCTTTGAAGGCCGTCCAGGCGTTTCAGAAAAGCTCTTGCGCGCGCAGATGCAAAACATCGCGCCGCGGAAGCCACTGGCATCTCTGCGAGGCAAAAATGCATACACGCAAAGTGCATTCGAAGAAGATCGCCGGCGCATTTTGGACTATTTCCAAAACCACGGGTATCCGGAAGCGCGAGTCGGCAACGCCCGGGTGGCAGAAATCAAAGAGCGTCCGCGCAACGGGTTTCCGTTTCCTCACCAGCGAGCGCGCCCAGGGCTCTTACTCTCCATCCCCGTCCAGGCAGGCCCGTTCTACCGTCTCGAATCGATCGAGCCCAACCAAGCTCTTCAGCAAGCCATCGAAAATCACAGTGGCAAGCCGCTGCTCTTCCCCGCCATCGACGGGGGACGCGCCTTCTCACAGGAGGAAGTCGACAAGCTTCGGCGCCTCTGTTCGGCGCGCCTTCGCTCGCGCGATTCAAAATCCGGTTTTTTGCAAACCGTAGACGCCCATCCTATCTTCGATCCCGAAGAGCATTCTGTCCGCCTAAAGCTCAATCTTGGCGATTGGCCTCCTTATCTTGTGCGCCGCATCGAATTCCAGGGTCTGCACAAATTCAACGATCGCTTCGTTCGGCGCCGCATTCCTCTCGGCGAAGGCTACCCGCTCGATGAGCACGCCCTGGAAGTCGGCCTCACGAGACTTGCGCGCACCGGCTACTTCAAGCCTATTCGCAGGGAGAACATTCAAATCCAGCTCGACGACGGCCGCCACACCGCTGATATCTCCATTCGTCTCGAAGAAATTGGCCAGCAGCGGGTTACCTTTGACGGCGGCCGCGCTCAGTTCGGCAGCACGTTCGGCCTCGCCTATACGGTCTTCGATCTGCTCGATCACGAAGAATTGCTCACCGCAAAACTCGAAGGCGGCCCGGAAAGTCTGCAATTGCTCCTGGGCATCGCCAAAGAAGGCATCTTCGGCACGCGCGGCTCGCTTGCGTTTTCCATTTTTGACAATGTGATCCGGCCGCGCTTCAGGCACGGCGTCCAGGGACCATTCCTCCATTCCCGCAGCGAAGGCATCAGCGTGCCCTGGACCTACGCGCTCAGCAACTCCGATTCCTTCGGCGTCAACTACACTTTGTCGCGCACCCTCTCCGAGCAAACCTTCTCCACCCCGGCAAGTTCGACCAGCTTGCCTCCCATCGATCTCCGCTCGCACACGTCCCGCCGCTCGCTCGGAACCGCCTGGGTGCACGATAGCGGCAGCGAGCACTTGCTTTTCTCGGACTCCGCCTCCGGCAGCTTTCTCGGCGGCAACGAAAACATGGTTCACGCTTCCGGCGAGACCGCGTACATTTTCCGCGATCCGCTTTTCGCCTCCACGAACGCCTGGGCTTTTCGTACCGCCCTCAGCGCCGCAGGCAGTTATCGCGGCGCAGCTCCTCTGTACTCCCGCTTTTTTGACGGCGATGAATTCGTTCGCGGCCTCCGCGACGGCGAACTCGGCCCGGTGGCCATGACCGAACGAACCACGCCTTCGGGGGTAATCGTCTTTTCGCCTTCCTACGCCGGTGCCAATCTCATCACCGCTGCCAATGCGGAATATCGCATACCGCTTCGCAACGGCGTCGAGGCCGCGGGCTTCTTCGATCTCGGATCGGGCTGGCTTCTTCCCAACTGGCTCGGCCCAAGCAAGCCCAATCTGCTCAACACCACCAACGGAGTTCTTCACGGCTCGACAGGCATCCAACTCCAGTGGACCATCCCCGGAATCCAGGTTCCATTTCGCTCTTACTACTCGCTCAACGTGCTCCGACTCGACCGCCTGGT
>Ga0137378_10000325_pt1 | contig 34899 bp, 28 predicted proteins | sample SagtaG_21_FD_104813 | JGI IMG/M metagenome (GOLD analysis project Ga0137378, IMG submission 104813) | Vadose zone soil microbial communities from Sagehorn Ranch, Mendocino, California, USA - Sage2_L_60_16 metaG | ecosystem: Environmental > Terrestrial > Soil > Vadose zone | place: USA... | reverse complement strand
TTGAAGGTGACGCCAAACCTGCATGCGTTGGCGGCGCGCTTTGCGATGAGCGACAATTTTTACGTGGACTCCGACGTTTCGGCAGATGGACATCGGTGGGTGGTGGGCATCAATCCGACGCCGTTCTTCAATACCGCGTGGACGTCAGGCTACGGGGGCCGGCGTCATGAGGATGCGGCTGCCGCGCCGCCGGGCAGGCGTGCGTTGTTTGGGGGGGCCGATGCACCCATGCCGGAGGATGAGCCGCAGTTCGGGTCGCTTTGGGAACACATCGCGGCGGGAGTGAAAGGACCACGGGGCATTCTGAATTATGGAGAAGGGCTGGAGGTTGAGGGGAATCATGAGATGGAGGGCGCGGGGCCGGAGGGGCAGCGGCTTCTGTTGAATGCTCCATTACCCAGGCCGGTGTTTGAGTCGACGGATCGCCGCTTTCCCACGTTCAATCTCGGTATTCCGGATCAATTGCGAGTGACGGAGTTTGAGCGGGATTTCAGACGGCGGCTCGCAGCGGGGAAGGTGCCCGCGCTGATCGTGATCCGGCTGCCCAATGACCACACGATGGATCCACGGCCAGAAGACGGTTATCCGTATCGCGCATCGTATGTCGCCGACAATGACCTCGCGCTGGGGCGTATCGTTTCGTTTCTCTCGAAGACTGCGATCTGGAAAGACTCGGCGCTCTTTGTGACGGAAGACGATGCCCAGGACGGAGTAGACCATGTGGACGCCCATCGCAGCATCCTGCTGGTGGCCAGCCCGTGGGTCAAGCCAGGGGTTGTGAGTCACGAACACACCAGCATGGGATCGATCACTCGCACCATTGATGAACTGCTGGGGTTGGGACCTCTGAATCTTGAGGACGCGCTGGCGGGAGAAATCACAGGGATCTTTGACGGCGAGCCGCATATGGAACCATTCGTCACGCAGCGCGCCGATGCTCGCGTATTTGTTCCCGCCAAGGCTCGAGTGGCGAAGCCCAAGACAAAAGAAGAATCCGCCGCACTGCTTGATATGGACGACTCCGAGGAGATTCGCAAGGAGATCGAGAAGTCTCCGTCTGAGCTTCGCAGACCGAAGAAGGACGACTGAATAAGGCGCAGCGCCTCTCTACAGTACATTTCTGTGTACGAAATGCGGAGAGGCGTGTAATCTAGGCTGGAACTCAGGGATGAACGGCTAAACCCCAACCGTAATCGCCTGAGGCGAAACGTCATTTAGGGTTTCATTTTCGTAGAGCTTTATATCCCCGGACCTGACGACAAAGCTGTGTTTTAAAGGATCTGTAACCTGACCCGGTCTTTGCTGTAACAGTATCTCTGTAGCCTGAATTTGTCGCATCGCTAAAAAGATGATGAAAACACAGTAGCCAGCCGACAGTGGAGGCGCGTCGATTAGACGGTGCTTTCGCCGGCTTTGGACAAGTGCATCTGAGATGTCGACCGGCTGAAACCGCTTTCCCCACAGCCGCATTTCGCGTGTGTCTTTGCTGGCGTCGATATTTTCTTCCGGCGTCCGGGCCCAATATTCTGCGATTGTTCTGTTCAATTCTTCAACGCCTCACCCATGCTGCAACTTTCAGGAGACAGTGATCCATGTGCAAGCTTCCTCGTAATCTTTTGCAAAAACGCTCAATGGCTTTCATCGGCCTGCTCGCGGTGTTTGCGTTCGCCAGCGTGCCGGGCCGATCGCAGTCCACACAAGGCGCGATCGTGGGTTCCGTCAAGGACCCCGGCGGAGCGGTGGTCGTGAACGCAGCTGTGACACTCATCAACACAGACGAAGGTGCAAGCCGCACCACGAAGTCGAACAGCACGGGAGACTACCGCTTCGTCGATGTAAAGGCTGGCCATTATTCGGTTGAAGTGGTAATCCCCGGCTTCGAGAAATGGTCTGCCACCGGCGTCGTACTCACGGTGCGCCAGGAACTTCGAGTGGACGTGCAGTTATCGGTGGGAGCGGTGCAGCAGTCGGTACAGGTGACGGGCGAAAATGTGAGCGCCATCGAAACCGAATCACCCACTGTAAGCGGCACATTTACGGCGGACGACGCGACGAACCTGCCCGTGAATACACGCGCCAGTTTCAGCGGCACCAGCGCCGCTAACATACTGGGAACGCTTCCAGGAGTGCAGGCCGACAGCTCCGGCTTCTCGCTGCAGGGCGCTCTGCCTTACCAGACTGAGGTCACGGTGGACGGCATCACGCTGAAAAATCCTGCGGGCGGTACATTCATCGGCAATGCATTTCCGTCTACTGAATCTATCTCGGAGATTCGTGCGGATGGCGTACTGGCCAACGCGGAGTTTGGAGATCCCGGGCAGATCGTTGTTACCACCAAAGGCGGCAGCAACAATTTGCACGGCTCAGGATTCTGGTACTACCAGAGCTCCGCGTTCAATGCTATTCCGTACACTTTTCCGACCACGACGACCAAGCCGAGCGTTCACGGCGATACGTTTGGCGGCAGCGTCGGTGGTCCGGTCGTAATTCCACACTTATACAACGGGCATAACAAGACTTTCTTCTATGGCGCGTATGAGGGTTGGCGGCACCCTGCCCAAACCACACTGCTGGAAAAGGTGCCAAGCACTCTCATGAAGCAGGGAGATTTTTCCAAGTACGGCTCGCCGGGGTTCACAGGACTTAAAAACCCCTATACAGGCGCCAGCTACGGCACAGCGATTCCTAGCGGCGCCCTCAGCCAAATCGCGCTGAACACGCTAAAGCAGTTTTATCCCGATCCGAACATTGGCGATCCCACCGTGTATACCGACGACGGCGTGGCCAACTATCAAGCCAACGTGGATGAAAGCGGCCATTCGAACCAGTTCGATGTGCGCGGCGATCAATACATCGGATCGAACCAGAAACTGCTTTTGTGGGGCCGATTCACATGGAAGAACTTTCCCATCAACAGCCCAGAGAACCTGAACCTTCCCTCCTCGGTCAACAACAGCCAGAGCCGGGTTCTGAAGGTGGATGCCAATTGGATCATTACGCCCAGTCTCATCAACGTGGCTGGATTTGGATTCACCCGCTACACCTCGGGCGCGAGTAACGGCTTCAACGGGCTCGCGTGGACAAATCAGCAAGGGTGGAAGGGGTTGCAAAACCTGTTTTACAACGGCGTTCCCGAGATGGACTTCAACAACCTGCAGAGCCTTAATGCCGATCGCCTGACGGGGTTGAACAAGTCGTTCACTTACGAGTACACCGATACGCTGATCTGGACCAAGGGCAATCACACGCTGAAGGTCGGAACCGACATTCAATCGCTGGAGGCGGTATCGCCGCTGGGATTCAATGGCGCCGACAACTATGGCACCTACCAGTTCAACACCAGCGGCAGCACCGGCATGTTCACGGGCGTGGACTTCGGCGACTTCCTGCTCGGTCTTCCCAATCAAACTTTTTATGACGTCGTGAAGCAGGATAACGACGGCATCTCGGCGCACTATCACTTCTTCGCGCAGGATGAATGGCGCGTCAATCCGCGGTTGACTCTCTCCTATGGAGTTCGCTACGAACTGCATCCCGGCTATCACGACAAGTACGGCGACATCGGCAATTTTGATCCAACGTCTGCCAAAGCGGGTCGCGTGATTTATCCGCAAGGCAAGCAGGACCTGCTGGCGCAGGGCTTCCTGGCAAGCGCCAATGCCTGCGATCCAGACGGGGTCACTGCGACCAACTCGGCAACTGTAAACGGGGCTCCGTGCATGCAGGTGCAGGGAAACAGTACGGCAGGATTTCCCTCGGGGTTGAAAAAGTATCCGCATCTGCGCTTCATGCCGCGCGTGGGGTTTGCTTACCGGCCTTTCGGCAACGACAAGTGGGCGATACGCGGTGGCATGGGCATCTATAACATCAACATGCTGGGCTCAAGCTTTTACTCCTTGACCGGCACGGTGCAGGCGTACACCCAGCAGTTTTCCAATTCGTACAACTCATCGACGCATGCCATTGGCTACCAGTGGCCGGAGATCGATCCCGGCTCCGGTGGCGAAGGTTGCACTAACTGCTATGGCACCGATTACTTCGGTACGGCTAACAGCGCTAACTGGAAAGATCCTTATACGGAACAGTGGTCACTTGGAATCGATCACGACTTTGGTTCTGGGTACGCGGCGCGCATTACTTACATTGGCTCTGAGACGCACCAGCTAGTCTGGGCTCCGGATGAAAACACGCTGCCTTACTCCACAACAGTGTCGGCCTTCAACGCACCCATCAGCGCCCGCATGTTTCCAAACTGGGGTCGAATCAATAACCGTGCTACGGGAGCCAACGAGAGCTATAACTCGTTGCAGCTTGAAGGGAGCCATCGGTTGCAGCAGGGGCTGGAGTTTCACTCCGGGTTTACGTGGGCTAAAGCACTCGCTGACAATCAGGGCCCCGCGGGCTCCAATGCTGACGGGAACGGTTTTGCCGGCGAAGGAGGCGGGCAGCGCGCCACGTCGGTCCTGAATCGCCATGTTGACTTCGGCAACGTCTACGGCACTCGCCGCCTGCGCTGGAACACAACGGCGCTGTATGACATGCCGTTCGGACGCGGAAAACTACTTGGTTCCAAGATGAATCGCGCAGCCGACCTGATCGTGGGTGGCTGGCGGCTTTCATCGATTCTTACCATTCAAACCGGCCCCTACGAAACGCCGTATTTCCCGAACGGCCAAGGGGACCCCTCCGGCACCGGTTCCGGCTTGAATGGCTCCTTCGGAGACGGAACTGGAAGTTTTGACGGCGGGCATCGCAACCAGCATCCCGACCAATTGCGCGGTGTGAGCGTCAATCCTGCCGGAAAGAGCCGTTATAACTGGACCAACGCTGCTGCGTTTGCCTGCCCTGGCGATACTACATGGACGGTGGGCAATCCCTGCACCACGGGCGCGGGTTTCAATCCGCTCACAGGGGATCCACTGAGTTCGCACCCTCTGCCCATCGGCCGGTTTGGCAACAGCCAGGTCGGGTCGGTTGAAGGACCAGGCCTGGTCAACCTTTCAGCCGGATTGAGCAAGTCTTTCTCCATCACGGAGCGGCTTAAGCTCAAGGCGGAAGGCACCTTCACCAATGTTCTGAACCACACGAATCTAGGCGATCCGAATATGAACCTCAGCACTTCGAGTTTCGGCTTGATCACCAATACGATTGAGTCCGATTTCGGCGGAGCTCGCACCGGTCAGGTTGCAGCTCGGCTGGAATTCTAATTTGATGTTTGACTTGCACGGTGCGGCGTGGACCTGAAGTGCACGCTGCACCGTGCTTTGTCCCCATGCCGATTTGCAATCCCGGATCGCGGGGTTCGCACATCTCCATCCTCCTGGCCTGATGGAGCGGATGACTCCTCCAAGACCACATGCTGCCCGTGCAGCCGACCATCATGGTGGCAACACTGCCCCTTTTGAGCTGCCAATGAATGAAAGAACTCACCATTAGTAACATTTTGTAAGCGAGAAGGAGTACAAAGGTGGGATACTACAGTTGCTGGTTTTGAGGCGGCATTAGGACGCTAGGAAAGCGAGAGTCGATCCGCGTTAGTTGAGAGCGAGGTTGAGCCGGGTGTTCCATTTTGGGAACTGAAATCTGAGGAGTTGCTCAGGTTGTTACGGGCTCACATCGTTGCACTGACCTTCTTCCAGCAATCGAAACAATAGCAGCCAAGCTCTTACAGATGTAATACATAGGTCTACGGGAAGATATGAAGTTAAAGGGAGTTACAGGTCCATAAGTGCTTAATTGACACCTGGTAAAAGCTTCGAGGAGATCTTTACATCAATACCAAGTTGGGACTATCGTCATCCGTTTGTCTAACATTTTAGCTTGTATTCGACATCGCGGTCTGGTAGATTGCTTTCAACATCAATTAGAGCGTAAACGTGTTCTGTACTGACTCATAAGTCAGGTCGTTACTTTGCGTGGCGTCTCCCATTCATGTGGGATCCCTCCCGAGTGCGGTTGCACGTAGCTTTCATAGGTCGGCCGATGAGAATGGGACCGGGGGGGGCGAAGCCTGCCTCGAACGTCTCTTCGATAAAAACGGCCACTCAAGTAAAACTTCACATCCTTCTTAGTCACCTCACACCGCATACCTCAAATTCCCAAGCTTTACGGGGAGTAACGCTGGCCAGATCACGCGGTCAGTATGGCAGGCTTCGTATGACAGTGCTGAAACCACGAACGCGGATGATAAGCATTCGGCTATCTGAAGAGGAGTACGTCGGGCTAAAACAGCTCTGTTCAGTTACAGGCGCACGGAGCGTATCAGACCTGACGCGAGACGCAATGCGTGTCGTTCTGAATGGGGTAAATCGGGATGACGTGCTCGGCCTTCGCCTTGACGAATTTCGGAGCCAACTGAAGAGTCTGGACCGGAAGATCGATCAGCTTGCGGCAGGAATGACTTCTTTCAAGGGCGGAACAGATTGAAGTCGCGGGCGCTCAGGGCTGGTCGCACCGCGAGGTGCTTTGTGGAAGTTTCTCGAGTTGCTCACGCGAGTACAGGCCAATCGGCAAACCTTGTGGGTTGCTCCCTACGGGTTCAAAACTGGCAGGGTGTTAGAACTCGCCTGGTGGATTTGCAGCCGAAACATCTCCAATGAATACAGCAGATCGAGATTGCAGGAGAAAGACATGTCTGCGGGAACGTGGCAAAAACTAGGATCAATCGCGGCAACAAGTGGACGCCGATTACTGGGTTACTTTGTAGATCTGGCAGCGTTCTCAATATCTGCATATGTTGCGTTTGGTCTGCGGTTTGACGGTAAACTGCCTCCCGAACTGATTCACCCGTGGGTTATCGCAACGTGCGTGTGGGGAGTAGCGAAGTCGATCGCTTTCATCTCCGGGAGGATCAGTTGGGGGCATTGGCGGTACACCTCCACCAACGAAGTGATTCGCATTATCTCGGCAAATCTTTTGGGATCTGTGATAGGCGTATCGGGGCTTCTTCTTTTGCTTGGCTCTGGCATCATTCCCCGCTCGATCTTCTTTATCGATTGCCTGGTTTCCTGCGTACTTACGTTAGGGGCCAGACTCGTGGTTCGGGTGGCAGTCACCACTCACAAACTCGATCGAACTCAGGGCCAGCACACGAGAACCATCATTTACGGTGCGGGCGCTGCCGGGTTGGCGCTGGTGCGGGAACTGCTGCAAAACGACTCATTGATGTGCGAAGTGATCGGCCTCATCGACGATGATCCTCGAAAGGCCGACCTGGTTTTCCAAGGAAAGCGAGTACTAGGAACCGGAGAGGCGCTTGGGTACTGGGTGCAGAAACGAGGGATCGAGAGACTGCTCATTGCGATTCCCTCCGCGACTGGACCCGAGATGGTGCGCATTCTCAAACTCGCGACGGATGCCAAGATCGAGTACAAGATGGTGCCAAGCCTGGGAGAGCTTCTTCAGGGAGCAGATTTGGGCAGACAGATTCGAGATGTGGCTGTCGAGGACTTATTGGGGAGAAAGCCAGTACGGCTCGATGTTGATCTGATCCACGAACGAATTCGGGGACGGGTGGTGATGGTGACGGGCGCCGCGGGATCGATTGGTTCTGAAATCTGCCGGCAAGTGGCACGATTTGGGCCGCTCGCTCTGGTCGGATTCGATGAGGCAGAGACTCCTCTGTTCTATCTTGACCGCGAGATGGCCAGGTGCTTTCCAGACGTTGCATTTCATCCTGAAATCGGGACGATCAATGATTCGGAACGGATGCAGCGTGTCATAAAGCAACATCGACCGGCGGTCCTATATCATGCTGCCGCGTACAAACACGTTCCCCTGCTGGAGAAGCATGCATTCGCAGCGGTGCAAACCAACATTTTTGGTACATGGAACGTTGCGCGAGCAGCGTATGAAAATGGCGTCGCCGACTTTGTGATGATTTCAACAGACAAGGCGGTTCGGCCGACGAGCGTCATGGGCGCAACCAAGCGAGCCGCGGAGTTGCTGATCCGGTCAATGCAAACGGAAGATGGCACCAAGTTTGTGGCTGTGCGCTTTGGGAATGTCCTGGGGAGCAACGGGAGTGTTGTACCACTCTTTAAGGAGCAGATTGCTGCGGGAGGTCCATTGACCGTGACCCACCCGGAGATGCGGCGTTATTTCATGACTATTCCTGAAGCAGCCCAACTGGTGCTGCAAGCATTTTCCATCGGACGGGGTGGGGAGATTTTTGTTCTGGAGATGGGGGAGCCCGTCAAGATTGCGGATTTGGCAAAGAGCCTGATTCTGCTTTCAGGGCTCCGTCCTGGAGAAGATATTGAAATCAAGTACACGGGGCTTCGCCCTGGGGAGAAGATGTTTGAGGAGCTGAATCTTCAGGATGAGCGATTGGTGCTTACATCGCATCCGAAAATCCGGAGCTATATCAGCGACCAAAACCTCGATGCCCGGTATATCCAATCATCATTGCGTCACCTCCTTCAACTTGCCCAGCGCGAAGACATCGCCAACCTTGTCCTGACAATCAAGGAACTGATTCCGGACTATAACCCTGGTTCAGATCTTCTGAAGGCCGCCTTGTTGACCAAGTCACACCACATGGGCTTGGCAGTGGTAGCCAAGCAAGTTCCCGCAGCTCTGTTGAATTAGTTGTTCACAAGTCTGCATGCAATATCAAATCTCTCTCGAGAGTTAGTCAAGCTGTCCTACTGGGCACACAGTCTCTTCCCGCGAGAACGCGGCATTGATTCTGTTTCACCTGTTTCAATAGATGGGTTTTCTTCGTTATATGACGTCAAAGCTTCTTGTTGCTATTTTGCTAACCTGCTCTGTCTCTGCGGGCCAGTCTGTGCTCACAACCCCTCAGGATTCGACCCAGGCTCAACCTGGTTCCTCCATAACGCCTTCTGAAAATCAGGCCCAGACTGCGAAGCGCGCGTCCCGGCAGATTGAACCAAAGACAAATGTCGATGCTAACGGCCGTGATTCCGAGACATCGGAGGCGTTCGGGAAGGGGAATACTCCGGGTGCATCCAGAGTTGTCGGAGCGTTAACCGCGAAGTCGGATTTTCAACAGTTCGCTGAAGATGCTACAGGACGCCAGCTTAAGGTCTTCGGGAGGGAACTGTTCAACGAAGTCCCCACAACCTTCGCGCCGGTAGAACATGTGCCGGTACCGGCAGACTATGTTTTGGGTCCGGGAGATGAACTGCTGATACGGGCTTGGGGAAAGATTGATCTTGACTCCCGCGTGACAGTGGACAGGAATGGGCAAGTGTATTTGCCGAAGGTGGGTGCGTTAAACGTCGCCGGGTTGCGCTATGACCAACTCGGAGGCTATCTGCATTCGTCCATCAGCACGCTCTTCAAGGATTTTGAACTCAATGTAGCATTGGGGCAACTACGCTCCATTCAGGTCTTCGTTCTAGGGAATGCACGGCAACCCGGGGCCTACACCGTGGGTTCCTTGAGCACCCTGGTTAATGCTCTCTTCGCATCTGGCGGACCGTCGGCACAAGGTACGATGCGTCGGATTCAGCTACGGAGGGGAAATGGAGTTCTGGCGAACTTCGATATCTATGACCTGATCCTGAAAGGCGACAAGTCGCACGACGTTCAATTGCTTCCCGGCGATGTGATCTATATTCCTCCCGTCGGAGCACAAGTCGCCCTCACGGGTAGTGTGAACGAGCCTGGGATTTATGAGCTGAGGGGTGACGCGACCGTCGCAGCGGCCCTTGAATTCGCAGGCGGACTTACCAGTCTTGCAGGATCGAATCGGGCCCAACTGGAGCGCATTGACGATCACACCAGCCGCCGTGTCGAAGATCTTTCGCTGGACGCCTCTGGCCTGCAAAAGCTGATGAAAGATGGCGATCTACTGCGGATCTTTCCGCTATCCCCAAAGATACAGAATGCGGTAACACTGAAGGGGAATGTTGCCCAACCGGGCCGCTACATATGGAAAGATGGGATGCGTGTTGCTGATCTGATCCCATCTCGCGACTTCCTGATTACACGCGAGTATTGGAACCAACAAAATCAACAGGTACCTGGACGAATGGATCATCAGTTCGCCGACCAGCGCGTGGAGCGGGCGGGGGACCGGCAATCAACTCAATTCGCGAAGCCAGAGGCTGATCAAACTGAGGAAACGCATGCTTCAATCATTGAAACAGTCGGCAAGAACAGCGCAGAAATCAATTGGGAATACGCGGTAATCGAGCGGCTTGACTTGCATGATTTGACTACGCAACTGATCCCTTTCCGTCTAGCGAGCGCAGTCGATGATCGATCATCTTCGGACAATCAGCTGTTGAAAGCCGGGGATACAGTCACCATTTTTTCCAGGGCAGACCTAGAGTTACCGATGGAGAAGCATTCATCATTTGTCAGAGTAGGCGGAGAGGTCAATGCCCCTGGTGTGTATCGCGTGAGTCCTGGTGAGACACTGAGAGACCTCGTAACACGCGCGGGGGGACTGACGTCGCATGCGTATCTTTATGCAGCTCTCTTTACCCGCGTCTCGACTCGCCGCGCACAAGAGGAGCAACTGCGCCAATCGACCGAACAAATGCAGCGGGACCTTGCTTCACGGTACGCGAATGCAACACCGCAAGCAGGCCAGACGGGGGCGGACCAGCAGGCACAACTTGCGATGCAGCAGGCGGCAGTGGCGAGACTTACGTCGATCAAGCCGACCGGACGGGTTGTGATTGAAATCAAGCCAGATGCTGCCGCAACCGCCGACATCCCAGACTTTTCTCTCGAAGATGGCGACACATTCTATGTTCCACCAAGGCTAAGTACAGTGCAGGTTGCTGGGGCCGTGTACAACGCGAACGCATTCCGTCATCAGCCGGAAAAGCGGCTCATCAATTACCTGAACGATGCTGGTGGCGCCACTCGGGAGGCAGATCGCAAACGTATCTTTGTGATTCGCGCTGACGGAACAGTCATCAGCCGTCAAAGCCGCAGCAGTCATGGTGAATTTGAAAAACTGCGATTGCTGCCAGGCGATGCCATAATCGTTCCGGAAAAGGTCAGGGTCGCCTCCAAGATGAACGAGCTCCTACAAGCAACCCAGTTTGCATCTCAGACAGCGCTGACGGCGGCAGCGCTTCGCACCATACTGCCGTAAGTTGCTGTCGCCGCGAGGAAGGTAATCGGTTCACTTAGTCGAAGCGACGCGAGGCCGGGGCGGCAACCCATTGCTACAGAAATGTCCGGGGCGAATAACGTGCCATAAGAAAGAGCAAAGGACGGGAGTAGCGATAAGGCCAATCGGGTGATGGGAGTTGTTCCGGTCCAATCGTACTGACCTGGCGGATGGTGTTGAAATCCATTCTCTTTGCCAGATGATTCATGAGAACTGACGATGGCTGCGGCCCTTTGAAAAGGAATCACGATCAATGATCGAGCAGGATTATTACAAAAGCGGGCTGGAAGCGAGCGTTGAAGATGCACCGCTGTCCGGAGCCGATGGCGCGAGGATTGTGGTTTCCTGGATTGGGGTGCTTACTCAACTCGCGACTCGCAAGCGGTCGATCGTGCTTGCAACATGCATTGGATTGCTCGCGGGAGGGATTTTATCCATGGTCCTGCCGGTGGAGTACACAGCGACCACCAAGATCATGCCCCCACAGCAATCCCAATCCTCGGCTTCTTTGCTTATGAGCCAGTTAGCGAACTCCGGCGCAGGAAGTTTGGTTGCCGCGGCCGCGGGGGGTGGGTTTGGAGTAAAAAATCCGAATGACATCTATATCGGATTACTGAACTCACGACCCGTTGCGGATGCGATTATTCACAGGTTCGAACTCACCAGAGAGTATCGAAGCAAGGATATGAGCGCAGCGCGCCTCCAACTGGCAAAAAATACCTGGGTAGCGTCTGAGAAAAGCGGGCTGCTGGCCGTTTCTGTTACGGACAGAGAGAAGAAGAGAGCTGCAGATATCGCCAATGCCTACACGGAAGAACTGCGAACCCTGTCAAGAACTCTTGCTGTCACGGAAGCTTCGCAGCGACGGCTGTTCTATGAAGAGCAACTAAGGCGAACCAAGGAAGATCTGGTAGAGGCAGAGGAGGCCTTCCTCCAAGTGCAGAAGAGGAGGGGCATCGTTCAACTTGATGCCCAAGGGAAGGCAATGATCGAGAGCATGGCAAGTCTGCGGGCCCAGGTGGCTGCAAAAGAGGTCCAGATCCAGGCTGCGCGCTCGTATTCGACCGATCACAATCCAGATGTTCAACTTGCTGAGCGAGAACTCTCATCACTGCGCGTCCAACTCGGGCGACTGGGGCAGAAGAGCCACTCGGAAGGGTTCTCTGACTTGGGTCTAGGGGATGTCCCGGCTGCAGGTTTGGACTTCCTGAGTGCGCAGCACGAAGTTCAATACAGGCAAATACTGTTCGATTTGATTCTCAAACAATATGACGCAGCGCGGCTGGATGAAGCCAAAGATTCGGCGATTATTCAGGTAGTGGAACAGGCTATTCCACCTGACCGAAGGACCTCACCCCACCGATTTGTGATCATGGTGCTGTTTGCCGCACTGGGATTTCTAAGTGCCTGCTTTTTCTTTTTTGCGACTGGTTTTTTGCGGAGATATCCAGAAACAGCAAAGTCGCTTTTAGCATTGAGATCGGCCATTGTTTCTCAACGTGCGACCGCAACAAAGTGAATTGCAGAATGAATGCCACTCGCACCGGTGCGTTCTGATCGCGGCATCCGCATCTGTCAAGCCCGCGAGCGACTAACAGGAAAGTGATCGTCGACCACCAATATGCCTGATAGCTTAGTGGAACCCAAATCGCAATCGCTCGTCGATCGAAAGGATGTGAGGCAGATCGTCGCACTCCTGGCGGTACAAGTCGCGACGTATGCCATTCCGCTGGCCCTCATACCTTATTTAGGAAGAACGCTCGGTCGGGATAGTTTCGGCCGTCTCGCAGTCGCCCAGAGCTTTGGCTCATACATAACCGTGGCGGTCCAGTACGGCTTTAACTATTCCGGGACGCGCGCAATCGCACAAGCCTTGGGAAATTCCTCTGCGGTTGCCATTCGAGTCCGTGACATCATGGGTGCAAAACTGGCCCTTACGATCGTGAGCCTTCTGATCTGTTGTGCAATGGTCGCGCTTAAGGCAGACTTCTCCCTGGGTCCGAGGATGATGTGGAGCACTTTTCTGTGGAGTATTGTGAATGGTTTTACCCTGGTGTGGTTTTTCCAGGGCTCGCGCCGTCTGGAGATTTGTGCGTATCTCGATTGTGCAGGAAGAATCGTTGCAATTGCTGGGATATTCCTGCTGGTGCATCGCCCGGACGACGCTTATCTAGTCATGCTGCTGCAAGGACTAGGAGCCGGGTCGGTACTTTTGATCCAGTTTTATCTAATGTATGGACGGGTACGGTTCCACTGGCCGACCTTTGACGCATCGGTACAAACTCTTGCGAGAGACTTTCACGTGTTTGCGTCGCGGTGTGTGGAATCTGTTTATTTGACTGGCACATCCCTGATTTTGGGAAGTGTCCAGCCAGTAGCGGAGGTGGGAATTTTTGCTGGGCCGGAAAAAATTGTGCGGGCAGCATCCTACGGAATATTCCCCTTCTATCAGGTGGCCTACCCCCGCTTGGTTTCGGAATTGAATCGCGACAAGAAACGAGCAATTGGATACGCCCGGGTCACGGTCTTCATAGCTGTAGGAGTGGCGGCATCTGTGGCACTGCTGCTGTGGTTCAATGCCGAGACAATCGTGCGCATATCTCTGGGTCATCAATTCAGTGGCTCGACAATCATTCTCAAGATGTTGTCGCCTTTGGTGGTGTTCATGGTTGCGGTTGGTGGGGTGGGAAGCAATCTCATGCTGGCACTGAACAGGGACAAGTGGTTGACAAGGATTCTCACCATCGGCGGAGCGTTCTGCGCCCTCGCGACTTTTGTATTATCGCGACAGCTAGGCGCAAAAGGAAGCTGCATTTCACTACTCGCGACATATGCTCTGATACTGATATTGATATGGCATCATTTTCGCTCTTGGCCCGCAATTGACGGGTCACGGACGGCTTCACGATGATGCATGAGAGTAACCTGGTGATGACTGCGGGGATATCGGGACACAGGCTATGGAGCCGAGTTTTCTTTGTCTTTTTGGCGGCGGCGTACCTGGCGTCGTTTCGAATGTCGTATGTAAATGACACATCCGCAATCTTCTCGTACATGGGACTGACGTACAGCGAGCCAAGTATCGGAGCGAATGTTGCGATTTGGATTCTGACTCTTGTGCCTGCCGGCTTTCTTGGTTTGAGATTGAAACAGCCATCGGATTTTATCCTGATCCTGCTCTATATCTGTGTCTATGTCCCGTCAATCTCGGTTCCATTCTTTATCAGGTTACGTTCTGAAATGGACGTGCTGTTACTTGACGTAACGCTGTTTGCGGGACTGATGGTCATGATTCTTATGCTGCAAAGCAAGGCGCGAAAGTATCGTTTCGTGACACGTGATAAGCGGACGTTCTGGGTTGTGTTGTGGGCTTTGTATATTGCATTTGCGGTCTGGATTATTGCGGTTTTTGGGAGCTCTCTTCGGTTTGTTGCTCCGACTGACGTCTACACGTCGGGCGTGAGATTTGGGAGCCGCGAGATATTCGCGCAGAGCAAAGTCGGCTTCGCCGTGATGATGATGTTCGGTTCGGTGAACCCTCTGTTTATCTCACTCGGCTTGCAGCATCGGAGAAAGTTGCTGGTGCTTGCGGGCATATGCGGCCAGCTTCTGTGTTATTGCACAGGCGGCCTCAAGTCCATCATGTTTTCCCTGATCATTCTGTTTGTGCTGCATTCCATCATTCGAAGAAATATGCGAAGGGCAGCTCACGCTATGGTCGTGATGTCGATAGCTCTTGTGTTGAGCTGCCACTTAATCGCTGTGAAGGCGGGCACGAAAGATGTCACGACAATCATGGTTGACGGGATTGTGTCGAGGATCTTGGTGATACCAGGACAACTGACGGCGGAGTATCACGATTTTTTTATCCACCGTCCTCACTTATACCTGGCCAACATCAAGCCGTTCAGTTGGGTGGTCAAGAATCCTTTCGATCAAGACGTGATTCTTGTAGTCGGTGAGTACTATGGGGGAATTGCGGGGGTGACATCGAACGCTCATCTTTGGGCGGAGGACGGAATCGCGAACTTTGGTCTAGTTGGGATCATCGTGGTTTCGGCTCTTGCGGGCGGCGTTTTGAGGATCGTGAATCGTATCTCTGCGCGGCATGATCCGTGCTTTGCGACGATGGCCTTTAGCTTTGCCGGATTCCATCTTTCAAATGCGCCATTGAGCACCGCACTCTTCTCCGGCGGAGTGATGTTATCGATGCTGCTGCTTCTGCTTGCCCATCCACAAAAGATATATGTCGGTGTCGGTGAAGGTACCGGCCGAAAAAGGGAAGATCAAGATGAACACGAAGATGCATCCGGAGGCGAACTAAGATGAAAGCCGCGATTGTTTATGACGTGTTTCCGCACTATCGTGAAGGAATTCTCGATGAACTGAGTGCTCATTCGGAGCATAGTTATGTATTGGCGGCGGGGCGCCGATCACTTGATGCGACCATCAAGACAGCGCGATTGCCAGAAGGAGTCGAATACGTAGTGTGTCCCTGCATTGAACTTCCCGGAGGCGCAATCTATCAAGGAGGCCTGATTAGACTGGCATTACGACGTGATTTACAGGCAATCATCTACCTTGGCTGTCCTTCGCTTCTGTCCACCTGGCTGTCGGCGGCTGTGGCGCGTTGCGCCGGCAAGCAGGTGCTTTACTGGACGCACGGCTGGCTGCGTCGCGATGCGCGCGTTCGCGGCATAATCAAGAGAATATTTTATCGGCTTGCACATACCCTGCTTCTGTATGGGAATATCGCGAAGGAGCTTGGGATGGAGGTTGGTTTCGACGCGGCGCAGATGCATGTAATCTACAACAGCTTGAACTACAAGGAACAGGCTCGAATCAGGGAGACGATCAGTGCGGAAGACTGCGATGACATGCGACGCGCCCTTTTCATAGATGCAGATCTGCCATTGGTGATTTGCACTGCGAGGCTGACAGCGGCATGCCGGTTCGAGCTGCTTTTTGCAGCCCAGCGGATCTTGATGGCAGAGGGAACTCCATTCAATGTGGTCCTCGTAGGGGATGGGCCTCAGCGGAAATCTCTTGAAATGAATTCTCAAGATTTGGGTTCCCATGTCAGATTTTATGGCGAGTGTTATGACGAGGAGACGCTGGGCAAATTGATTATGGCGGCCGATGTGGCAGTATCACCGGGAAAGGTGGGTCTGACGGCGATGCATAGCCTGGCATTCGGAACGCCAGTCATTACCCATGACAACCCTGAGCACCAGCGCCCGGAGGTAGAAGCGATTGTTCCTGGAATGACCGGCGATTTGTTTCGGGAAGGCGATGCGGCATCTCTGGCTGCGGTAATTCGGAAATGGATTTGCGATGGCGCTTCTTCTTCCAAGAGGTCCGCCTGTATTCAGGTGATTGAGGAGTTTTACAACCCGGTGTACCAAAGAGTCGTCATTGACCGAGCGCTTCGCGGAGAATGCGCCCAGCCACTGACAACCGTGGCCGATGGGATGGAGCAATGGCGGCGGGAGAACGGGTCCTCTCAACATCGGCCAGATCTTGAAGTGCAGCTGCACGTATAGCACATTCTCGATTCCGACTCTGGATATCCAAAGAACACCATAACAAAGACGGTGAGTTGCGAAAAGTCGCCAAGGCCGGCCTGACTGATGTGCCGCCGCTTGCCGCGATTGCACTGGCCGAAAGAACCAACTATGCCGCTAGTGAGTTTGAAATTCAGGATTTGGGTTCATGACCATCCGGGGATGTACCACGCCGTGCGCCTTTGGATCATGCGGTGGAGGCGATGGAAATGGAATCTTCCTCACATCCATCCCACGTGTTTCATTGAGAAGGGAAGCGACATCCACTCGGATTTAGTTGCCGGGCCGTACAGCTACATCAGCTCGCATTGCTTTATCTGGCCGAAGGTCGAGATCGGGTCATATACGATGCTCGGACCTCGCGTCGCAATCGTGGGCGACGATCATGTTTTCTGGAAGCCTGGGGTCCCGATATATTTTTCGGGCCGTCCTCCGATGCGCCGCACGGTGATCGGACAGGATGCGTGGATCGGATGCGGGGCAATCATCAAGACGGGAGTCCATGTGGGACGCGGCGCGATTGTAGCTGCGGGAGCCGTGGTAACGCATGATGTGCCCGAGTATGAGATCCATGCGGGAGTGCCAGCAAAACGAATTGGCCAGCGTTTTTCGAGTGATGCTGAACGAGCAATCCATAGCGCAATGCTCGAGCAGCCACCCCGACGCGGGCAATGCCGGCCAATCATGGAAGATGAGCCAAATAAGATCGAGGTTGATTCGTAATTGAAAGCAGCGGATTAACCATCCTAGTGATTTATCCATCACCATAACCGCGTCACGGCGGTCCGGTATCTCGGGCCATCCGGACAGCTTCATGACAGTCGTTCCGGGCGACTTGGCCGATACAAATGCCTCTAGTTTCAATGACGCTAACGACGAGACACAAGGCCGCGCGAGCCGCATGGGGCGTGGTCCATAACGTGCTCTTTAGACCGAGCCCAATTGTTTGTCATGGGTGGCGGCGGTGCCTGCTCCGCTGCTTTGGGGCGAAGCTAAGCAGAGGAAGCCGGATCTATCCGCGAGTGAGAATCTTTGCTCCGTGGAATCTTGAAATGGCCGAGAACAGCGTGATTGGCAATGATGTCGATTGCTACGCCGTTGCTCGGATCGTCATTGGCCGAGAATCGGTTGTTTCGCAGTACTCGTATCTCTGCACCGCGACGCACGACCATAGAGACCGCGACTTTCCTCTGATGGTTGGACCAATACTTATCGGTGAGAGAGCCTGGGTGGCGGCGGGTGCTTTTATAGCGCCTGGCATTCAGATTGGTGACGGAGCAGTGGTCGGAGCTCGGTCGGTAGTGACCAGGAATGTCATGGCCAGGACCGTCGTAGCTGGAAATCCTGCGAGAGTAATTGGCGAGAGGCCAGATTTCTCAGCGACCGAAGAGAAACAGGTTGCGATGATCCTCGAATAACTCGGCAGCATTCATTCCCGGTGAACGAGCATACAAGATTTAGGAATGAGCGAAGAGCCGAATCTGTGTTCTTGTCTCAATTTTCGAAAAGCGAATGAGTTACAAACCGCTTCTTGTGCTATTGCATGAAGATAACCTTTATTTGCGCAGTGTTTCCTCCGGAGCCGGAGCCGGCCGGAGTTATGGCGAAGCAACTCGCCGCGCGCCTCTCTTCCGATGGAAACGAACTTACAGTCATTGTGCCTTTCCCCAATCGGCCTCAGGGACGACTTTACGAGGGGTTCCATCGTCAGTTATATGAATCAACTCGTGCCCCAGATGGTTATCAGCTCGTCCGTTGTGCTAACTGGCTAATCGGTGGAAATCGACGCATCCTGGACCGGATAGCAGAGAACCTTACTTTTGGTCTATCATCCACCTGGGCGGCGTGGCGCCAAGGTCGTCCAGACGTGATGATTATCGAGACTTGGCCAGTTTGTGCGGCGTCGCTGGGAGTACTGTTAGCGAGATGGTGGCGAGTCCCTGTTCTGTATTACGTCCAGGACGTATACCCGGAGGCTCTCGAAAGAGCGGGGCTGATTCGGACCGGAGGTCTTATCTCTCGCCTTTGCCTCGGCCTGGACCGGGGGATTTGCTTATCGAGCGCGAAGGTGATTGTGATCGCCGAAGGAGTGCGTCAATTGCTGGCGACATCGCGACGTTTGCCGCGAGAACACTTCATGACCATTCCGAACTGGGTTGATGCACGGGAGATCGTCCCGCATCCGATCGACAACTCATGGCGGCGAGAGCAAAACATTCCGGGCGATGTGTTTGTTGCCATGTTCGCCGGCACCTTTGGTCACGTAAGCGGCGTTGACCTGTTGGTGGAGGTTGCTCACCAATTGCGTTCAAGATCAGACGTGCTTATTGTATGCCTGGGGGAAGGCATACGAAAGAATGCAATGCTCGAGGCCTGCGAGTTACGACACCTCGATAACATCCGAATTCTCCCATTCCAACCGCGAGACCGGGTCGCGGAAGTGCATAGTTCCGCAAATGTCTTACTTCTGACCATGCACCCTAATTCTTCGGATGCGAGTGTGCCATCCAAGCTCATTAGCTACATGGCTGCTGGACGGCCGGTAATCTGCTCGGCCCCTCCTCGCACCTCAGGATCTCAGGTCGTAGTTCAAAGCGGAGCGGGCCTGATAACGGAACCCGGCGACGCAATTGCGATAGCAGATGCAATCGAGTACCTTTCATCTCATCGTTCCGAAGCAGAGTGCATGGGCGCGAACGCGCGCACCTACTTTGAGAAGCACATGACCCTCGATCATGCGCATCGGCGATTCTCGATGTTGCTCCAGGAGATTGTGCACCAGGAAGGTTCGTTCGCAACCGGACAGGATACTCCCGCCTGAACCAGTTCGTTCCATTTGCTCTCAAGTCAACACACCGCATTCACGTCCGTGTACAAACATTGCTCAGCCCTCGGAGGAATATGAAAGTGCCTTCACAAATTCACCTTGCGAATATCGAATTTCACAGAATGCTTGCGCCGCGATATGAGCAACAGCCCTTTTTCCAAGAGGAGAATCGCAGGCGGGTACGCGGACTATTGCAGGAATTGGCTCGTAGCACATGCGGAGAGCGCCTGTTGGATGTCGGCTGTGGAACAGGATTGATATTAGACCTGGCGCATGATCTCTTCGAGGAACTTGATGGGATCGACATTACACCTGAAATGCTCGAACGCGTGAAGCCGCGCTCAAACGTGAAGACGCAGTTGGCGACTGCCGAGTCACTCCCGTTTCCAGATGCGACCTTCGATGCGATCACTGCGTACAGCGTTCTGCATCACATCGAGGATCTCGGTCAAGTATTTCGTGAAGTGCGCAGGGCTCTAAAGCCGGGTGGTTTTTTCTACGCGGATGAATCGCCATCTCAGTACTATCTGGAATCGCTGTTCGCGCTTGCCCCGGAGTCCTCTGTGAGTGAGTTAGTGCGTGAGCAACGGAATAGAATAACTACGGATGCCGCGGAGTACATGCGGCTGTATGGCATCCCAGCCAAGATTGCTGAAGAGGCGATGACGCAGAATTTCGCCCAACATGCTCTGAAGCAGGATAGCCTTGAGCGGTTATTGAAGGACTCGGGGTTTAATACCGTGCAGATTACCTTTCGTCGCTTTCTCGGGGAAGACCAGTGCAGTTTGGAAGGAGGGCAGCAACAGGTGGACACGATCTATCGCTACCTCGTCAACATGCTGCCTTTGTCGCGAAACCTGTTCAAATATTTTGTGCTCGTGGCGCGATGATCGCAAAACTCGGCAGAGCCATTGCTGTTTTGATCTGTCTTGTCGGAATGCCTATCCACTTATGCATCTGGGCTCTGATCAGGATGCACGATTCCGGGCCTGCACTTTACAGGAGCCGACGTTTAGGCAAAGGCGGCGTTGGTTTTGAGATGCTGAAATATAGAACCATGAAAGCGGATGCCCGGCCAGTAGTAAAAGAGGGGTTCAAGACAATTGTAGTAGAAGCGGATCCACGGGTCACGGGGCCAGGGAGATGGCTACGTTGCGGCATTGATGAACTGCCGCAACTGTGGAACATCGTGAGAGGTGAGATGGCATGGATTGGTCCCAGGCCAGACGAAGAATGGATGCTGCATAACTATGGGGTTCAGTGCACGCAACGCCTGGTGCCGTTGCCGGGGATCACTGGTTATGCACAGGTTCTGTATTCCCGGAATGTCTCCACGGCAGAAGGTTATGCCATTGACTTGTGGTATCGAGCGCATGGAAGCATATGGCTCGATGCCTGGATTGTTATTGCCACGCCGATGTTCATGGCGGGATGGCGGGCTGTTGGTGCTGACAGGCTGAGGAAACTACGCCTCCTGCCGGAGTTTAAGCAACTACGGCAAAGATGCGATGCCGAGCTTGCCGCCGCCGAAAAGTTCTCGCTAGAAGCCCTGTCTGTGGGATAGGCACCGATAGTTCGCGGTCTAGGTCGCTCGATGAGCGAAGGGATGCCGGGATTGGTAGCGGTGAACCTTACAATCTGAGTCTGCCTGCCGATGGTGACGACTAGAGAGCATTTTCGCTTCACATGTTGACATTGTGGCCTTGTGTAAGGTGGCTTCTTAAGAAAAAAGCCATTCGGCCTCCCGGTTTCTGTATAGAGCAGAATCGAAAATGCTGTAGCCGTAAACGAAGTCAGGAGTTGTCGTTTGCAAGTGAGCATAAGCTGCGTTGAAGGCATTGTTGCAGCACGCAAATGTGTATTTCTATTTTGCAATCATGGATTCGGATTTCCATTTAGCACGTGGATTCTGCGATATTCAAGAGCAGCTGAAGTCTTCCTAGTGTATTCGGTCGACCATATGGGCAGGACCAAGGTTGGCTTCATCCGAGATCAGTGCAGGCGTCTCAAGTACGTTGGACTAAAGACATATATCCTTTTTCTTGCCAAGTTGCGTGGCGCCAAGATACGGAAAGTAGCTGACGTGAATTCCCAGCAGTTCCTGAGCACCATACCATCCGGCGCCCACGGCGTTGTTGCGGGATTTGACCAGATATTTAGCGGCGAGGCTATAGCCTCGTTTGGTTCCCTTGTCAATTTTCATCCTTCGATCCTTCCTTTCTACCGGGGGCCGGTGCCTTCGTACTGGGTGTTGAGGAATCAAGAGCGAGTAACCGGGTTTACCCTGCACCGCATAACGGAGAAGATCGATGCAGGCAGAATACTGTTCCAGAAAGTTATTGAGTGCGACGGGGTGTGCGAAGAGAACCAGTTAAATCGAAAGATTGCTTTGGCCGCGCGGGAAACTTTCGATCGCTATTTGCCGCATCTTTTATCGGGTGTTCCTTGGCGCCACGTACAACTCGACGCAGCGTCTATCTACAGCGTTCATCTCAACTACGGACACAAACCGAGTGGCCAAACAGCGAGCGATCTTTCGACCCGAAGAGAGGTCGTCCGCTAACACAAGGGTGCGGTGAGTAGACCCGCAAAGCGGTGCCAGTGGACGCTCCGAGCAAAGTGCGGTTCGTCGCGGAAATCCCAGCGACCGATTGTCAGTGATGCGGATGAGCGTACCGGGGAGAGTCATAGAGTCTCGTCCAGACATCGCATCAAGCACTGATTATCTGATCTCGGCATAGACTGCGCGGTGAACGCCAGCAATACGAAAGCGACGTGTTGATCTTTTTTTTGGCAGAAGATGGCAAGTGTTAGATAGCCGGAGTTGAGGAACTTACCCAATATGCATACAACTATCTTGCAGCCCACGTACCTGCCTTGGATGGGCTACTTCGAGATGATCGACGCGACAGAGCAGTTTATTGTCTTCGACCACGTTCAGTTCGAACCCAAATCATGGCAACAACGCAATCAGATTCGCGGTCCGAACGGCGTGATCATGTTGTCAGTGCCTGTTCAATCGGACGGAACACTGAATATCGCGATAGGAAGGAAACGGATCGATTACAAGCAGGGGTGGGTACGGAAGCATATACGTTCCATCGAAAGCGCCTATAGCAAGGCACCTTTCTTTGAGAAGTACTTTGGTGGGTTGCGAGAAATTCTGGCGTCAGAACCGGAAAGATTGGTTGAGTGGACCCTACCGCTGATCCGGTACATCGCTGATTGTTTCGGAATGAAAAGCACGATACGTCTCAGTTCGGAAATTATTGCAGAAAATGAGGGACAACTAGACAAGACCGACCGGGTGATCAGCCTCTGCCGACAAGCGGGCGCCACCCTCCTTTACGACGGCGCGACGGCGAAGACGATTCTTGAAATCGATCGATTCGCGCAAAACGGGATAGGGATAATCTTCCAGCATTATGCGCATCCAGTGTACCCACAGGTAGGGCGAGGATTCATCCCCAACATGAGCGCAATCGATTTGCTGTTCAACTGCGGAAGCGAGTCTCTGGCTATCTTGAGGACGGGTTCAAACGAAGAGCTGAACCGTCATGCAGAGTGATGCATCACGATGATTCAGGGGCTGCCCTGGAGACGCGGAAAACCTCAAACGCCTGGGGCGGCTGCGACTGTTAGAGAAGAGGTGGTTCCCGATTACTATGAAGGCCATGGGGAATCCCGTGCAACTCTACATTTAACTAAGCATGTTCCTCGTTAGAGCGTCATTTCAATAATTATTTCGCATATCGAAGATCGAATCCCCGACAGGCTCCCTGCCGGAGGAATCGACACTGCCCACGGTATCTGAAGGAGACCTGCATGACACTCAACCCGTCCGCTTCATTTCTTCCTTTTCACGTTCCAGACATTGGCGAAGAGGAGATCGCAGAGGTCGTAGATTCCCTCCGCAGCGGCTGGCTGACAACCGGGCCGAAGACCAAGCGTTTCGAACAGGATTTCGCGCAGTACATGGGAGCCGATACGGAGGCATTAGCGGTTAGCTCGGCGACAGCCGGCCTGCATCTTGCCTTGGAAGCAGCAGGAGTTGGACCCGGGGATGAGGTCATTACCACGCCGTTTACCTTTACAGCTACAGCAGAGGTAATTCGATATCTTGGGGCCGACCCTGTCTTTGTCGATGTGTTAGGCGATAGCTTGAACATCGATCCAGAAGCGATCGAAGCTGCGATCACCTCCCGCACGAAGGCGATCATGCCGGTTCACTTTGCAGGATTGGCTTGCGAAATGGAAGCAATCCTGCGGATTGCGAAAAGACATGACCTGAGAGTTATTGAGGATGCAGCGCACGCGTTACCGGCAACGTCAAATGGGCGTCGAATTGGCGCCTTGGAAAGCGATGCGACGGTGTTTAGCTTCTATGCCACGAAAACGCTGGCGACTGGCGAGGGCGGGATGGTCGTTACGCGCAATCCCGAGTTGGCGAACAGATGCCGTGTGATGCGGCTTCATGGCATTGACCGCGATGCATTCGACCGATATACGTCGACGAAGCCGGCATGGTTCTACAGCGTTGTTGCGCCGGGTTTCAAATACAACATGACAGATATCGCCGCCTCCCTTGGTATCCATCAATTGCGAAAGGCGGAGCTATTCCAACTTAGGCGGCAGCAATTGGCAGATCGATATGACGAGGCATTTAGAAACGGTTGCGTTCGGCTGCCTGCTCACGCCCCGGCGGGCGAATTGCACGCGTGGCATTTGTATGTTTTGCGTCTGAATGACGATGCTCCCGTTTTGCGGGATGAGTTTATTACGCAGATGGCTGCAGCAGGAGTTGGCACGAGCGTACATTTCATTCCGCTGCATCTGCACCCCTACTGGCGTGAAACCTACAATCTAAGCCCCGATCAATTTCCGCAATCGACACGTGCCTTCAAGCAGGTCGTGAGCCTCCCCTTTTATTCGCGCATGACGGATGCTGACCAGAATCGCGTGATTGGGGCTGCCCGATCAGTTCTCCGAATGTCGGGTAGATACAGCGTCGAAGCGATGCAAACGATATGCGCGATCGGCTAGTCAAACTTCTGTAAGCACGTAATTTCTATTCACGGATAGTTCGGTTGGCACTATAGATCCATTCACGAAGGTGGACTTCGGAGTCGGATTGTTTGTCGCGTCATCGGGAATGACGGTGAAAAGACCCAAGTTGCTGTGTCCGCTCCAGTAGTCACCTGAATTCATAGCTGCGGACTGTAAAATGATGCTCGTTCCGCGTGGATCGCGCCCTGCGGAGCGATTCAGGGCCGATGACGCGAACTTTGAAATGTCCGGTAATCGAGACCCTCTTCCGTTTGCCCTTTGAGGTGACTGGTAGAGGGTTTCGTGTTTTCTGCGGAATTTCAGGTGGGGTTCCAAGGAACGAGTTTAGTTGGGGTCGGGTCGTTACTCTGGGCGCAAAGATTGTCTGCGGTCAGCGATTCCCCAGCGACCGTCAAGCGGACGTTTTCACGCCGCTAACGTACGGAAGGTTCCCGAACAGAGTTTTCATGGGAGACCAAAAGGGAAACGATGCGCCTGTTGCCATTGCGACGAGCGAACAACCGTCTAAACGATCGACGTGACCGAAATCACATTCGACTGAGACCTACACGGTGTTCAATCGGGACATCGCGTAAATCTGCATTTCAGGCTGATGTGAAGAAGGCGTCGGTCGCGTTCCTTTTGCATGTGGGCAGGCGGACTACCAGAGGCCCGACATCGATAAGGTACAGGGTTTTGGGATCAAAACTGGAGCTGTGTTTTGTGCGCGAACGTCAGAGGTGAGCGATGCACGAGGGTTTCTGGCACGTCCTGCATGTAATCGCCAATCATGAGAAGCGAGTTGCACAGCATTTAGCTGTCCGTTCGATCGAACATTTTTTACCGCTTTACACGGAACGCTCGCATTGGACCGACCGATCCGTGCAACTGGAGCGGCCGCTCTTTATGGGATATGTTTTTATTCGCTTTTCGCCGCAAGAGAGGCTCTCAGTCATTTCAACGCCTGGTGTTCTTCGCCTGTTGGGCGATAGCGATTCTCAAAGAGTAAGCCCCGAGGAACTAAGCAGAATTCGTGAATGCCTGGCAAGCGGGTACTCGCTTCGTCCCCATCCCCGCATTCCAATTGGTACTCAAGTCCGAATTCGGAGCGGGGTCTTTGAGGGAGTGATCGGCATCGTGACCGAACTTCGTCAGCAATGCAAGGTGATTATCGAACTGGCGGCTGTCCAGCAATGCTTCTCGCTGGAGGTAGGAATTGACGAGGTTGAAGTGGTGAGCAGAATTAATCCTCAACTGCCTAAAGCCCCACTTCCAACTTGTTTTGTTCAGGCATAAATCCCTTAAGATCACTGGACTCAATGTGCGTGTGCTCGAAGATAGAGGATTCAGCAAATGCTCACGACAGACTGGTGATTTGATCATTCGACCCTGCAGTAACAATAGAGAAACTGCTGGATTGTTCCGAATGGCGTATTGTGCAGTTCCTTGGAACTCTCCATCAAGCGGAAGTGCACTCCGAACTCTCTATGCAAGGCATCGGCGTCGTAGCGGACAACGTCGAGGCCACTGCACTTCACCGGCCCTTCTGGTCCAAACGTGCCGACGATCACGTGCCCTCCGTGCCGAACGGCACCGAGGGCTTGGCGGACGTAAGCGGCGCGGTCGGCCGCCGCAGTAAGGAAATGAAAGACAGCACGGTCGTGCCACACGTCGTACGCGGAGGACTCTAGTTCGACTTTGCAGATGTCTGCCACCTGCCAATGCACACGATCGGAAGCCGCGCCCAAGCGTCTACGATTTGTGTCGATGGCTGTTTGCGAAATATCGAGAACGGTGATGTTCTCATACCCGTGGGCGAGGAGGTCGTCAACCAGCGTGGATTCACCGCCGCCTACGTCGATGATCGAAGCAGATCGCTCAGAAGCGGCCCGCTCGATTAGTGCAAGCGATGTCTCAAGGTGGGAGCGATACCAGCTTACGGCGTCCGGTGCCTTCTCCGTGTAGATCTTTTCCCAATGAGCCTGCGTATCCATGGTGATCCATCCCAGTTTCTGCCTAATGATAAGCCCTTGGCGGTTCCGGAACCGCAGTGCCCCACCAGCAGTACGTCCCCGCCTTTGGAAACGGAGCGAGGTATCCTGCGTCCATGTGTTCGATGCTGAAGCCGCTTTGGCCGAGAAGAGACGGAACGTCGCGCGTCACATGGCAGCCTTCGAAAGCCCAGCGAAAGAGCGGTTCTAGTCGTTGCTGCCATTTTTGCACGTCGGGATCGGGGGACAGTCCGTGCTCGAAGAAAATCAGCTTTCCACCGGGCTTGAGGACACGCTTCATACCCTGAAGCGCTTTCAGCACTTCGGGAATTGTGCATAGCGTAAAGGTGCTAACCACAGTATCTACACTCGCGTCAGCCAAGGGAATCCGCTCTCCCGGCAAGTCCAGGAATTCGATATCCAGTCGGGTTCCCTTCCCTTGTTCCTCGGCACGCCGAAGCATGCCGGCGTTCGGTTCGAGAGCGTAGATCTTGGTCACTCGCCCTGGATCATAGTGAGCAAAATTTGCACCCGGACCAACGCCGATTTCAAGGACATTTCCCCGTGCCAGAGGGACGATGCGCTGCCGGCGTTCCTCGATAGGCTTCGGATTTCCCAACCAGTCTACGAGGTGTGGATAGATACGATGTTTGTAGAAAGACATTGCTGCCTCATGCATCAAGTTTAGACCGCGCTCTAAGGTACAGCGTCTCGCATATCGCCATTCCAACAGAAATGCGATGCCTGTTCCGATCAGAACGAATGCCAAAATCCAGGGGGGGTGACTTGAATAACATGCAAATATACGAGCAGGAACATGAAAGTCAGTTTCATCAGGTACCTACAGCCGGTTTCGGCTTAGAAAGGAGTCTGGTTCACCCTTTGCCGCATCAAAGTAAACGGTGTTACGATCAGACACTGCTGAAGCCTGCATCGCTGATTCAGCGATGCGCTTTCAGACCGCGATCGACGGGTTTGTGGCAGATAATGGCAGCGCAACATGCTTAAGAAGCTCCACATGATCGCAGCGTTGTTGCTTCTCGTCAGCGTTCAGGCGCTCTCGGTGAATTGCGATTTACGCTGCTCATTGATGGGGGGTTCGAAATACGGCCATGCGTTGCACGCCGGGATGCAGATGGCCCACTGTCACGGAATGTCTATAGAGCAGCGCGAACAGACCAGCGTGGCTGCGAACGATTGCTGTTCCACAACCGGGTGTGGGATCCCGCTGCACGCGATCTTTAAGAGCACCGCTCAGGACGCTGATGGCTCCAGCATACCGCTGTTGTCGGCTGCAGCTTCGTTAGCTGATCCGTTCGGAAACAGCAACTCGAATCACCCTTCCGCGTTCCTGTCACTCAGTCGAAGTAGCGACAGCGAACCGCTCGCTCAGCGTCCCGGCATCTCCCTCCGCATCTAGCCCAGCTCACTCCTTCTCGAAGCATTGCAGGGCTTAAAGTGCGCTTTCGCACGCCCCCTGCCTTCCGCTGACCCATTTTCAAAACGAGGAATGTATGAGCGATCGCCGCACCTTCATTCAGAAGGCATTCGGTCTTGGCGCAGGACTGTTTGCCTCATCCAGATTATTCGCTGACTCGCCACACGGCGGTTCTTCTCGCAACGAACATCTGAAGCGAAGCCGCTCCATGCGTCCAGGCCCCGCCTTCAATATGCCTGTCGTGACCACCGACATTGGAGATCTTCCCTACACCATGGACGGAGACACGAAGGTCTTCCATCTGATCGCCGAAGTGGTGAAACAGAAGATCAACCCGGCTAAGACGATCGATGTGTGGGGATTCAACGGAAGCGCTCCCGGACCGACGATTCAGGTCAACCAGGGAGATCATGTGCGCGTGATCTTCGAGAACCGTCTACCTGAGCCGACTTCCCTGCACTGGCACGGTTTTGAAGATATCATACAAAACGACGGCATGCCGGGCATCAGCCAGGCCCCGGTCAAGCCAGGTGGGCGGTTTGTCTACGAATTCAATATTCATCAGGCAGGCACGTACTTTTATCACTCGCACATGGCAATGCAGGAGATGGCCGGAATGTTGGGCGCCTTCATCATGCATCCCAAAGAGCCGTACCAACCGCACTGCGACAAGGACTTTCTGATCCATCTGCAGGAGTATGCAGTCCTGCCGAGTAACACAGTGCCGAACACCATGAACATGGAATTCGACTGGCTGGTCTTCAATGGAAAGGCTGCTCCGGCAACGACTCCGCTCATCGCTCAACTCGGCGATCGAGTCCGCATCCGCTTTGTGAACCTGGGCATGGACCATCATCCGATGCATCTGCACGGGCACACTTTTTATACGACGGGAACTGAAGGCGGCAGGATTCCCGAAGCTGCCTGGTGGCCTGGCAACACTGTGCTTGTCGGAGTAGCTCAGGCACGCGATATCGAGTTCGTTGCCAACAACCCCGGCGACTGGATGATCCACTGTCACCTGCCCCACCACATGATGAACCAGATGTCGTCGACTGCCGGGAAAATGACCCGCACGGCCGGAATGCCCGCAGGCGGGGACATGAACACTGGGATGGGCATGCTGCAAGGCGCTCCAGGCGCGCCCCTGGGCGAAGACTATGGTCCAACTCTGGGCCGCGGTTTGGGCGGCGTCGGGAACGCTGCGGATACCGCGACGACAAATGGCCCGCTTTCACAGAAGAAAGCTATGGATACCATGCCTGGCATGCAACATGACACGGGAAATATGCAAATGGGCCAGATGGAACCGGACAACATCGCGAAGAATGCGAACGATGTTCCGAATTTCCCGCAGGACGCGTACATGGAAGGGCCAATGATGGCCATGGACGAAATGGTCGACCGGCCTGAGAACTATGGCCTGCGCCCCGGATGGAGCGGGTTCATGCAAGGCATGATGACGTTTGTGCGCGTACTGCCGCCTGACAAATATGACGAAGTCATCTCTCGTATGAAGCAGGCCAATCGACCAGCAGATCCATATGCCGCCATTTTGGAGCGCAGTTAAGCGCGAGGAGGACAAGATGAGAATCACGACCCTTGCACTGGCGCTTACGAGCGCTTTGAGCTTAACGGCGTTGGCCCAAAGTTCCGGCCCTCCCGCGCCACCGAACAATTCCGTGCACTGCATGGAAGGCATGGTGATGCCGGGCTGTCCACAACCGGACAAGACCAAGCCTTCGCAAAAGCAGCAACCCAGCCAACCAGGCAAGATGGACAAGATGCCTGGAATGCAGCATGAGATGAAGGACATGCCCGGTATGGAGATGGAACCCGCCCAGCCCGCGCAAGGCCCGGATACTCACGCGACCATGACCCTGCAGGAGCCAGAAAATCCGGAGCATAAGACCGGGTCCAATCTGCCCGCTCCGGAGTTGCTTAAAGATGTGGTAACCCGCCCGGCAATGAGTCTCGCTGATTTTGAAACTCTTGCCGATGTGAACAACCCCACGCTGAAGCAGGCCAATGCATTGGTACGCAGATCACAGGAACAGGCAAGGCAGGCCGGCCTCTATCCGAATCCGTCTGTCGGCTATCAGGGTGAACAGATTCGCGGCGGCTCCTATGGCGGTGGCGAACAGGGCGGATTTGTTCAGCAAACTATCGTTTTAGGAGGCAAGCTTGGCCTGCGGCGCAATATCTATGAACAGCAAAAGAATTCCGATAAGATCGGCGTTGAGGAACAGACCTATCGGGTTCATGGGGATGTGCAGCAAGCATTCTACGGCGCGCTAACCGCTCAGGAGACCGTGCAACTGCGTCAAAGGCTTCTCGGCGTGGCACTCGATGCCGTGGAAACCGTCCATCAGCTTGCCAATATCGGCCAGGCAGATGCGCCCGACATCCTGCAGACAGAAGTAGAAGCGGAGCAAGCAAAAGTGGACTACGTCACGGCGCAGCGCCAGTACGTGCAGTCCTTCCGTACGCTCGCAACCCTTGCAGGAAAGGGCGATCTGGCTGCGAGCCCATTGGAGGCCGAGCTTGAAAGAACGCCAGACTTGAATGCCGAGCAGATGGTTGACGCTGTTGTTGCGAATAGTCCCACCGTGAAACGTGCGCAACAAGAGGCTGCCGTGGCCGAGGCGCGTCTGAAAGACGCAAAGCGAGAGTTGCTCCCTGATCTTCAGCTCAGAGCTGGTGAACAATATAACGAAGAGCAGGTCAGCGAGAATCCAGTCAAACCAGCCGGAGCACAGAGTTTCGCTACCGCCGGGATCAACATCCCGCTGTGGAACCGGAACCAGGGTAATGTTGGAGCTGCGAAAGCGGAGATCGAGCGCGCCAAGCAAGATGTCATGCGCGAGCAACTATCTCTCAGGCAGCAGGCAGCATCCCTGGCCCAATCCTACGAGACCGCACGATTCGAAGCGGAACGCTACAAAACGCAACTCATCCCGCGTGCGGCAAGGGCCTATGAGCTGTACCTCAAGAAGTATCAAAACATGGCGCAAGCTTATCCGCAGGTACTGGTTTCGCAACGCACCTACTTCCAATTGCAGATTGCCTACATCATGGCTCTCCATGAAGTCTGGCGAAATGCGATCGCACTTCAGAACTACGCGTTGAGCGGCGGCCTGGACACACCGGTGTCGGGCGGCTCCTCGGCCACGACCATCAACCTGCCGAATGGCGGTGGACAGGAGTAGATCGCATGAAACGAATACTGGTTGTATGTTTCATCATCGTCTTGGTCGTTGCAATTGTCTGTGCTCTCTACGGGATCAGGATGGTGCATCGAGGCTTTAGCACGCGGGTTGCCCCGGTTTCACTTGAATCTTCACTTGCCACGACGATGCGCGGCATGGCGATTCCATCGCGTTATAAGACCATGAAGAATCCTGTCGTGGTCACTCCTGAAGTGATTCACGAAGGCAAGGCTCACTGGGCGGATCATTGCGCCACATGCCATGCCAACAATGGCAGCGGCGACACGATGTACGGGAAGACGATGTATCCGCGGCCACCGGACATGCGGCAGAAGGACACGCAAGAGATGTCAGACGGCGAGCTCTTTTACACCATCAAGAATGGTATCCGCCTCAGCGGCATGCCGGCGTTCGGAGATCCGGGCGACGACGATCTGGATAGCTGGAAACTGGTCGCCTTCATTCGTCATCTCCCCAAGCTCTCCGATCAGGAAGAGGTGGAAATGGAACGCCTCAATCCTAAAGGCCCTGAGGAGATGCAGGAGCAGATGGAGGAGGATCAATTTCTGAACGGCGGCAAGGCGCCTGCCCCGCCACAAGCACCGCACACCCACCACTAACCCCGAGAACGGAGAACACCGATGAAACGCTTGTTCGCGATACTTCTCACGATTGGCCTGATGGCCGGCGTCGCCTACGCCCATGGCGGCATGATTCACGTAATGGGCACCGTAGCGTCCATCACCGACACATCAATCACAGTCACCACAATGGATGGGAAGACCCAGACGGTGAATCTCACCTCCGACACGAAGTACGCCAGGATGGACAAGAGCATCACGATGAAAGACATCAAAGTTGGCGATCAGGTCGTCATCCACGCCGCCAAGAAAGGAAACCAACTCATTGCAGTCACCGTCAAGGTTGCGATGGCCGGTATGAAGATGGAGAATAAGGTCTCACCCCCGCAACCGAAATAAGTCATCAGAACGCGCTGGCTTCGTCCCGATCAACAACGATAACCAATCGACGCGCTCGCGAGGTAGAGCTATGCTTCATGCCGTCGCACATGCGTTTCAAATGGCTGGGATCATGTCCTGCGAGATTCTCTGGGCCTTGATCCTTGGGTTTGGTCTCTCGGCCGTAGTGCCGGCTGTCGTATCGAAGGAAGAGATGTCGGGTTTGCTGCCCGACGATCGACCAGGCAAGGGGTTCCGCTAAGTTGTTGGGTTGATTGGTGGACCTGATCGGGATCGAACCGATGACCTCTTCCATGCCATGGAATAGCTCAAATCGCAAATTATAGACGGCACAGTACTTACGAGTCGGCTGAGTCGGCAAAACCGGCACAATCGGCGCTATTTGCGACAAAAATGCGACAAACTTTTAGCAGCGGGCCAAAGGGCTGATCCGTGTGGGATCGGCCCAAACTCCTCCATTACGCCCCCCGAGCAATTGTGCAGCAGGCTGCTGCACAATTGCCGGGGTAACACTCTTGCGAAGAAACCGCGCAACGAATGGCCGCACCGGAGGCGTGCCTCTAAACTTGGCGCACAGTCCCCGGCTAGTAGAATTTTCTCCAGTGACAAGCGAAGAACTGCTGAGACTCGTTCAACGAGGCGAATCCGAACAGCTTGAATTCAAGCTGAGCTCTGCTCAGTTTCCCAGGGCTGGCGAGACCCTGTGTGCTTTCATGAATGGCCGGGGTGGACAAGTACTGGTTTGGGGTTCGACCGGATGGTTCGGTTGTCGGCCAAACAATCGCGGATAAGACCTTTCAAGAACTGGCTCAGGTTCTGCGCCGCTTCGATCCTCCTGTTCCAGTTGAAACTGAGCGGATACCAGTGGGGACAGACGGCCTGGAGGTTTTGGTTTTGAGGGCCACCCCGACTGCTGATAGTTTGCCGTGTACCTACGATGGGCGACCGTATCAGCGGGTTGGGACGACCACATCGGTCATGCCGCAGGAGGCTTACCAAAAAGCCTTGCTCGAACGCGCGCATTCGCGGCATCGCTGGGAGAACGAAATTGCCGATATAACCGTCGATGCGCTGGATGCCTCGGAGATTCGCCGGACGGTTCAAACCGGGATCGCAGGGGGCAGGCTGCCGGCCGACACATCTGCGGACGATCTGACTGATGTCCTGGATAGATTGGGACTGCGGATTCGAGGTGCCCTCGTCAATGCGGCTGTAGTAGTCTTCGGCCGCGATTTCCTGCCTCACTATCCTCAGTGCCAATTGAGGCTTGCGAGATTCCGTGGCGTTGACAAGAACGAGTTCCTAGATCAGCGCCAGCTTCATGGGCATGCTTTCGTTCTGCTGCCCGAGGCCATGCAGTTTTTGACCCGTCATCTCCCGGTGGCTAAACGCGTTGAGGCTGGATTATTCGAGCGTGTGGATGAGCCTCTTTTCCCTCCTATCGCGTTGCGCGAAGCATTGGTCAATGCGTTCTGCCACCGGGATTACGCGCAGGCGGGCGGAGCCGTGAGTGTAGCAATTTACGATGACCGCCTTGAGATTTGGAGTTCTGGCGGCCTCCCTTCCGGCATCGAAGTAGAGGATCTGAAGCGGGAACACCTGTCGCGCCCGCGAAATCCGCTGATCGCGGAGGTATTTTACCGGCGAGGGCTGGTTGAACGCTGGGGGCGCGGCACTCAGAAGATCGTTGAATTGTGCCTCCGTGCGGGTCATCCCGAACCTGAGTTCCTCGAAGTCGCCGGGGCAGTAGGCGTTCGCTTCCTGCCTCGCGGTTATGTTGCGCCTCTCCGCGTTGTTCACGATCTCTCGGATAGGCAGCGCCGGATTCTCCAGGCAGTTGCCGGCGGAAAAGAGTCCTCGTTTGCCAACATCCGCACGCAAATCAAGTCATCAGCTGCGGACCGTACTTTACGGGACGACTTGTTTCATTTGAAAAGGCTTGGGTTGATCGACTCCCGCGGACATGGTCGAGGAGCCGTGTGGTTCCTCGCCGGAGCGCCGAAGTCTGAGGAAGGTGAGCCGAATAAGGCGGAATAGTTGTCTGCGACAGAATGGCAGGAACCTTGTTTTTTGCCTACCTACGGCATCCATTCTCCTGCTGCATCGGGGGGGCACTTTACCGAGCCGAAGGAACAGAATACTCAACATCACTGGGATTGGGACGAAGCAGGGCCTTGCAATTGCCGCACTCATAGTAGAACCGGCAGGCGTCCGCCGGCATGAATTCCTGCTTGGCAAAGCCGCATTGCGGACAGGTTAGTACGGACTCAAGAATAATTCGCTCATCCAGGTTTTACCTCTGCACGGTAGAAGGATGGCCCGCATTTGTCGTCGCGCGGGTCAGCGCTTCGGGTTTCGTTTTGTCGGGATCATATGTGACGGTTGCCGTCTTCTTGCCGAAATCGACCTTGACGGCGCTCGCGCCGGCAACCTTTTCCAGCGATTTCTTCTACGACTTCGGTGATCTTAGGAAATGCAAGAGGATGCTGCTTTGTAGCGGCAGGACGTAGGCTCAAGAGGCGCGAGGACATACGATTCGCTCCGTAAGCGGTAAGCGCTGTTGCAGGAATTAAGAATGGAAGGCCATTCCAGTGTGGCCCGCGATTTCCCCAGCTGCTAAAGGTCCACGATGCGAATCTTGCCTGCGGGCTCTAACGGCTTGTAGCGCTCGTTGAGATATGCAGCATTCACGAATCGAGTGACTCCATTTTCAAGAGTTCCCGCGCCGCCGTGAATATGGCCGAAT
>Ga0137378_10000320_pt1 | contig 35111 bp, 31 predicted proteins | sample SagtaG_21_FD_104813 | JGI IMG/M metagenome (GOLD analysis project Ga0137378, IMG submission 104813) | Vadose zone soil microbial communities from Sagehorn Ranch, Mendocino, California, USA - Sage2_L_60_16 metaG | ecosystem: Environmental > Terrestrial > Soil > Vadose zone | place: USA... | reverse complement strand
GCTCTTCCAGTCGCCGCACGTTGGCGCGGCTGGCCTCGACGCTGGCGGCCGCGGTTTCGCGAGCCGCCGCTTTCTCGGCGGCTTCCTGCTCGGACACCGACGCAGTTTTCAGCAACTCTTTCCAGCGGTTATCGGTGGTTTGGGCCAGATGCAGATTGGCTTGAGCCAGATCAAGTTCTGCACGAGCTTGCGCGAGTTGCTGGTCCAGGTCCGGTGTCTCAATGAGGCCGAGCAACTGGCCTGCCTCCACATGCGCGCCGATGTCCGCAACCCAGTTTTTTAGGTACCCGTTGGCTCGCGCATAAATGGAGGCTTCGAGCCAGGGCTTGACCTCCGCAGGCAACACAAGACCGCCACCAGCCGTTCCTGTTGTCGGCGAAACAACCGACACAGATGGAATTGCCAGTTGGCTCGTATCGGTCAGAGTCGAACGGCTTTGACGCCAGCGCGGCAGGAAGCCGAGCGCGAGTCCTCCGATGATTACCAGCAGAATAATGGCTCCGGCGATACGTGCGCGTTTGGACGGCGACTTCGCTCCAGGTTTATCCTGTGATTCTGCCGGGGCAGCGGATTGGTGAGGGTAGGCCAAAAGGCGGTTTGCCCCTGGGCTTGCCGACCCTTGGGGAGCGACTGCGTGCTCCCCGTTCGGTTGGGTCTCGGCGACTTCGTTGTGTTTTAGTTCATCAGAGTTCATGAATAAAATCCTTACGCGTGAGCCGGTGTGGGCAGAACCTCGTGTGATGGTGTTGGCTCGTTCGATTCGTTTGTTTTGGGCGCCGGAACATTTCGGTGCAGAACGCTGAATACAACCGGGACGAAAAAGAGGGTGGCGACCGTGGCGAGGACCAAGCCGCCAATCACAGCGCGACCGAGGGGGGCGTTTTGTTCGCCACCTTCGCCCAGGCCGAGAGCCATCGGCACCATGCCGATGATCATCGCCAGCGCGGTCATGAGTACCGGACGCAAGCGACCTGTGCCGGCTTCCCATGCTGCCTTCAGCGGCGTCATTCCTTCCTGGAGGTTGGTGCGCGCGAAGGTGACCACGAGCACGGAATTCGCCGTGGCGACGCCGAGACACATAATCGCACCCATCATGGCCGGGACGCTTAAAGTTGTGCCGGTAAGAAATAATCCCCAGATGACACCGGCGAGCGCGCCGGTCAGCGCGGTGAGAATGATGAACGGATCAAGCCAGCTCTGAAAATTTACGACGAGCAGCAAATAAATCAGCGCCACCGCCATCACCAGACCGACACTGAGGCCAAGGAAGCTGGAGCGCATCGTCTCCGCCTGTCCGCGCAGCACAATGGAACTGCCATGCGGCAGGGATTTTTGCGTCGCGGCGAGAATGGGTTTGATGTCCTTGAGCACGCCGCCCAGATCGCGCCCGCCGACCCCGCCGAAGACATCAATTACTGGCATGACATTGTAGTGCGAGTAAATGGCCTGACTATTGGCGCGGGAATACGAGGCGACGTTTGCCAGCAACTGCTCGTTGCCACTGCCGGGAATTCCAGCGCTCACCGGCATTGAGTTGAGATCGGAAAGTGAAGTCATTCGATATTCCGGTGCGCGAATGTTCAAGAGATATTGAACTCCAATGCTGGAATCGAGCCAGTATGCCGGCTGCACCTGGCCGCTGCCGCTCAAGCTGAGCAGAACCGAGCTGGCGACGTCGCGTTCGGAAAGCCCCAGTTCCGAGGCCTTGGTCCGGTCAATGGCGAACTCAAGACGCTGCAAATCACCCGGCTGCTGAACCCGCACGTCCACCGCTCCGGGAACATGTCGAAGTTTTTCTGCAATGCTAGCGGCGACTTTCTGATTGCCTGCCAGGTCTCGTCCGAGCACCTGGATGTCGTAGGGAGCGGGCAGCCCAAAGTTAATGGTTTGGCTGACGATGTCTGCCGGGAGGAAATAAAACGTCACGCCAGGAAAGTCGCGATTCAGGGCAAGCCGCAGATTTCGGACGTAGTCAGCCGTCGGCCGATGCCCCGTGTTCAAGGAGACCATGATGTCTGCATCGGCAGGTCCGGCGGTGCCGCTGTCATTATAGCTGAGGTTAATGCCGGAAATGGGAATGCCGAGGTTGTCAATAATCCCCTGAAGTTCCTTGGCCGGAATTTCACGGCGGATGCTCTCTTCGACGTGATCTATCAACACGGCGGTCTCCTCGAGGCGAGTGCCGCTATGGGCACGTACGTGCAAGCGAAACGTGCCCGCGTCCACGCTGGGAAAAAAGTCCTGCCCAAGGAACGGAACCAGCAGCCACGAGCAAACGCAGAAGGCAAGAAAGAGGGCCGCGAACAGCAGGCGATGGTCGAATATTGTGCCCAGCAACTTCTGATAACTTTGCCGAAACCGATCGAACCTCCTTTCAAAGCCGCCCTGGAAAATTACCAGCGGGCGAATCCAGGTCGAGACTTGGGCCGCATTTGTGTGCTCCTTGTGGTTTACGTTCCGTTCGAACCACATCACCAGAGTTGGCACGAGAGTTCGGGATAACGCGTACGAAGCCAGTACCGCGAACACGACGGCCTCTGCCAACGGCGCGAACAGAAATCGCGCGACTCCCGTGAGAAAGAACATCGGAACAAAAACGATGCAAATGCAGAGGGTAGATACCATCGCTGGCAGCGCGATTTCTCCGGCGCCGGTCAAAATGCCGTTCTCCAGACTTTCGCCGGCCCTCAAGTGGCGCTCGACGTTTTCGATGGTCACCGTGGCGTCGTCCACCAGGATACCCACCGCCAGGGCCAGACCTCCGAGCGTCATCAGGTTGATGGTTTCTCCGATGGCGCTGAGAATGGCCAGGGATGCCAGAACGGAAAGCGGGATCGAAATGGCGATGATGAGCGTGCTTCGCCATGAGCCGAGGAAGAGCAGGATCATTGCGGCCGTCAATGCCGCGGCGACGACGCCTTCCCTCACGACGCCACTGACGGCGGCTTTCACGAAAAGAGATTGGTCACCAAATTGTTTAATTTGCACGTCGCTGGTGAGCATGTTCTTGACGTTGGCCATTGCCGCTTTGACTCCGTTAGCAACGCTGAGTGTGGACGCGGTGCCGTTCTTAAGGACGCTAAGCAAGACGCTGCGCAATCCGTCCTGACGAACCAGATTCTGTTGCGGCGTGTATCCGTCGCGGACCTGCGCGACGTCACGGACCCGGATCACGGCTCCCTCCACGGTTTTGATCGGCAAATCGTTCAACCGCGTAATAAGCCGTGGGCTGGTATTCAGATCAATTGGATATTCATTGACGCCGATTTTTGCCGTGCCGCTCGGAAAAACCAGATTCTGGGCGCTGATGGCAGTCACGACGTCCTGCGCCGAAAGGTTCTGTCGCTCGAGGGCTTTGAGGTCTAGGTCCACCGAAACGACTCGCTGCTTGCCACCATACGGATAAGGAACACCAACACCGGGCACGCTGATGAGGCCGACCCGCACTGTGTTCAGAGCGAGATCGAATGTCTGTTGCTCCGAGAGTGTTTTGCTACTGATGCCATACTGCAAAATCGGAACGGTGGAGGCGTTGTATTGGATGATCAACGGCGGGGTGGTGCCAGGCGGAAGTTGTTTCAGAATGGTTTGCGATTCCGCGGTGATTTGGGCCACACCGGCATCCGGCGAAACGCCCTGGTGGAAAAAAACCTTTACGACGGCCACACCATCGTAGGAGGTGGATTCGATGTGCTCGATGTTGTTGACGGTTGTGGTGAGCGCTCGCTCGTCGGTGTACACCATTCGTTGCTCGATTTCTTTTGCGCTCAAGCCAGTGTATTGCCAAATGACACTGACAACGGGAATGTTGATGGACGGAAAAATGTCGGTTGGCGTGCGCAACAAGACGAACGGCGTCAGCAAAAGAAGAAGCAGCGACGCCACGACGAACGTGTAAGGACGACGGAGAGCTAAGCGGACGATCCACATATCATTTTCCTGTGTTCATTTCTCTCGCGACGGTCGACGAAATCTCCACTGGGTTTTTCGAGTGCTGAACTCGCTCAGCGTCCCGCTCCAAAGCGCGGCTCAGTCGCCACAGAAAAATCCCGATGTAGGCCAACGCGCAGACCATGATGCCCAAGCCCTCGAATTCCTGACGTGTGAGAGGGGGGCTACCGAGCGCAGATCGCAGCAAGTGAACGAGAACCGCGATACCGCTGAGAGGGATCACGAAAGCCAACGCCCGGAATTCCCAGCGTCTCCTTCGCGCAAACAGGCTGAGCGCCCTCCCTGGCGTTCGCGACGCCGTGCGCGAATTCCGAGGCTCATTAACCATCAGGTCCTCGTGACTGTCTCTCAACGGTTGTTCCAACGTATTCATTTCACCTCCTGGTCTTGCAGGAGCGATGCCAGTCGTTGCCGGCGGATTCCCCGGTCTTCGCAACAGCCGCGCCGCAATGCGTTTGCGGGGCGAGCAATAAACTTGATGCGAAAATTTATGCCGCCGGCACAACGGCGACGGCGTCGGGCGTTCGACAGCGCGTCGAAGGAGCGTCGTGTGAACGCGGGGCAACACGACCTTGGTTTTGCATTCGCTGAGTTGACAAGAGCGCTGAAGTGCGGACGAGTCAGGCTCTTTGCAACAGGATTCAGCTCGTCGAATGTTGCCGTCGGACACTTGGCACTGCCCTTGCACCCGGTACGACGCGATGGAAATCAATCTAACAGTTGACGGTACGCCCAGAGAGTCGAAGCCCGACGAGCGTCTCATTGAGCTCATCAATCGCATCGGTTTGAAAGTTCCCCAGGTTTGCTATCATCCACAACTCGGCCCGATTCAAACCTGCGACACGTGCATGGTGGAGGTGGACGGCAAACTGGTCAGGGCTTGCGCCACCCACGTCGCGCCCGGGATGAACGTTTCCACGATTTCCGCAAGAGCGGTCGCCGCTCAACGGGAAGCATTCGACCGGATTCTCGGCAATCACATGCTTTACTGCACGGTCTGCGACAATAACAACGGGAATTGCACGGTGCACAACACGACCAAGCTAATGGCCGTCGAGCATCAAAAGATTCCGTTCGAGACGAAGCCGTACGAAGTGGACAACTCGAACCCATTTTACCGATACGATCCAGATCAGTGCATCCTTTGTGGCCGCTGCGTCGAGGCTTGTCAAAATGTCGAGGTCAACGAGACGCTTTCGATCCGCTGGGAAGATCCGCATCCGCGAGTCCTGTGGGATGGCGGGAAACCGATCGGTGAGTCGAGCTGCGTGTCGTGCGGCCATTGCGTCACGGTGTGTCCCTGCAATGCGTTGATGGAGAAATCCATGGTCGGCAAGGCGGGGTTTCTCACCGCTTTGCCGAAGACTGCGTTGGCAGGCATGATTGATATCGTCAAGGGCGTCGAGCCGGACACCGGCTACGGAGCGATCTTGAAGGTTTCGGAGGCCGAATCGGCGATGCGTGAATCCCGCATTCGCCGCACTAAAACCGTGTGCACCTATTGCGGCGTGGGCTGCAGCTTCGATGTCTGGACCAAAGATCGGCAGATCCTGAAAGTGGAGCCGATGGAAGGCCCGACCAATGGCATCTCCACTTGCATCAAAGGAAAGTTTGGCTGGGATTTCGTGAACAGTTCCGACCGATTAACCAAGCCGCTCATTCGCGAGGGCGGCAAGTTTCGCGAAGCGAGCTGGGATGAAGCGCTTGGCCTGGTGGCGCGCAGGCTGGCGGAAATCAAAGCCAGGAGCGGGCCGGACTCACTCGCTTTCATCTCCTCCTCAAAATGCACGAATGAGGAAAGCTATTTAATGCAGAAGCTCGCCCGCGCCGTGATCGGCACGAACAACATGGACAATTGTTCCCGTTATTGCCAGGCCCCGGCTACGATGGGTCTGTTCCGCACCGTCGGTTACGGTGGCGATTCCGGCTCCATCAAGGACATCGAAAATGCCAGCCTTGTCATCATAATCGGCAGCAACACCGCCGAGGCCCATCCCGTCCTGGCCACCCGTGTGAAACGGGCGCACAAACTTCGCGGCCAAAAGCTTATCGTGTCCGACTTGCGCAAGCATGAAATGGCGGAACGCGCCGACCTCTTCCTCCATCCGAAACCAGGAACTGACCTCGTTTGGATTTCCGCCATCACCGGTTACATTCTGGATAATGGATTAGCCAAGACTTCGTTCCTCGAAAAGTGGGTGACCGGTTTGGAGCAATACAAGAAGAGCCTTGAGCCATTCACGATGGAGTTCGCCGCGGAGACGTGCGGCCTGCCCATCGAGACGCTGAAGCAGGCGGCGCGGATGATCACCGAATCGGAAGGCGTCTGTGTTCTTTGGGCGATGGGGGTCACGCAACACAGTATGGGCTCGGATACCTCAACCGCCATCTCAAACCTGTTGCTGGTGACCGGGAATTACATGCGTACCGGCACCGGCGCCTACCCCTTGCGCGGCCACAACAACGTGCAGGGGGCAAGCGATCACGGCGCGATGCCGAATTACCTTCCCGGTTACCAACTCGTCGATGACCCGGAAGTGCGCGCGCGCTTCGAAGCGGGTTGGCAGGTCAAGCTTCCCTCCACCAAAGGCCTGGACAACAAAGAAATGATCGATGCGATTCACCAGGGCAAACTCAAGGCGATGTACTTGTTCGGCGAGGAAATCAGCCTCGTGGACTCGAATAAAAATCTTGTCGACGAAGGCCTGTCGAAGCTCGATTTCTTCGTGGTTCAAGACATTTTCTTTAGCGACACCTGCCGGTTTGCGGATGTAATCCTGCCCGCCAGCCCGAGCCTGGAGAAGGAAGGCACGTTCACCAGCACGGAGCGGCGCATCCAGCGGCTCTATGAAGTGTTCGAACCGCTGGAGGGCAGCCGGCCCGATTGGAGAATCATTCAGGAAATCGCCAATCGTCTCGGCGCCAATTGGAATTTCAAGCATCCGTCCGAGATTTACGCCGAGATTGCTTCGCTGACACCCTTGTTCGCTGGGGTGACCTACGAACGGCTTGAAGGATACAAAAGTTTGCAATGGCCGGTCGCAGCAGACGGCACCGACCAGCCGCTGCTGTATGAGAAGCAGTTCAATTTCCCGGACGGCAAGGCGAGGCTATTTCCGTTGACATACTCAGAGCCGAGCGACCGGGTGAATGATGAATTTGATTTACATTTGAACAACGGCCGGTTGCTTGAACATTTCCACGAAGGCAATATGACCTACCGCAGTGCCGGCATCCGGGAACAAACGCCGGATACCTTCGTGGAAGTCTCACCCGAACTCGCGACCGAGCGCCGGATCAAGACCGGCGCCTGGGTCCAACTGGTTTCGCGCTATGGCCAGGTCCGGGTCCGGGCGTTGGTGACCGACAGGGTGCAGGGCAAAGAACTCTACATGCCGATGAACTCTTCGGAGAGTCCCGTGAATCGGCTTACCGGCAGCTTTACAGATAAAGTAACCCACACACCTGCGTACAAGGAGGCGTCCGTCCGGATGCTGGTCCTGGGCGAAAACGGTGAAAGCCCTTTGCCCCGAGGCAACCCAAGATTTGGTCATCGGACACCGCAACGTGGCGTTGAAGTCGAGCGCAAATGGAAACGCCCGGAGTACCGAGTTCCCGGAAGCCCCATGTTATTTCACGCGACAAAAACAAAAGCGAACGGAGGAAACGGGACCTGAGTTCCCGACGATGGGGCGAGTGTCCTCACGAGCCGGATTCAACTCTCAACCATCAACCCTCAACCGAATATGGCCCAACCCATCCCCTTGCAAATGCCGGCGCGCGATCCGCGCGCGGAATTACAGACCCGGTTGCAAAACGCGCCCTTGCAATATGCCGAGGCTCTGCTTTCCGGGTATGAATTGCTCCAGCGTCTTCACGACCGTGGCGTCCTGGATCTTCTGCGGGGCGCCCTCGGCTCCAGTGACAAAGTGATCGAGATCGTCGTGGACGCAGCGAAAACGCCGGAAGCGATTATCGCCACCCGCAATCTTCTGATTCTGAGCAAGGTCGTGTTTAGTCTCGAACCGGAATTGCTCGAAGGCATTGCGAAAGCTGTGCCCAACAGCCTGACTCAAGCCAGGGAGGAAAAACCACTCAATCTATGGCAAATGTTCAAAAAGATGTGCAGCCACGACACGCGACGGGCACTGGGCGCGATGCTCAGCGTCCTTGAGTCGTTCGGAAAAAGCCTGGGCTCGGTCACGTCCCCGGAACTTCATCCCGCCGAATCGGACCTTACCGGGATTGAATCTCCAGCCAAGCTATGAGTTCTCAAACTCAACTCCTTAGCCGGGCGCTAAACCGGCGAACGATTCTGCGAGTGGTTGGTGCCGCAGGCGCGGGCGCTCTGATGCTTCCGCGGTTGACCCGTGCCGGCCCGAACCTTAGCTCACCACAGGAACAACTCGTTGCGTTTCCGGAAAAGACTGAGCTCATCCTGAGAACAGATCGTCCCCCGCAACTCGAGACGCCGCTGCATTACTTTCGCGAGGATTTCACTCCAAATGACGCCTTCTATGTGCGATGGCACCTGGAAGGCATTCCGACTTCAATTGATCCGAGTGCGTTCCGGCTTCAGATCGGTGGGCACGTCGAAAAACCAGCCTCGCTCTCGATGAACGATTTGCGCACCCAGTTTGAGCCGTTTTCCGTCATTGCTGTAAACCAGTGTTCGGGAAATTCCCGCAGTTGTTTTGAGCCGCGCGTCCCGGGAGGGCAATGGAGAAACGGCGCCATGGGCAACGCGCGCTGGACAGGCGTGCGTTTGCGGGACCTTCTGGACCGCTCCGGTGTGAAGGCGGGCGCAGTGGACGTAAGTTTTGAAGGGCTGGATCGCGCGCCCATTGTCGCCACGCCCCGTTTTGCCAAGGCTCTTGCAATTGACCACGCCCGGGACGGCGAGGTGCTGGTAGCCTACGCGATGAATGGCGCCGCGCTGCCGATGCTCAACGGTTATCCGCTCAGGCTCGTAGTTCCTGGTTGGTATGCCACGTATTGGGTCAAGGCGCTAAGTGAAATCACCGTTTTGTCCGAAAAGTTTCACGGCTTCTGGATGGACAAAGCCTACCGCATTCCGAACACGCCCAATGCCAACGAAGATCCTGAACATCTCGCCCCCGAGACGGTGCCCATCAGTCGCATGAGCCTCCGTTCGCTATTCGTGCGGCCCGAACCGGGCGAGCAATTGAAGCGCGGAACGCCGTTTGAAGTACAGGGGCTGGCTTTTGACAGCGGTTATGGAATTCAACGTGTCGAAGTCTCCACCAATGATGGAGCGAGTTGGCAGATGGCGCAGCTCGATCCGGAGCTCGGGAAATATTCCTGGCGCCGTTGGCGTCTTCCCTGGCTGCCGGCGGCGAGCGGAAAGCAACGCTTTAGGGTGCGCGCTTTCAATCGCTCGGGAGAACAGCAAACGACCGCTCTGTGGAATCGAAGCGGTTTCATGCGCAACGTCATTGAACAAACAGAAGTCGAGGTCCTCTGAGGTGAAACTTTTTATTCGCAATTTGTGTTCAACACTGGCGCTGCTTTGCATCGCGAGCTTACAGGCGGGCGGTGGAGGTCCTGACACTCCGTCTTCGAATGCCACGAATAGCCCATCCGCGGCAGCACAAACCGCCACCGCTGTCCGTCACCTAACGCTGCCGCGTTTCGAGCCGAACATGCCCGTCGCGCCGGGTCGCGACGAATTCATGAGGGCATGCCTTACATGTCATTCGGCGCGCTATGTCACGATGCAACCACCTTTTTCGCGGCGTCAGTGGGAGGAAACCGTTCGCAAAATGGTCACGGCTTACGGCGCTCCGGCCGACGAGTTTCAAGTCGGCAAAATCATTGATTACCTCTATGCCATTGACGGGAATGGGTCCAAGCCGCAGACGCACGATTCTTCTGATGATGACGACTCGGGAGCCACAGCAAACCTTGCTCTGCCGGAGGCGACGGAAAGCGCTCCGGTGTTTGAGGTTGCCACCAATGTGCAGGACTACGACTCAATTGTGCGGCGCGGCGCGGTCGTCTTTATGGAAAATTGCGCAGGGTGTCATGGTCATGACGGACGAGGCAACGGGGTCGCCAGTCAAGCGCTGTTGCCCAAACCAACAGATCTGACCGCCGCGCGCTTTTCCGATGAATTCCTGCAGCAAACGCTTTGGAATGGCGTGCGTGGGGCCCCGATGCCTTCGTGGCGCAAGTTACCGCTTCGAGATTTGGGTGCGGCGGCGGCCTATGTGCAATCATTTCATTCCACCACCAATTCCAGCACTGTCGTACCTGAATCTCTAGCGCGCGGGAAAGCCTTGTATGAAAAAGACTGTCTTGCTTGCCACGGATCAACTGGCGATGGGAAGGGCTCGGCCGCCGCCACCCTCACGCCGCCGCCCTCTAATTTCAAAACGATACAGCCGGACTTTGACTATATTCTCAAAGTATTGCGTGATGGCATTCCTGGTACAGCCATGCCGGTGTGGAAGGATCAAATCTCCGAATCAGATAGCGCCGCGCTTGCCGGCTATGTGCGCTCTCTCTATGAAGTTGACAAACGACTAAATCCGTGAATACAGCAACCTCTCAACCGGAAGAGTACGATCTGCTCGTCCTGGGCAGCGGCGAAGCGGGCAAATACATCGCTTGGACACTGGCCAAAAAGGGGATGAAGACTGCCGTCATTGAGCGAAAATATATCGGAGGTTCGTGCCCCAACATCGCCTGTCTCCCGAGCAAGAATGTCATCCATAGCGCCAAAGTCGCCTCTTACTTCCGCCGAAGCGAGGAATTCGGAATCATCAAGGACAACTGGAAAGTCGATATGCCGACCGTGCGTGAGCGCAAGCGCAAGATGGTCACCGGGCTGGTCGAGATGCATCTCGATTTATACAAAAAAAGTGGAGCCGAGCTGGTCATCGGCTCCGGACGCTTTGTTGGTCCCAAAACCATCGAGGTTACCTCTGCCGATGGCCTCATACGCCTTCTTCACGGGAAGCGGGTCGTCATCAACACGGGAACCCGCCCGACCATCGGTCCAATTCCGGGTCTTGCCGAAGCGAACCCCATGACCCATACCGAAGCACTGGATTTGGACTGCATTCCGGAACATCTCCTCGTCCTGGGTGGTGGCTATGTTGGGCTCGAATTGTCCCAAGCCATGCGCCGCTTCGGCAGCCGGGTGACCCTTATTGAGCGCAACTCCCGGCTGGTCCATCGCGAGGATCAGGACATTTCGGCAGCCCTGCAGGAATTGTTCAAGGATGAGGGAATCGAAGTGGTCACGAGCGCTCGCATCACCCGTGTTGAGGGAAAATCTGGTGAATCGGTGAAACTGCCGGCGAACCGCAACGGATCAGAAACCGTCCTGGAAGGCACGCATCTCTTGGCAGCGACGGGTCGCACGCCCAACACGGATGGTATTGGCCTGGGACAGGCCGGAGTGGAAACGACCGACCGCGGTTACGTGAAGGTCAACGACCGCCTTGAAACAACGGCGCCTGATGTCTGGGCGGTGGGTGAGTGTGCCGGCAGCCCGCATTTCACCCATATTGCCTTCGATGATTTCCGCATCGTGCGCGACAATATCCTGGGCGGCCATCGCGTGACCACCGGACGCCAGGTGCCGTTCTGCATGTTCACGGACCCTGAGTTCGCGCGCATCGGTCTGAGCGAAATGGAAGCGAACGAGCGTGGTATTGCCTATCGACTCGCCAAAATCCCTCTCGTCGCGGTATTGCGAACCCGAACGCTTTCCGAGACCCGAGGCTTCATGAAAGCTCTCATCGAAGCAAAGAGCGATCGCATCCTTGGCTTCACCATCTTCGGAGTTGAGGCCGGAGAAGTCATGGCGGCCGTGCAAATCGCGATGATTGCAGGGCTCCCCTACACCGCGTTACGTGACGCCATCTTTACCCATCCTACCATGCTGGAAGGACTCATCCCGCTCTTTACGAATGTGCCGCACGCCGCCGCTGCCGTTGCCAACGTCCAGGCTTTACACGCATGAACCTCCAAGTCGAAAGCAAACTTCGTGGCGTTGACTCTGACCGACCTGACGATTGTCGCAACTGCGTGCCGGCTGTTGAGCAGAATCACGCGTGGAAGCCGGCGCAGAAAACCATTTTCACCTGTCCGATGCATCCTGAGATCCGCCAGGATCAACCCGGCTCCTGCCCAATCTGCGGAATGACTCTTGAGCCGGTTGCAGTCACGGGGGAACCTAAGGAGGAGGATTCCGAGGCCAAAGATATGACTCTGCGCTTCTGGATTGCCACTATTCTTACCGCGCCAGTTTTCCTCCTCGCCATGGCGCACTTCATTCCGGGCCTGCAGCTCGTGCGCTGGATTCCACCGCGCCTCAACCAATGGATCCAATTCCTTTTTACGACGCCGGCGGTTCTCTGGGCCGGCTGGCCGTTTTTTGTCCGCGGTTGGAATTCGCTCCGCAATCGTCACCTCAACATGTTCACGCTTATCGCGCTGGGCGTCGGTACCGCCTACGGCTTTAGTGTTGCTGCCCTCTTTTTCCCTCAGGCATTTCCACCCGGTTTCCGGACCGGCTCGGTCGTTCCACTTTATTTTGAGGCCGCCGCTGTAATCACCACGCTGGTTTTGCTTGGACAGATGCTTGAAGCCAAAGCCCGCAGCCGAACCGGTGCGGTAATAAAAGCGTTGTTGAATCAAGCTGCTAAGACAGCCCGCGTAATCCGAGATGGCAAAGATGTGGAAGTCCCCGTCGCTCATGTGCAGAAAGGGGATCTCCTCCGCGTTCGGCCCGGTGAAAAAATTCCCGTGGACGGCGTCATTGTCGAAGGTCAGAGCAGCGCCGACGAGTCCATGGTCACCGGCGAATCCATGCCAGTCAGGAAAGTCGCTGGGGATAAAGTCACCGGAGGCACACTCAACCAAACCGGTTCGTTCCTCATGCGAGCCGAGCGAGTCGGCAACGAGACACTTCTGTCACAAATCGTGGCCATGGTGGCAAGCGCGCAACACAGCCGCGCCCCTATTCAACGCCTGGCCGATAAAATCTCCGGCTATTTCGTCCCGGCCGTCATCACGATTGCTGCTCTCACCTTTTTCGGCTGGGCGATGTTCGGTCCGGAGCCGCGTTTCGCATACGGTCTCGTGAACGCGGTCGCCGTTCTTATCATCGCCTGTCCTTGCGCACTGGGCCTCGCCACTCCCATGTCGATAATGGTCGGCGTCGGCCGCGGCGCCCGAGAAGGTATCCTCGTCAAAAATGCCGAGGCCTTGGAAACCTTGGAGAAGGTCGATGTCGTCGTTGTCGACAAGACCGGCACTCTCACTGAAGGCAAGCCACAACTTGTTCAAATCGTAACCGCTCAGGGCTTTGAAGAAAGCCAACTGCTGCAGCTTGTCGCCAGCGTGGAACAACACAGCGAACATCCTTTAGCGGCTGCCATCGTCCGGGCAGCCAAGGAGCGTACGCTGGTTCTTGTAGAAACCGAACACTTCGACTCCATGACCGGTGGTGGCGTGACCGGCACAGTTCAGGGCCACCAGGTCTTGGTCGGCAACCGACGGCTTCTCGAAAGCAAACGCATCCACGATCTCCACTCGCTCGAGCAGGCAGATCAGCAATTACAGGCTGACGGTAACACCGTCATCTTCGCCGCAATCGACGGCAAAGCCGCCGGCATTTTGGCCGTAACGGATCCCATTAAGCAGGACACTCCGGAAGCCATCGCCGAGTTGCATCGACTTGGCTTAAGAGTTGTCATGCTAACAGGGGACAACCGGGCGACAGCCCAAAGTGTTGCAAGCAAGCTGAACATCGATGAGGTCCATGCCGAAGTGACTCCCCAGGATAAATATCAGGAAGTGAATAAACTCCGCGCAGCGGGCCACATCGTAGCCATGGCGGGTGACGGTATCAATGACGCTCCCGCGCTCGCGGCTGCTGATGTTGGAATCGCCATGGGCACTGGTACCGACGTCGCTATCGAGAGCGCCGGAATAACTCTAGTGGAAGGCGATCTTCGCGGCATCGTCAAGGCAATCCGCCTCAGCCGTCTCGTTATGCGGAACATCCGGCAAAATCTTTTCTTTGCCTTTATTTACAACATGCTCGGCGTGCCCATTGCTGCCGGTGTTCTCTACCCTTTAATTGGCATTCTCCTCAACCCGATGATCGCCAGTGCCGCTATGAGCCTCAGTTCGGTGTCCGTCATCGCCAACGCCCTCCGTCTCCGGAAGGCCTGATTCTAAAGCACTGTTCTTAGACTTATTCTTTTTGTGTCACCACGTCATCCACCCACGAAAAAGTTTTCATCATGGTGGGAAAGCCGAGCGTCGTCGTGCCCAACAAAGCCACGTGATAAATTTCCTCCGCGGAACACCCCGCTTCGAGGGCACGCCGCGTATGGCTATGTACAGCGCCCTCCATCTGGCCGCCCACGGCGATGGCCAATTTCACCAGGGCGCGCGTCTTGTCGGCCAACGGACCTGCCTCGGCCGTCGCGGCGCCGAGCGCATCGTAAGCCTGGAAAACTTTGGGATACCTTTTCTGAAACTGGAGGTAGCGGGCTGGTAATTTGTTCGGACCGGGTGTGTGTGATTGCGCGCGTTCAGCCATAAAAATGCCTTTCCGCTGTTTTTTCTAACCGTAGCTGTTTCGCACCCAACTGCAAAGCTTCTTCTCATCAATCGTTCCAGCGAGTCTTAAAAGCAAATCCCGTGGCAAAGCGGTGCTCGCCGAATCCCTCTTTTCTCGCGCGTTGCTTGACCCCCTCTATCGCGGCGGATTAGGCTGCATTCGTGTCAGGCTCGTCTCAAACTGGAAACCGGGGTTTGGAAACCGGCGACTCGCAGTGGCGGCGTTGGCGAGCGGCTGCCTGCCGGTGGGGGGTGGCCATTGTGTCGGTTGCGTCCGCAGTCATCCTCGCACAGGTGCTGGAGCATTACTGGCAATCCACTCCTTTCGTATCGCTGTTTCTTTGCGCCATCATGTTCAGCGCCTGGTTCGGTGGATTCAAGCCAGGCTTGCTCGCCATCGCCCTCTCGGTTCTGGCTTTCGATTATTACTTCCTGCTTCCGACCCATTCGCTGGTGCCGAATTTGAACGAGCTGCCACGCCTTGTCCTTTTTTCGATTGCAGCCTTAATGGTTGGGTTGCTGAGCGCCGCACAAAGGAGCGCTACAGAATCGCTCAGGCGGGCACGGGATGATCTGGCTGCAAAAGTTCAAGAACTCAAGAGCGCCAACGAGGCATTGCACGCAGAGAACGTCGAACGAAAGCTGGCCGAAGCTGCGCTGCAAAAGGCGCAGGCCGAGCTCGCTCATATAACTCGCATGACCACCATGGGCGAATTGACCGCCTCGATAGCCCATGAAGTCAACCAACCACTCACCGCAGTCCTCAACAACGCCAATGCCTGTCTCGACCTTCTGCCTAAGGGCGCACCAAACATTGAAGCAGTTCGAGAAGCGTTAACCGAGATCATTGACGATGCCGACCGCGCGGGCGCCGTTATCCTGCGAGTCCGTCAGTTGGCGAAAAGAACGCCCGTCGAGCGGTCGCTTCTGGATCTGAGGGATGTCGTCAACGATGTTCTGGCGCTTGCTCGTTATGAGTCCGTGGCGCGCGGTGTCACCATCCGCACCGACCTGTCCCAGGATTTGCCGTCGGTCCTGGGCGACCGTGTTCAACTGCAACAGGTTTTGCTCAACCTGGTGATGAACGGAGTGGATGCCATGAACTCGGTCCCCGAAAAGACACGAATTCTGTTGGTTCTTGGAAAACACGACGCAACCGCCGGAACGTCTGCGGTCCTCCTTTGCGTGCAAGACGCGGGTGTTGGGTTGAAAGCTGAAGAAATGGAGCGGCTTTTTGAGCCGTTCTACACCACCAAAGCCAACGGCATGGGCATGGGCCTGACCATCTCTCGCTCGATTATCGAGGCGCATGGCGGCCGATTGTGGACCGAGCCAAATCGGGGGCCGGGAGCAACCTTCTTGTTCAGCCTGCCTGCCGCGCCGAAGCACCCTGGCGCGAGTGGACCGGAGTCGCGCGACTCAGCATCATGACCCACCAGGAGTGCGCCTGTGGTCCTCCTTTGTGTGCAAGACGCCGATTCCGGGTTAGAGCCTGAGGAGATGAACCGGCTCTTCGCAGGGTTCTAAATAAATGGCTGAGGCTGGGCTTGCGCAAACGCACCGAATATGTGAGGGTTTTTAACATGCCGAGTATGCCGCCAACAGTTTGCGGGAGTCGCAACAGGTTCTGCCGATCCGCCGATAGCCCTCATCGTGTGCTGCTTCCCGTCCCGGGCGAGCCTGGACCAAAGGTCAGTGTACTGCGAGGGGGGCATTCTGTCATGCTTGAAACCAAATCAATGGCAGGTTGGCGCACGCTGAAGGGGTTTTTCGTCAGCGAGCACAACCATTCCAAAACTGAAAGGACCCCGTCATGAACGTCGCTAGTGCTGACAAGGAAAATCCGATTCGCTTCGCCGGCTCGGAGCTCGGCGCGCATCGGCACATCTGCGGATTCTTCCGCACTCCAGAGGAGGAGTATTACCTCCTGCTGCCGTTTATCAAAGAAGGCTTTGAGCGCGGCGAAAAAGCCTTCCATGTCGTTGATCCCAAACTTCGTAATGACCACCTTCGGCGGCTAAATTCTGCCGGTATCAACGTGGCCGAGGCAGAGGAAAGCGGTCAGTTCGAACTTTGCAACTGGGAGCAAATGTATCTCCGGGACGGCTACTTCGACCAGGATCGAATGCTCGCGCTATGGCGGGACGTGCTCGTGGCCGCCGGGCAGCGCGGTTTTCCTCGCACCCGTCTGGTCGCCCACATGGAGTGGGCGCTGGAGGATCACGAAGGCGTGAGTGACCTGATGGAATACGAGGCGAGGTTCAACCTGATGCACCAGGGCGGCCGCGACCCGGTCATCTGCACCTACGACCTCACCCGGTTCAGCGGGGACGTTATCATGGGCGTGTTACGAACTCATCCGATGGTGATCCTCGGCGGCGTGTTGCAGGAGAATCCTTTCTTCATTCCTCCGGAGCAGTTCTTGCAGGAGTTGCGCGAACGCCACGTTCGCGATGGATTGCAGCCCGCGGCGAATTGATGTGCCCGGTGACCCAAAAGAAGGCAAGGAAGAGATCAGGCGGCTGCGAAGTTCTATTAATGACCTGATCAGCATCCAGGCTCTGCCCGCGATCTGGAACGGCCGTGAGCCAGGCCACATTGTCAGCACGTTGCTCGACGTACTGGTGAGCATGCTGCGGCTGAATTTCGCCTACGCACGATTGCGCCATTCCATCAACGGATCGCCCGTTGAGTTCGTCCGATTGACGCAACGTCGCACTCCCCCGCCGCAACCCCAGGAGATCGGTCGCGCGCTCGACTGCTGGTTGACCAACCGCTCCGCCAATGCACCTCTGGCCGTGCCGAATCCGGCGGACGACGGCGAGGTCAGGATCGCGCCTCTTCGGCTCGGGCTCATGGATGAAATCGGTGTCCTGGTCGCCGGCTCAAAGCGGGCCGATTTTCCGACACCGACCGAAACGCTTTTGCTACGGGTGGCGGCGAATCAGGCCCTGGTCGCCTTGCAAGAAGCCCGGCAATTGCACGAGCAGCGGCGCGCCGCGGAGGAACTCGAACGACGCGTCACAGACCGGACCGCACAACTGACCACCGCAAACGAAGCGTTGCGCGAGTCGGAAAAAAAGTACCGCACGCTGTTCGATTCGATTGACGAAGGGTTTTGCACTATCGAAGTGCTGTTCGACGGAAACAATAATCCGATTGATTATCGCTTCCTGGAAGTCAATCCGTCGTTTGAGAAACAGACAGGGATTCAAAACGCTCGAGGCAGGCGAATGCGCGAGATCGCTCCGCAGCACGAAGAGCGCTGGTTTGAAATTTACGGCCGAATAGCCTTGACGGGTGAACCCGTACGTTTTGAAAACCAAGCCGCACAACTGCAACGTTGGTATGACGTTTATGCTTTCCGCGTCGGAGAACCAGGGGACAGAAAAGTCGCCATCCTTTTCAACGATATCACGGAACGCAAGCAGGCAGAAGCGAAGCTGCGGCAAAGTGAGAGTAATCTGGCGGAAGCGCAGAGGTTAACGCATACGGGGAGTTGGGTTTGGCGAGTAGCGGGACGAGAAGCCGCGCATCTTTCCGAGGAGTGGTATCGCTTATATGGCTTTGATCCAGAAGAGGGCATGCCGGCTTGGGAAGAGCGCCTCCAGCGCGTTCATCCGGAGGATCGTGCCAAGTGGCAGGGGACAATCGATCGAGCAATCCGTGAAAAGTCAGATTACCAAGTGGAATTCCGAATCCTTCTTCCGGACGGGACGGTCAAATACATCCATACGGTCGGCCATCCGGTCTTGAATGCAGCCGGGGATTTGGCGGAGTTCGTAGGTAGCGCGACGGACATCACCGAGCGCAAGCGGGCCGCGGTGTTGCTGGCCGGCGAGAAACGGCTTCTTGAGATGATAGCCAGGGGCGATTCTCGCGCTCTTGTCCTGGAGGGCGCATGCCGAGTCTTCGAAGAACTGGCCAGCGGTTCTCTGTCTTCGATCCTTTTGTTGGACCCGAAAACCAACCAGCTTCGGCATGGCGCAGCGCCCAGCTTGCCAATAACCTACACGGAGGCAATTGACGGCCTCGTCATCGGCCCCTGCGTGGGTTCGTGCGGAACGGCCGCTTACCGCGCAGAGCAAATGATCGTTTGCGACATCGCCACGGATCCGCTATGGGCAGATTACCGCGATCTGGCGCTGGGTCATGGGCTGCGAGCGTGCTGGTCCACGCCGATACTCTCCTCAACAGGCAAGGTTTTGGGGACCTTCGCTATTTATTATCGCGAGCCGCGCAGCCCCACTCCGCACGAGCGTGAACTCATCGAGCAAATCACCCATCTCGCGAGTATCGCGGTCGAGCGCGAGCAGGCCGAAGAAGCGCTACGGCAGGCGCAGGCGGATCTTGCGCACGTCAGCCGGGTGACCACCATGGGTGAGCTGACCGCCTCCATCGCCCATGAAGTCAACCAGCCACTAACCGCAGTCGTCAACAACGCCAATGCCTGTCTCGACCTCCTGCCCAAGGGCGCTCCGAACGTTGCAGAGGTTCGAGAAGCGCTAGCGGAAATAATTGACGATGCCGATCGCGCGAGCGCCGTTATCCTCCATGTCAGGCAGTTGGCGAAAAGGGCGCCCATCGAGAAGTCGCTTCTGGATCTGAGGGATGTCGTCAAGGATGTTCTGGCACTTGCCCGTTATGAGTCGGCTGCGCGGCGCGTCACGATCCACACCGATTTGCCCGAGGACCTGCCATCCGTCTCAGGTGATCGTGTGCAGCTCCAACAGGTTTTGCTCAACCTGGTGATGAACGGAATGGATGCGATGAACACAGTCGAGGAATCGAAGCGTGTCCTGACAATTTGCGGGCGCCTCGAAACACGGGATGGAATGCGTGCGGCCTCGCTCCGCGTGCAGGATTCAGGCACCGGGTTCAAACCTGAGGAAATGGACCGGCTTTTTGAGGCGTTCTACACCACTAAACCCCAAGGCATGGGTATGGGTTTGGCAATCTCTCGCTCCATCATTGAAGCTCATGGCGGGCGGTTGTGGGCTGAGCCGAACCAAGGACCCGGTGCGACCTTTTTGTTCAGCCTGCCGGACGCAGGCCATGCCGCATCATGACCGAGGCCGAGCCTATCGTATTTATCGTTGACGACGATCTGTCGGTTCGTCGTTCCACCGAGCGTCTTATCCGAGCAGCCGGACTGAAGGTCCAAACCTTTACTTCCGCCCGGGAATTTCTAAAGAACCCGCGACCTGAAGGAGCAGCCTGCCTCGTGCTCGATGTGCGCATGCCAGGGTTGAGCGGCATCGAGCTTCAACGCGAACTGGTCCGATCTGGAACTCACATTCCGATCATTTTCATTACCGCGCACGGCGATATCCCGACGACGGTGCGCGCGATGAAAGCGGGAGCCGTGGAATTCCTCACCAAGCCCTTCCGCAGCCGTGGTCTGCTGGACGCGGTCCGCGCCGCCATCGAGCGGGACCGATCAGCGCACAAAGAGCGATCTGAAACCAGAGAATTGCGCCAGCATTATGAACAGCTTACCCCGCGTGAGCGCGAAGTGATGCCTCTCGTTGCCGCCGGACTGCTGAACAAACAGGTCGCCGGCGAACTCGCCACCACCGAGCGCACGATCAAATTTCATCGCGCGCACATCATGCAAAAGATGCGCGCAGAATCTCTCGCCAATCTCGTTCGGATGGCTGAAAAGCTTGGAGCCTCCAGCCCGCTTAAGTAAGAAGCTACCTGTCCCAAAGGACAGCCATCGGCACTGTCCCAAGGTACAGTAGAATCCTCCCCGCGTACGCCATTACTGTGAGGCATGAACAAATTGTGGTTGAGGGACAGCGAGGGACGCAAAGAAGAATCGTCTGAAAGTCCGCTCGTTTCAATCGTGGACGATGACATCTCGGTGAGGAGGTCAACTCGGCGGCTCCTCTGCAACTCCGGCCTGCGGGCCGAGGTCTTCGCGTCGGCTGAAGATTTCCTGCAATCGGCGTGTGTGGCAGAGACAGCCTGCCTGCTGCTCGACATGCGCATGCCGGGAATGGGCGGTTTGGAGTTGCAGCGCCGCCTGGCTGAAACCGGCCGGTTGATTCCAATCGTCTTCCTCAGCGCCCGAGCCAGCGAGGAAGAGGAATGCCGGGCGTTGCGAGCGGGTGCGGCTAACTTTTTGCGCAAACCCGTCAGCAAAGAGATGTTGCTGCACGCAATTCGTGCCGTGCTCGAAGGCCCAGCCAATTAACCATGGAGAAAGTTATGACCACTACTATTGATAAATTAGTCGCTCCTCCTGCGAGAGAGGTGGATTGGAAGCGAGCAGGATCAGCGGTGCTCACGTCTGATGAAACGGATTCGGGTGCCAGCAGTGATACGTTCGCGGGCCAGGGCGCGAACGCCCTGGCTCTCGACCAGGGCCTGCCGCGATTGCTGTACGAATTGGCGGTGCGCCTCCCCGTGCAACCGGATATTCAAGCCCTGTGCATCTGGCTCTACGAACCGGTTCGCCAGGCCATTCGTCTGCACGTGCTGATGGCCGATCTTCCGGCGAAGATCAGGACCGGCATGGACTTTCCCGTGGAGGATTCGATCGCAGGGTGGGTGTGGGAGCGTCAGCAACCGCTTACGATCAACACGGAGGCAGAAACGCGTTTTCCCGAGTTCGCCCGGGCCCTGTTGGAAGCAGGCATCAGGTCCTTTTGCGCTGTCCCTTTGATGATCGGGAACCGCCGCATCGGCGTTTTGGGACTCGCGAGCAGCAAACCTGCGGCGTTTCGTCATTTCAACCTTCAGTACATGCAGCGGAGCTCTCCAGAACTTGCAAACGTCGCCGACATCCTTCCTGATCTTCAAGGCTCGGCCGACCGGAAACGGAAGCGCGATGACGAACCGATGTACATCGAGGAACAAGTGCGCCCTGAGGATAAGTTTGATGACATTATCGGTCGAAGCGCTTCGCTCCGGGCTGTGCTCGATCAGGTCCGAATCGTGGCCCCGACCAACTCCACGGTTCTCGTCCTCGGTGAGACAGGGACGGGCAAGGAACTGATCGCCCGCGCCATCCACAACCGCGGTTCGCGCCGCGATAAACCGTTCGTGAGAGTAAACTGCGCCGCAATTCCCTCGGGACTGCTCGAAAGCGAGTTGTTCGGTCATGAGCGGGGGGCGTTCACCGGAGCCATCGCGCGCAAGATTGGACGCTTCGAACTCGCGAACGGCGGCACGCTGTTCCTGGATGAAATCGGTGACATTCCCCCTGAGTTGCAGCCAAAGCTCTTACGGGTCCTCCAGGAACAGGAATTTGAACGGCTTGGCAGTACAGTGACTACGCGCGTGAACGTGCGCGTCGTGGCGGCCACGAGTCGCGACCTGCCGCAGATGGTGGCGAACCGTGAGTTCAGAAGTGATCTCTATTATCGCTTAAACGTGTTCCCGGTGCGCCTGCCGGCATTGCGGGAACGCCCTGAGGACATCGCGCTGCTCGTACGCCACTTTGTGGATCTCTGCGCCAATCGCATGAACAAGAAGGTTGATCGTGTTCCTAAGGAGGCGATGGAAGTTCTGCTCACTTACCCATGGCCGGGCAACGTGCGGGAGTTGCAGAATTTTATCGAGCGAGCGGTTATTCTTTCGACTGGCAAGGTTTTGAGACCGCCCTTGGCCGAACTGAAGCAGTCCGTCGCCGATCCGGGGGCTTTCGGAGAAAGCAACGTTCCCAAAACCGTAACTCTAAAAGATGCCGAGCGCGAACATATCGTCCAGGCGCTCGCTGAAACCAATTGGGTCATCGGAGGCCCGAAAGGCGCAGCCGCCAGACTCGGGTTGCAGCGCACGACTCTAATCTCCAAGATGCAAAGGCTCGGCATCTTGCGCGCTCAAGCGTGAAAGCGCAAAGAATAAACCTGATCGGCTCCGGTTAATGTGATTGCCGGTGGCGAGTTGTCATCACTTGTCGATCGTAGAACTTACCCACGCTCCCTGCGTTTGAAGACATAAAACAAATAAGCCAGCGACGGCAGCAGCAGGATCGCACCGAAACCCAACGCAATCACCAATAAGCGCAGGGTGAATTCAGGAGCAGCGGCGTTAGTGACGGTGACATCAGGCGTAACCAGATTGGGATATTGTGCCAAACCCCAGCCCACAAGAATGAGGGTGACTTGTCCAATCGCGGCAAGCCGTGCCAACACGAAGCGTCGCAGCCAGAGGGCAATCAATGCCGCGCCCGCAAAAAGACTCGTCCACACCAGCAGCACCGGCGCCCACCAGCGCGTCAATTCGTAATACATCGCCGGTGCGCCTCGTCGGGAAGTGAGGAAGACCACCAAGGCAATGGGCGCAAGCGCCAGCCCGGACCACAAGGAGCGCCGGCGAAAATCGTCTTGCAGGCCAGGTTCACCCCGGGTGTCGAGCGTGAGGTAAGTGGCTGCCAGAAACGCGAAGAGTCCGAGCGCAAACACGCCGCAGGACAGCGCAAATGGCGTCAGCCAGCCTGCCATGAAGCCGCTGAGGACACGCCCTTGCTCGACGCGGATTTGGCCGGTGGTTAAAGCGCCAAGGATGACCCCCTGGAAAAAGGGGGTTAAAAAGCTGGCCATCCCGAAGACGTTGCTCCACCGGCGCCTATCCTTCACGTCGTATTTGCGGAACACGAACGCGGAGCCGCGCAGCACGATGCCAAGGAGCATCACAGTCGTCGGAATGTTGAGCGCCGTCATCATGGTTGCGAAACCTCTCGGGAATCCGGTGAACAGCAGAACAATAACGAGAATTAGCCATACGTGGTTGGCTTCCCAGATGGGCGCGATGGCGTCCGCGATCGCCTCACGCTGCCGTTTGGCGCGAGGCCCGAACGCCAGCAAGTTCCATATCCCACCGCCAAAATCCGCGCCGCCCATGAGCGCATAAACAATGAGCGACGATAAAATGAACATGGCGACGATGACCTCAAGCACGAGTTACCCCGCTTGGTTGGGCTGGCACAAGACTGCCGGTTTCTAAAAACTGGCGGCGCAGGAGAAACACAACGACAATTGCCAGAAAGATGTAAACCGCGGTGAAGATAACGAACGGCACGACCAGTCCCGGCATGGGTGTTACAGCTTCGCGAGTCCGCATCACGCCATAAATTATCCAAGGCTGGCGTCCCAATTCCGTTACGACCCATCCGGTTTCAATTGCCAGAAATCCCAACGGACCGGCGGCAACCAGACCGCGTAAAAACCATCTGTTATTAGGCAGAAGCCGGTATTTCAGCCATAACACATCCGCACAGAGCGTCAGCGCGAGCATCAGCATTCCCGAACTGACCATGATGTCGAAGGACCAGTGCACGACCCGGACATTCGGCCATTGGCCGCGGGGGAACTCCTCCAAGCCGACCACTGTCGCGTTCGGGTCGTGCGCGGTGAGGAGACTCAGTCCGCGAGGAATCTTCAAGGCGTAATCGGTCTTCATCGTTTGGTCCTGCGGAATCCCACCGATAACCAGCGGCGCTCCGGCCTTCGTCCGATAGTGCGCTTCCATTGCCGCGAGCTTGGCCGGTTGCAGCCGGGCGACCGCGCGCGCACTCAAGTCGCCGCTGAGGATTTGCAAGGGCGTGGAGATACACGCAACGGCAAGGGCGAGGCCCAGCGCGGCTCGATGAAAAGGGCTGCTCCGGTCACGCAGCAGAAAAAAAGCATGAACTGCCGCCACCATAAAGCCTGTGGCCACAAATGCCGCCAAAGTCATATGCACGACTTCGTGAAAAGAGGCGGGGTTCAACATCGCCGCGATGGGATCAATGTCCGCAATCTTTCCATCGACGATTTTGAATCCAGCGGGCGAGTTCATCCACGCATTCGCCGTAACGACGAAGATGCCCGAGAGAATGCCGCTGATGGCCACAACCACGCCGGACAGCCAGTGAATGAGCGGTGAAACGCGCTTCCATCCGTAAAGATAGACCCCCAGAAAAATGGCTTCGGTGAAGAACGCGAAACCTTCCAGCGAAAACGGCATTCCGATGATGGCCCCGGCCTGCTCCATGAAGCCGGGCCAAAGCAAACCAAGCTCGAACGAGAGCACCGTGCCCGAAACCGCGCCCACCGCAAACAAAATGGCTGCGCCCTTCGCCCACCGCTTGCAGAGATCAAGATACACCGGTTGCTTCGTCCGCAGATACATCCCCTCAGCGATGGCCATGAGCAGCGGCATCCCGATCCCCAACGCAGCAAAGACGATGTGGAAAGCCAACGACATGGCCATCTGTGAGCGAGCGAAGAGGAAATCACTCATTCCATTACAGCGTTGACAGTTTCCAGGTTCTAATCAACCCAAAGGACGATCTTGCCACGCGTGCGGCGGGCCTGGCTCAGTTGTTGAGCGAGACGTGCCTCCGATAAGGGCAAGACTCTTTGCACAAACGGTCGGAGCCTTCCTGAATGACATCTGGTTCATTTTGACGGCGAGAGATTTCTTGGCCCATATCCCGATTGATCGAAAGGAGTTCTGCCCGAACTTATCAGAATCGCAACTCAAGGAATTTCAAGCCTGAGACTTTGCCCGAGGCAGGATCTCGCACAACGTTATCTTCTGCTGAACCGTAGCGTTCCGGCGCCGCCGGGTTGATGAGTTGCAATGGATTATCCGTTTTGGCCAGTTGGACGAGAATGCCATCCACTTTGACGTGGCCGTGCGCTGTCTCGTTGGGCGCAGGTTTCTCGACATGGAGCGGTGTTTTCCGCGCGCGCGACTCGATTTGCGCTGTTGATTTCTGATCCTGCTGCGGAGCAGCATGTGCCTGCGCGCTTTCCCTGACGGGAGCCGGCTTATCTATTTGTGAGTGAGCTGGCGACGGGGGATTTTCGGCCCAAGCCGACGCTGCCAAACTTAGAAGCAGAAGCAAACATAGTTTTTTCATGACGTATTCCTTTCCATCAACGATTTCATTTGGCTTCCGACAACAAATTTGCGCTTGAAACCCCCAACCCTTTGGCCAGCTTTTTAATGGTAAGCAGCGTGGGGTTGCGCGCGCCCCGCTCAATGCCCGCAATATAGGTGCGATGCAAATCGGCACGTTCAGCCAGTTCCTCTTGCGAGATTCCAAGGCCGGACCTGAGCTTCCGTACGCACGCGGCAAAACACGGGATGACAGTTGACCTATGCATGTTCTTGGAGCAGCCCAGGAAGAGCATGGGTGGAAGGTTTCGGCGGACGGACCAGGAATGGAAGAGCCGCGCTTAGCAGCATGATTCCAGCGATCAGGTCGAGAGCCTCTGTGTAGTAGCCCGTGCTCTGGCGCACGTGCGCGATCAGCGTCGGCCCCAGCAGGCCGGCCAGTCCCCACGCCGTCAGCATCAGCCCATAAATGGAGCCGACATTTCGCGCACCGAAGAAGTCGGCGGCAAAGGCCGGCATGGTGCCGAAGCCGCCGCCGTAACACAGCAAGACGATGAAGGCCAGGACTGCGAGTCCTCCGAAGCTGTGAACTCGGGACAGCAGGAAAAAGACGATCGCTTGCGCCAGAAACATCACTTGAAATACCCGGCGTCGGCCGATGAAATCAGAAAACCAGGCCCACAGAAATCGGCCCGCGCCGTTTGCGATCGAGATGATTCCAACCAGACTCGCGGCCGCGACCGCCGAAACATGAGTGATTTCCTGCGCCATGGGCGCAGCCTGGGAAATGATCGAGATGCCGGCGCTGGTGTTCAAAAAGAGAATGGCCCACAAGCCGCACCATTGCCACGTCTTGAGAGCGGCTCCCAGCGTGTAATCCTTGTCCGAGCGTTGCTGTTGCTGGCTGACCGGCGGTTGCCATCCGGGCGGGCGATAGTCATCGCGCGGATTTCTCATGAAAAGAGCTGAACCCGATACGGCGATGAAGTAAGTGAAACCAAGAATGGTAAAGGTTTGCGAAACCCCGACCCACGAGATCAAATGTTGGGCAACCGGTGCGGTGATGAGCGCACCCGCGCCAAATCCGGCGACGGCGATTCCGGTGATCATGCCGCGTTTGTCAGGAAACCATTTGATGAGAGTCGCCACCGGCACGATGTAACTCAAACCGAGGCCGATGCCGCCCAGCACGCCGTAAGAAAGGTAGAGAAGCCCCAAGTGGCCTCCCACCTGTCCCGCGAGCACCAAGCCCAGGCCGTAGCAGAGGCCTCCGATGGCAGCCACACGGCGAGGGCCGCTCCGCTTCATCCATAAACCGCCCGCGAAGGCGGCAAAGCCGAGCATGAGAATCGCGAGTTCGAAAGCCAGTGTGACCTGAGACACCGTCCAGCCATAGCTTTTGGTCAGCGGAATTCGAAAGACACTCCAGGCATAGACCGCGCCGAGTGCGAGTTGCATCACGACGCCTGCAGCCGCGATCAGCCATCGGTTTGAACTGTTGGTAGTCATACGATTCATCCTTGTTAATGAAGGCAGATCACCGATGGCCGCCGCCGACATGGCCGCCTCCGCCAACGTGGCTACCGCCGCCACCGCCAGGATGGGCAAAGCCACTTGGGGAATGCGAAAACCCGCCGCCAAACGAATGGAAGTTGTTGAACCGTTGTTCGCCCATGGCGCGGCCGAAGGCGTGTGGTTGCAGCTCCGCTCGTGGCGCCGCGGGCGCGGGGTGCCACGCGGGGCCGGTGTTTCGTTCCCAGGAGCCGGACGGGCTTTGGCGATAGACGCTTCCGTCTCTACCGCCGTAGAGATTGTGTGGCGTGAACGGCCGCGGCGCTACGGGCGCTGGCGGAACGTGCGCCTGGAAATTGGGTTGTTCAAATCCACGTGGCACTACGGCCGATTCTGCAACCTGCGCGTGGAAATTGCCGTGGTAGGGGCCAAGAGGCGCGACACCGGCATGGTCGAAGGCATGGCTCGAATATGGACTGAAGTGGCCGCTCCAATTGCGCGACCATTCCCGACCGTTCCACGCGTTGAATCCATACCCGTGTTCGGCGTGCGCGACGCCCGGCCCCCAGTGGTGATAAATGTTAACGTGATTGAGGCTGACGTGATCGTAATCGAAGTAGTGCCGCCACCCCCATTCATACGGCCCCCACCACGGATGCCACCACGTCCCCAACCATTCGCCGGCGCCAAATCCGAAGCCGAACCCAATCCCCCAGTTGTCGGCGAACCCCGCCCCAAATCCATAGGTACAGGGCGAGCCTAACCAGTAGCTTCCAATGTAGGGCGGATAGTACCAACCCGTGCCATAAACCACGACGTGGTCCGGGCACACCTCGGTCCCGAGATAACCGGGCGTATAACCGACATAAACCACGTCGGGCGTCGAACCGTAAACCTGCACGTAAGTCACATAATGCAGCGGCGAACTCGCCGGGATGCTATAGATGACCACAGGCACACTCGTCGCGACCGCCCACGGTCCGGTCGCCGAAGTCCCCACAAACCACACTCCGTTCTGCACGCTGTAGTAGGTGTGCGCGTCCACTTCGATGACCGGGATGGCGGTATTGATCGCGTAAAGCAGCGGGGTGCCTTCAATGGGCTTGAATTGCGGTGCGCCGTCATAAGTCAACTCCAGCTTCGCCTCATTGCGTTGCACCGTGGCGGTCTGGGGAATCGAGTTCGCAATGACCGCCTCGTTCGCCTGCGGCGTGCCGGGCACGGAGACCAGCGCGTTCGCCTTCGGATGAGTCGGAGGAATGTTTGCGAAATCTTTTGGCAACTGTTTATAGGGAACAAATTCCCACGGCCCTTGAAGCGAGCTCGCGTTGAACCAGCGGCCGGAGATCAAAAGGTAAAAGCGCTGGTTTGAATCGTAGAAGAAGAGCGCATTGTCACTGTTTTCCACTTGCATCAGTTCGGTTCCTTCAATCGGCACCAAGTTGGGCGGTCCCTCTGTCTGGATCAGTTCAGCGGGAACGGTGCTGACGAAAATCGCGGGCGTCGTGGTGACCGCATTGGTGCCGAGCGGCATCAGGTCCACGCTTTGACTGGCCACCGCAGCTTGCTTCGCCGAGTCGAGCGAGGCAGGAGGACTCGCGATCCAAGTCCATGGGCCTGCCACGTCGGGAGCTTGATACACCTGGTCGGAGGCGTAGAGATAGAAGACGCCACCATCCTTTAGGATAAGTGCCCGCGAATTGATGACGCGCTGGAGGTCCAAACCCGGCATTGGTCTCAGCACAGGCGGACCATCAACCAGCACCAGTAGTGAAGGAACGGCGCTGTACAGGATGCGTGGCGGATCGTTTTTTACAGCGACGGTGCGCGACTTCTTCACGGCCTCGGAAACGTCATAGCTGGCTTCGAGATGATCCAGCGCCACAATTTTGCTGACGGTTGGAACATGTTTGCGAATGATCGCCAGGTATTCGTTCTGAAGCTCCGGAACGGAGGGAAACTTTGACTTGGTTATTTGTATATCGTTGAGCTTGACGATCCGCGCCGCTTTATCCACATCAGCTCGGGCTTTCATCCAAAACACGCCATACATCGGCGTTTTCGAGCCTACCGGCGTGATGGCTACTGCTGACCGGATCTCAAAATCGGCGCCCTCCCACTTCTCGATCTGGGGCTGATAAATGTCCACCTTGGTGCCATTGTCCTCGAACTCTCGCGGCCAGGTGAGTTCGTCGCCTGCCGGTGTGACTTCCTGGCCGCTGGGAGCCGATGGCGCTGCGGGCTCTGCTCGCAAAGCGGCCGAGCATGTCACGGCGGCCGCAAGTGCAATTGAACGAAAAGAGTTGAATCGATTTGATATTTTCATGGTGTGACGGATTGAAGTGATGGTCGTGATCCAAGTGCGTGAAGATGAGGGGCGACTCGCTGAGCGCGAAGTGTGCGAACAAGGCATTGGTTCCGCCGATCGCTCGCCAGGCTTGCCGTCTGGACCACAAACCAAAAACCGCGAACACGGCGACGCCAAATGACCAGGTCTGCGCGTCCCGGATACATTTCGTTATTTGCTATTTGTCGTTTCATGCATTTCGGCCGAAACGGATCGGCTCTTCCCTGTTTTGCATAATGGTTGCCACGTGGTTGAGAGAACCTCGGTTTCTTTCGATAGCGTGCTGGTGCAACGGCTTAGGACGATTCGAAATCAATTGGGGAAATTTATTGGGTTGCTGAAAGGTCGTTTTGGCGTCGAGCGCTCGACACTGTGTCGAGCGCTCATTCAATGGTAACGTCGGACCTGCTCTGCGAAGCGATGACTGAAAATGGGCAGGCGACCCTTTACACCTTCGGCACTTCAGTTCCTGCCTGCATTGCGCTCCCTTCCGAGCGACAGCACCAGTCCTGCAACAGTCAACCCGACAAAAACGATCACTACTACAATCCTTGGAGCGTGAACACCCAATACAAGCACGCCCGACACCGCAAACGCGACAAGCGTCGTGGCGAGGATACTTGGTTCTTCCTTAAGCCGGACCTCTAAAGTCTGCAGTTTCATTCAGGCCAGGAGGCGTTGGGATCGAAATTGAGGATCGACATGCTCGCCGCGTTCGGCACTTGCGGGCGAAGGAACGGTTTTTCGCAAGCCTTGTGGCAGGCGTAACAGCCCTCGATGGTCTGGCGGTACGCGATTTTGAATTTCGCAGAGTCTTTGTTCGTAATGGCTGTGCCGATCTCGGTGAGGAAACTGTTGTCCACAGCGTCCAGGATGCCCTTCAGGTCCACCTCTCCCGCCTTGGTCTGTCGCACGGGATGGAGCCGCACGGCCCATCTTAAGTGCGATCGCGTTTCGCCCAAGTAGTACTTTGCCAACGGCCAATTCTGGTTGTCCACAGCGAACCATAGGTTCGCGAAGTGATAACCGACATCCGCCATCGCGTGAGATTGATCGGGCGAACGTTCGCTGAGTGTTTGCAAGTCCAGTTGCGCGGTCACGGCGGCGCTGGGTTTCGGCGGCATTATCTGTTGAGCGTGGCCTTGCAACACGAGCGGCTCTAATACTAATCCAGGCGCGCCACTTAAAAGCAGCCCAACTCCGATACCGACCGCAAGCAACACGCCGGGTCGGAAGTCAAGATGCTGTTTCATAAATCAGTATTTTGGCTGTGCCATCCACGTATCCGCCGGGAGTTCGGGGACGCCCGGATAAACCGTGTAGCCGATGAGGTTCTGCAAATTCAGCAAGCCATGGCCGCCCTCGCGAAGGCGTATGCCGTACGTTCCTCTGGAGAGGAATCGTTGCATGAATGACTGGCTCTCCGCGGGAAGTTTGACCAATGCTTCCCTCATGAGGTACACGTGGCATCCGCCCTTCATCTTCAAGTGGAGAAACGAGACCATCAGGTCTCCAACCTTTAGTTGGCGATCGCGTCTTTGCAAAAGATCCAAGTCATTCAACGGGACGCACTGGTGGAACTCTGCTTCCGTCAACTCGACGAGATCATAATGATCAACGGGGATTCTGGAGTGGCCCGAACCGTTAAAAACCAAATCAACGCGGTTGACTTGAGCACAGACAAAAACGGATTTCGAATAATCATCTGCGACGACAATCCGGGATTGAGTGAACAGATTGGATGAATTGGTCCGTTGTCGAATGACTTCCGCAGCTTCGGCATCGGGCTGGATGAACGTTTCGCTGGAGCCGTCCACGAACTGAAAGCGGATCTCCAGCGCCGGACGACTGCTCGTCTTACTTGGGGATCGCGTGTTGGTTTCAATTGCAATCATATCTCACTCTGGATTGCATAGGTCGGGCCAACTTCACCTGCGCTCGGGCATCATCGTTGGAAAGCGTTGCGGCTGAACAAGGGATCGGTGAAATACGCGCGCAGCAAATTGTGGTGCAGTTCTGAAATCGCGGTGAATCGCGTCGCGCATTCGACGGCAGGTCGAGCTTTCGTCACGCGGTTAGCGAAGTCTTTGCAGTGCGGACTCGACGGCTCGAAGAATTTCTTCGCGCGTAAACGGCTTGGAGAGGATCTCGCTGGCTCCCGGCTCGTGGGCAGATGGTAAAGCTTCTTTCGACCGAAGCTGACCTCCACCCAACATGGCTATGATTGGGAGCATTCGAGTCTCCCTGCGCAGTTCCATGATGACTTCCAAGCCGCCCTTTTCCGGCCTGAACACGCCAGTGATGATTAAATGAATTGGCCGCCTGCGATAAAGATTCAAGCCCGCAGTTCCATTTTCGGCTTCTTCCACTTCGTAGCCAGCGCCCTCAAGTGTCTCTCGCAGCATGAGTCGCGTCTCAAGGTCGTCATCAATAATCAGGACTCGAAACATAAACGACTCTCGCAGTATGTGACGAATGGCACGATTGCTCTGGTCAAAGTGCTCGAAGCGCCAAAATTGAGTGCTAGCCCGGCACTACGACGAGCTTATCCTTCGGAATCGCGTCGAATGTTGCCTTGTCAATTCGAAGGTGCGCCATGACCAATTCAGGTGGTGTATGAGCCAGCCACTCCGAGAGCGAAAGGTCCTGGTAAAAGCTGCTCTTGAACATTTCCAGAAATATCAGGTCTGTGTCCCCTGTATTCTCGATGTAGTGCAGCAGCGTTTTTTCCACATAGCCGACGTCGCCCGCCTGAAAGTCCATCGTGCGAGCACGGTTGCCTGTCGCCACCACAGTCATTCGTCCCTTTCCACTGATATAGTATTGCCACTCGTCGGCGTTCGGGTGCCAGTGCAGTTCCCTCAGCCCTCCGGGGTGAACGGTGACCATTGCCATCGCAACCGTTGTTGAAGCCTTGAACTTGCTCGAATCCACGATGCGCACCTCACCGCCTTTCGTGCGCTTCGTCGGCGGCATTTCCATTGTGCGAAAAGCAAAATCGATCGGCGACTTCCCAGGTATTCCTGCGGCTGCTTTCTGATCGGCCTCGAGCGCTCCGGGAACTTCGGTCTGGAAAATAAATAATTCTTGTTTGGGGAGATTCTTCAAAGCCTGCTCGGCAACGCCGAAGTTTTTTGACAGCACCTCGCGCGGCAGGTGCGCCATCGAGTCGCTCAGCAGCACCGTCTCTGCCTCCGAAAAATCACCGTCGTCGAACACCAGCATGAATTCCGCGCCGTCCGGTTCGAGGCCCTGAATCGAATGCGGAATCCCGCTGGGGAAATACCATAAGTCATTCTTCGTTACATCGGCGACAAAACTCTTGCCATCCGCATCAATCGCCGTGATCCGCGCCGTCCCGTACAACATGATCGCCCACTCGCCCGCCGTGTGCCAATGCAGCTCGCGGACGCCTCCGGCCGTGAGTCTCATGTTTACGCCCGCCATGGACTTCGAGACGGGCAGTTCCCGAACGGTCACCTCCCGCGACCATCCGCCTTCGTAAACCCGCTTGTTCGCCAGGGAGAACGGATACTTGAACGTTGGGACCAGGCTCTTGGAGTCCGTGGCGGGTGGCCACATGGAATCCGGGTTCTGGCCATCGAGCGCCGGATTGCCGGGGCCAGGATCGCTCCTGCTCCTATCCGCAGCCATGGCCGGCACTATCCCGGCGACAGCCAGTGTCGCCGACCCAATTCCCAAGAATCCACGCCGCGTGAACTTGTCGCGCCTGACTGACTTCGCATTCGCTTCCGTTACTGAATCCTGGTTAGGATTTTCCATAATAACCAGGTATTGCAAAAGCCGGGCCAACTATGGGACAGAATAGTTAAGATCGAGGGAACCACGTTCTGGTTCAATGAAGTATGCATCAAACACTCCTCAGGAGAAACGCTTGTCGATTCCTTGAGACCCGCGAATTGCGTCGTGAGTTCGACGCCGTGTCGAACCCTCGTCAGGCTTGCGAGGGCAGGATTCCCAACTCTAAAAAATGACGCGCCAGCGAGATGTAATCAGAGCATTTCGGCTGAGCCGCGACGCGCAACAGGAACCATTGATAAAGTAATTGAGATTGCTTCGAAACTTCCTCGCAGCGAGCGCGGCAGATTGCGGCTTGTCTCCGCCACCCGAACATCAACCCGCGTCGTGTGCGTGCTACCGAGGTATTCAGACTCCGGTTCTTGCGGGAAGCGGAGCAGCTTGGGGGGTGCAATTCAAAAGGAGGCATTCGTTCTCAGACAATGGAGTGCAAAACTCTCGCCGCTGCCGGATTGAATCGCAAACCATCGAACATATCGCTCGCGTCAAGACTGTCATGGCGCAACTGGAGAGTTGGCGAGACGAGTTCAAGCAGAAGAGGAGGCAGTGTGTTACGCACCATGTTTAAGACAGGGCACGCGTTAGTCCACATCCTCCGCCTTGAAATTGGCGATGTCACTCTGCGAACCGCCCAGGTGCCAACACAGCTCGTAGAAGTTGCGTCGTTCGAGATTCTTTTCGCGCTCAATGATCAGTTGATGTTGCTCGAAGATGATTGCTCTCGTTGGCTGAAAGCGAAATTCTGGCCAAAGGCGCTTGGGAATGAATGGCCAGGGGAGCCAGTTCATCGAAAGGTAGAAGTTGTGAAGTTTTCGCAAGTGGCCTTTGGTGCTGACCGTGACCGCCTGGAGGCAGGCAAGAAGCTGCTCCGCCTGAGTCTCGATCATGACACGGTCGCGAATCAGGTCCAACGCCGTCTCCTTTGCGGCCCGGCGCCAGCGACCCTGAGCTGAACCGTTCTTCGACGCGACAATCGCATCAAGCGGGTTTTGCCAAGTTCTGGTCGAGACGCCGGAATCAGTGCCGGCCAGATATGCCTTGGCGATTTGAAGATTTAGTTGCGGTTGACGGACGGGTTCATTGCGCGCGTTGAACAACGACGTGGCCTCTGCGCGGTCGCGGGTGCCGAGGCTCTCCTGTTTGCCTGTTTCGGAATCGTGGACATAGAAGACACCGCCCATCGTTCGGCGGTAAAGTCGGAATCGGTTTTTCAAAGGTCGAGTTGGCCGCATGGGTAAGTTCATTATGACTTTCGCGGCGGTAAAAATCACAAGACGTTGCGCCACAACATCTTATGGCTCCAGAGGTAGGGCTCGAACCTACAACCCATCGGTTAACAGCCGATTGCTCTACCATTGAGCTACTCTGGAACCCAAAGGGAGGCGTAATCTACGCAGCAGCCCCAGGAGCGTCAAACCGATTCTGCCGGGCCGTCGCGCTGGCACCGCGGACAGTAGAAGGTGCTGCGCGCGGCCTGGAAGATTCGCTCAATCGGCGCGCCGCACCGCAAGCACGGCTTGCCCCGGCGGTCATAAACGCGCAATCGCTCTTCATAAGGACCGCGCGCGTTCGGCGCCCGTCCGTAGTAGAACAACCGGTCCCGCGCCCCCGTTCCATTCCAATCCAGCGGAACCGTGCTGCCGAAGTGGATGGCTTCCTGCAACACCGCGCGGATCGCCCGCCACAAGCGGCGCACCCGCGCGGCGGACAAACGCTTCGCCGGCGCTCGCGGCGAAACACGGGCGCAAAACAACGCCTCGCTCGCGTAAATGTTCCCCACACCGGCGAGCAGGGATTGGTCGAGCAGCTTGACTTTAATCGGTTGCGCCGACCGCTTCAGCCGCGCGGAAAAATCGGCGAGGGTGAACTCTTCCCCTAGTGGTTCGGGGCCAAGGCGGCGGACCGCCGTGGCGTCCAAGCTTAATCGTCCAAAGTACCGGCTGTCCTCATAAACGAATTTTGTTCTGCCGAGCCGAAGAACCACTGCGGCGTGTCGGGGAACGGGCGCGCGAGCTGGCAAAAGATACATGCGTCCGGTCAT
>Ga0137378_10000317_pt1 | contig 35238 bp, 39 predicted proteins | sample SagtaG_21_FD_104813 | JGI IMG/M metagenome (GOLD analysis project Ga0137378, IMG submission 104813) | Vadose zone soil microbial communities from Sagehorn Ranch, Mendocino, California, USA - Sage2_L_60_16 metaG | ecosystem: Environmental > Terrestrial > Soil > Vadose zone | place: USA... | reverse complement strand
GTTCGCTACGCGGGCGAGCAGATTCGTCGCAAAGTGGGTAAGACTGTTCAATAATTATGGCGACGATTCGTAAAGCAGCGCGGCAGCGTGTTCATCAAAGGATCAGGAAAAAAGTGGCAGGTACGGCGGAACGGCCGCGGCTGTCGGTTCATTTCTCTGGCAAACACGTTTACGCCCAAGTGATCGACGACAACTCCGGACGGACGCTGGCCGCAGCGTCGACCGCGGAGCGTTCCTTAGTAGGGAAAGATAAAGCCGCCGCAAACAAGACCACGGCGGAACAAGTCGGCAAGGCGATAGCGGAACGCTTACTTGCGAAGAAGCTCGAGCGAGTTGTTTTTGATCGCGGCGGGTTCCTTTATCATGGAAAAGTGAAGGCATTAGCAGACGCGGCGCGCGCAGGCGGCTTAAAATTTTAATTCATGGCTCAAACACATTCAGCAGGCAGAAGACCGGACATGCGCAGGCAAGATAAGGCGCCCGCGAAAAAGGGCGATACGACGGAGAAAGTCGTATTTATCAACCGCTGCGCCAAGGTCGTGAAAGGTGGACGCCGTTTCAGCTTCAGCGCGTTGATCGTGGCTGGAGATCACGACGGAAAAGTTGGATGCGGATTTGGCAAGGCTAACGAAGTATCAGAGGCCATTCGAAAGGCTTCCGAATCCGCCCGCAAAGCGATGGAAAAAGTTTCATTGAACGAAAACACGATTCCTCACGAAGTGATCGGCGAATATGATGGAGCGCGAGTCCTATTGCGTCCCGCATCGCCGGGGACCGGGGTTATCGCCGGCGGAGGTGTGCGGGCCGTAGCCGAAGCGGCTGGCATCCGAGACGTGCTGGCCAAGTCGCTCGGATCAAGCAATCACGCCAACGTAGTGAAGGCGACGATCGCCGCATTGCGATCACTTCGACGGCGGGACGAAATTTTTAAAGTGCGCGGAATCCATTTCAGCGATGGAAGAGGTGAGCAACATGATGCGTCTTCATAATCTGCAACTGCGTCCCGGCTCGCGACATCGCGTGAAGCGCCTGGGTTGCGGCGAAAGTTCAGGACACGGAAAGACCAGTGGCAAGGGTCATAAAGGGCAAAAGGCGCGCTCGGGTGGCAGCATTCGGTTGGGGTTCGAAGGCGGGCAGATGCCATTGATTCGGCGATTGCCAAAGCGAGGATTTAATAACGCCGCCTTTCACAAGCAGTACGCGATCGTCAATCTTGATGATCTCAACGCATTTAAGGCTGGCACTGCCGTTAACGAACAACTGCTGCGCGAGTCGAAGCTCGTCCGCGGTGATTTCGTGGGAATCAAAATCCTTGGTGACGGAGAATTAAAGCACGGCCTGAAGGTAGAAGCCGATAAAGTCAGCGCGTCAGCCCGGGAAAAAATCGAAAAAGCGGGAGGGACGATTACGCTGCGTCAGAAAGCAGAGCGTCCTCATGCTGCCGCGGCATCTGAAGCTTCGCCGGAGAAACCAGCTGGCGACGCTGCGTCAGAGGGGACCCGGAAGAAAAAGTCGTCCAAGAAGACCTCGGCCAAGGCAAAAAAGAAAGCATCGCGGGAGAGCTAGCTTCCCGGTACATGATGTTTCACATTTAGCGGATGGTTTCGGCGTTTCTCAACACGGTCAAGATACCCGAATTACGCCGGCGCATTTTGTTTACGCTGGCCGTGATCGTGATTGTGCGTCTGGGAGCGGCGATCACAACGCCCGGAGTCAACCAGGCTGTGTTGCAAGAGTGGTTTCGCACTTCTCTGGAACAACGCTCTGGAGGTGGTCTTGCAGCGCTGTTTAACTTGTTCAGTGGTGGCGCGCTGGAAAATTGCGCAGTCTTCTCTCTGGGCATCATGCCTTACATCAGCGCATCGATCATGATGCAGTTGCTAGCGGCTGTAATCCCGCGACGTGGCAGGCTCGCCCGCGAAGATGGCGGCCCGCAAAAGATCATGCAGTTGACGCGCTACGCGACGCTAGGGCTGTGCGTTTTCCAGGGGTACTTACTGGCGCTGTCGTTCCAACATCCGGAATCGTATCACACCATGTTGCCGGGGATTATCGACACCATCAAGAACCTCGGGATTCCGCTGGTCGATGATCTCGGCTGGAAGTTTCGAATCGTAACTGTGGTTTCTCTGACCACTGGGACGCTTCTATTGATGTGGCTGGGCGACCAAATTACCGAGCGTGGTATTGGAAACGGCATATCGCTGATCATTACTGTGGGGATTGTTGCGCGGCTGCCCGCTGCGCTCGCGCAGGCGTGGAAGACTTTCGTGCCCTCGGCGCAGACCGGGTCGAGCCAGGTGAATCCGATGGTCCTTGTTTTGCTGGTATTGTTTTTGATCATCGTAATTGCCGCGGTGATCACCATTACGCAGGGCGTGCGGAAGATCACCGTCCAGTATGCCAAGCGCGTAGTTGGCCGCAAAATGTACGGGGGCCAAACGCAATACATGCCCTTAAAAGTGAATTACGCCGGCGTGATGCCGATCATCTTTGCCTGGGCTCTTCTCCTTTTTCCTGCAACGATTGTCAGCTACGGCTTTAAGAACAGCCCGATTGCCAACCGCATCGCCAACGCGCTTTCCACCGGCTGGCCGCATTACGTCGCTCTCGCGGCGATGATTTTCTTTTTCAGTTATTTCTGGGTCGCAACGCAGTTCCAACCAACTCAAATCGCAGATGACCTGAAGAAATACGGGGGTTACATCCCGGGTGTGCGACCGGGAAAACCGACGGCCGACTTTCTTGATTTCACCATGACGCGACTAACGTTTGCCGGAGCGATCTTCCTGACGCTGATAGCGGTATTGCCAAGTCTTCTCAGCCAGGGATTGAATGTGCCCATTATCACGGCGCAATTTTTTGGCGGCACAAGTTTGTTGATCATTGTGGGCGTCATGCTCGATACCATGCGCCAGGTGGAGACGCACCTAATCCAGCGGCATTACGACGGTTTCTTGCGCAAGGGCCGCATCCGGGGGAGAGCATTTGGAGGCGGGGCGTACAGTCGCGGCGAAACGGCAGCAAGCAGCACGCTGATGTGGTTATACGTCGGGATCGCCGTGCTGGTAATTGCCGGCGTCGCCATTTTCCTTTACGGCAAATAGGTGAAAAGGCGGCTTGTTCTTCTCGGCGCGCCCGGTTCCGGCAAAGGAACCCAGGCAGAAATGATTACGCGCCAATTCGGGATTCCCGTCACTTCGCCGGGCGCAATCTTGCGCCGTGAAAGAGACCTCGGAACGCCGTTGGGAAAGAAGACCGCCGAAGTGCTGCAGAGCGGCGGGCTCGTCTCGGACAAAATCATCATTGAACTGATCGAAGACTGGTTGCGCCTGCATGGCGGCCACGGATTCGTATTCGACGGTTTTCCCCGGACGCTGCGGCAGGCCGAAAGTTTGACTTCGATTTTGGCGCGATTGCGTACCGCTTTGGATTTAGCGATCTGGCTTGAGGTGTCGGAACAGACCGTGCGCGATCGCATTGCCGGCCGGCTCCAATGCGGCGAATGCGGCTTTACGACCAGCTCATCGAGCGCGCAGTTCTCAGAGCGTGCCGTATGCCCCTATTGCGACGGTCCCCTAGTGCGTCGCAGCGACGATGATCTAGGCGTGTTGCAAACGCGTTTGCAAGAGTTCCATACCAAGACTGAGCCGCTGGCAGCTTTTTATGGAAAAATGTCGGTACTGCATCGGATCGACGGCAACCGCGAACGCGAGGCAGTCTTTAGCGATATTTCGCGGCTGATTGAAGACAAACGATGATTCCGATCAAGAACGCGAAGGAAATCGAGAAGATGCGGCAGGCATGCCGCAGCGCGAGCGATATTCTCGACCGTGTTAGCGACCTGGTGCGTCCCGGCATTACAACAAAAGAAGTCGACGAAGCGGCAGCAGATTTCATGAGCGATGCGCATGTGAAAAGCGCGTTTCTCGGCTATCGGCTTGGGCATCGTGTTTTTCCCGGAAACATTTGCATTTCGCTCAATGACGAAGTGGTGCACGGCATCGGCAGCCAACGGCGGATCCAATATGGCGACATCGTAAAACTGGATATTGGAATCATTCGGGATGGCTGGGTGGGGGACAACGCGACTACTGTGCCGGTGGGAATCATTGACGAACGTACCGACCAGTTGCTTCGCGTGACGGAAAATGCGTTGGCGCGGGCTATTAGCGCGGCCCGAGAAGGCAGGCGCGTCGGCGACATCTGCGCCGAAATTGAGGATGAAGCGCGCCGCTTTGGTTTTTCAGTCGTGCGTGAATTCGTTGGACACGGGGTTGGACGAAAAATGCACGAGGAGCCACAGATTCCCAATTACGGGAAACGCGGCAGCGGTCCAAAGTTGAAAGCTGGGATGACGCTGGCGATTGAGCCGATGATTAACATCGGCACTTCTGACGTAAGATTGCTCGATGATGGGTGGACGGTGCGCACGGCGGATGGAATGCCCTCAGCGCATTTCGAGCATACGGTTCTGATCACGAAGGACGATCCAGAAATTCTGACATGGCGCGCAAGGACGCAATTGAAGTAGAAGGCACAGTCGTCGAGCTGCTGCCGAACACCATGTTTAGGGTAGAACTGGCTAATGGCCATCGTGTTCTGGCGCATATTTCCGGGAAAATGCGGCTCCACTTCATTCGGATCTTGCCAGGAGACAAAGTTATGCTAGAGGTTTCACCCTACGATTTGTCGAAAGGGCGAATTACGTATCGCCAAAAATGACAACGCGGAGCCAGCTCCGCGTTTTCCATTTCGCGGATTATGAAAGTACGACCATCAGTAAAAAGGCTTTGTGCCAGTTGCAGGATCGTGAAGCGCAAGAACGTGGTGCGCGTGATCTGCAAAAACCCGCGCCATAAACAGCGCCAGGGATGAACAATCTTAACTTTGTAACCTTTTAACTATTTAACTACTTGCCATGCCCAGATTACTAGGAGTCGAAATTCCGGCAGAAAAGCGCATTGAGGCGTCGCTCACTTATATCTACGGCATCGGCTTTGCTACAGCCAGGCGCATTCTGGAGCAGACGAATATCGATCCAAACTTGCGAGCAAAAAGTCTTACGCCGCAGCAATTGAACGAAATCATTCACGCGATCACGAACAACAAGATCAAGATCGAAGGCGATCTGCGTCGCGAGATCCAGGGTAACTTGAAACGTCTGCAGGCAATCAACTCTTATCGCGGCATCCGGCATCGCAAGGGCTTACCCGTGCGTGGACAGCGCACTTCGACAAATGCCCGGACCCGGAAGGGACCGCGCAAAACCGTCGGCGTTGTCCGCAACCCGGAAGCTAAAGCCGGCAAAGTTTAATTTGATTCGTTAGAATTATGGCTGACCCAGAGAATCCAACCAATCCAAGTCCGGAGGACCCGAAAACGACGGAGCCAAAATCGGTGCCGGCCCCAACGGATTCCCGCGAAGGCGGCCCAGCTCCAGCTTCAAAGCCTGACGCTCCCCCGAAAGCTGTCGGGGCAAAAAAGGCAGCCAAACAAAAAAAGGAACAACCAGCGGCTGCCGCCGCAGCAGCTTCGGAGAATCTTTCGCTGTCGTCCGATGGAATTGAGAAACCAAAGATCGTCAAAGCCAAAGGCAGCAAGAACGTTCATTCGGGCATTGCTCACGTGCTTTCGACCTTCAACAACACGATCGTGACGATCACTGACATGAAGGGCAACGTGATCGGATGGTCGAGCGCCGGCAAAGTTGGCTTTAAAGGTTCTCGCAAGAGCACGGCATACGCTGCGCAGATGGTTGCGCAGGATGCTTCGCGACAAGCCATGGGTCATGGGCTTAAGGAAGTAGAAGTCTTGGTAAGAGGGCCGGGAGCCGGGCGTGAATCCGCAGTCCGCGCGTTACAGGCAGTAGGGCTCGATCTCACTGTGATCCGCGACGTTACTCCTGTGCCGCACAATGGTTGTCGCCCGCCAAAACAACGTCGGGTCTGATGCTCTCAACTTTCAACTAACAACTCTTAACTTTCCGCAATGGGCAGATATACAGGACCAAAAACGAGAGTGAGCCGGCGTTACGGTGTGCCGCTTTTCGGTTCCTCCAAGGCTTTGGAGCGAAAGAATTATCCACCCGGCATGCATGGCCCGAGAGGTTCCCGGCGCAAACAATCAGAGTATGCGATTGCGCTCGGCGAAAAACAGAAGCTGCGCTATCAGTATGGGCTTCTCGAACGGCAGTTCCGGCGTATCTTCGAGAGCGCGCTGCGCAAGCGCGGGGTGACGGGCGAAACACTTCTCCAGCTACTGGAGACGCGACTGGATAATGTCGTTTACCGGCTTGGCCTCGCCAACACCCGCAACGCTGCTCGCCAGCTTGTGTCCCACGGCCACGTGCTCGTGAACGGGCGAGGCGTGAACGTCGCGTCCTACAACGTGAAAGCTGGAGACGAGATCGCGATCAAAGATAAACCCAAATCGCGTCAACTGGTGCTCCGTAATCTTGATCTCACGCAAATTGTTCCCGTGCCCGACTGGTTAACGGTCGATCGCGACGCTCTCAGCGGTAAAGTTTCGCGTATCCCATCTCGTGAAGAGATACAGCCAATCGTGAACGAACAGCTCATCGTCGAGTTGTACTCGCGGTAGTCATTCCCTCGAGAAACTCCAGAGCTTTGTCATAGCTTTTGCGCTGAAGGTAGTGTGCCAACCGCGGATCGACGGGTTTGGGCAAACGCGTTTGCAGATCGTCGATTTGCTCTGAAATCGCTTTCAATCGCGCGATGTGTTTTGTTTCATCACTGCGGCTTTGCTCGTCGCGAATCACTGCGAGGCGTTCTCGCAGGGCCTGCGCTAAATCGGCAAGAGAGTTTTCCATTCTTGTAACCAGGAATTAACACGAATCGACACGAATAATTGCGGAGCTCTTTTGTGAATTAGTGTTCATTGGTGTCCATTCGTGGTTAACAGCTCTCAACTCAACGGCGACCGGCCTCTGAGAGTAATTGTCGTTTCGCTTCCAACCAATCGGACTCTGCGTCGCCCGGCAGGGCAAATCGGCGTCGCCGCTCCGAAATGAAGTAGGCTCGAAGCCGAATCGCTTCGTCCAACGGCTCCGCGATTCCGGCGGTCTCGCGTGGCATGGAACCTTCCATTGCGGTTGCGATTTTCCTGGCTCTGGTCTCGCGCGGTTTTCGATTCGCAGTGGTACGACCGGAGCGGTTCCCCTTGCGAGCTTTTACTTTGAAAGACCCGCTCGTCTCCGGCGAGGCCTCATTTTTATTTTGGACAATTTTCTTTTTTTTGGGCACAGATTTTATCGTTGATGGTTTTAATTCGTTTACCGTTCATCGATTGGTTGGCAAGTGCTTTCTCGCGCTTCTTTGATCTAAGAGTAGATTTAGAAACTTCACGGGCATGAGACATTTTGTTTTCCGCTGGATCACAACCACGATTGCTGTGTTTGTGGCTGCGCCGATTGTTGGGATCAACTACGGTGACCGCCTCGGTTGTCTGCTGGGGGCATCCCTTCTGCTCGGTATCATCAACGCTTTCATTCGCCCCGTGCTTTTGCTGCTGAGTCTGCCGTTGATTCTCGTCACCCTCGGCGTTTTCATTCTAATTATTAACGCCTTGATGTTGAAATTCGTTGGCGAGATCATGCCGTGTTTTGATGTTCCGGGGTTCTGGCGCGCATTTTTTGGCGCGATCATCATCTCGATTGTCAGCTGGCTTCTAAGCGCGTTTTTCCGCGGCAGCGACGGTCGTGTTCACGTGCTTACGCATCATAGCCAGATCAAGCGGGTCCGCGGCCGTGTGATCGAATGAAGGAGCGGTAATCCTAATTCGAGATTCGGAAGCCGGATCATCCATCGCGCATTAACGAGCGAAGCCGATTTAATGATTCAACGAATCACGCCGGCCCGCCAAGATACTTGCTCAGCCGAGAGCGTAGTTCGGTGCGCGCACGAAAGAGAACGCTTTTCACGGCGGGAACAGAGAGATCGAGAACCTCGGCAATCTGGTCATAGCTAAGCTGCTCGTATCTCCGCAGCACCAGTGCCATTCGCTGGGCCTCGGGAAGCTGCAATATCGCCTCCTCAATTTTTCGCCGAAGTTCCACTTCCAGCAGGGAAGCATCCGGAGGGGACTGCGCCTCATCCTTCAGCGGTGGATCTTCTGTGCCAGTTTCCGGTTGAAGAGGAACATGCGCGTGACGCTTTGCGCGGCGTAGCTCGTTAAAAACCAGGTTGCGCGTAATTTTTAACAGCCAGGTCGTGAATTTTGCCCGTGGGACGTAGCGACGCGCGCTCTTCCAGACTCGAATGAATACTTGCTGCGCGATGTCTTCCACGTCGGAATTGCTGCCCAGCATCCGTGCCACCGTGCCCGCCACCAAAGCCTGGTGTTTCTCGATCAGCTCCTCGAGCGCAATGGTCTCGCCGCGCCCGATAAGCCGCATGAGGCGTACGTCATCGGCGTCGTCTTCCGATCTCCCTTTGTTACCACGATCGTTGCCAGACATCGGTTCATTTAGACGGTTGTCTGAGACAAAGCTTGCCAGAAAAACGGCAACTAGCCAAAATTCGCCCTTCGCCGCATTGGTAGCCATGGTTTTTGTTGCAAGGCTGAAGCGGCCTGTGCAATGCTTGGTTGTCGAGGGTTTGGCCTCGCGTCCGCATGAATTACGACCTTATTCCGAAAGAACTCAGGCCGATCGCAGAAAAAGTTGAGGCGCAGCAGCGGATTTCGGAGGCAGACGCCCTGGCGTTGTATCGTGCCAATGATCTCAACGCCCTTGGAATGATTGCCAGCGTCGTGCGTGAGCAAAAGAACGGTAACTACGCCACCTACATCCACAATCGTTACATTAATTACTCCAACATCTGCATCTTATCGTGCCAGTTCTGCGCTTTTGCTGCCAAAAAGCGCGATGCACATGCCTTCGAATATGCGATCGACGAAATTATTCAGGTAGTGAGAGATGCACTCTGCCTCGGCGTTACCGAGGTGCACATGGTGGGCGGACTGCACCCCACGCTGAAGAAAGAATGGTATCTGGAACTTTTGCAGAGACTGCGCGCTCTTAATCCCAATCTTCACATCAAGGCCTTTACCGCGATCGAAGTCCGCCATTTGGCGCAGCGAATCTTCAGGATGCCGATCCGTGACACACTGGAAACTTTGCGCACAGCTGGACTCGGCTCGATCACGGGCGGCGGCGCGGAGATTTTCGATACTGCTGTCCGCGATAAAATCTGCCGCGGCAAAGAAACCGCCGCCGAATGGCTCGACGTTCATCGGACGTGGCATTCAATGGGTGGCCGCAGCACTTGCACGATGCTGTACGGGCACATCGAGACGCTTCCGCAGCGGGTGGATCATTTGTGCCAACTCCGGGGATTACAGGATGAGACAGGCGGATTCACCGGTTTTGTTCCGTTCGCTTTCGAACCGTCCCAATCCCATGGGATCCTCGCCCAGATCAAGCGCGCCTCGGCATTCGAACAGCTTCGCAATCTCGCAGTGAGCCGCATTTATCTGGATAACATCGATCATCTCACCGCCTATTGGGTCAGCCTGGGGTTGCCTCTAGCACAGGTGTCGCTCAGTTATGGCGTGGATGATCTGCATGGGACGATTCTGGAGGAAAAAATATTCCACATGGCCGGAGCGACCACTCCGCAGCAGCAGACTGTGGCTGCTCTCGAACATGCAATCCGCGAGGCGGGTCGCGAACCGATGCAGCGTGACAGCCATTATCGGCATTTGAATGGCGTGGTGCGAACCCGCGGGCCTGGCGAGTCGGAATTGGCCTGCGCGTAAGCGATAGGTGAAAAGTGAGAGGTGAGGTGTGAGAGGAGAGAAGTGACAGACGGAAATCACGAGCATTTACTTCTCACCTCTCACTAATCGCATCTCACATTGAACTCCCTCCGCATCGGTTGCGTAAAATATCTCAACGCCCGCCCGCTTATCCGCGGCTGGGAAGGCGACGTGGACTTCGATCATCCATCGGCGCTCTGCAATAAACTTGCGGCCGGGAAACTCGATGTTGCGCTCGTCTCCAGCTTCGAATTTCTGCGTAACCCTATTTACCGGATCGTTGATGACGTTTGCATTTCCTCGGACGGACCGGTTTACAGTGTCATTGTCGCGCACCGCGGCGAAATTGCCCAGATCGAAGAGATCGAACTCGATCCTGCATCAGAAACTTCTGCCAATCTTTTGAGTTGTTTAATTGCGGAGCTCGGATTGCCTCCGCGCCTGGTTCAGTGCAGCACGGCCGCATGGCCTGGCGCGGCGGAATTAAAAACAGGCCGTCGCGCGCGACTGCTCATCGGCGATCAAGCCGTCCGTTTCCGGCAACAGTACGCGAACGAATTTTCTTTCTGGGACCTCGGGGAAGAGTGGCAGAAACCCGTCGGACTTCCGTTTGTTTACGCTCTCTGGCTTATTCGTCCCGAAGTCGGCGATCCAAAACGAATCGCAAACCGCCTCCGCAATCTCCGAGATGGAAACCTTGCCAATCTCGACGATCTAATCGCAGAACTTGTAGCCAGGGTCGCCGACCCCGGCCCCCAAAAGGAGCTCACGCACGAATTCCTTTCGCGCTATTACCGGGAACATCTTCGATTCAGCTTTGGCGAAAAAGAAAAAGAAGGTCTGCGAATTTTCGCAAATTTGTGCGTAAAACACAGTCTGCTTCCAAAGCGCGACCTCGCGTTGCGTGTTGTTTAGCGAGCGATTTCGTTCGTTGAAGAACTATTGCTTCGCCTCACCCAGACCAAGGTCGAGGTCGTAGAGTTTCCAGCCCAAACCTGTGCAACGGAACCGAAGTTTGATTCCCTCTCGATCGACCACAAAAGTGCGCGGACCGGTGAAGAATGCGTGTTTTACTTTTGACCAGTCTACAGTTTTACCGGTAGGGAACCGAAACTCTTGGGGATGCCGGAGGTTCTTCAGGACTTCCGGATTAGATATCAGGGCGGCGATGCCCTCCGGAGTTACGTAAGCATCAATGATTGTGTCGATCAGTGATGGTCCGAGGTTATTCCACCACTTGTGAGTTGCCGTTCTATGGGCAAATCGCGCGACAAGCTGTTTCTTTAGCGAAGCTCGGATAGCTGGAAAATCCATGCGTGAACTCAGTGCCACGCTATCACCAGACCGCAGTGCCGCGGTGAATCGCCAGAATGAAAAGTACGGCGACGCTCCGTAGACTAACAGAAGAAAAACGACGATGAGCACTAACCAGCGGAATCTCATTTAATGTAATTGGCTGTGACACGGGCGGATCATCCGCCCGATTTTCAATGTATCTTTGTTGAGCAACCCGCGGCGGTGAGTAGTGCGACACCCACTACGAAAAGCGGTATCGTTCTAATCATGGAGCTCTTTGCAGTGGAAATCGCTCTTTGTCGAGTCTGGATCGCGAGGTAGTTGCGGGTAATTCATCGCATCTTGTCAGAAAATCTTCCGCAAATAAACTAATCGGTGCAAAGTCGCGCAGATAAATCGGGTTCATCTTCAGCGGACAGCGAGCCTTTTACGCGGCAAAGCCGCGTAGAAGCTAATTTCGCCGGTGCGCAGCCACTTGGAAAACTTACCCGGCCGCAAAGCCGATGGATCATTGCGCGGCCCGAAGAGCTGGATGCCGACACGTCGGGAATTTCGTGGAGCGAAATTTGCGGTTCGGAGTGCATCGCGCGGTTACTTTTACGAAAAGGGTTTCGTGATGCCGAAGAGGTGAACGCGTTTCTGCAGCCACGCCTGAGCTTGCTGAGCGATCCATTTTTACTGCCCCAAATGCATGCGGCTGTTTCTCGCCTTCTCTCTGCCTTAGATCGACGGGAGCGCGTCGTGCTCTTTGGCGATTACGATGTGGATGGCGTGACATCGCTGGCATTGCTTGCGGAAATGCTGCGCGCATACGGTGGTGCTCCGGAATTGTTTTTACCGTTGCGTATGGAGGAGGGCTACGGTTTGAGCCTCGAGAGCGTCGAGCGTTGTCTCGGGCAATATCGACCTCAACTGCTGATCGCTGTCGATTGCGGGACCTCATCAGTCAGTGAGATTGCCGATCTCCAGAAACGCGGCGTGGACGTCATCGTGCTCGATCATCATGAGCCCAAATCGGCGTTACCCGACTGCATTGCGATTGTAAATCCGAAAACTACAGACTCCAATTTCGAATATCTCTGCAGCGTCGGGATTGTTTTCAAACTTTGCCATGCATTGCTGAAAACGCGGCCACTGCCTGAGTTCGATTTGAAATCAAAGCTCTACCTTGTGGCGCTCGGCACGGTCGCGGACATCGTGCCACTTCGTGACGAAAATCGCGTTTTAGTCCAGCGCGGCGCTATCGAAATCGCCCAGACCTCACGTGTTGGGCTGAGGAAATTAATGCAGGTTGCTGGGGTGCGGCCACCAATTTTGCCCGAGGACATTGGTTTTCGGCTTGGCCCGCGATTAAACGCTGCTGGGCGTTTGAGTACGGCGGAGAAATCTTTACGCCTGTTGCTCAGTCACGATGAAGGCGAAGCAACGATGCTCGCGGCAGAGCTCGACGGACAGAATCGCGAGCGCCAGGAAGTGGAAAAACAAATTCTCGACGCGGCGATAGAGAAGATCGAGGATCAGCTCGATGTGACGCGTGACGCAGCCATCGTGGTTGGCGAGCGCGACTGGCATCCGGGAGTTCTTGGCATTGTTGCCTCTCGGATCGCTCGAAGGTATCATCGACCAACCATCGTGATCGGCTTCGATGAGAATGGAATCGGCAAAGGAAGCGGGCGAAGCATCGAAGGGTTGAATCTCGTCGAAGCGTTGGGCGCTTGCGCGGCCACGCTTGACAAATTCGGCGGACACGAAATGGCGGCGGGTCTTTCACTGCACGAGAAAAATTTCAACTTGTTTGCTGAAGAATTTCGGAAAGCTGCACGGGGACTTCTTTCCGACCAAGCTCTTCAACCTTGCGTGCGACTAGACCATGAGCTGGCGTTCACGGAGATCGATATAGATTTTCTGCGGTGGCACGAAATGTTGCAGCCATTTGGAAACGGAAATCGCCAGCCGCTTTTCCTTGCGCGGGCGGTCGAGCCGATCGCACCGCCGCGGGTGGTGAACGATAAGCATCTCATCTTTCGTCTACGTCAGGGCAATCGCCATCGTCGTGCGGTTTATTTTGACGGCGTGACGAATCCACTTCCGCCAACGCCGTGGGACATCGCATTTCGGATTCGCGCCGACGAATATGAGGGCGAAACCCTGGTCGCCATGCATATCGAAGCGGTGCGGGCGGCCGAACCCCGCCCTTGCGAATAGTAATCCGTGACAGTGAAGAGCACCAAGTTAGCTAGCCGATCACCGATCACCGATGACGGATCGCAAACGCCTGCGGAACCCTCGCTCAGCAGCGTTCCAATTTCGCAGTCGCTCGAAGAATTAAGTTGGATCCCGCGCCCGAAGCTTCTCGCACTGCGGCGGCTGGGCATCGAGACGGTGGAAGATCTGCTTACGCATTTTCCGCGGCGCCATGAAGACCGGACGGAATTCCCGAAGTTTCCTCGCGAAGAAAGCGATATTCCGATCTGTCTTTGCGGGGAGGTAGTCAAGACGTCAATGCGTCGCTTCGGTGGTTGGAAGAAAATTTTCGAAACCACGTTGCAAGAATCGGACCCAAACGCTCTGAGCGAGCCGCTCGTATGCCGATGGTTCAACCTGCATTACGTGCAGAAAATGATCGCCACCGGCCAACGCATGGTGGTTTTTGGTAAGCCGCGGCTGCGCGGAAAGCGAATTTGCATGGACCATCCGGAGTTCGAGGTGATTGAGAATGACGAAGAGATCTCGATCCATTTTCGCAGAATCACGCCGATCTACCCCGCAACAGAAGGCCTTTCACAGCGCGTCTTGCGCAGCATGATGTACAGACTATTGAACGAACTTCCATCGGCGCCCGCCGGATTGGAAACATTAGCTCCAAGCAATCTTGTGCGTGGCGAGAGACGCGAAGCGATTCGTACGATCCATTTCCCGGACAGCTGGGAAGCACGTGACGCCGCGCGGCAACATCTGGTACTCACTGAGTTCTTCGTGATGCAAATGCTCATTGCATCGCGACGCGCTGATGCCTCAACCCGCCGAGGTGAGAAGCACTGCGGGGCCGGCGCGTTGCGCGACAGCTTTCTGAAGTCGTTGCCCTTCGAGTTAACTGCGGCGCAATCCAAAGTGATTGGTGAAATCCGGCGCGACCTGGTGGCGAGTCATCCGATGAATCGTTTGTTACAGGGCGACGTGGGCTCGGGAAAAACCGTTGTCGCCATAGCGGCAATGCTACTTGCCGTCGAGAGCGGCTATCAGGCCGCGTTCATGGCGCCTACGCAAATTCTGGCGGAGCAACATAATGATGTCTTGCGGCGGTGGCTCGAGCCCCTGGGCGTCCGGATGGCATTGCGAACAGCCGCCCGGCAGGAGGAAAGCGGGCCATTGCCACTCTTCAATAGTCCCGGAGACTCGGCGCGCGAGGAACCGCAAATCGTCATCGGAACGCACGCCTTGCTGTATGACAGAGTCTCATTTACAAACCTCGGACTCGTTGTGATTGATGAGCAGCATAAGTTCGGTGTTGCACAGCGCGCTCAGTTGAGCGCGCGCGAACCGGCGCCCGACGTACTGGTGATGACCGCTACCCCGATTCCGCGGACGCTAACGATGACCATTTACGGCGACCTCGATGTCTCGATGATCGATGAGATGCCGCGGAACCGGGGAAAAATCGTTACGGCTGTGCGCGATGGGTCGAAGCTCGGCGAGGTACTTGCCTTTTTGCGAACTCAGTTGGAGGCCGGTCGCCAGGTGTATGTGATTTATCCGTTGATCGATGAAAGTGAAAAGCTCGATGCAAAAGCCGCCGCCACCGAGTACGAATTGTGGCGGGAACGTTTGCGTCCGTTCCGCTGCGATCTACTTCACGGTCGAATTCCAGCGCCGGAGAAACAAGAGATCATGGAACGTTTTCGCCGCGGCGATACAAACGCGCTGATCAGCACCACCGTGCTTGAGGTCGGTGTAGATGTTCCCAACGCGACGGTGATGCTCATTGAAAACGCGGAGCGTTTTGGCCTGGCGCAACTCCATCAGCTTCGGGGACGAATCGGCCGCGGAGAGCACAAGTCGTATTGCATCTTGCTTACTTCGGCCCAAGCAAAAGAGGCTTCGGAAAAACTTGCCGTTTTAGAAAGGACAAGTGACGGCTTCAAAGTGGCGGAAGCAGACTGGGACTTGCGCGGGCCGGGCGATCTGCTTGGGACGGCCCAGAGCGGGCTGCCTGCGCTTAAGATCGGTAACTTAAGGACCGACGCGCACTTGATGCTGCGCGCGCGCGCAGCGGCCGTGTCGATTTTGGAGAGGGACCCCCGTTTGGAATTGCCTGAGAATCAACGTTTCCGGCGTTTAATTGTCGAACAACAGGGACGAACCTTTTCTAACGTTAGTTAATGAAAAACTTTGCGAAATTTTTGCTTTTTGTTCTGCTGGTTAGCGCGGGAATTTCTCTGCTCTACGACTACCGCCTGAAGCATGGCGGCTTGAATCTGCCATCCGCCCGAAAGCCGGAAAAGTACACGCTAGCGTCGAATCCGAGCGTGGACCCAAAACAAGTCCCGTCGCTGGAGGCGTTGAACCGGGAGCGGCGCGCACTCGTCAAAAGCGTGATCCCGTCAGTTGTGGCCGTGAAAACGTCCACCAAGGTTGCCGTCCAGCGTCAATACGAGCTTGATCCATTCGAGTTTTTCTTTCGTAACCGGCGGCAATTTCGTAGTCCGCGGGATGAGACTCTCGTGCAAAACTCCCTTGGCTCCGGTGTGATCGTGACAAACGAAGGCCATATCATCACCAACAGCCACGTGGTGACCGATAGGGAAGGAAACCAGGTCGATCAGATTGAGGTGCAATTGAGCGATGGGCAGACGAAGAAAGCGCGGTTAGTCGGTGCGGACTCTGACGTTGATCTAGCAGTGCTCAAGATTGACGACTTGGGCGTAAAACCGCTCAAACTTGCTGACTCGGACACAGTGCAGCCGGGAGATTTTGTTCTGGCTATCGGCAATCCGTTTGGATTCGAGGAAACCGTCACAGACGGAATCATTAGCTCGAAAGGGCGACCAAACCGGGGGGATTCCTTCGGCGATTTGATTCAGACGAATGCTGCAATCAATCCGGGCAATAGCGGCGGACCGCTGATCAATTTGCGGGGCGAAGTGATCGGGATTAACACAGCGATCGCCTCGACCACTGGCGGCTCTCAGGGAATCGGCTTCGCAATTCCATCGAATACTGTTCGCACTGCACTTGAAAGCTTGTTGAAGCAAGGCCGAATCATTCGCGGTTACCTTGGCATCCAAGCGCGGGCGTTACAAACCGATGAAACTAGCTCGGATACGACGGATGGGGTGACGGTCGCGGGCGTGACGCCTGGATCGCCCGCAGCCCAGGCAGGCGTTCAGCCCGGTGACGTCATCCACAAATTCGACGGGCGTGATGTGAAGAATTTCAACTCGCTGCGGACCTTCGTGGCCCAGACGCCATTGAACAAGCAAGTGGAGCTCGACATCATGCGCGGCGGACAACCGCTCAAGGTGAAAACGCAGATCAAAGAGCAACCGATTGATTATCAAAGTTCGGGTGTCACGCCTCCACAAAGCCGGCCACAGCCGCAGCCACAACGCCCCGGGCAACCGAACGATCAAGAAGCCGCCGGCGGACCTCTCGCGTCAATTCACGTGGAAGAGCTGACTCCAGAAACAGCGCAGCAACTCGATCTGCCTGCCAATGTGCAAGGGGTTGTGGTCAACGGCGTCGATCCTGACAGTGGAGTCGCGGAATTGCGAAAAGGCGATGTGATCGAGGAAGTCAATCAACAACCGGTCACATCGGTTGCGGATTACAACAAGATCGTTGGCTCACTTGATCCCAGCAAGCCGCAGGTTTTGTCAGTGTGTCGCGGTCGGATGCGCTCCTTCCTTGTCTTGCGTCCGCGATAACATTGTAGCGGTGGTTGTGTGAAGCGCCAGGAGCAACATCAATCAGCACACGATAGCGTGACGGCGGCAAACGCCTGAGAGCATATCCCAAAGCGCGTCGAGAACGCGATTCACCGAGACTTTCACTGATTCGAAATTCTGGGCGTCAAGGTGACGACTCAGCATTTGACGCTCGGCGGCGGAATGCTCGCGGTCCGCTTCGATGTGGACAGTAAAATATTCGTAATGCTCGGGCTTGGTGAATCCATAATGCTTCTTCAGTCCATCGATTTTAGATTCACAGATCGACGGAATTTGACTCTCGTACGCGTAAAGAGCCGCGAGACCTTCCGCAGTTGATCCCTGGCCGCAAACCGAGCGGAACGTGTCTATCAACTTTTTCGTCTCTGGTTCCTTCTCGGTTCGCGCCAGCTCGGCGTCTTCGACGCCGAGACCGTCCGCAAATTTTTTCCAAAGATCGGGATGATTGGGAGATCCAGCTTCCTCATCGATCAAATTATTGAGTAATTGTTTGCGGATCGCCTGATCGTCGCATTTCGCGTGCACAGTCGACAGATACGTCGGAAACGCTGCGACATGATGATAGTACTGCCGCGCGTAATCCATCAGCGCCGCCTTGCTTAGCTCACCGCGTGTCCACGCGAGATAGAATGGGTGTTTCAACAGATGTTTGTAAGCGATGTCATTGTCGATTTGGTCGAGATGTTGATTCATAGGGTTACGTTCAAATCGAACCTATAAGCGTGTTTTGCAAGCTGCCAAATTTTTTGATCGTAGCTCAGATTCTTCCGTCCCTTTGGCACTGATGCTCAGGCAATCCACAAACCCAGCCTCAAAAACGTTGAGCTATTTTCTTTCGTACCTCTCGGCATTGGAAAGATACCGCTCAGACCGATTTCAAAATGTGCTTGATGCCGCGGACGGGAATGACGACCCAGCCAGGCCGATTGTTTAACTCGTAGCCGATTTCGTAAACTGCTTTGTCCAGCAAATAGGCTTCGAGCATGATTTGGAGGTCTTCGCTGTTTTGCGGAATGAAGATAGCAGTGCCGGTTGTCTTCAAATAGCTCTGTAGAAAGACACTGCCCATGTGGCGATACCAGAGATCGGCCCAGCGTTCCAAAAATGGCACGTCTTCTTTGCGCATGGCCGGTTGCCACAGCGCGCTGTAGGCGGCGTATTGGAACGATCGCATCATGCCTGCGACATCGCGTAGCGCGGAGCGTTTCAGTTTGCGTTCGCTAAGCGGTCGCGCTGGTTCGCCTTCGAAGTCCAAAATGACAAAGTCCTTTCCGGTATAAAGCAATTGACCAAGATGATAGTCGCCATGAATCCGGATTTTTGCGGCATTTGTGCGACGATCGAGCAGTCGTTTTTCGCGCGCGAGGATCTCTTGTTCCGCACCGAGCACTTCTTTCGCCTCGTCGCGGAAGGTCGCCGGAAGATCGGATAATTTCTTTTCCAAAAGGGTAAACGCGCGTCGCAACGATGCCCGCATATTTTGATAAACAGAGCGTTGCGCCATCGCGCTGAATGGCTCGGGCTGGAACGCTGGGTCATCCGGATACGAGGCGAGTGCGAGATGCAGTTCGCCAGTGCGTTGCCCGAGCAGCTTCATTTTTTCAGGATAAACGCCACCGAAAAGCTCATCGAGCAGCGCTCCCGGGGGCGCGATTTCATTCTGAAGATCGGCTTTGCGACCAAGTACCCGCTCGTAATAGCGGCCGACCGCGTCCAGCGTGAGCGACCAGACATCACCTTCGTTAGTAACGGCGCTCTGTAGCAGACATACCACAGTCGGTTCCGCTTTAGCACGGCGATATTCGATTGCGCCGATAAACGCCGGCACATTTGGAAACTTGGTGTGTTCTGTGAGAAACCGAGTTATTTCAACATCCGGATTAACGCCATCCTCGATTTTGCGATAGAGTTTCAGAAAGAACTTGTTATCAAAGAGCATTGAGGAGTTGCTCTGCTCCGCGCCTAAGACTTGCGAATTCTGTGGGCTAGTGGATTGATCAACTTCGAAATCCTTGGCAGTAATGCCGACCAGTTCGCCAGCGCGAGCCTTTACGATCTTGCGCCTTGCGATCGTATCGAACAACCGCGAGCGGCATTTCACGTCCCAGGTTGCATCAAACAGAACGTTTTCACCGTTACCCGCGAAACGCGCGATGATGGCGTGCGGTGCGGCTTGAGAAACGGCGCGCGCGGTTTCACCGGAGGCTATGCCGACCGGAAGGACATATGTCTCAGTGGGTGCGTCGAGATAGCTGACTTCAACGAGCCAAAGTTGAGCACTATCGGCGTCGTCCGAGATCGAAGGCTGCTCAACGATCTTCAAACTGCGAAAGGTTCGCGCCTTCGAACCGAACCAGCGGCAGGTTTGGAGGTATCGAGGTAAAATTTCGCCTTCGATTGCGGCGCGTTGACCATTGGTGAGCAATGTTTCCAGCTCCATTGGTGCACTGATCACTGGCACCGTTTTCTTTCTTGGCGTGCGGCGTCCGTCAGTCGGCGCGTGCAGGGCGAACCAGTAGTATGCATGCGGTCCAAGGGTGATGACGTAGCGGGATTTTCTAATTGGGCGAAACAGATTGCGGCTAAAAACTTCCATCGGCACGTAGCCAGCGAAGCGGGAAAGGTCTAATTCCGCTGATTGCGCGAAGCGGGAGAGGTTCACTATCACCAGAACGATCTCATCTTCGTACCGGCGAAGGAAAGCGAGAACCTTCGGGTTGTCGGGATACAGAAATTCCAGCGAGCCGCGCGAGAAAGCCTTGAAATTTTTCCGCATGGCGATGACCCTCCGCATCCACCAGAGCAACGAAGAGAGATTTTTCTGCTGATTCTCCACGTTGACGGCTTCGTAGTGATATTCAGGGTCGATCGTGATCGGAAGATAAAGTTGCTGTGGGTTTGCTCGTGAAAATCCGGCGTTGCGGTCAGGGCTCCACTGCATCGGTGTGCGGCAACCGTTGCGATCGCCGAGATAGAAATTGTCGCCCATGCCGATCTCATCCCCGTAGTAGATGATCGGGGTGCCGGGCATCGAGAACAGCAGGGTATTAAGCAGCTCGATTTTGCGACGGCTATTTGCGAGCAACGGAGCAAGACGCCGGCGGATTCCAAGATTTATGCGAGCGTGGGGATCGGTAGCGTAAACGCGGTACATGTAGTCGCGTTCCTCGTCGGTGACCATTTCCAGGGTCAGCTCGTCATGGTTGCGCAGAAACATCGCCCACTGACACTGTTCGGGAATCGACGGAGTCTGCTCGAGAATGTCGATAACGGGGAAGCGGTCCTCCATCTGCAACGACATGAACATGCGTGGCATGAGCGGGAAGTGAAAATTCATGTGCGATTCGTCGCCGTTACCAAAGTAAGCGGCTGCATCTTCCGGCCATTGGTTCGCTTCCGAGAGCAGCATGCGATTTGGAAATTTCGCGTCGATATGGGCGCGGAGCTTACGGAGGTATTGATGTGTCTCTGGCAGATTCTCGCAGCTCGTGTTTTCTCGTTCGTAAAGGTACGGGATAGCGTCGAGACGAAGCCCATCAACGCCCAGACCGAGCCAGAAATCGCAGACTTTCTCTACGGCATCGTGCACTGCCGGGTTATCAAAGTTCAGGTCTGGCTGATGCGAATAAAAGCGATGCCAATAATAGGCTTTTGCGACAGGGTCCCATGCCCAGTTCGATGTTTCGAAGTCCTTAAAAATGATTCGCGAATCCTTGTATTTTTCCGGGGTATCGCTCCACACATAGAAGTCTTTGTAGGCGAGATCGTCGCTGGAGATGCCGGCACCAGCTGCGGCTACAGCGCGCCGCGACTTTTGAAACCATGGGTTTTGATCGGAAGTGTGATTGATGACCAGCTCCGTGATTACGTGCAGATTTCGCTGGTGCGCCGCGTCAAGGAATGCGCGGAAATCATCCAACGTGCCGAAATTTGGATTAACGTCGAAGTAATCGGCGATGTCGTATCCGTCATCTCGCAGCGGCGACGGGTAAAACGGCAGAAGCCAGATGGCAGTGATGCCGAGTTCCTGAAGATAATCCAGTTTCTCGATCAGTCCGCGAAAGTCGCCCATCCCATCGCCGTCGCTGTCGCAAAACGTCTTGACGTGCATCTCGTAGATGACTGCATCTTTGTACCATAACGGATCCACGCTTGTTTGAGTCTCCCCTTGTGCCATGCGTTTAATTTTTGACGCACATAACGCAGTGCGCAATCATCGGTTGAACAATTGTTCGGCGCGAACCATGCGTCTTTTTATCACGGTTGGAAACCGGTGGACGAAGTTGTCGGTGCAGCTTAAGAGACTAAATGGCGAGTCCGCGCGTGCTCCGCTGATTGACTTATTGCAAGTTCTCAAACTCTCATGGGACGATCCAAACTCATTTCTTCCGCACCCCGCAAGCCAAGGAAACGTGCCCGCCTAACGAAATCGCGAGCGCCAGCCGTCTCTGCCGTCCCGCAAGTCGAGCCCGGAGCTCCGAGTGACTTGGAAATAATGAAGGCGATCCAAGCGGAGGACCCCGATGCGCTCTCTCAGCTCTATGATCGGTACAACGGCATCTTGAAGGCGCTTATTTTGCGAGTGATTCACAACGAAGCCGAGGCCGACGATCTCTTGCAAGAGATCTTCATGGAGATTTGGAACCAGGCAAAAAACTTCTCTTCCCAAAAGGGCAAACCGCTCGGCTGGATGGTGACATTGGCCCGCCGACGGGCGATTGACGGGTTGCGGAAAAAGCAGGCCTATGCGCGAGCAGAAGAACGTCTTCAAAATGAAACCGAACAGCAGCCTGATGCCTGGGCACATAATGCCACCGAAGAGGAAATCGTGCTCAGTGACACGCGTGATCTCATTCGGAAGGTGCTCGCCGGCCTTCCACCGGCCCAACAAGAGGCTATCGACCTCGCATTTTTTCGAGGTATGAGCCAGCGCGAAATCGCCGCGAAAACGAATACACCATTGGGCACGGTAAAGACCAGGCTTGAACTTGGACTTAAAAAAATCTATGACGGCCTCAAGGAGTTAAGAGGTGAACTTTAAGGAATTCCAGAACCAATCACGGCTCTACGTCATTGGCGCGTTGGAGCCGGAAGAGGTGGAGGAATTCGAAAAAGCACGCAAGAAATTTGGGAAAAAGGCCGAAGACTATATCGGCGAATGTTACGGGTTACACGAAGCATTTGCGCTGAGTCTGCGTCCGGCGAAAGCCTCCGGCGCAATCAAAGAACGGCTGATGACGATGGTGCGCACGCGGAAGGAAGCGTAGTTGTGAGCCCTGGAGGCTCAACCATCCAGCTCGCGCAGGATAAATTCCTGAAGAAAACCGTAGAAGTTTATCTGGAACAGGCTCAGGTCCCGGCGCGATCCAATGGGTGAGCGAAAATGGTCGCTTAATTCGACTTCGGTGAAGTTATTTTTTGCGGCGATGACCAGCCGCGCCTGGTTTAGTGCGCTCAGCCAGGCATCGGTGTGTTTGGCGGGGATACGCAGGGTACGATTCGCCAGGCTTTTTTCATTGCCATTTAGTTGTTCCAAATCGGCAGCCACGGTTTCGGTTGCGCTCTGAAACAGGCGCCGCAGTTCAGGTTCGACGTACTGTTTCCATTCTGCGCAAAGCTCCGGTTCGTTTCCATTTGTTGGGGAACTGAAGAGACGTTGCTCGGCAGCTGGTAATCCGTCTGGGCTGGCGCTTGCGGGAATCTGCCGGAGCAACTCGGCAAGAAACGGGTCCAGCTCGGAGATCTCGATCTGGTCGTTGTGCCGGCAAATCTCCATATCAACTGAGTTTTTCCAAAGTGGCGAGCAGAAGATAGCCGTGTAACTGCTGCACATAAAGCTCGGCAGGCTCCCGCATGCCGGCCCACAAGATCGAACGTCCCTTTTGATGCACTTCCAGCATGTGTCTTTCGGCTTTCTCGCGCGGATAGCCGAACACCCGTTGAAAAACCATCGTTACGTAGCTCATTAAATTCACGGGATCATTATGGACAACGACCTGCCAGGGAAGATCGAGATCTTCTTCCGAGCGCGTTTCCTTGGTGGGCTCCGCAGTCGTGACAGAGCCGGTCTCGTCCAAAACATGAGTCGCTCTTTCTGTATCTTTGCTCTGCGCCCGGCATCCGACGCCCCGCCGTCGCTCGCGACTCATGGCAGAAACGCTAACATACGGCGCTCTCAGTTCAAACAAGCTGTAGGGAGCTGTAGTCGGCACCGGTGATGCCGATTCTGGAATTATTTGTTCTGCCGGGGTCATCGATCCCGGCTACAGTCGCGAAGAATCTTTTTCTGCATCGCTTTCATTTGGCGCGCGCCAGCCTGCGTACGATCGTCAAACCCGTGCAAATGTAAAAGCCCATGGGCGATGTAGAGCCAAAGCTCCCTTGTGAGCGGGTTCCCAAATGCGCGGGCATGCTTTTTCGCGGTCTCGACGCTGATAAAGATTTCGCCGTGTTGAAACGTGAGCACGTCGGTCGGCCCCGTTTGATGCATAAATCTCCGATGTAACGATGCCATTCGCCGATCCGAAATGAGCCACACGAAAACCTCATGCAACCGAGTCAAGTCCGTTGGTTTCCGCTTACGCAATTGCAGACAGCGGCGCAAGGCTTTCACTGCGAATATCTGAAGGTCAGCCACATTGACTGGGATTTTTCGCTGACGATTGCGCACGTTGATGCGCGGGGATTTTCCCATTTAGCGATTTAACGATTCAGTGATTTAGCGATTGCGCTTCGCCGTCGTGAGCGACGCAGAAAAAATCTTCAGTAGCTCTTCACATTCTTTCATTAGCGGTTTGATTAAATTCATTTTAACCAATTCGGCTTCCACCAACAATTCAAACCAAAAGAGGCTTTCATCTGCTTCTTCAGCGACAACGCTGATTTCCGAAATAAAATCGGCGGTAGACCGCGCCCTGCATGCAGATTGATAGTTAGCGGCGAGTGAAGTTCCGGAACGGAGAAACTGTCTCCCAATTATGCGGGCTGCTTCGTCTTTTGGAAGTCTCGCAAATGCCTTGATAATGCGCACAGCGAACGCTTTCGTACGGCCCTGCAACTGTTTTGCGTGATTGAGTGTGTTCATAACCCAATCGTTAAATCATTAAATCGCTCAATCGTTAAATACTTTTCACGCCGGCGGTCTTTGCTCCGATTGAAAATTGCGAGTGATCAACCGCGCGCCTTTATCGAACGTAAGATACGCCCAAGCCCATTGAAAAAGGACGAGCAAACGGTTGCGAAAACCGATCAAGAAAAAGATATGCACAAACAACCACGCCACCCACGCGGGAAGCCCGCTCAAATGCATGAATTTTAGATCGGCGACCGCTTTGTTCCGCCCAATTGTCGCCAGACTTCCCTTGTCCCAATAATGGAAGCGCTGAGGTTTGCGCCCTTTAATCATCGCGAGAATGTTGCGCGCAGCATGGCGCCCTTGTTGGATCGCCACAGGCGATACGCCAGGCAACGGTTCTCCGGTCTGATATGAAAAGTTCGCCAGGTCACCGATGACCTGAACTTCAGGATGACCAGCAATGGTAAGGTCATCGTTCACAACAATGCGGCCGACCCTGTCAATCGGGGCGCCGAGTGTTTTGCCGACAAACGACGCATTGTTGCCGGCTGCCCAGATTTTCACACGGCAGGGGATGAATTCGTCGCCCAGTTGCACTCCGTCCTCATTAAGATTCGTTGCCCGCACGCCTGTACGCACGTCCACGCCGAGATCTGTGAGCTGTTTTTGAGCACTTCGCGATAAGTCCTCGGGAAAGGCAGATAGCAAGCGCGACTCGCCTTCGATGAGAATGACTCGTGCCCGGGACGGATCGATATGTCGAAAATCTTTCGCAAGTGTGTAACGGGAGATTTCTGCGATTGCTCCGGCCATTTCCACACCAGTGGGGCCGCCACCGATGATCACAAACGTCATCGCCGCCTTGCGGGCCGCTTCATCGTTGGTTTTTTCCGCATATTCGAATGCCATGAGAATCCGACGCCGGAGCTCAATCGCGTCTTCAAGGCTCTTCAATCCTGGCGCCAGTCTTTCCCAGTCATTATGTCCGAAGTAGGAATGCCGGGCACCAGTCGCGAGAATCAAATAATCGTAGTCGAATTCCAGGTCGGCCGTTCTCACTTTTTTGGCCTCTGCGTCCACGGACTGCACTTCGGCGAGAATTACCACTACGTTCTTGGATTTGCTCAGCACGGAGCGCACCGGAGCCGCAATGTCCGCCGGTGAGAGCGCAGCGGTCGCCACCTGGTAAAGTAAAGGCTGAAAAAGATGATAATTTGTGCGGTCAATCACTGTGATGAGCACATTCTTGCGAGCGAGCTTCTTCGCGGCCTGAAGCCCGCCAAATCCAGCGCCGACGATTACGACGCGCGGTTTTCGGTTTCGTGATTCCTTCATCCTCAAAGATTTCAGCAACGTTCAACTCCGAAACGATTGCCAGCAAGCGCTTAACGCACAACGCGAACATTCAAGCAAAGCAGTTGGGCGAACAACAAAAGGCGGTTGTGAAAACCTAACGGCCCACTATCTTGTCGCCTTATGCCAAAGCCAATCGCTCGCAGTAAGACCCGTAAATCAGTGACAAAACGCTTTAAGATCACGGCGCGGGGTAAGGTGTTGCGGGCGCATTCTTCTCGACGTCACTTGCTGTCATTAAAAAGTGCAAAGCGGAAGCGCCATTTGAGCAAAGCGGCGCGGGTGGACGAAACGGATGTCGCCCGCATCAAGGCAAACCTGCCGTTCGGATAAGAGTTGTCCGGCTCGTTTGAGCAGTCGACCTACTAATATCGGCGCGCCCCCGACGTCGAAATCGCGTCTTCGCTCCGAGTCGTCGTTGCCGTCGTGTGTGTTGTTGTGACGCCGTACCACTGACGCGCCGCTTCCAGCGAATCTGGTCCCGGTTCAGGACTGTAAAGATCGCGCCGGTTAACGAGTGTTGTACAGGAGTCCACAGTGGCCAAAAGAAAAACGAGCAAGAGCGGCGCCAACCATTTCACGGCGCCGATGCAACCAGAAGCGTTACATCTTGTCAATGTTTCCGTCTTCTTTAAGAAGGCAGCCGGGGTTGCGCAATGCCAATGTTCGAGGAAAATTTGACCTCCGTCAGGGGCTATGGATTGAGGACTTACGAATCCCGCCAGGGCAGGAATGCAGCAACGGTAGTCTGATCCTCCTTGCCGTAGTTCTCTGGCGGACTTTTTGCGCTGGGGTGCGACCGCTGGGGCGCGCCGTAAACGGCTGAGTCATGAAGCTGCTAAAGACTAAAACGGCACGCTTTGCGCAGGTCATTGAAGAATGTGGCGAGCCGGGGGTTTACACTCTTTGGCAAAAACCATCTACCGATCGTCACCTCCAGGCGGAACTAAAGAAGAATCGAGTCATGACGATCCTGAAGACCGAAAGCGGGACGGATTTTGGAATTGCTGGCTTCAAGGAGAGCAAAGGCGCCACTTATCTGGTTTTTTCCAAGTCGTTGAAACCGTTTGTGGATAAGCGTGTGGTCGGAATCGATTGGACGCGTGTTCGCGAATAGAGTAGCAAGAGCCTCGGGTTCGCGAGCAGGCGCTATCTTATCCAGGTGGCCAGGCGAGGGCGCGCTTGCCAAGAAGATGCACATGCAGGTGCGGAACACTTTCGCCCGCGTCTGGCCCGGAGTTAATGACGACACGATAGCCGTTCGATAACTCCAGTTTCTTTGCAAGATCGCGCGCAACCAGAAGCAATTTGCCGAGCAGTGCGCGATCTTCATCCTTTGCATCTGCAAGACGGGGAACCACTCTCTTGGGTACGATCAGCACGTGCATGGGCGCTTGCGGATTAACGTCGTGAAAAGCGACTGCGTCATCATCTTCCCAGATAATTTTCGCCGGAATTTGTCGAGCGATGATTTTTTCGAAAATGGTCATGGCGTGAAGTGGTTAGTTCCTAGAGAGTTCGGGTAAATCTGCGCATTCTGGCCGTAATTCAAATACGAAACGCCACAGATTCGAAGCTTTTCGGCAAGCTCCGTAAAGTCTCCATTAACGCAGCGAACAGTCGAGCCTCCCTGCTGTGGGATCTATTGCTGAGGTTAGTCTTTCGCGCACAAAGCAGACAATTTCCTCGCGCAACGCGTCGCAAGCGCGTGTCCAGGTTTTCACTCCGCGCAGATGCTTCACGCAAGCCTGCAGCGAGCAAAGCTGGAGGTTATCGGCGCCGATTTCAATCAGGCTGTTAATTCGCTTTTCCAGCAGATCAAAGAACGCGAGCTCGTAACCTGCTCCAGCATGGAAAGCGATATCGAGTAAGGAGATGGAAACAGGCGGCGGCGCCGGCTCGAAAAAGGGCACAATCTCCTTGTAACCGATTGCCTTCAGAACATACCGAACGGTCTGCGACAACTGACTAAATGCGACCACGCTTTCGTCGTTTCGCAAGTGCAGGTAAAAGGCGATGCTTTCGGTCACGTGATCGGTCAACCACCAACTGGGGTAGCCAGCTTCGTCGGCCGCACGCCCGATCGCCGCCTGCAGCCAGTCGCGATTGAACTCGAACAGTTGTCCTGAATCTGTGCGGAGATATGGAAATTCTTCTTTAAACGCGACCATGTTTCTTACTGGTTGGAATGTTGAGTGAAGCTGGCGCGGGATTCTGCGCGGTCTCAGTCGGAAATAATTCCCGCTGGAGCGTATTAGGTTTTATCCGACGCCCAAGGGTATGAATCGCATCCACAAACTGATCGACGTCCTGAAACTGCTGATACACCGAGGCGTAACGCAGATAGGCCACTTCATCGATCCCGCGCAGTTTTTCGAGCACCTTGGCGCCAATTAGGGACGAGGGAACCTCACGTCCGCTCGTTTCAAGCTCGTGCACAATTTCATCCACTGTGTCTTCCAAGGTCAGAAGACTGGTGGAACGTTTCTCGAAAGCTTTCGCGATGCTGGCGGCCAGTTTACGCCGATCAAATGGCTCATGGGTTCTGTCACGTTTCACCACGCGCAGGTCGGAGCGCTCGATCTCTTCATAAGTGGTAAAGCGATACTTACACTTCAGACATTCACGACGACGACGGATACTGGAGCTATCCCGCGACTGACGGGAGTCGATGACCTTGTCATCACGAGACCCGCACTTGGGGCAACGCATAGTATGGAAATCCCAATTACCATACCATTCCTTGTGGTGTCAACGCTTCTTTGATGGTTTGTACGAGTTTAGCGGGTTAGACAGAAAAAGCGACGCGAGGGCGGGTGCGCACTGCCAAAGTCTGCCTGTCGGCGGGCGAGCTTTCGTGAAAAGTGCTTTTGGAGTGCGATGCGGCCTCGCATCGCTTTCATTGAACCGGCGCAAGGACTCCCCGCATTGACGCAATGCAGGACCAACGATACACGCTTGCAAATGCAAGACCGCGTGCAGCGCAGCGTTCATTATGGTCCGTGGCTTGTTGGGCTAGGAGCAGCGCTGTGGGGCACGGAGAGCGCCTGGCGCATTCCACTTAACGAGCTGTTCGATGCCAAGGTAATCGTGTTTTGGGAACACGTGCTCATTCTGATCATGTTCCTGCCGATTTTAATTCCGCGCTTATGCGAGATTCCAAAAGTCCAACCAAGGACGTGGTGTTATCTTCTGTTTTCAGGCTTCGCCGGCTCGGCAGTCGGCACAATTTTCTTCACGCTAGCCCTAAAGTACGGGAATCCGACCGTGGTGAATGTCGTTCTGAACGTCCAGCCTCTTATATCAACTGTTGGGGCGTTTCTGCTTTTTGGCGATCGGCTTGCCCATCGCTTCTTCCTTTACGCCGCCATGGCAATCATCGCAGGTGTCTTCGTTTCTGTCTCGCATCCGACCATGATCGGTGTCTCTTTCGAGCGCGCCGGTCTGAATCTTGGCTCAGGGTACGCGCTGATCTGCGCGCTTTTCTGGGGACTCTCTACTGTGGCCGGCCGTGGCGTGATGATTGGCATGTCGCTTCGGCTTGCCTCGAGCATGCGGATCGTCATCGGCCTAGGATGCATGACGGTGATTCTCCTGGTCTACGGCAAACTTCACGGCACAACCCTTTGGCCAGCGGCGGCGCAAGCACACCCTGTTAAGGCAATCGTCTTATTGTTTCTTCTGGCGTCGGTCTCGGGCGGAATTCCGCTCTTGATTTATTTTCAAGGGCTTCACCTTACGCGCGCATCAACAGCCGGCTATTTCGAAATGATGCAAACACTCGCGGCGGTGTGCATAACATGGGGAATCTTTCACGCGACGCTTCACGCGCATCAAGTGATTGCAGCGTTAATTCTGATCGTCGCAGTGGCGATGGTGCATCATGTGCAACAACAGGTTGAAACCTCAGGTCAGCGGGGCTGACCAAGGCAGTGGCGCGAATCAAACCTAGCTGGCGCGCAGAGGCGCTTCCCGGTTCAAGACCCGCCTGGAACGTTCGTCGGCTCGGATTCTTTCGCTGGCGCGGTCTTCTCTGGAAACTCGAAACCGACTTTCCCGTCTTCCAATTTCAGGTAGGCGGAAAACGGGCGTCCTCTTTTCGAGATGAAACCTTCGAGGAGATCGGTTTTCCCCGTTGCTAGTAGCTTCTGCGCCTGCTCCCGTGGAATGCCCTTCCCGAGAATCGTTTTGCTTAGCTTAAATTTGCACGGCTTGCGGTCAGCCTGAGAACGCTCACAGATGGAGCTATTCTCAGTTTCGAAAATCTTTCCGCCGCACTTTGGACATTTTCCAAGCGGCTCTTGTCCTGAGAAATCGATTTTGGCGACTGGTTCGCTGGGCTTTCGTTCTTTTTTTGGTTTTGGCTCGCGCTTTTCGAATTCGAAGCCTACGTCTTTCTTGTCGGTAATCACCAGGAATGCTTTGAACGGTCTGCCTTTGCGCGAAATGAAGCGTGGGAGCAAATCGGTCTTGCTGGTGTTGAGCAGTTTTTTTATCTGCTCGTGCTCCACCGGTTGTTGGAGGATGACTTTGCCTGCTCGAAAGTCGCATGTCTTGTTCGGGCCAACTGAATTTTCGCAGACGTAGCTCATTCCCAACTCGAACACGCGCCCGCCGCATTTTGGGCATTTGCCAAGCGGCTCCTTTCCTGAAAAATCCACCGGTTGCGCGGCGCCGTTCTCCTGACCATTGGGCCCGAAATCAAATTCAGCCTTGAAGTCGTCGCTTAGCTTGAGCACGGCGGGGAAACGCGTGCCTTTCCTGCTGCGAAAGCCGCTCAAGGGCCCGACATGTTTATCGCGAACGAGAGTCTCAAACTCTTCGCGGCTCAGCAATCGGCCGGCGATAGTCTTCCAAATCGTGAAGTCGCATTCCTCGTTTGAGCAGGTGAAACTCTTGAATCGCTCGATGATCGGCGAACCGCATTTTGGACACGTGCCGAACGGTTCGCTGTCGGGCATATGTTCATCGGGATGAAAATGCTTGGCTTTGCCGACAATTCCCTCGGTTAAATGGCGAATGTCGCGCATGAACGCGTCGCGCGTGAGCTTGCGATGCTCAATTTCGCGTAAACGAAATTCCCATTCGCCGGTGAGCTCCGGACTGGTGAGCTCGGGCACCGCACTTTTTAAAAGGGTGATCGTTTGAATTGCCTTTGCCGTTGGCTGCAGTTCCCTTCCTTGTCGCGTCAAGTAATGCGCTGAAATCAACGTTTCGATGATGGACGCGCGAGTGGCCGGTGTTCCGAGGCCTTTCTCCTTCATCGCATCACGAAGCTCTTCGTCTTCGACAAGTTTCCCAGCAGATTCCATCGCGCTGAGGATGGTCGCTTCGCTGTAGCGAGCCGGTGGTCTGGTCTGGTCCGTCTTAATTTCGATGCCGATTGTTGCGACGCGTTCGCCTTGTGTCACTGGCGGCAAATTTTCCTCCGGCTTTTCACTGGCAACTTCGCGCCCATAAACTTCCAGCCATCCGGGCGCGACCAGAATTTTTCCTTCCGTCTTGAACGGCTCGCCGTCGACACGCGTGATCCGAGTCGTGTTCTCGTATTGGGCAGGTGGAAAGAATACCGCCACAAATCGCCTCGCCACGAGGTCGAAAATCTTGCTCTCGTGCTCATCGAGCGAGCGTGAAACCGCGCCGGTTGGAATAATCGCAAAATGATCGCCCACTTTTGCGTTATTGAAGATACGTTTGTTGGGTTTAACCCAATTGTTATCGAGCACCTTCCTAGCGAATGGATTGTCGATCTTAGCTAACGTCGATCTTACTGTAGGGAAATAATCTTCCGGCAACGCCCGGGAGTCCGTGCGCGGGTAAGTGATCGATTTGTGTTTCTCGTAAAGGGCCTGCGCGATTTGCAATGTGCGTTTCGCCGAGAAACCGAAGCGATTGTTCGCTTCGCGCTGCAACGTCGTGAGATCATACAGTTGCGGCGCAATTTGTGTCGTCGGCTTCTTCTCTTCCAGCTCGACGATTCCATCCTTTCCACTGAACTTGCGCTGAATGGCGTCCGCAATTTCGCGATGCCACAATCGCGGCGCGGAGCGGTGCTCGTCCCAGAGAGAGCCGTTTGCAGAGTCAAGTTGCTGCTCAGCATCCGGTAGGTTCAACTCGAGCCGGCCTAGCAGTCTCTGTGTTCGCTCAATTTCAGTCTCGTCTTTCTTGAACGCTTCATCGAACCACCGCCCCGGATATTCACCGGTCGCAGCGCGAAATTTACCGGTGATCTCATGTAGCTCGCGCGGCTTGAACTCCTGAATCTTTCTCTCGCGGTCTACGATGATTGCCAGCGTCGGAGTCTGCACGCGACCAAGCGAAGTCACTGTGCTTCCACGGCCGCCGCTGAGCCGCAATGTAAACGCGCGGGTTGCATTGATGCCGACCAGCCAGTCCGCTTCGTTCCGGCTCCGTGCTGCGCTGGCCAGTGGTTGCATCTCGGCGTCACTGCGCAATCGGGCAAACCCTTCCCGAATCGCCTCGGACGTCATCGATTGCAGCCAGAGACGCTTGATCGGTTTTTTTGTACCCGCGTATTGGATGATATAGCGAAAGATCAATTCACCTTCGCGCCCCGCGTCGCATGCGTTGATGATATCCGAGACATTTTTATCTTTGATGAGCTTGCGAAGAACATTGACGCGGCTCCCCATTTTTTCCGCAGGCGCGAGTTCAAATTCCGGCGGCATGATGGGCAGTTTTTTCATGTCCCACTTGTCCTGCTCTTTCATCGAGGCAGGTACTGCGAGCTCAAACAGATGGCCGACCGCCCACGAGATGAGATATTTCTCGTTCTCGTAGTAATCCTTGCCTTTTTTGAAGCCGCCCAGCGCCTGGGCAATGTCGCCGGCGACCGATGGCTTCTCTGTAATTATGAGAGATTTGGACATGGGGGCTGGCAATCGAACCCACTTACAGGACTTTTGCAAGTGGGAGACGTTTTTTAGGCACGCGTGCCCGAGGAAGCCCGCATAACACAATACCTATCCCAGCTTTACAAAATATTTTCCGGGCAATTGTTTGACCAAACGTTTCAGTTCCAATTGCAGTAGCATCGATGAAACCGCCGCGCTCGTCAGCTTTGTTTTCTCTGTGATTTCATCAATTGATGTCTCCGTTGCTTCGATGGCGTCGTAGATCCGGCGCTCGTCCTCAGAAAGCGGCGGCAAGGGGCGCGCGGCCGCTTCGGCGGACGGTTTTGTCTCAGGCAGAAGAATCTGTAGATCATCTAGGATGTCGCTGGCGTCCATGACCAATTTGGCGCCTTGCTGGATAAGACGATTGGATCCCATCGCGCTCGGCGCGTTGATATGGCCAGGAACTGCGTAAACCGATCTTCCTTGTTCGATTGCCTGCGATGCCGTGATGAGCGCCCCGCTATTCAAGCCTGCCTCCACAACAAGAATACCGTGACTCCAGCCGGAAATGATCCGGTTGCGCATCGGGAAAGTTTGACGATCCGGTTCAATTTCCATCGAAAATTCCGACACGATCGCGCCATTTCCTGTTCGAATTTTTTCAGCAAGCGCAGCGTTCTCCGGCGGATAAAGCTTTGCTAGTCCGGAGCCAATCACCGCGATCGTGCGGCCTTTTGCCGCGAGGGCCCCTTGATGTGCGGCAGTATCGATTCCGCGCGCTAGCCCGCTGACTACAGTCAATCCAGCATAGGCGAGCTGATACGCGAGTTTTTTTGCGGATTCGACCCCGTAATGCGTAGTCCGCCGCGCGCCGATGATGCCGATTGCATGATGATCGCGCTCTTGCAGCTCACCCCAAACGTAAAGCACTATCGGCGGCGCATGAATCTCTCGGAGCGGCCTGGGGTATGACGGCGATTCCTGGGTGATGACCGTGGCGCCAAATTCGCGAATTCGATCAAGCTCGGCGCAAAGATCGACGATGGACTCCCAGTTGCTAATTTGATCGGCCACTTCACTCCCGATTCCTTCAACTTTTCGGAGTTCGTTGCGTTTCGCTGAGAGAATTTGTTGCGGCTGCCTGAGTACCTCCAGCAATTTTCGCAGCCGTACAGGCCCGACTGTTGGCAGCATATTGAGCGCGATACAGGCTTCCGTCGCGTTCATTTGTAAGCCGCAAGCTGCAAGCTCGCGCTATTTCTAGAAAGGAATTTCGTCGTCGTCTGGCTCCGCCGGCTTTGCCGACTTCGGCGGTGCGGCGGTTTTGCTGCCAGCGCTTGTGGCTACTCGATCTTCGTCGGCGGTTTCGCCGGTGGCGCCCCCGGGACGGCCACCCAGCAACTGCATGCTTTCGCCCACGACCCGAAGTTTGGTCCGCTTTTGGCCGGTCTGCTTGTCATCCCAGCTATCCATTTGGAGACGGCCCTCGATAAAAACGGGCCTGCCTTTCCTCAAATATTCGCCGGCGATCTCGGCCAGGCGCGCCCACAACACAACATCGACGAAAGTAACTTCTTCGCGTCTTTCACCGCCCTCGGTTGTGTAAACGCGGTTGACCGCGATGCCGAGATCGCACACCGCACTGCCTTTGGGGGTATAGCGGACTTCTGGATCGCGCGTGAGATTTCCAAGCAGAATGACTTTATTAAAACTGGCCATTCCCGGCTTATAACCAAGTCACTTCGTTTTCGCCATCTTTTTCGCGGGCTTTTCCTTCTTTTGCTCGACTCGCTGGTAATTTTGGCGATAAACCTCCGGGTCGAGCTTGAATTTCGAGCGCAGTTTTGCAATCGACTGCGGCTCAGCATTGAAGACAAAGTTAACGTAATATCCGGCGTTGAGCGGGCCGGCCGCGTAGGAAAACGGGCGCTTGTCCATTTTCTGCACCTGTTCGATCTGGGCGCCTTCTTGTTGGAATTCGGATTCCAATCGATCGATGACTTCCTTGACTGTATCTTCCCGGCCTTGTGTGTTGAGGACAAGCAGAGCTTCGTAACGGTGTTTCATGGTTCTTCAGTTTTGTTGAAAATGTTCATCGCGGAAATGAGATCATTGTCAATCGCGCATTTCACCGCTTCGACGGCGCGATCGATTGTGGACCTGCCGATCGGTTTTTCTTCTTCAAAGAAACGGTTCAATACGTAATCGATTGATTTTGCAGGTGGAGCCTCTCCAATTCCGATTCGGAGACGGGGGATTTCTTCGGTGCCAAATTGCATAATGACCGATTCGAGGCCGTTATGGCCGCCCGATCCACCGCTGGCCCGGAGTCTCAGGCGGCCGAGCGGCAACGCCGTATCATCGAGCACCACAAGAATCTCGGGCGGCTGGATCTTGTAAAACTGCGCTATTTTCAGTAGCGGGTAGCCACTCCGGTTCATGTAGCTCATTGGTTTTGCCAGAAACACATCGGCGCATTTGGCCATTAAGGCGTCCCACTTTGTTGACTTTTCCCAAGTCGATCCAAACTGCGCGGCAAGCTGATCGGCTACCATGAAACCAATGTTGTGCCGGGTGGCCGCATATTCCGGCCCTGGGTTTCCCAGGCCAGCTACCAGGCGAATTGACGATTCTTCCACGTCCGCTCAAGCCGCGATCCAGTCCGAGCCGGACTGGCATTTTTCGCAATCCGCAATCAAGAAGGCTACTTCTTTTGCTCCTTTTCCTTTGGAGCCTTTTCCTTTGCAGCCTGTGCGGCGCCAGCAGCTTCGCCCTCTTCCTTCTTCTCGGTGATAACTTCTGGGCCTGCGGCTGCGGCAGCTTCAGCTTCAACGGCAACCGGTTCTTCTTCGACCACTGGAGCCAGCACTGAAAATGCTTCTAAATCGGCTGGCACCATTGCAGTGACACCGGACAGTATTTGAATGTCGCG
>Ga0137378_10000312_pt1 | contig 35405 bp, 28 predicted proteins | sample SagtaG_21_FD_104813 | JGI IMG/M metagenome (GOLD analysis project Ga0137378, IMG submission 104813) | Vadose zone soil microbial communities from Sagehorn Ranch, Mendocino, California, USA - Sage2_L_60_16 metaG | ecosystem: Environmental > Terrestrial > Soil > Vadose zone | place: USA... | reverse complement strand
CACGGCAGCGCGCCGCGGATAACGAATCCGTGGCGCTCCACATTGCGCCGAGCAGGCGACAGCCTCGGGCGCGGAGCCAATCGGTGCGTGATGACCAGCGGCCAAGGTCCGCCTGCTCTGCCCGCTGAGGCGGTACCGCTGCCGCATTTATTGACAGTTTTCGTTCCGCTTTCCAGGACTGGGGGGCTGTCAGGGCACCGACGCACGCGGGCCGGTAGCCAACCCCCCGCCGGGCCAGTAGGCTTGTGGGATCCCGCCGACCTCTTCGGGGGCGCCGATGGGCTTCATACGTCGCGTGGTTCCGATCCCTCGCCGTTTGGTCGCTGCGTCCCCTGTGGCCTGTCGTCTCTCGGCGACGTGCCCGGCCAGCCTGCTCAGAGTCTCGTGAGAACGTTCCAGGATAGCGAAGGCGTGTCTTGGACTGTGTTCGAGGTCTTGCGTTATGGGATCGGTCGTAAGCCCGTGACCGTTGATACCGCGGTGGTGGTCTTTGAGTCCTCGGAGGGCCAGCGCCATGAGGCTCTAGTGGGCACTGGACAGGTCGCGCGCCTGACCCAATCGGAGCTGCGAGAACTTCTGAGTGAGGTGCGCGAGTTCGATGCGAAGCACCGTTGAGGCCTCCTTCGACGACGTCGGGGCAAGAGGATTGGAGAGGTGTTGGCCAGCCAGCGATCAACGGTCAGTCGCGGCTTAAGGAAGGTGGAGATTGTGTTCGTGGACGAGGCTGCGCGTGTTAGCGTCAGCAAGCGACGCGCGCGTCGTTGGCTACCAGCGTAACGCTCGATGAGGCCCACCGATTTCTTCGTCCGTGGTCGGCAGCTCTTCGGCTTTATCATCCCGGGCGCGGTGTGGTTGTCGGCACTGGTCGTTGCTCTTGGGCATAACCCGCTGGCTGTTCTCGAACAGGGACAGGTTCTGGTCAGAGCCGTGCTGTTCACGGGCGTCAGCTACGTGGTGGGCTTCGCCATCCAGACCGTCGTCTTCCAGGCTATGCACAGATGGCTGAAGCGCTGTCCCCCTGCAGAGCTTGTGAAGCAAGTGCAGACCGAGCTGACGCGCCAGGTTAACGCCATCGGTGGCGGTTGGTCAATCGATCCCGCGCACCTGCCCGTCTTCTGCAAGCTCTATGTGTTGGAACACTCCCCGGAGTTGCAAACCGTGCTACGAGAGCATGAGGACGACATCAATCTGATTGTCGCCATCCCTCCCGCAATCTGTGCCCTCGGACTTGCGACGCTCTATCACTCAGGGGCGGGGATCGGGCTCATCGCCGGCTCAGTAGTCGTGGTGCTGGTATTCTCTGGTCTGTTATGGAAGCACCTGCTGAGCTTCCGCGAGTCCGAGCAGCGCGAGTGGTGTGAGATGTTCCTGTTACTGCAGCTCAGGGACCAGCGTTCAAGTGAGCCAGAAGCAAAGGTTCTCGGCGAGCGCCCGCACTAAGACACGGTTGGCACCGGATGGCCGCGTCAGTGCCGCCGGGTGGACCCCAACCCGTTTCATCTGCGACGCCACGACCGGGAGTGGCACACCGGAGAGTGCTCGCTCTCGCCTTCCCCAAGGTCCGTGGCGAGCTTCAGTCTAAGAACGGGGTCCAAGCGGTCGTATGGTGCTTTGAGTTCGACGCCGTCATATGTCGAGCCATTTAGGACTCAAGGGCCGCTATAGACATGGGCGGCCCAGTGCTCAGGTCGACTATGGTCCTCCGATGAAAATGTGAGGGAATCGACGACGTCGTTACGGACCTCGGGGGGAATCCAAGCCATCGCCGCCAACACGTTAAGCTTGGTAGGTTTGGACGTGTCGCGCAGCCAACGTTGAGCGTAACGCAGCGCCGCAGCGCCTCCCAGGCCAGCGCGGCGGCGGTCGTAGAACATCAGCGCGAGGATAGTCGAGCTCACGTCCTCGACCGTCCAAAGGGTCGAAATTACATCGCGGGCACCCGCGGCCAGAAATGCCGCGCTCAGGCTCTGAACCTCGTCGGCGCGCTCGAAGTCATGGAGGTTGGTCTCGCATGCGGAGAGGAAAACCGATGGCCTGCGATCCAGGTTGAGATCGACCACGTCCGAGACGGTCAGCCGCCCATTGCAAGCCAGCAGCAGAAAGCTCGAATACGGGATTCCGACTTCAGTGCGTGCGTGACAAGCAAAGTGGATCACGTCCATCTTGGGCAATAACTGAGCGACCGCTTCTATCGAGGCCTCTGGGCCTGCGAGCAAGGTGGATGATCCGAGCGCGTTACTGATGGCGACGCCCTCGATGCGTGCGCCTCGGAGCGGTATCTCACTCGTCGGAGCTGGGTCCGCGACGGCAAGTGAATCGCCGGCGAGTGAATCACGAACCAACTCGGGGGCAGGCATGAGATCCGAGCACGGCGCATAGGAGATCTGGACGCAGTCAATCGCATACTCGCGAACTCCGTCGGCACCGAGTCGCCAAGCGGCGTGGAGCGGGAGGAAATCGAGTCCATTAGCGGCGAGGATCACAAGCCGTTCCGCACCAGGACACGCGGCGAGAATAGGTCCCATGCAGACCTGCCACAGCCATTTGCCGATCCCCTCGATCTCGGCGCTCCACGCCGTACGCCCTCTCGGGTCGGGCGGTCTTTCGGACGTACCACGAATCACGTCATAGGCCTCGGTAATGCTGCGGAGACGCCGCGACACCGCCCGGTGCGTTAGGCTCGGCAGTTGGACCGCGATCACCTGATCGGGCCCGATAGCGATAGCGACCCCGCCGTAGGGGGACGGGATGATGTAGACGGCCCACGCTGCCAGCGGGAGCGCCGCGCGGATGCGATCGAGTGTGACCACCGGCATCAAGAGCTCTGCAACGCCGGGCACCGCTCGCATTCGTTCGGTGATCGCTCGTCGCTTCGCCCGAGCTGCTGACAATTCATCAGTCAGGACGCTGAGCCGTTCCAGTCCTCCCTTCCGGTGCCTAATTCGGATCTGCATTTCCTCGATCTCGGCAGCGCGGATGCTGGTTTGGATTGACAGGTACTCGTCCGCTAGTTGCGGGTCACCGGCCCGAACGATCCTGAAGCCGGGATCACTCATTCGCGGTATCGACCGAAGTCGCCGGGCCCGCGCTCTATCGGCAGCGACCGCGGCCTCAGCATTGCGCCCGAGATGGACCAAGCACAGTGCCAGCGCCTGCTGGGCATGCGCGACCTCAATCGTCCTGGCCTTGACTTCGGGATCTAGGCGGGCGTCGGAGAGCGCAACCTCTCCAGCGTCAGCAGAGCGCTGGAGTACCGTCGCAGCCTCGGCCCACATGCCGAGTTCGAGGTAGACCATGGCCGCCGCACGGTTTGCATCCGCTGCTCCGACGGCTTCGCCCGCCGCAGTGAAGGCACGCCCTGCTTCCTCCTGCAACTGAGCGACCTGTGGACCATCGGGTCGACCTCCGGTGCGCTTAGCGCTCGCAGCCTGAGAGAGAGAGAGGCCCCGGAAGAACTGATCCCCGATCATACTCGCCATATGGGCGGCCCGGAGAAGGGTCGTGATGCCAGCGTTACGCTCGCCGAGGCGAACCAAGGCGAGTCCAAGGGTGAACGCGGCAAGGTACCGTCGGTCAGTGCCCACCGAGGGCAAGGTTGCCGCTAGCGATTCTGCGAGGCGTCGCGCCGACCTCACGTCGCGCCGACTGATCGCCGGACTGAGTGCTCGATTCGCCATCAGCTCGCCCCAGATCGACACGAGGTCGAAACGGTGCCCGACCCACGTAGGATCGGTGGGGCATCGGGCGGTCGCCTCACGCATCGCATACCCTACTTGATGGCGTGTTTCCTCTAGGTTTTCCTCAAGGTCGTTCAGCGGGAGACGGGTATATGCTAACGCGAAACCGAGACGCGCGGCGCTGAAAATGCCGTCCGCCCTTGCACCTGCCTCGCCACGCGACAGTCTTGCCGCTTCCTCGAAGTATCTGATCGCATTCGGGACACCCGCCTCCTTTCCGCGGCGAAGGGACCTCCCGCCCAGAAGGCCCCAGATCGTCGCAGCCTCGAGGGGAAGGCCGTGGCGCTCGTCGAGCCTGGCTGTCGCGATCGCATCCAGCATAATCTCTTCGATCTCGGGCTCCTGAATATCGGGTTGCTGTAGCCGGAGGATTAGGTCGTTCGACCACTCGTTGAGGGCGGACGTCAGCCGAGGATACGACAGTGTGGGAATCGTGTTCGCGATCATCCATGAACCCCACTGCGACGATCTAGAATCGATAGCGTATGGCGCCTGTGCGGAGACTCCATCGGCGGGAGTCAGACCGTCGCAAACGTACTTACACTGTGAAAGGTCGTTGGGCCTCAAACTCAGGGTTCGGCGCACCAATCCAAAAATAGTTCGGCACCTGCGTCGGAGGCATCGTCATGACAATCGACCGGTGAAACTCCCGGTAGCCTCCCTGAAACGTCCCGTGCTTCCAGACACGCAGCAGCGATCCGGTAAAGGCTCCATTGAAGGCGCCGTCCTGCGAGAGTTGGTTGTCTTGGCAACCCGAAATCAGCAGCACGCTTGCCGACACAACATGCTCCTTCACCTTGGCTTGAAGTCCATCATAAAAAGAGCGGTGAGCGCGGTAAGTTCGCATAGCGACGTTGCGCGGCATTTCGCGGAACCGAGCCACGCTCTGCCCGTCAAGGTCCAAGACGGCCCGGAGAGCACCGGTCGATTCGAGAGCACGATAGGCCATAGCTCGAACCACTGAGCCGCTGTGGCAACTGTCGGAGAAAACCAGGATTCGTACTCCCGCCTTGAAAACCGCCCAGCACGCAGCCAACTCATCGTCGAGCAATTGCCCGTCGTAAAGACACCAGGTCTCATCCATTCCATCTGGTTCTTCGTCATCGAGGTCAGGTACCTGACCACCATGGCCAGAATACGACACCATCAGGAAATCGCCCGGATTGAGCACCGCGGCTGCATCGCGGATCACCTGGATCACTTCCGCTCGTGTTGCATCGTTAGTGAGTAACAGCTTCTCCTGGATCTTTTCAGACTTGGCGATGTCAGCCATGTCATTCGCATCGTTCTCACACGCGCCGAGCTCACCATGCCAACCCTCATATTGCGTTGGATCAACCGCATTGAGGCCTATATGAATTGACATCCCTCGTGCCATACGACCCTCCTGCTAAAAATGTCCAATGAGACTATCTGAACCACGTTTGCAAATGCCACACAATTGTGCGCACGTCCTACTTACCGAGCGCTTTCTTCACCTTGGTACTCCTGACGAATCCACCATGTACCGGCAGAACATCGGAGGCAGCCACCGTCCCTTGTTTGCCATCTAACAGCACGTAGCTGACGACTACGCCCCCCATGTGGGAGAAGGGCATGCCGCCAAAGAGACTCCACATATTCTTCTGGGTGTAGTAAGACCCGCCGCAAAAATGGAGCTTGACGAGCAGGAGAAAGGCGCCTTTCGATAGCGCATCGAACACCTCCGCGTCGCGGACTGCATCGGTGAGTAGCACCGCCCCCTTGTCGTTGATCGCTGTCAGCTTCCCGAGGAAGTCATCATAGACAGCGATGGCAACCCTCAAGGCATCACTTGCAGCTTTGTGTGTCCGGGCATTCTTCTCTAGATCCTTTTTTTTCGAGGCATCAACCTCCTGCTCGGCTGCTTTCGTGAATACCGAGGACTGTTCATAGTGGTAGGTCGCCTTGTTCTGGTCCACGGCTTTCCGGCGGGAGAGGCTACCGAGTTCTTCGAGGATGCCGGTACTCGTGGCCGACAACACCAGAGGATTGTACGTTCCAGGTAGCGACACCTTAAGGGTCGTGGTGGTCTTCACAATGTTCCCCGCTAAGGCGTGGATGAGGAGGGAATCCTCGTACTTGACCTCGACTCCGCCCACGGCATAGTCAGTCCGGAAGAAACCGAGAAGCTTGCTAACCGTTTCAAGTGCTAGGCCCGCTGCGCCAGCTGGAGGGATCGGTAGCACACGATACTTCTCCGTAGTGTCTGTAGAATCGGTTGAAGAGGAGATCCCCTCGGCCTCGACGAAGGCATTGCTCACCACCACCATCTGTGCGCGGAGCGTGAGAAGCGCATTCAGACGTGGGGCGTCGGTCGCAGGGTACACTAACACGGTGACCGAGTCCTTAAGATGGTTGGAGAGCCCTTTCACGATGCACTCCGCCGCCGTCCTGATGGCCTTCGCTGATAGGAGAGCGGCTTCTGCGGTTCCCGCCCGGTCCTTCAGGGACACGTCACTCGAATAGCCGGAGGAAGGAACTTCTCCAATTCGGGCCTTCATAACGGCCATGGCCGAATCGGCCTCAGCCTTACGCGCGTCGGCAGCTGACTTTTCGGCATCTGCAAGCTCCTTGGCTGCTCTCGCCGCCATCAACCGCCTTTCCGTTGGCTTCGCGTCCGGTTGCGGTGGAGCTTCGGCTGCTTCTAGCGCTTTGTGAGCCTCCAATAGCAGACGCCTAGCTTCGAGGGCAGCCCTCTCATCGTCGGCATCTCTCTTGATGGCCTTCCAGTCCTCGTTGCGTGAAGCTTGCGCGGATGTCATCGAGCGATCCTCGGAATATTGAACGCGATACAGGTCACAGCTACGATTGAGTCAACGAGCCCGAATGGCAGCTTCGTTGATTGGCGACTTCTGATGGCCGCTATTCCAACCAATGCGGTGTCACAGTGACTGAGACCGAGTCGGTTCCAGGAGAGGGCTCGGATGCTAGGCCGGGGTTTAGCGGTCCGATCCTGGTGACTAGATCGGCCGCGAGGCCGCAACTTGCAACTGTGAGTCACGCCCGAAGTCATTTCTTCATCAAGTCGAGACCGGCAATCTGAAACACTATGTAGCCTGCCAAGGCACCCCTTGATTCGACGAGATCTTCGAGTTTGCCCGCGTTGGGTGGCAGGGGTGCACCAATCGAAGCCGGTGCTTTGAGCCGTCCAGCCACCGTCGAACGGCCGAGCCCGAAACCAATGCGGAACATGTCGCGATAACTCAACACACCTGTCCCAAAAACGTCGGATAAGGCCTTCTTCTCACCCAAGAACCCGAATCCCAAGCCAATGCCAAGAGCACCCTCGCCTTGAGAGCCAAACCTTACCGCGTTGTACAGGAAGACAGCACCCACGCGGACCGGAAACACAGACCCTCTCGTTTCCCTGACGGTGTCATTGACCACACTAAACGACGATATCCCGGTAGCGATACCCATGAATGCGGCTGCAGTGATCTCGACCGTCCCACGTTCATAGGTTGGCTTGACGACCGTTGTAAAGTACTGACTACCGGTGTCACGGATAGCTGTCGAATCTCTTCTGGCGACCTTGAGTGTGATGGTTGTGTTCCCGTTCCCCACCTTGGCGCAGGTTCGCACTTCCGCTGAGGTCGTAATGTAGGATGCTTGAATGGCATCGCGGCGGCTGATCAACGTCTCACCAAATGCACCGAGCGCCGTAGCGAACTGCATTGCCACGGGATTGCCTTGGGCGACGCGACGCGCAGCAGAGGCCCAGGTGCCAATTGTCTCACTCAGCTTCCGGTCATTGAAGCGACCGCGTACTCCTTGCAACTGTGCCAGCTTCACCTTGGCGTGACGAAATCCAACGGGTGATTGGGCGGCTGCCAACACCTCTGCCAAGAGTTCGGGACTGTCGGCATCCGTCACAATGGAATCGGCACGAAGGAGGTCGAACGCGAGAGAATCCAGCAGATCGGCGAACCGGATAAGCGAATCATTTACGGCTGGGATGTTCCTGCTTCTTGCTGTGCTCGAGTAAGCCTCCGCAATCGATGTTATGCCTTCCGCAAGTCCGGAAGGGAGCTGCGGTAGCTTCGGAGTGGAGGTATCCACTTCCGCGTTGAGCATGTAAGAGTAACGAGCTGGATTGGCATTGAGTACACGAACGCAGACTTCTGACCCTGACCTTTGCTCCCAGGTGAACTGGCGACGACCCGTTACAGAATCCGTGGCCGTTGCCCCAACAACTTTCGAATCGCCGTCGCGTCCGTGATAGAACGACACGAGGGTTTGAGCCTGGGCTTGCGCGAGACACCACGAACTCAGAGCAGCAACCAGCCTCATTAGTGTTCGAATATGTGCCCGCCGAAGCATCGCGCCTCCGTTGACGGCATGACGTTTAGGTCGTCCGTACCAAGAAGGCATTGGATTGGAGAGAGCGTAAGGCCGCATTTTGGACATGTTGGGTGCGAAAATGCGCCAATAGGGGCTAATGTGATGCCGGGCGTCCGTTCGTGGGAGCATTTGCTTCGCCGCAGTTTGAGTGCCAATCACCAAGGCGATTGTAGGGGTTGGAGTAATGAGACGAATACGTACCAGACAGAACCGGCTTGAAGAAGAGAATTGCCAACTCCGCCCGTGCCCGAGTGGCAAACACTTCGGCAAAGCGACCCGCAATTCTAGCCGCGAACTAGAGCTAAATGCGCGCACCGGACTCGCAGCCCGCGGTCCCTTCAGTCCACGCCCGCGCCCCGTGACTGGCGGCGCGATCATGCAACAGGAAGCACACAGTGCGTCCGCTCTGGCGATTGATGGGTTAGCTGATCCCTATAGCCTTGAGCGCTGCTGTCCGTGGATCGCCGAAGAAGACGGGATCCACGTGTTCAAGGATGTCCGCGCTCACCTCGAGGAAGGACCGTTTATTCTCAAGCGGGACGAGCGCCTTCCGTGCGCCATTGTCCATCGCGACCCTTAGAGGTTCTAAGAGGGACGCTACCGCTTTTACATTCCCCTGCACCGTCATGTCACCCAGGACCAGTAACCCCGGCAGAACGGGGCTATTTCGGAGAGCCGAGACGAGCGCGACGAACCAAGCAATTCCCAACTCAGGTTCAGTCTTGTTGTTCAGCAAGTCAACCAGCTGCACATGAACGTCGGAGGAATCGAGCTCCCGACCAACTCCGATTTCTGTTTTCCTAGCTGATAGGTAGCTGAACGCCCGCTGGACCGACTCCTTGGCTACACCTGCGATGCCGCCTGCCGTCTTGAGCTTACCTGTTCCAGTGGATACGGAGACCTCAAGCCGGAACAGCCCTACCGTCCCATACCCATCTACCCCGGCGGCATAGACGCTCCCGGGAGAAAGCGGATCAGCGGCGATAAGATCGCGGCCCCCCTGCTCAGGCACGCCGACAAACTTCTCCTCCCCCGACTCCTGCAGTGTATAGCCGAACGACGTGTGGTAGTACTCGAACGAGCCCATCTTCTTGAGCTGCTCTTTCACGCGCCGCCGCCCCTCGAGGGCGCACTCGAGGATCTCCGCCAGCTCTTCCTGGGTCGCCTCTCCGTGCGGGAAAAGGATCTTCATCAGGCCAGACACGGTCTTTCGAACTGCCTTGCGGTCGCGGGCGTTGAGATGCGCACCCATCGAGAAGTAGCGGTCGATGACCTCGGTGAAGTTGTGCTTCCGCATCTCGCGGAGCGCCTCTGCGAGGTAGTCGACGACGAAACCGTAGTGGTCGGTGAAGAGGTCGTTCCGCATCTTCGGGATCTCCCAGCCCGGGAGATAGAAGTGCAGACGATCGATGAACGCCATGTCGTCTCGGATGACGTCGGGCATCGGCGCGAAGAGGTGGCCACTCTGGACCATGACGTCGATTGGCTGGTTCGTGTTGCCGAACATGGCGATACTGGCATCGCCCGACGCCGCCTCCTGCCCACGCTGGAAGGTGCCGGACTCGCAGTAGGTCTTCATGGTGCTGATGACCTCCTTCGGCATCTTCTGGAGGTCGGCGACCTCGTCGAACCCGACGACGTCCCAGATCTGCACCATGCCCTTCTGGCGCCCGATCATGTGGCCGAACAGGTTTGCGACGGTGGTCGGCCCCGTGAGAAGGGCGGAGTAGGGGGAGATCTCTTGCACGACGTAGCTCTTCCCCGTCCCGCGCGGGCCGAGCTCGACGAGGTTGTAGTTGCGCTCGGCGAGAGGAATGAGCCGGACGAGGAAGTGCAGCTTGAGCCGACGGGACATCCCCGTGGGCTCGTAGCCCATACTCCGAACGATCAGGTCAAGCCATTCGTCCGTCGAGAACTCCCCACGGACGCGCCGGTATTCCTCGAGATCGAAGGTCGCGATCTGAATCGGGATGAGTTTGTCGATCCAAAAGGGGTGCTTCCCCTTCGTCTCCTCGTCGTACTCGAAGCGCATGTCGACCTGTGCCCAGACTCCGCCCATAAGCAGGCGCTCGTAGTCGCGCACGTATTGCGTCGGCACGTGGAGGGACTTGCTGCCGAAGTTGACCGCCTCCCCCCAGTAGTCTGAGTCCACGAGCCGAACCTTCACCTTGTCGATGAAGGTGTATTTGCCGTTCTCCTTGACCTTACTTTGCGCCTTCGCAGCCTCATCGGGACGGATGTAGTTGTTCGCCAGCGTGTCGTTGACGACCTGCAGCCCCATCTGGATGGCGACTTCATCCGATGAGGCGCAATATTTTCCAAGGAGGAACTCAAGCACAAAGACCGGCACGTTCGCGCCCACCTTGACCTTGCGGACCAGGTCCTTGCGTACGACCTTGCCGGCGAAGAGGCGGTTCACTTTGTCGTCGAGCGGATCGCGCGCCGGCGCACTTCCGTTGCTCATGCCTTTACACTCCAAGTCGAACGGGAATGTCAGTCGGCGAGCGGTACAACTCCGCGTCCGTCGCAGGGTCCTGCACGATGACCCGTAGCGACGATATGCTCTCGTCGCTCAACAGGAAGGCGACCGTGACCGGCTTCCCCGCTTCAAGCGTAACGCAGCCGCTTGCCCGATCGAGCTCGGTGCCTATGGCCATTCCAACAGCACCGACCTGCTTACCGGCGGACATGAGTAGCGGGCGGACAGCCATCACGTTCGCGAAGAGTGCTAGATTCTGACCACCGAGTTGCAGTGTCACGCTGAAAATGCGGTTCGTCACAGCATCCGGCATACCTGTTGCGGAGACGGGGCCCTTCTTCGGTTGGGCTGACTCACGCACCTTCAGTCGCACTGTCACCACCGGAACGATCAGCTCTTGCAGCGACGGGCCTCCATGATGAAACGCGAGGTCACCGCCAGCTCTGAAAATGCCGCAGCCAGCCGGGAACACGAACTCGAGATCCGACGCGTAGCCGAGCGCCGCCGCGCTGACTCGCACGCAGCCCGGCGGTGTCGCTCCGCCGCGACCGATCCAGCACCGGCGATGCAGATCAACCTGGTCGCCGCCCGGAGACTCGATCTTCATGGACTCGTCTCGGTCCGAGGGGAAGAACAGGTGGCCGTGGTCGGCCGACACGACCGAGTTCTCCACGCCCGCCAAAGCCAATTTGCGGATCGCGCGAGCCAGGTTGTCAATGACCGTGTCCATCACCTGGCGCGCCTGGAACGTGAAGCCGGTCTCGCCCGCGTGATCGATCTCCTGGGAGCGCACGACGATGACCTGTGCGCCCTCGATCTTCTTGGCGAGCCTTGAGGGCTGAAGACTCAGCAGCTCATCGAGCGCAACATCGACTAGCGTTGGCACGTGCGCTGCCGCGAATTTCTTGCGAGACACGAGGTCGGGAAGGAATGCACCGTTGATGCGCCCGCCGAGTTTCCCGCCTTGCTCGACGACGCTGAAGCTCGACGACGCCCCCGGCTGAAGCGCCGCCATGCCAACCGGGGTGATGCTCGGTAGCGCTCCGATGGCGTGGCGAACCCCGACTTCTGCGCTCTTCGGCAACCGCTCCGCGAGCTCCACACCCATCTCGAAGCGCATCGCATCGACGAGGAAGAACGCGACCGGCTTCGGCCGCTCGGCGACGACCTCCCCGTAGATGCGTGTCTGGTGCATCGACGCCGCGACGGCCCATTTCGCCTTCACCAAGACCTTCGTGAACCCTTCAGCCATGGCGTTGCAAGTGTCCTCGTACGCGCGCCGAACGACACCCAGCGGTCGCTCTTCCGGCTCGTCGTCGAGGTTCGCGACCCAGGCTTCTAGACACCGCTGTGCTTGGTCCACGCGGTACCAGCCGTCCCGGGCGGTGTACGCGTCCACCCAGGCGCTTGGGTCGCCTCCGGCCTTGCTCAAGGCGCCTCGCAGAGACATCGCCACGCTTCCCACCTCCGCCATGCGGCGGCACACCTCCCACTGGGCCTTCCGTCCGACGTCCCGGTCCAGCCAGAAACAGTGCTCACGCTCGGCCACGAGCCGGAGAGCCTCGTCGAATTTCTTTGTTGCGGTGAGCTCGCCGCAGTGAGTGAGCAGCGCCCGCTCTTCGAAGCGGAAGGTGTCGATAGATCCAAGGGCTGCTGCAGGAATCTTGGCGTTCCGGAGGCCCAGTTCATCCTCCACGCGGTCCGCAATCTCCGGGTACAGCTCGGCAAAGCTGGCTCGGAGCCGTTTGGCTAGCTCTCGCGCAGCACCTTCCTCGTCCTTTGTCTTGGGAGCGGGAACGGCGTCGAGGCTTGCGGGCGGAGGACCACTCAGGTCGCTCCGAAACTCCCCGGCCAGGACGTAGCGAATCGTGATGGATCGCAGTTTTTTTAGATCTGCTTCCTGGGGAAGCTCGAGCCCAAGACGCGAGCGCACCAGCTTGGTCAGCTCGCGCTTCGCTTCCTTCGACTCGATGTCCGCGTCGCGTCCGTCGCTCGCGAGCCACGCCGCTAGAAGCCCGTCGTTCCCGGAGGCGTCGTGGAAGATCGACTTCAGGATCGAGGGCGGCTCGGCCGACGACGTATCGAACGATGCGCGAGCAATGTCCTCGTAGGCCACCCTCTCGGGTGCCAGTATCTCGTCGATGACGCCGTCGGTGTAGCGCTGCCGCAGGACATTCCGGGCGAGCCGTTTGAGCTGAGGCTCGTAGCACTCGCCTGCCTTCTCGAGCTCCATTAACACCGACCCGTGCCGGTCGCGCTCGCATCCGGGGACATAGATCACCACATGCTCCGGAGCGTCGCCGCTCACGTAGGGCTCGACAATGGCGCGCAACTCGAACATCGACCCACCGTGCTCGGCGAGCTGCGTCGGGATACCGGCCACCGTGACGGGGACTGCGCTGTTCGACGTCTTGGAAGCACCGCGCAGCTCCCCCACGAAGGGTGCGAACTCGCGACGCGCGTCGTACCAGACCACTAGCTTCTTGCTCTTCAGCTTCTCGGCCAGCTGCTTGGCGACGTAGTCGTGGAGGGGGTGCATCAACGGCTTCCTCGGCCGGCAGCGGGGGCAACGCGACTGCCGCGTCCGCGCCCAACACCGGGGGCGGTGGCCAGGGGTGCTTCGAGTAGGCTCTTCAGCGCTGCCTTGACGGCTGACGAGCTGCGCTCGTGCACGAGCTCCTCGACGGTACGCGTGGGAGTGGAGCGCAGCGTCCACTTGCCGTCGGCGCCCTCCATCCAGAACACCTCCTCGAGCCCGTGCGTGATCGCCAAGCTCCGGTCGGTCGCGCACTTCGGAACCACGCGTTCCGGCCACAGATGCATCGCGAGGTGCGCCCAATCGTACTTCCCGTCGCTGAGCGCGTCCCAGGCGGCCTTGAGCTCCCTCTGCCAGGGCCTGTGCTGCGGCACGAGGCGCCACAGCGGCGCCATGGTGAGCACGATCCCGTCGTTGAGGTCCAGCTGCCAGAGCGGTGCGATGCGCTTCACTTCGTCGAGCATCGCTCGCAGCTCCTCCACGAGGGTCTCCTGCGCCGCGATCTCCTTGCGGTGGCTGGCGGACGGGCTCGGACCAGCCGCCTGTACCAGGCCCAAGTGCTTGCGCTCCTCATGCGCGAGCTTTTGTGCGACGAGGTCGTTCTGCAGCTGGAAGAAGCTGTCCTTCGTCAGCTGGTGCGCGTAGAGCCAGACGCTGTAGCTCGACGACGGCGTGGCGAACTGCCAGACGATGGGTGCCTTGCGGCGACTCTTGGAGTGGCGCTTGAGGTGATGCTCGAAAAGACCTTTGTTGAGCCAGTTACGAAGGTTGTGGTCCTTCGGGTCGAGGAGCGTGGCAGCCTCGCTCCAGCAAGCGTCGGCCTCAGCCCCGAACACCACCTCAAACACCACGCGCGCCGCGACGGTGAGGTCGCGCGCATGGCCGGGGTCATCGACGAGCAAGCCACCGTCCGGCAGCGTGAGCGGATAGCCGGGGGGTGCGGCGCTGAGCGGGAGGCCGTCGCCGCCCGTGAGCATGGCGGGTGAACAGACCGGCAGTGGGTCGAAGGGCTCAGGCTCTGTGGGCAGCGGTCGGTCACCCGTCGCCAGTCGAACATCGAAGCGACCGAAGGCGACGCCCACGGCCCAAGACACGAGCTCGGCGGCGAGGTTCGCGGCATCGGCGGCGGTGTCTTCCGATTCGTCCGCGTCGCTCTCTGCGTCGCCGTCGGTCTCAGTGCCAGCCTCTTCACTGGTGTTGCCGCTCGCCCCGCCAAAGCCCTCGGTGAGAACGCGACGATCGGCCTCGTTGATGCTGTAGAGGTCGAAGCAGCAATCATCTATCTCAGTCTGAGTCGTAGCCAGCTCGGCCCGGACACTGCGAAGCCGTTCGCCCCAAGCATCCGCGCGATCGGAAAGCGTTTTCGGCTCAACCTGCAAGAGCGCGGGCAGCGTGAAGGCGTGGGAGGTCTCGGTGCTGGTGTCGAGCGAGCGCTTCAACGACCACGCACAACGGACTAGCCTCGAGAGACGATCGGCCGTGTGCTCGGATGGATTAGGAACTGGGACCGCAGAGATGTAGCCGATCTCGTATTTAAGCGTTTGACCTGACTCTTCTGAACCGCGAGGCATCAATGCGCCTAGTAGTCCTCGATACGCCGCACTGTTGAGGACAGCGCAGGAGACGAGCAGCTCGGCGCTCGAAGCCTGAAACAACATCATGCCAGACACGCTGAAGATACCGCCTGCCGGCACACAGGAGAAACCACCTCGTTTATGGGGTCGTGAAGGCCAAGTTAGGCCGGGTCGGAAATAGTACTCGGGGTTCTTGATGATGCCGCCGACCTCGTCGTGACGCGCCGCGTAGATGGCATGGCTCTGCGCGCCTTGGTGGCGCCAGTCGACGAGAAGATGCGTGTCGCTGTAGTAGGGAGAGAACGCACCACCTTTCACAAAGGGGAACCAGACAGTGCCTACTGTGGCCTGAGGTACCTCCCACTGATTGCGAACAAATCGGAAGTCGTTGGTCGTGGCCAACCCCTGCTTGGCGGTCCGACCATTCGAATCGAAAGAAGGCAGGGTCCTGAACAACTGCCTCAAGTGGCCACTCATCCAATACGCAAACGGCGCCCGCGGCAAGCTAGCAAAGCTCGCCAGGTCCACCTCGAAGCGCTGCTTGCCGATCGCTGCCTCGGGCTCGCGAATCGCCGCAACCAGCGCCGCAGCTTTGTCGGTGGCCTCGATCGCGCGGAGGAACACTGTCTTCATGCCGCGACCTCCAGGCAGTAGGCGGCCACTTCCACCATCGCGCTGTCCAGCACGCCGTAGCCGAGATCGGCGAACACCACGGGCGGCGCTTCCGTCAGCAAGATCTCTTCGCGCCACCTCTGGAAGCTCGATAAGAAGAACCCGGTGCGCGAGGTAATTGCACCGAGCATTCCGTGCTTGTGCAGCAGCTGTATACCGCGCTCGACGAAGGCAGCGTAGATGTCGTTTTTGGTGCGCGGATAGCCCTTCTCGAACTCCTTCTTTGCCGCGAGGCTCGCGGCACCAAACGGTGGATTCATCAGCACCACGTCGAAGCGGGTCTGTAAGAGATCGGTGAGCGCGATGCCTTGCGCCGCATCCCCCGCGAAGAGCCGCCGCCGCACGCCCGCTCCGCCAATCGCGGACTCGGCGAAACGCCGAAGTCCCTCGACGATGCGCGCCTCGGCCTCATGGAAGAACTGCGCGTCGTCGATGCCGGAAAGGTCAGTCTGCCCCTGGCGGCGCACCGGCTCCATCCCCGGCAGGTAGCCCGTAGTTTGCTGCTGCTTAACGAACTGTTCCCGCGCCCGCTTCAACTCCGTCGCGATACCGTCCTCCACGCGCAGTAGTGTGCCGAGCTCGCCGGCGAGGCCCATCTCGCCTACCATCTTCTTGAATAGGTCGCGCAAGAGCGGAGGGTTGAGATCGGCCGCGAAAGTATCTACCATCGCGTCGTCGCCAGGCATGGGCTCGGCCACCACGATATGAGTGCGATGGATGCGCACGCGTTCGGCCACGCGAAATCCGAAGTCGCGACATGCGCGTTGCACACGCATCCACAGGGCCAGCGGGGCGATTTGTGCAGCGCGGGGGTCGATGTCCACGCCGTATAGGTTGTGCTCGATGATCAGGGCAGGCACCCCGCGGCGCAAAGCTTCAATGTCGGGGTAATCCTCGCGCAGCGTATTCTCTGTCGCACCGAAGCGCGCTGCCGCCGGATCAGCCCAGGCCTCCTCGTAGATCACGAGCAGCAGGTCGAAGGCGTAGAGCAGGAAGTGCCCCGAGCCGCAGGCGGGGTCGAGCACCTTGAGGTCGCGCGGGTCCTTCTTGGCTCGAGGCTCCATGGCTTCCTCGTTGCGGACCAGGTACTCACAGCGCTTGGCCAGCGCCGTATCGCCCCCGCGCATCTGGAGCCAGGTGCGGCCAAGCGTGTTGTCCGTAAGGAACTGCACGACGTAGCGCGGCGTGAAGAATTGGTTGCGCACCGCCAGTTCACGGCTGTTGCGTGGAGCCTGACTCTCCTCGCGCATCTTCTTGCGCTCATCGCCGCTGTTGAAGAACTGGTAGACCCAGCCGATGGTCTCGTCTTCGCCCCAGATCCCGGTCAGCTCTGCGGCGTTCAACAGGGTGAGCAAGCCATCGAAGGTCTGGCGCTTCGGCCAAAGCACCGATGCGGGGTCATGCCGGTCGAACAGCACCTTCACCTCGGTCGAAAGCTCGTCGAAGAGGCTCTCGATGTAGAGGCGATAGCCCGCAGAATCCGGGAGCAGTGCAACTCCGGGGGCCATCCCGCAGAACTCGCGGTAGCCCGTGGATTGCTCCCCCTTTGTGATGCACTCCTGCACGAGCTCCCGCGCCTCGAGCATCTTGAGGGCGACAAACCGGTTCAGCGTTGTGAACGCCGCGTCCCGTAGGTAGTCCGCTACGGCCTCCGCGGCGGTCATCCCGGCAGCGCGCTTGTGCTCAATCGCCGCGACAATCTTGTCCCGTTGCAACGCCTGTCGAGCCGACAGGTGCGCTCCGCCCTTTGCGGCGACAGTGCCGTTGCGCAGAACGTCGAACGTGCCCTCGAGCTGCGAGGAGAAGTCCTCCTCGAGCAGCTTTCGCGCTCGTTGCGTCGCTCTCTCGATGGCGTTGCGTGTGTCCTTGTCCATCGGTCGCGCCCCCTACTGCACGATGACCTTTTTCCCGGCGCCGATGAGCCGGGCACACTCGTCACGGATTCCATCGAGCGCCGCGTCGAGCTGCTCCTCGGTTTCGACACCGCCACCGAAGTAGCTGCCGAGGCTCACGGTCGCGAGGCGCTCACCATCGATGAGGCGGCGTAGGTCGGCGACAGCGGCGCGGAGGCGTGCCTCGCATGCGTCCTGCTCGGACCGAAGCTGCGGGATCGGCAGCGGCTCCTTGTCCTTGGCCTTCCCTCGCTCGAGGGGCGCAGCGAGCTTGCGCCGCTCATCCTCGTCGATCTCGGCCCACCCCGTCGTCTTAACCAGCTGATCAAACGCCTTGGTATAGGCTGCGATCCGAGCCGACAGCGCCTCCTCGTAGCGGCGCTGGTACTCGGCCACGATTGCTGTAGTGTTTTGTTCAATCGCCGGCAGCTCGCGATAGAAGGTCTCGCGCGCGAGAAGGTCTTCGAGCGCCGCTGTCTTTGCACGAAGAGCGTCGCTGATGTCTGCCTCTTGGCAGAGGAACGGCCACGCCGTCCCGAGCGCCCGCCGTGCCCGCTCGAGGTCACGAAGCCGTGGCTCCGACAGAGCCTGCTCGAGCTCCACGCCACGCTTGATGGCGTCCTTGATCGACCGATGCGACGCATTGAACGTCGCGATGGCGTTGTCCTCCGATCCACGGAGGATGGCCTTCATCTGATCGAGCGCGCCTTCAAGCACACCACCACCAGGCAACCGGTGCGCAGTGAGCTGACCAAGGGCCGACGCGACTGTGTCCTCATGTCGCGCGACCTCCTTACGCAGTTCCGCGACGATGGTACTCGCATTCAGTTCGCGGACCTCACTGCCGAAGCTGTCACGGAAGGCCTCCGATGCTTTGACAAGTTCCTGGAACTCGACGCCCTTCTTCGGACGGAACGAGGCCTGCCGGAACAGGTTGTTGTTCGAGAACGTGTCGCGGGCCTCGATGCCCGTCGGAGAGTCGATCGTCTGCCCCTTGCTTGTGGCTTCGATCTTCCCGGCGCGCAGGAGGGAAAGGACCAACAGCCGCACCGCCTCGAAGTCCCACCCGAACGGCTCCTTCCCAAACTCGTCGGCGAGGAAGCGACCGCTCGCTGTGTCGCCGTAGTTCGCACGCTCCTCGATACGGCTGAGGACTTCAGCGAGGGGGCCGCTCTCGACGCGGAATACCGTCTTGCCCTTCTCGTCCCTAAGCAGCCCGAGGCTCCCGAAGACGGGGGGCAGTCCCTGGAGGTTCTCGGCGATGAACAGCGCGTCGACGCCCTTCTTCACATCCGTCGATCGGGCTGCCGCTTCCTTGAAGCGGTCGAAGACCTCGGGGAGCACGTGGCCAAGAATCTCGGCCGCGCTTTTGCCGACATCGACAGCGCGATCACGGGGGCTGCGATCGTTGCCGCGGAAGTACACGCTTCCCGACAGGCAGGCCGCCTTCAGAAGCCTCCGAAGCTCGTCCTGGTGGCGGCGTAGCCGCACTTTCTCCTCGCCGATAAGGGCGGTCTCGTCCGGCGTCTTCGCCTCGCGCTCCTTCCGGATGAGCATTTCCTTCGAGCGGAATAGCTCGACGGTTTCGCGATCAATCGCATCGTTGAGAGACGCCGCCCAGAAAACGCTCTTCCGCTCCTGCTGGCTCCGCGTCCGCAGCTCCGCCGCGAGCCCCTGGAACTCCTTGCCGTCGTCTGCGAGGTGAACCTGGAACATCATGTCGCCATCGACGATCTCGCGGCCGTGGATGGCGAGGCCAGCTTTGAAGGCCTTGGTTTCGAGGAGCATGTGCGATGGTTGCGGCTGCCAGAAGGACGCGAGAACCTCCGAGAACACGCGATGCGCATCGCCAGGCTTGGGACTGATCCCGTTGCGGTTGCGCTCCCAATCGTCCTCGGCAGGCGTCGGGATACGGTAGCCATCGTCGCCCCGGCGGACCTTCTGGGCTGCCTCGAGCCGACGAAGGGCCTCCTTCACGGCCGCGAGCTGAGAGTCTGTGGCGACCCCCGGATGAAGCGCCGCAGCGATATTCTCCGCCGTGCGGTGAACGCTCTTCACGTACTGCAGGAGGCAGATGACCTTCGCCACGGGCTGCGCGAGCGGGTGATCGAGCTCCTTGGCGATGGCAGTGATTTTCGCGCGCACCTCCGAACCAATATTTCCTTCGACGAGGTCGTAGACCTGATCGAGGCGGACGAGGGAGCCGAGCGGGAGTTCCGCGAGATTCACAGCGGGATTGATAAGGAGCTGCTGTGCAAGCTTGATGATCGTACGGTTCGCGCCGCCGACGTGCTTGCTCGCGCCGCCCTGGGTGCGCAGGCCAGAGACGACCTGGATGATGAGGTCGATTTGGTAGGGCAAGAGGGGGTAGAGGTCGATGAAGCTGTCACGGGTGAGCTCGGGCAGCTTGATGTCAGCGGAGAGCCGGGTATGCTCGGTGAGCCGGCCGCGATGCTCGTCGAAGAGCTTTCCGAGCGCAGCCTGCGCAGCGGCGTTCTTCGCAAGTACGCGCCGGCTGGTGACCTCGGAGATGTCCGATGGTTCGAGATGGACCTGGAGGGGAAAACGGTCCATCAGACGAGCCAGCTCGATCTTCTTGTCGTCGAGGCCGCTGACGAGCTCGCCGAGCTTCTCCTGTGACGTGATGACGACCCAGTGCTTGCCCCGCCCCTTCACACCGAGGTTCTGCACGACCGCCTGCAGGTCTAGCATCTTCTGGACGTCGCGCGCTACGAACTGCCCCACTTCATCGATGACAAAGATGAGACTCTGACCCGGTCGCCGACGCTTCATCAGCTCGGTTGCCCGCTCGGCCAACCTGCCAGGTGTGATGTCGTTCTTCCCCTTGGCCGCCTTCCACCAGGAATCAGGTGATGGAAACCGAATGGGATCAACTTCGTTGAGGACGACGCTCGCTTCGTTGAACGCGAAGGCCAAATGCCCCTTCTCTTGATCCCACTCTCGCCCGGAGAACCTTCTCCGAAACGCCTGTTTGAAGCGATCTAGCTCGCCGCGACTTTCAAGTTCAATCTCGAGCTCAGAGAGGTCGAGGTCCTTGGCGTAGCCGAGGCTTTGGAGGAAGAGCCCATACATGATTTCGGTAAGCGTCTGGTTCCCGCTACGGATACCTCGGTCCGTCGACACGTCGAAGATGACCGCGTGGGTCGGGATCTTCTCAGCGATGGCCTTGAGCAGCACCTGGATCTTCTTGTCGCCCGCGCGCTGAGCGAAGCGCTCCGCCGCTGACTCGCCCGCGATCACACGGTTCGAGATCGACAGACCGAGCATCTTCGCGAAGCTCGATTTACCGGAGCCGAAGAAGCCCGAAACCCAAATGGCCACGCCCTCAGTCGGTTTATTCGGCCTCTCGCGGTAGGCCTCGAAGATGGACGTGTAGTGGGATCGAATCGCGTCGGTCACCACGTACTCACTGATCTCGTCGAGAAGGATCTGTTCGTCGGTCTGGTCGACCTTGATGACCTCCTCGATGCGACGATGGATGTCGTTTGTGAAGAGCGTCTTGATGGGCTGGGTCGTCATCATCGCGGAGTCCTCATCAGAAGATCTTCGGACGGTAGTTGTGCTCGGCGTCGAGCACGCCCATGAAGCGCAGGCCCGCCGCCCCATCGAGGTCGCCAGGGTAGAAGAGAACGGTCGGAACGTGCACGCGTCCCTTTAACTGCTCGAGCAGCGAGAAGGTCCGGTAGACCGGAAAGAGCGCCCCCGTTCGCAAAATCAAGACGATATCGTGGAGCGGGTCGGGGTCTTTCGGCATTCGCACAGCGACGAGGTCGACAAGCGGCGCGTACTCGGAGAGGACGGAATGAACCGTCTCGACGATGGTTGCGACTCCCTGCTCGCGCTCTGCGGTGAACCACTCCTCGAGCGGGCGCTGGGAACGCATCGCCTCGTCGAGACATTCAGCGAGGGAGATCCGCCGGATGCGCTTCCCCTTCTGCGTGAGGCGTGTCTCAAGCAACGTGACCTGCTTGCGCAACTCGAACTCCTCCTCAGGGTCGTAGCGGAAGATCGCGTACGGCATATCGTGATAAGCGCTGAGCTTCGCGCGGGGGTCTACGACGTCCAGCACCGGCTCCAGGTCTCGCGGCAAGCGCAGGGCCACCGGGTCCAAGAGGCTCATGCAACCATCCTCTCCGCATACTCGCGCGAGCTCGCGCAGGGCAGCGAAAGCTGCACGAGGCTGCCGGCAACCTGGTAATCGAGCTTGCGAAACTGGTGCAGGCGCAGGAGCTCGTGCTCGACGTCAGCGGGCCGCATCAGGAACATGCGCCAGTCATGTGCGGCAACCACATTGCTCGGGCTCTGTTTCTCCTCACGCATCGCGTGAAGGAGATACAAGAAGCTCCGCTCCGGTAGGTGGTAGGTCGCGAACTCCTTGACGACGCTACCGCGCAGCAGCCCAAAGTCGACTGCTATCTTTAGCAGGCCCGCTGCGACCCGCTTCAACGTGGTCTCGGTCCAGGTATGCTCCGTCGTTGCACCTCGTTTCCCGATGCTTCTCAGATAGCCGTGGAGGTCTTCGGGCCGGACGCGAAACGTGCCTGAGTCGTAGGTAGGGAACAACCAGCTCTCCAGGAAGTCGCGCAGCAGGAACTCGTCGCGCGTGATGTGCCATAGCAGGATCGCCTTCCACTCTTCGAGATCACAACCATTCTTGGCCAGCACGACGAGGGCCCTGTCCCGTCCTTCAGTATCGAAGCGTCGGTTGAGGACCCACGCGATGTCCCGCAGCCAGGTCGCGCTTCGGGCCCCGAGCAAATTCTCCTCGCGGAGACGGTCTAGGTTCGCCCGCTTGGAGCGCGCGAGGTCCCACGTCGCGAACACCGCATAGGTCTCCTGGATCATCGCCCCTTTGATCAGCGTGAATGAAGACGCGACATGTGCACGCGAAGGCTGTCTCAGGAGCGCCCCCAGTGCATGTATGGGACCCGTGGTGCACCGATCTCACCACAGGCGAAGCCAAGGGCCAGCGAGGTCATGTCGGCTTTGGAACCGCTGAAGGCGTTTGGAAGCGCGACAGCTCGTGGCTTGAGGTAGCGCTTAAGCTGCACGAGCCCTGCGACATCGTTGGCCGACGCGAGCCCAAGGCTCTGAAGGATTGCCGGCAAGTCGTGGCTGGCGATGGCTGCAACGCTTTGGAAGAACGGCCCCCAAGCATTCGCTGTATCAAGCCACCCTTCCCACTTCGCGTCAAACTCCTCCTCCACACCTTCGGGGAGTTGGAAGAGGCTAACAGAACCACTTGAGCTGAACAGTTCAGAGCAACGGGCGGAGGCAACTGCGAAAACGGAACGCGCCTGCGCGAAGTGGTGCGTGCGCGGGAATCCACGACGGAGCGCTGCTTCCCCTAGGGAGCCCAGCTGACCCTTGGTATTCCACCAGCGAGCCAAGTCCATCTCACCCACTCGGGCAACGACCAAGCGCAGCCGAAGGAGGTGCTCGAAGTCGATGGCGCCCAGATCGCCTCTCGTTGCGTGCGGTCTATCCTACAGTCTTACAGCAACTTATCAGAGCAACAACGAGAAGATGCTGCCCAGGAGTCCTTGGCACTAGGGCAATTTCGCGGCACACAGGGGCGGGAATGCGACAGCTCATCCGCTCTGTTGGATCTTAGCGAGGTGAACCGCTCTCACGTGAGGCTCCTGGAAGCTCTCGTCCATCGGGCCCACCACCTTCCGCCCCGCGGCGGCGCCCGCCCTCCAAGAGCTCCAAACGCGAACGGTCCGGAAGCGAGTGTACGCGTGCGGCAAGCTTCAGGTAACAAGCGGCGCAACGAACGGCAAAGCGCGTTCCAATATCAAGCTGAGACGGCGGTTAGCGCCGTGCGGAGGATCACCAATCCGCTGTCCCCCTTCGACGATTCGCTCTGCGCTGCGTCTCACGCAGACAACAGGCCTCAATGGCACGAGGTCAGTTCGGGGAGGGCTATCGTCTCACCGATGCTCGTCAGGTGGCCGCTCCGGGCGTGTTGATTTGCGCCGGACCTCCTCCCCGGACTGATCCTTCGCAGCCTCCGATGCCAGTGCGGAGCTACGTGGCATGGCTTTGTGAACCCTGGGGACGCTGCCGACGCGGTTCGGGAGGTCGCGCCAACCTCGCCATAACCTGCCGAGCATCGGCTACCGGGTCGTAGCGACCGAACGATTGCATTCGCTCGGACTCGGGCTTTTTCGGAAGATCGGCTGACCTAAAGAAAATCCGTCGCCCTCGACGCTCGCCCGGAAGTACGCCTTGTCGATAGAGTCGCCGGAGATGATCGGCGCAGTACCCCGATGCCTCTGATGCAATCAGCCAGACTGAGAAGCCTGTCGTCCTCTGCTCTTATGACGGCGTCAAAGTCCGCCAGTACTTCGTGGCAGAATCGCTCCCCATCCACGAGGATTCCGAGCCTGACACATTCAGTCAGTCGACTGTTCCAACGAGCGCGAAACTCCTCCCTAGTCATGTCCACTCCTCAGAACGCCGCGTGCCTAGTTGAGAGAGGACCCAACCCCGAGTCCTCTGAATCCCCGACGGCGGACGACACGAACCCGCGGTAACCACCTCAAGCTGCCAGGTGTCCCCGAGCAAACGAGGCTGCACTCTGAACTCTTCCTCCTGCAACCCGTCTCGATTGACCAGGTTCGCCCTTGAAGGTGAAATGAACGTCGTCCTGGCTGGCTCGCCAGATAGTAACGCTAGATAGTAACGCTGCCCCTTGGACTGACTCAAACACGCCTGACTCTAGCACCTCACAGTGCGCTCGCTGGACACCGGGCCGGAAACGACGTGCGTGAACGCGGCATCCAGACCACGAACGCTTAGAAAGCGGCGGCGAAAGCCGAAGTGGTACGGGATCAGGAGAGTCCTGGTTCGAGCCCGGGAGGGGCAACTGAGAAGCGGTGAGTGACCTGCGGGTTGCTCACCGCTCTTGCGTTAGGTCCATTCAGTAGTGCGATAATCACTCACGATGTTCCGTAACGAACGCGAGTTCGCAGACCACGCGGTGCGCGCGCTCCAGGCTGAAGGCTTCGCGATCCAGCGCGAGGTTCCTGTTCGGGGCCGACGGCGTGTCGACATCGTTGCCTCCAAGGAGGGGTTGAGGAAGGGCATCGAGGTCAAGTTCACCAGTCGCGGCCTTCGCGACGACGTCATGAAGGCGCACGCCATCCTCCGCCTTCCAGAGGTTGACGAGATGTACGTGTGCGGACCCCAGGTCTTCATGTCCGAGGATGTTCGCGCCCTGGCGGCGAAACTCGGTGTCGGGTTATTGGCCATGAGCGACGCAGGTGAACTCCGTTGGTTGACGGACTCGCGGAGACTGCAGCCTCCCCGTTTGATAGTCGGTGGCGGTTACGGAAGCCGGTACCCCTGGTTCGTCCGAGCAGGCGGTGTGGCAGCCTGGAACGCCACCGTCTTCAACCATGGTCAGAAAGCCGCGGTCAATGTCGAGGTATTCATGGTTACGGGTGGGCCGTTTGCAGCTAGACCCAGGTCGAAGGCGAGGGCGAAGAGACCTCTACTAGAAGGCGGGGACAAGTGGCTGGTCACGCTGGCTTGCCGAGTCAAGCGGGGCACGGCGCCTGGAAAGTATCCTCTGCTTATCAGCGTCACCGCCGACAACGCGGCGAGAGATGACGATACGGTGCCGTATGAGGTCAGACTCACGGAACCGCGAAAGCGCAGAAGGGAAGACTGAGAATCGGTGGGTGACCAGCGTACAGCTCGCCGCTACCGCCTCCAAGTCTGGTCCTGCCTCCGACATCCGGCAAACATCGCGACAAAGCGCATTAGAACCTCAGACAGAAATGGCGCTTGGACGCGTGCAGCGGCTTGCTAGTCCTCAGTCCATCCCATGCGCGGCTGGTCGACGACGAGTTTACCGCCAATCAGACCGCAGACGAGTAGTTGTAGTGCACTACTTCGTCTGGATCTATTTCACCCACGACAGGTACGCTCGCGCGAGCGCCTCGGCAGACTTCGCCGCCCTCGATTCATCTCCTGACTCGATAGCGAGCAGCGCATCATTCAAGGAAGGACCAAACTGCTTCGTGAGATCGTCAGCTTCTGCTGCAGTCACAGGGCCTTGCCAAACAATGGCGAGTTCCTGGGCGATCAGCGAGACAAGCACTTTGGCGACGGCCACATGCCCAGTCGTTTGACCCGGGATGACCTCGTTCGACAGGTCGTTAAGAAGCTGGCCCGCGAGCCCTTCGCCAAGCCTGCGCCGGAAGTCGTTAAGCGTCAATCGAGGCGTGATTACCGGTTCTTGAGGGCGTCACTTCGCTCGCCGTAAAGAGTGCTTTGAACTCGTAGCCGAGTTGCGCTATCCGCTCGCGCCCACCCTCTCCACGGTCGACCAAAGCTGCTACCACAGCTACCCTGCAGTTGTGCTCTTCCTCCAAGACGCGGATCGCTTGCACGATGGACTGACCAGAGGTGACTACGTCGTCGACAACGGCGACCCGTGCTCTCTCGGGTAAAGGGCCCTCGATGAACTTGCTGAGGCCGTGCTTCTTGGGCTCCTTGCGAACAACGAATGCGGGTAGGCGAATGCTGAGGCTCCATGCGTGCCGGGAGACAGCCACTGCGATGGGGTCTGCACCAGTCGTCAGTCCACCGACCGCTTCCACGTTGCAGGGCTCGATCATATCGAAGAAGAGTCTGCCGACTAACGCTGTACCTTCTGGATCCAGCGTCACCTGCTTGGCATCGAAGTAGTGGTCAGTGATACGACCCGAGGACAAGCGGAACTCGCCTCGGAGATAAGCATGCTCTCGCAGCAAACGCTTAAGGCGCTCGCGGTCTTCGCTCAGGGGTCCCTCCACGGACGTGGTGACGGGCGATGGGGCGCTAGCAGGCGCAGTACTAGCCATTCGTAGCCTCCTCGTGCGCGTCCGTTTTGTGTGCGCCATGCGTCTCCCGACTCCTCGGAGGAACCGCGAACGCTACGGCGCGACGTCTCGATGTCAACCCGAATCGTTGGCCGATTCCTCAGAGGCCCTGAGTGCAAGTAGGACATCATCCACGCCCGCCTGTTCGATCGCTAGCTTCAGTAGCACGGCGTGCCTTGGGTCCTCCCTCGGGGGTAGAGCCAACGGGAGCGAGCCGCGGGTGGCCCAGACTTTTCTAAGTAGCTCTTCGGGACCAAGTTGGAGCGTTGCGGCTATTGCGACCCAGACGCGGAGGTCTTCTGTGCTTCTGGTACCTCGCTCGAGCTCGGCATAGGACGGCTGACGCCACTTGATCGCGTCAGCGACGGTCTGCTGAGTTACCCCCCGCTGGTTTCTTACGTTCCTGAGGAATGCTCCCAACTCGCTTTGTCGGAAGAGATTGCGAGGCGGGTCCTGCACGCGGTCGCTCGTCTTACCACCATCCCTAAGGTCCGTATCAACGCTTGCGCTGTGGGCTGAAGGCATATAGCAGTAAGCTATAAGCTATGGGCCATGAGCCGCAAGATGCACCAACGGTGACCGGGGGTCAGGAACAGAAGCGCTTTAGGTATTCCTAGTCCTGTGTCTCCGACAGGAGAGCGGGGCTGGCTGCGGATCCCCCGTCGCAAACGAGTGCCGCGTCGCTGCGACTGCCCGTCTACAGACGTCGGCGTGGCCAAACTGACCTTGTTCGTCTAGCGTAGTAGAGGTTAGCTTGGGGTTAGCTAGCGAACGGGAGTTGTCTGGGGACGTTTGGACCAGCTCCTGAGAAGGTGGCCGCTGGTGAGCCGGGTCACGGCCGAGACCTGCTCCGAAGCAGTAAGGTATTTACTGTCAGGAGGTTATAAGCGCCGTGGGGAACATTCTGCACGCGGTCGGGGTTAACAAAGCTAAGTGGCAAAGGTAGTAAAGGAGGCCAGCGACTCTAGCGCTGATCATAGAGGGAAAGAGGGCCGATCTGTGTACGGGAAAGTCGGATAGCGTAGCACTAGGTTCGGTGGCCCCGGCGCGTTGCGCTGGGGCCCTTTTTTTTAGCTGGCGAGCTGCGTGCCCTCAGACGAGGAGCCCCTGCGGTCACGAGAGGGGTTCTACCGTGGAGGGCTTCGCTGAACTCTTAGGTTCCCACGTGACCGTTAAGCTGCCAAACGGCGGAAAGGCCGCATCTAGCTTCCACTCGGTCGGGTCCTGGGCGCTAGGGCCGGCTTTGACATCCTCGCTCCTCCTGTGACCGAAATAGACACTTACTGCCAGGTCACGCGGCTTGCTCGTGACGCGCACAGTTAGCCCAACGATCGGCTGGGGGAAGAAAACGACGTCCGCATCCCGATCGTCGGTGACCTCACGGGTCTTCCACCAACACCGGTTATCCTGTTTCACCTGGTTAGACTTGACCATAACCTTGTTCTTGAACACGGGCGGCGCCGAGCTCAACAGCGGTACGGCCCCATCGACAAAGCGGTATGGGGGCTTCTTCGATCCTCTACTCGTACTCGGTAAGAGATCCGCTCCCTCTGCACCCACTTCAACGATTCGCGAAGCCTCTACGTCCTTGTACTTGTCCTGTAGTATCTGAGCTAAATGCACAAACTCCTGCGCGGCGTCGAAATAATTCAAGACCGTGTAGCGCATCTCTGTCTCGATCACGAGAAGATTGTCGCGCAAGGTTTCAATCTTGTAGAACAGCTCGACGTCCTTCCGAACTAACGATAGTTCTCGGAAATACAGGATCTCCTTCGCGATTTCGGTGGGCGTCCCATGCGTGAAGATCAACGGCGCAACATTCTTCGCGATTTCACGGGACAGCCTACTCTTGAGGTAGGGGTCCACGGTCAATCCAAGGAACGCCGCGATAGCGAGAGCGTCGGCCAAATGCTGTACCGTCTCGTTGTGACTCTTGGCCCGCACATAAACTGCTGCGGCGAGAAGTATTGCCATGGCACTGATGAATCCGTAGTGCGAGAAGAACTTCTTTAGTCCCATCTCGTCTCTCTGGGAGGACGGTTTTGCCGACTGCGATACGGGTGCTCGTCTGCAATGGTGAACGATACGACCGGCCGCCGCACACCGCCATCGCCGAGGTAGGGGTTCTGAAGGCGTGTGAGGAGGAGGGTATGGAGCTACTCGACCAGGCGAAGTCGACGCGGTGGGCGGTGCTCGATGCGCCCATTGGCCGTTCGGAGCGGCCTTTCGCCATCCAAGGCCAACCGGCGCCGTCCGCTGCCAAACTGTTTGCCGTAATGTTTGCCGGTCGGTGTCTGCCGATGGGGTCAAATGGGGCAGGTAGGTGCCAGGGCCGGAGCACAAAACGACGGGGCCGCATGGGCCCCGCCGTTTTTTCAGTCCGGCGTTCTACGTAGGCTGGAACGCGCCTTTTGCAGGCCGTCCGCGCTCGACGCGCTTCGCCTGAAGCCACACGATCACGTCCTGCGCGAGATAGCGCTTAGTCTTCCGGCCGAGATCGATGCATGGGATCCCGAGCCGCTCTACCTGTCGGGGCCTCAACTTGAGCCACCCAGCGACCTCGTCCCGGGTCAGGATCGCGTCGGCTTGTGGTTGCTGCATGCGCCCTCCATGAAGGGGTCTAGGTCTCCCCGCAGGGCAGTCGTCCGTCCAGAGGTGACCCATCCAAAATTGCGGTCTGCGGACGGGGGACAGCCGGGGGACAGCCCCGAGAAACGTGACGACTCTGCTGGGCTTTCTCTAGGCTGGAGAATCAGGAATCCTCTGCTCGGGTCTCGTAACGCTTCGTGCGTTCGACCATTGCGGCGGGCCCGAACGCGCCCCCGGTGCCGCGCGGCAACGACGACCTTACGATGTCAAGGAAGCAGAAGCGAACCGAGCAGGAAGTGCACGCCATGATCGTGCAGGACTCGAAGATGCGCTTCGGCTGCGCTGACTTTGCGCCCGCCTTCGCGCTCTACGAGACCCGGGACCTCGTCGCCAACTGGGACGTCCAAGGCGCGCGCAACGTAGACGACTGGCCGGCGGACTGCGCCCAAGCGTTCAAGGAGGCTGTCGCCCGGGCACGTCGCAAGTTCGACATCGCGTGGCCGCTGTGGGGCTAAAAACGACGAGACCCGGAGCGGCTCCGGGGTCTGTCGCGTTCCCGTCCCTCGGTGCCGCAAAAACGCCCTAGCCCGCCGCACGGTCACCGACTTCCTTTGGGCTTCATGCCCGCAGTCCGATGGCCGGCCTAAAGCTCACCGATCCGCTCGTCGTGCTTTTCGGCGCGGGGGCATCCTGCGGCGGCCTCAGGGACCAGCCCATCAACGCCGACAACGTGATGCGCCAGTTAAAGCTGGAACAGCGGTTCGCACTCACGTATCGCGAGTTGGCCACCCTGACCCAAAGAGCGGTGCGGATAATCAACCGCTACAGCGGCCTTTTCCGAAGGACAACTTGGTCCACCCGCATGGTTGGTGCTGACGATTATCGCAATGTGTTGCTCGCCGTGCGTGCCGAGGTCGAGAGGCGGGAACAAGAGTTCAGGCGCGAGATGCGGGGCTACCGGCAGCGTCGGCGGCCACGTGTGTAGGGTAACGTAGGAGCGAAGGGTGCTCGTTCACCGGTTCTCAATGGGTCGTAGACTATCAGCATGAAGTGGCTACGGAACCTTCAGCGCGGGTTCAAGAGAGGAGCTGCGGAGCCCCCCACGATGGGTCCCCGAGACCTACCTAAGCCCATTGAGACACGTGTGACGATCCCTGGCGACAACCCGATCCGCCGCCCGGAGGAGGATGCGCTCGGGAGAGCCACAATCGCGCGGACCTTCTCTCAGCAGGTTCTGGCGCTGGATGCGACCGAAGGTGTGGTAGTAGGTGTCCTTGGTGCGTGGGGATCCGGCAAGACATCCTTTGTCAATCTCGCTCGGGTCGAGTTCGAGCGGGCGAGTGTCCCCATTCTCGACTTCAATCCGTGGATGTTTAGCGGAACGGAGCAACTGGTCGAGTCGTTCTTCGTCGAACTCGCAGCCCAGTTGAAAATCCGGCCCGGCTTGGCCGAGGTGGGCAAGGACCTGGAGGACTTTGGCGAGACGTTCTCTGGAATGGGATGGCTGCCTCTGGTCGGTCCGTGGATTGAGCGGGGGAGGGGCGCAGCGAAGCTGCTGGGGAAACTCCTCGAGCGACGAAAGGAGGGTGTGGGTGGGCGTCGAGCCAAACTCGCGAACGCGCTCGCTACGCTGAGAACCCCCATCCTGATCGTGCTCGATGACATAGACCGCCTCTCAACATCCGAAATCCGAGATGTTTTCAGGCTAGTGCGTCTAACGGCCAGCTTCCCCAACGTCATCTACATCCTGTCCTTCGACAGGGTTCGCGTTGAGGGAGCGCTTGCCGAACAGGGTGTGGCAGGCCGTGACTACTTAGAGAAGATCCTTCAAGTGGCGATCGATCTTCCGGCGATCCCCGACGATGTGCTGATCCAGCAAATCGCGTCGGCAGTTGATACTGGGCTCACCGAAATCCCCACTCCGGGCCCATTCAACAAAGACGTGTGGCCAGACCTCTTCATGGAGATCATTCGGCCCCTCTTACGAAACATGCGCGACGTTCGCCGATACGCCGCCGCCATTCACGGGACCGTCAACGCTCTTGAGGGACAGATTGCGCTTGCTGATGTGCTTGCGCTCGAGGCCATTCGCGTCTTTCTCCCGGATGTGTTCGGACGGCTACACGCTGCCCTAGACAGTCTGACCGCGACTTCAGGGCTGCGAGCCGGAGACCGCGACGAGTCCCTGCTCAAGGCGCAAGTTGAGGGATTGATCACAGCTGCGGGCCCCTTTGGTCACGTCGTGCAAGCGATGGTTAGGCGACTCTTCCCTGCGGCCGAGCGGCACATCGGCGGCAGTCACTATGGAGCGGAATGGAAGGCCAGGTGGCTCAAAGAGCGTCGCGTTGCTCACGAGGACATCCTGCGGTTGTTTTTAGAACGTGCCGTAGGCGCCGGCCTAGTATCATTTGCGCGCGCAGAGCGAGCTTGGGCTCAGATGGCCGATCGCGAGTCGCTCGATGGCTACCTGCGGTCACTAGATCCGGCACAACTGGAAGATGTCATCGCATCGTTGGAGGTTTTTGAGGATCAGTTCAGAAGCGAACACGTTGTACCTGCGACGATTGTCCTCCTGAATCTTCTTCCAGATCTTCCAGAGCGGCAGCGGGGCATGTTCGACTTCGGCGCCCGTTTGGTCGTGACTCGGGTAACGTATCGCCTGGTCCGATCTCTGAAGGCCCCCGCCGCGGTGGAAGCGGCGGTCCGAGAAATCTTGCCTCAGGTTACCTCACTCTCTTCTAAGCTCGAGTTGATTGGTGATGTTGGGTATCGCGAGAGCGCTGGGCACAAGCTCGTGTCGGAGGCGGCGGCTGCCGACCTTGAAAGCGCGTGGCGTGAGGAGGTGCGATCCGCGAGGGCTGATCGCCTCATCAAGGAGCGGGATCTCTTTCGCGTCTTGCTGCTTGCCAAGCTCAATGCGGAGCCATCCGAACGCCAACTCACAATAGATGACTTGCCGGAACTAACCCTCGCCATTCTTCGCGGTGCGCGTAGTGATACTATCAGTCAGACGATGGGAAGCCGCGCCGTCCGCCGATCGCCGCGCTTGGCTTGGGAGGAACTTGTCCAGCTCTTTGGTGATGAGGCGACGCTTAGGAAGCGCGTTGAGAACGCGAGGGCGAACGCTCCTTCGGACGCCGGCGACTTGCTTGAGCTCGCGGGCAAGTATCTGAGCGGCTGGCGCCCCGGTCGCGATGACGAATAGGACCTAAAAGGGGTAGCGGGCAATGCTGTCCCCCGGTTGTCCCCCGGACGACCAGACAAACGTGCCGACCACCAGCACAACGGCCGCCGGGAGCGGAGGCCGAAGTGCTGATGGGGTAACGTCTAGTGTCTGATGCCGGCCGGTGGCGCCATAGGGGCGCCACTGCGGGCATGTACGGACGCTCCAACGCAGCTTATAGCTTGCGCACGTGAGAGGCGAGCGACGAGCCGTTCCTCGTCGTCGAAGGCTCCTCGCGTTGCAGGCCGCGGAGGGGCGTTGTTGCGCCGCCGAGTGTCGGGCCGCAGCTTAAGCAGTTGTTCGTTAGGCGAGACGTACAGAGGGCGACGTGACGACTCGTGAAGCACTCGAGATGCTCGGGTTACCCGAGGAGGCGACGGTCGAGCAAGTCACGGAACGCTTTCGTGGCCTCGCCCTCTCGCTCCACCCTGATAGAGGCGGGAGCGCCGAGGAGATGTTGCGGCTCATCGAGGCGCGCGACACGGTACTCGCCGTTAAGAAGGCCACCGCCCTCGTTCCGCTAAGCCAGGTTGGCTCCATCGTCTCCCAGGCCGTCGCGACCACGCTTGCCCAGCAACGCCAACAGGACGCGGCCGATAGAGATGTTCGGCGGATCCTCCGACTGCTGATCTCGCCCGTCCGTCGTGAGCGAAACGCAGCGGCCATGGTGGGCGTCCTCAGCGCCGCACTGGCACTTCTATCTACAAAGGCGCAACCGCTCTTTGGCGAGCGATGGAAGGGGTTGCTCACCATCACTTTGGGAGCGCTAACGGCGTTCCTTGGGTTGGTGTTCATGCTGCTGGATGCGCAAGCCAAACGGCTGGAGGAAATGCTGGCGGACCTTGGTGACAGTCTCGCTGATCGAGAGTTCTATTTCGAGTTCCTTCGGCAGGCCATTGGCCCCGAGAACCTGAGCCCAGGGTTCACGCGATCCGCCTTGAGCCAAGCGATCGAACAGTGGCTTGACCAGCACCCGCCGCTTCCGAAAGTTCGCCCACCTGGGGACCGCACAGGGTTGTTCTTTAGGCTGATCGGGCGGGAGGACCCGCTTCACGTGGTTTGTCGTCGTCTCGGCACCGCTGAAGTGGCCAGGCTCGTCATCAGCAAGGGGCTTGAGAGAGGCTTTCTCATCGAGGAAGCCGCTGATTCCGCGTCGGGACCATCTACGCGCTTCCGCGCGCATACCTCGTTGTGATCTGCTTGTCCGCCGAGAAAAGCAGCGAATCAATGAACAGGTCCTAGCCTATTAGGAGTGGTCCTGGCAGAGTATGTGAGACACCTGACGCCAATCTTGAAGCACGTCGATCTCATCGTGCCCGTGCCAACGTCCCGGGATCGGGCGGGGGCTCGAGGTGGCAGCATCCCGTACAGCCTCGCGGTGACCTTGCAAGACGTGCTGGCGGTTCCAATGCGTGCGTGCATCCAGCTTGTTGCCGAGTACGACGGCCACGCCGTTGTAAGTGGCGAAGCCCGGAGTCAGGCCCTTAGCCGGGCGTGGCGGGCCGAGCGAACTCCCATTCTCGAACGATCTGCGGTTCTGCTGGTTGATGACATAGTGACCACGGGGACGACCCTGTCAGTTGCGGCCGAACTCCTGATTGAGGCTGGCGCGCGAGTGGTATATGCTGTGGCGTTGCTGCACACGGAAAAGAGTTCGTAGTGAACTGCCGGTCGTAACGATGGCGACCGCTGAAGCTCACCGCTCGCTTCAATTCGACTCCGTTTTTGTCCTCGAACTCTTGGGGCCGAGCGACCGGAAGACGGGGGACGCCCTGTTCCGATCAACGATCCAGCCCAAAGGGATCGCAGAAGGCATACACACCACTTACATCTCGGTGTCATCAACAGACCGACTAGTCCCAGACCTCTGGGGCGTTTCGGCAGAGTGTAAACGGCGTGGACTGTCGCCGATTGTGCACATAGAGACTCATGGAACCAAGGCCGGGCTGGGCCTGGATACCAATTGCATCGTCTCGTGGGATGCCCTCGTTCCGCCTCTTCGCGCGATCAACGAAACATCGGAGATGAACCTCGTCGTCACTTTGGCGGCCTGCCATGGAATGGCGATGGTGCGGGGCCTGACGCCACTCGAACCGGCGCCCGTGTGGGGGCTGTTTGGGCCCAATGAACAGATCCATGAGTTGGAGGTCGAGAAGGGGTACCGGCTTTTTTACGAAACGCTTCTCGACACTCTCGATCTGAACGCCGCGGTGGGCGCGCTCCAGTCCGGCGGGGTATGGGTGCCCGACGCTTGGTACTTCCGTTCGGCAGAGTTTTTCTTCGCGATGGTGTACGGGCACTTCTTGGACGCGCACCGCCGGCCAGGTGACCGCGCGGAAGCGGTACGTCGCTTAGTAAAGAAACTCCGTCGTGGCGCCCGCAGGACGCCGGGGCATAGACTTCCGAAAGACACGAGGCGGCGTATTCAGGTGGGCCTAGCAGACGAGGAAAAGCATTTTCAACGCTACCGGCGGCGGTTCTTTATGCTCGACCGCTTTCCGCAAAACGCAGGTCGCTTTCTGGTGACCCGTGAGACATGTCTAGAGTGGTGGGAGAAGCAGCGCGCGGCGTACAACTCCTCTTAGGCGTACTACGGATAATGCGGATCTACTTGCGCGCGCCCAGCTGTGGCAAGAAGGCGCATTGTCCCCCGATTGTCCCCCGCAGCACCAGACAACAGCAGCATCTACGAACACAACGGCCGCCGAGAGCGGCGGCCGAAGTGCTGATGTAGTAACGTCTAATGTCTGATGTTGGCCGATGCCCCGGGACGGAGGACACAGCGGAAAGAACTGAAAATCCGCGTGTCGGCAGTTCGATTCTGCCCCTGGCCATTCTCCGTACCAACCCCTTAGACCGTTGTGGCCCTTCTCGCTGGAGTGACCGTCGGCCTCCGTAGCGCCGACGCGACATGCTTGACAAGCAGCGCGTGCCCGGTATACGTGCGGTATACGTCGCCAAGACAGCGGTGCAGGTACCCGCTGCACCGCTGAGGGCTGCGATGACGAGCCTGCACGCCGCGACCTCCCTAGCTCGTGGCACCGAGCGGACTTCTCCGCCTCTTCTCGGGTTGATCAGCTGCGCATCGATGACGTCATCGTCGCCCACTCCTCCGTTCAGCACACCATGACCAAACCGCACTCGTCTGTCCGCACGCAAGGAGGTCCCAATGCGCAAGGCTCTGGTGCTTATGACCGGCATAACCGGCGCGTTCGCTGCGGCGCTGTGGCGGGCACCCGCCCCGGAGTCGTTCGCCGCAGTCGAACGGGCTCGCCTCCGCGCGCACTTCGACAGCGTCGAGCGGGAGCTGCGCGCCCGGGACGTGCCGGGGTTGACACCCACCCAGCGAGTGGCCCGCGTCCGGCTCCTCGATATGCTCCGCAGCTACCGGCTGAGCGGCATCTTCCCACGCAACACCGACTGCCCGGACCGCGACATGCCCACCTT
>Ga0137378_10000305_pt1 | contig 35694 bp, 29 predicted proteins | sample SagtaG_21_FD_104813 | JGI IMG/M metagenome (GOLD analysis project Ga0137378, IMG submission 104813) | Vadose zone soil microbial communities from Sagehorn Ranch, Mendocino, California, USA - Sage2_L_60_16 metaG | ecosystem: Environmental > Terrestrial > Soil > Vadose zone | place: USA... | reverse complement strand
CTGCTCTCTCGGATGGTGCAGACTTGGGGTGAAATACCTATCGCGTTCGTTCAGAATCTTGGACTTCGGAAATATCTCTACGGATTCATTGGGATGGATGACTTTACTCTGCATCCGATGATTCGCCCCGGCGCTTTTGTTCAGATAGACGATGAGGACACCAGGATTGACCCGGAACCGGGTGATAACGAATTCGAGCGCCCGATTTATTTTTTTCAGCTCAGAGACGGCTATGCTTATGGCTGGTGCCGATTGGACGGTAAAGTCCTCAGCATCCTTCCACATCCCCTTTCGCCGGTGCAATCGCGCCAATTCGTGTATCCGGACGATATAGACGTTTTGGGCAGGGTGGTTGCTGTGGCCATGCCGCTCCGGCGGAAACCGGCCCGGTCATCTTTGTCTGGCGCCGACACTAAGAGAATTCAGTAGATCAACGGGGCCGTACCGGCCGGTCCCGGGCGTGAGAAGAAACGCGAGAACAGTTGGAGGCCCGACCATGAGCGTGATTGTAATCAATCCAATGAATGGACAAGAAATGGTTTATACGGAAGAGGAATACGGCAAGGCATATATTGAATCCTGTCAATGGTATCGAGCGTTCGAAAACGCTGTCGATAGGTCCGATGAAGACCATGGAGATTTGGTGAAGTAAATAATCGCCGTCCCCAACTGGGCTCAACTGATCAAAATCTTGCAACGACGTTCCCAAATCGGTACTGATCTAAACCGAAGTTCTATTGCTCTCGCCAACTACCTCTGTTCTCCTTGGGACTATGCCAAAGAAGTAAATAGGCGACGATCAATTGCACCCTGGAGAAAGACTTAAGGCGATTCGGAAACATCTTGGGATTTCCACGCGCGCAGTCGAAAAATACAGTCGACAGATTGCAAAGGCCGAAGGTAGTGCGAAGTTCTATATTTCCAATGCTTGGCTCAGCCAGATAGAAGCCCTGGGGCCAGTACCCGGTGTTCAGAAGCTCTTCAGCTTAAGCGTCATCTACCGGCTCAACTTTGTCGAGTTGTTGTATCTCTTCGGGATCGACCTGGAGAGAATCGGGCTCCACCAGCTCGAAATTCGCTTGCCGAAAACACACCCTGCAAAGCTGGAAGTCTACAATGAAGACGGGACTGCCACTTTTCCCGTGCGCTTCCATGAAGGGTTTAAGGTAGAGAAGACTACTGTACTCTCACGCATGGTTAAAATTTGGGGCGAGGTACCGATTTCCGTCATTCGGCACCTAGATATCAGGAATTCCGAGTACGGCTATGTTGGCCTTCGAGACCATACGATGGATCCCCTTGTCCCACCGGGCTCTTTCGTGCAGATAGACAACCAAGTGCGCGAAGTCGTGCGCCCCTCTTCGTGGCGGACAGAATTGGATCGGCCAATCTATTTTGTAAAAATTCCAGGTGGGTATGCTTGTTCTTGGTGTGAACTGAAGAGGAATCAGTTGACTCTGGTGCCCCATCCGCTGTCACGCAGCCGCCTTCGGCACTTTGCGTATACCCGGGAAGCAGAAATCATCGGCAGAGTGACTGGTATCGCTATGCGGATTGTTCGTCCTGAGAAGCGGGCATCTGACGTGTCTGTAAGATCGCCAAAGCCATCTTGACATTGGACAAGAAAACCTCAGCCTCCAGTTCATCGCACTCCGAGGGAATCGTGACCCGATACGATCCAAGGTGTTTCCAGCTCTTCAAAAACTCTTCCGGTCGTTCATCAGTCGAGGAGATGTAGTTGCACAGCTCCTCGATCAATTCTTCCAAAGAGGCGTACACAAGTCGATCGAAAATTTCTCTGTGGCACAGTGCCATTGCGTTGGATGTAACACTTTGGCTGAAGTGAAATGCTAGGCCGTCGTGATAGTACTTTCCAGTGTTGCAATCGCGCGAAGAGGCTAAATAAACGAGGCGACTGAAGTCGCCCGGGAGTCTTGAGAGAGTGCGATTTCGGAGGTCAGTCACCGCCGGCTCAATGTCGATGTTGCTCCGCTCTAAGCCCATAGCTCCGCCTTATTTAGTTCCGAACCGTTCCGTGGTTGAAATTTGTTCCGACCACTCGGCAGCTTGCGGGGTCAACCCTTGCCATGAGTTGCTCAAATGCGCGACGCAGCTGCGCCGCCCATTGAAGAGTTTGTCCGACGATCTTGCGAGTCCGGACGGGACCGCGAAGCCAGACCCAGCCGACTAAAGAATTACACAGAATTAGAAACAAAAGGTAGCTCAGGGCCAGCTTGAGTTCCATCCCGATTTGCAGATCTTCGCTCTTCCGCGCGACCGCCACATGTGCGTGCATGACCTGCGACGTTCGTAGACGCGTGCGTCGAAGCCAGGCAAGGGCAAGAACTGTGCGTTCGCGCTGAAACATTCGATGAATTTCCGAAGGCGTTTCGCGCAAAACGAAATCCCAATCCTGCGAACCAAAAATCCTATCGCCAACGTCACGTCGCGCACCGGCGCTTCTCAAGCCTACGAGATGCCGCGGTGTCAAAAGTTCTGCTGTACTTTTATGGATGATAGCATCCCAAACCCACCACCCCAAAACTGCCAAAAGGAGCAGCCCGAGGAAAAGATAAGGCAGCGACTGGATCATAGTTCGCCGCCCATCTTCAAATAGGAACGTGCTCTGGAGAGGATTCTCTTGGTCTGTTCGGAGAGGAATTTGTAGTCGCGCTCGATCTTTGATTCGGGGCCTGGTTCGGGATTGGCGTGATACGACCATAGCGTGAAGCACCAGATCGATAGCGTGGCCAGATAGGCTACGGGCGACACAGACCGCCACTCGGGCCGCGAGCCAAATCCAGGCAGCGATCCAAAGCCGAGGGACATTACGCTAGTGGCCACATAGAAGCTATACCCGACGACAATTCCTATCAGATTTCTGCCGATGGGGACTCTGTAGTAGGCAAGCAAAGCGATGATCACGAACAGTAGCACTGACTGGAGAGCGCGCATATCGCGCTCCAGGGCGGCCATAGTCTCCCCCGGTGGCCAAGCAGAGCCGCTTACCGCACCCGCGACAATGTTTAGTATCACAGCGGCCAGAATGCAAAGAAGCAGGCCGTTCGCGATTCGCACCGCGCCTCGACACTTCTTGAAAATCTGTGAATAGATTTCCAGTATGACTGCATAGCCGACTGTCGCAGCTAAGTATTGCGTGTACCAGTAGAAAGCCGGATATGAGCCAGGGCGAAAAGTAAAGACGGCAAAGCGGAGTAGCGAGACGATGAGAACGCTGCCGAGATAGAAATAAAAAGTCGGATATCTTTTGACGAACTTTCCTTGGATCGAACGCGCCAAGAGAAGAACTTCGGCAAAGTTGGCTGTCCACCACAGAATTTGCGTGAGCATGCTGGGCGGTCCCGTAAATCTTTAGCCGAATACTAACAGAAAAAGAGGGGAAAACTCGCTAGAGTTTTCCCCTGGGCGTATTGGAACTAAGCAGGGATGCCTGCAGTCATTAGTTTCCATGGAAATGGAGGTGGTGGTGGCACAGGATCGCCGCCGTCAGCCCTCATTTCCGGTGGTGCAACAGCTGTGGAGAGATGTTGCGCGGTCAGGGAAACCAAACCTGCTAGCACCGCAAGTGATACCAACCAAATGAGCTTACGAGTTTTCATGAATTCTCCTTTTCTGAGGTTGGGTTGGGCCCGTGAAGCCAGAATAGCGAGGCCTTGCTAGCACTTCTGAGAGTCCTGTAATCCGCTCGGTCTACCGAGCACTTATGCGGACAAGTCCCGGAAAACGCACATGTCCTTTAGCTTGGTTAGGCCAACGTTGCCCGCGTCGTTTAGTTTTTGGCGTGTGGGAGCGGGGTACGGAATTCGTTACCGGTTGTTCTTGTCATTTACGCAATGGCGCGGTGAGGGGCTTGGCCAAGAAGGGAAATCCGGAACATCGGCTTCTTCTCTTGAATTGAGGTTTTGACGGAACCAGGCACTCTGCATTGATAGGCACCAGTGTCGGACTTAAGAGAGCACTTCGACAGGTTGTGGTTCACGGCGAAAGTTGATCGACCCGGTTGGTGCTGGCACTGGCCGGCGGTTTTGGGCTGAGGACAAATCATCATGGATGGAGGCGCGTGGCCGCCCAAACGTAGCTTCCGAGTCAACGCTGTGGATCGACTTGGGCGGAGGATGAGTTCTGCCGTCCACGATGCTGCCGAGGAGATCGCGCACCGTGCGATCCTGCATGGCGAAAAACTGCATATTGATCCTGCGGTCGCGGCAAATTTATTGGAAGAGGCAGCGGCCAGAGTTTCACGCGCTATAGACAGGAAAAGGGACAGTAATGAGCAACCTGTTCGAGACCTGCGGGCATATCTCTTCCGCGCTTTCCTCCGATTAGTAAACAAGGCCGCGAAGCGACAGTTGCTGGTAGCGGATGCCATTCGCGCGCTCTGGGTGACTTCCCACAACTCAACTGATCCATTGGCGCAACTCGAGCGGAAGATTCTCGTTGATGAATTGGTGACGAGGGGTGATCCGGTGGCCCGCGATATGTTCTATCGGCGTACGCAAAAATTTTCGTGGGACGAAATTGGGTTGTCTTACGGAATATCGGGGCATGCTGCAGAATCCCGCTTCAGCCAGGCGCTCCGGAAAATCAGGGAGAGACTTGACCCGAAGAGTCGTTTATGAACTTTACGACAGATGAAGTAAGTGGTTCTGGAAAACCGGAATGAGAATGAAAGACCGCAGAGCCTTCGAGAAAAAGGACAAAGACTTACTCGACTTTGCGCACTCCTATCTTTCGGAGGCTTTTCCTAACCCGGACCGCCAGGGATGCCCCCCTGACGCTGCTCTGCGATCTCTCTCGCTCAGTCCGACCGAAAGTGAGCCCACTGTCACTGAGCACTTGGCAGCTTGTTCTCCTTGTTTCAGGCGCTACGCGGAGTTGCTAGCTCAGTTGAAGTCGCAAAGGGCTGCGGAAGAGAAGCTGTCTTGGGCACGTGTAGCCACGTGGTCCACGTCTCATCCAGTGCTGGTAGGTGCTGCCCTTGTGTGCGCGCTATTGATCGCAATCGGAGCTGGTCTCTTGTTGAATAGGATTAGGGTACCGAATCCTCCTCCCCTGGATACCCACCGAGCGCCCAATCCCGTTCAGCCGCTGAACCCTGCGGTAGCTTATTCGCCATTCAGTCTAGACCTGAGCACACTTTCTCCGGTGCGTGGCTCCGAACCCTCAACAACTGGGTCTCACCAGCGGGTTCGTGTCCCAAGTTCACCGCTGTATCTGACTCTGACCTTGCCGCTAGCAAGTGAGGAGCGGTCCTACAACGTAAGACTGACAGCGGGTGACCGCACATTCTGGTCCATGTCTGCCCAAGCACATCTGCACGAAGGTCAGACACTCATTCGAGTCGAGGCAGACTTCCGACAAGTCCCACCGGGCAGTTACAACCTGGAAGTCGAATCTTTAGCTGGCGTTCGCCTCGTTCAGCCAGTTTCGATAGAGACCGCATTGCCTAACAGCACGGAGCAAAAATGATGAGCATTAGACGAGCCGCGGTTGGGCTTTTTCTCTTCGGAGCGGTTTGCGTATTTGCGCATGCGCAGGCAACGGCGGATGATCCAGATGTTTTGTTAAAGCAGGCCCTTCGCTATGGCGATCTATACAACTGGGCGGATGCAGCCTCATTGTTTACTCAAGCCGAGCAACTTTATAGCGCGCGTGGAGATAGCCGCAATGCTCTATACGCACATTTGGGCCGGCTGCGCTCAACTATGGAACAACTCTCGCTCCCGGAAGTCTCGGAGGAGCTAGGCGTCGAGCTAGACAAGAATCCGCTCCTTCAGTCCGACAACGAACTGAGATTATTCTGCCTGATGGTTCGCGGCGACATCGACGGAGAAATTGATGCCGTACCAATGCGTCGCGATTGGGAAGCCGCACTCAAGGTCGCCCAGGCTCTCGGCGATAAGAAGTGGGAAAATCGCGCATCCGGCGAGATCGGGTTTTCGCTGTTTCTCGAAGGGGACATGACGGCAGCACGCCAGAAGGTTGCTGGGGCTTTGATCGGAGCGACAATGCTCAGGGACCCCGGGGCGCAAATCCGGTACTTGGCCGCGATCGGGCATGGTTTGGTACAGCTGGGGTCCTATGATGACGCGCTTGGGTACTTCGACAAGGCGCTGAAGATTGCGGCCGCCAACCCAGATTCCGGATACCAGTTCGTCGTTAACGAGGGCAGGTTGCAGGCATTCAAGAGAATGGGAAAACTCGATGCCGCTGAGCAGCTCGCTGACGAGATCATCGCTCAGGCCCGAGCAAGACAGAAGCACGTCAAGGAAACGCAAGCTCTCATAACGGCCGGCACCGTAGCGGTTGCAAAAAAAGACGAAAAGAAGGCCGTTGAAGAGTTCCAAACAGCAATCGACCTTGCTCAAAAAGGTGGATTCACCCGGCTGCTGGCCGATGCGCAATTCTATTTAGAAGACATTTATCGCAAAAGGGGCGATCTACCGAAAGCAGAATCCCTCGCGGTCGCCGCCGCCGAATCGACGCGGAGCAGCGGTGACATCTATTTGCTCCCACAGCGACTACAAGCCTTGGCCCAGTTGCAAGCAAGCCAGGGCAAATATCGCGATGCAAGTGCAACCTATGATCGCGCGTCCGACCTTCTAGATGCCATGATCGGGAACGTTTGGTCTGCTGCGGGCAAGATTGGCCTCATTACTTCGATGAGCGCGATTTACACTGAGCATTTCGCTTTGGTTGCAGACCATTTGAACGATCCGGCCAAAGCCTTCTCGGTTCTGGAGCACGCCCGCGGCCGTGTAACTACCGATCTTTTGATGAGTGGAAAGCTTCCCGATTCTCCGGAGGAACTACAAATCCAGAAGCAGATTAGCGGATTAAATCTGGAACTGACAAAAGCGAACTCCGCCGAACAGCTTCGCGAAATCCGAGATAAGATTTTTCTCGTCGACCAGACGCGCTGGGTCGCTTCTGCGTCAAGCCCATTGAAATCGCGCCCATGGGAAACCATCCCTCTGGAACGCGTGCGGGAGGGTCTCGCGGCAAATGAACTGCTACTTGAGTACGTTGTTGCAGAACCTCACTCCTATTGTTTGGTGATCAGTCGGGAATTTACGCGCATCATCGCCCTCGCTAACCGCGAAACCCTCGAAAAGTTGGTCGCTGCATACTTGAAAACATTGAGAATGAAAGGAGCATCCAAGCGCGAAGGAAGCGAGCTCTATACTGCACTTTTGAAAGACATCCCCGAGGCTGCTAAGAAACACCGCCTAATAATCGTTCCAGACGGCCGACTCCATCTGCTGCCCTTCGATGCCCTCGTTGACGCCAGCGGCCAGTACTTGGTCTATTCCCACACGATAACGTACGCACCCTCTGCGAGCGCAATCTATTTGGTGAACTCGATGATGCCGCACCGGCCCGCACGACAAGCACTGCTCGGGGTTGGAGGCATCCCTTACGACCAGACGGCAGACCTCAACAAATTGGCAAAGATGCGCGGGTACACCGACGACGCGCTAGTTAATCTGCCGGCATCCAAAGAGGAGGTCCTCGCAGCCGATGCCGCGTTCCATACTGGCGCCAATACTCTCTTGATTGGCCCAAGTGCGACAAAATCTGCATTTAAGCACTCGGATCTCGACAAGCGCGCGATCATCCATTTGGCAGTGCATGGCGTGGCGAACGAGAAACACCCTGACCGAGCTGCATTGATACTTCTAAGCGATTCACCATCGGGAGACGACGGCATTTTGGAGGCAAGCGAGATCGTTCACGTCCAGACGAATGCCGATCTGGTCGTTTTGTCGGCCTGCGACACGGCGGTTGGCAGTCTGCAAGGCGAAGAAGGCATCGCAAATCTCTCTCTCGCGTTTATGTTGGCCGGTGCGAAGAATGTAGTTTCTACGCTTTGGAGCATCGACGACACTTCTGCTCTTTATCTGATGAAGCGCTTCTACGCTCATTTGGCAGAGAGAAGTACCGTCGCGCATGCCTTGACTGCGGCCAAGCGGGACATGCTCAAGACCTTCGGCGCTCAAGCCATTCCGTATTATTGGGCCAGTTTCAGGCTGGATGGTGTCGGAGATCAACCCGTCAGCTTCAACTCTAAGAGGCTAACTACCACGAAGTAGGGAGCGACAAATGCCACTCGGACAAAACACGACGCCTCCGCCACTCACGCAAAAGGACCGGGCGAAGATACTCAGTGTCCTCAAGAAGCTCGTTCCTGAACGACACATCAATGTCAGGAACCCGAATCAGGACTATGGGGCATGGATTGCGCTCGTTGATGAACGCATGCCGAGTCTCATTGATGTGGATAGCACAGAAGCGTTCGAAAACGGCGTGAGTGAACTCCTCAGAGCACTAGGCAGCAGCCACACAGCTTTTTTTCATCAGCGCCGCGATAGCGTCCCCGCACCCTACTCCATCAACGCCACGCTGCGTGCCGTCGACACTCCAGAAGGCAAGCGTTGGATGTTTGTGGATGTGATTGAAGACGGGCCGACATTCCAAGCGGGGATTCACCCAGGAGAACTTCTTCTCTCCGTAGACTCCGAACCCGTGCTACCGCCAAGGTCTGCAAATTTCCGCACCGGCGGCAGCCATAAACTTGAGATCGGGACTTTCAGCGGCGGCAGGCGTCAGGTTGCTATTGAAGTGCCAAATCGCGCGGCAAAGGATCGGCCACCGATGATCGAGCCCCGCAGTCTATCCCAACGGATGCTTGCTCCCGACACGGGTCTTGTCAAAGTAGCGACGTTTCCAGGAGCTGTCGGTCAGAGTTTCGCCCGGGCTTTGGACCAGGGTATACACGACATGAAAGATCACGGCATTCAACGGCTCATCGTGGACATTCGAGGCAATATCGGGGGTGGGTTAGGCTCTTTGCGACTCCTGAGCTATCTGTGTCCGGGCAAAGTGGAGATAGGTTATAGCGTTACGCGGCGGCGCCTTCGGAAAGGGTACCAGAAGGAAAAATTGACCCGCATTGGCAAGATTCCCGCGACAAAAGCAGAGCTGTTCATGATGGCCGTGCGTTTCAAAATCTTCCAGAGGGACCGCTCAATGGTCCTCGTAACGGAGGGACTCGGCCCCCAGCCATTCCATGGCCGCACCGTCGTTCTCATCAATGAGCATTCCCACAGCGCGGCGGAAATGGTCGCCAGCTTTGCAAAGCAAAACCACCTCGCCACAATCGTTGGTACGAGAACAGCAGGTGAGGTTCTCGGAGGAGCCAATTTCAAATTGCCCGGAGGATACATCCTGCGAATGCCGGTCGCCGGATGGTATACCTGGCAGGGAGAATGTATCGAAGGCAAGGGCGTCGAACCCGACCTAACTGTCGAAAACACCCCGGAGTCGCTAGCATCGGGCGTTGATAGACAACTGGAGAAAGCGCTAGAAGCGGTCAAAGGCCTTTAAGGGGGACATTGCTCGTATGCAGGCTGCCCTCTTTATCTCAGTTTCCTTGATCGTGCGGGACGGTCACGGTTGTGGTGCAGGACGCCGTATTTCCCGCGCGGTCGGAGCCACTGTACGTAAAAGCGTATACGCGGCCAGTTCCCGAGCCCAACCGTTGTGCACGGAGTTGCCCGCTCGTGGATGCAGTTCCTGTCACAAATCCTTGAATGTCTCCTTGTCCGCTGTCCGGCTCATTGCTCGTCACGGAAACGAGGATGAACGCTGCCGGTCCTGAAAGCGAATCGGTCACGTTCAGGGAAAAGGTCACAGGCACCAGCTTGTGATTCGGCGGCCAGAGAACGTTTGGGCTGGCGCTGCAAACGACTGTCGGCGGCGTCTTGTCGAGTTGAATCGTCAACGCTTTGGCGGACTCAACGTTGCCCGCATTGTCCACCCCAAAGAACGTGATCGTCGTGATGCCTTCCGCGCTGATGGTGAGGGAAGCCGAAGCGCCGTTCACGACGGTGCTCGCGATGGTCTGCGCTCCGCTTGCGCGGTAGGTGATTTGCTTCACGCCCGAACCGCCAGGATTGTCTACCGAACTCAGGTTAATCGTCACATCGGAATTGTTCCACTGCGCGCCGTTCGGCTGAGGAGAAACCGACGCAGTGGTTGTGGGCGGTGTCGTGTCCACGCCAGCCTTTTGCTGCACGTCTGTGACTAATTGGCTGGCTTCCAGGGGCTGAACGGAACCAGATTCAACCAGACTGTCTACGAGGTTGGTAATAAGCTGCGTCGCGGAATTGGTCATTCCGTGGCTGACGCGAAATCGAACGATCTGCGCGAGCTGATCAGATAAAGGCGGCTCTTGAGCCACGGTTAAGGGCGTTGGCGTGGTGCTGGTGGTCCCATCGAGATTAGCCTGAAGGAAGGCCGCCGTCCCGCGCACGAGGGAGGGTGTCTCGCACGCATCGCCGATGCCGTCCAGATTACTGTCTTTTTGGTCGGGGTTCGGGACGAGAGGGCAGTTGTCTACGTCATCGGGAACGCCATCATGATCGGTGTCCGTTATTTTGCCACCTGAACCGAAACTGAGACCGCCAATTCCATTCGCGCCTGCCAAAACCCAAACATCGGCAAGAACATTGCCCGCCGCATCAACGCCGCCGAAAACAATCATTCGATGATTCGCCGAATCATAGACCATGGATGGCGAGCTCCTCTGGGCGGGCGGGTTCTGAGTTGAAAGGCGTAGCCATGACGGCGTTCCTCCCGAGCCATCGGCGTTCGTCAGGACCCAAACATCATTGGGGGAAGTCTGGCCGGTTCGCGGCCCGAATGCGATAAGCCGGTTGGTCGCGCTGTCGTAGACGGTATTGACTCCATCCAACACGGGGGGAGTGCCTGTAGGAAGTAATTGCGTCCAACTGGGAGCGCCACCCAACCCATTTGCGTTGCTCAAAACAAAAACTGAGGATGGTCTCAAAAAGACGATGAGGCGATTGCTTGTCGCGGAATACACCGTTCCGGGATTAGAGCTTGGGCTTGGAGGAGTGCCGGACGGTGAAAGCTGGGTCCAAGAAGGCGTTCCGCCTAGCCCGTTGGCGTTGGTCAAAACCCAGGCGTCATTGAAGTTCGTTTGGAAACAGTTGTTACCGCCGAATATCATGAGCCGATTATTTGCCGAATCGTACGCACTTCCAAGGAATAGCCGCGGCGCAGGAGCTGCGCCACTCGGATTCAACTGATTCCAAGTAGGGGTGCCAGCGACACCACTGGCATTGGCAAGCACCCACACATCGTTCGCGCAAGGGGACGAGTTTCCCAAACCCCCGCCAAATGTCATCATCCGGTCTGTTGTGGGGTCGTAAACTGCGCTATGTTCAAGCCTCGGCGCGGGCGGATTTCCCAAAGGCGTAATTTGCGCCCAAGTTGGCGTGCCAATCCCGTTGGCGTTCGTCAGCTTCCATACGTCATTGAAATGACTTAGACTCGCCCCACCGAAGACGATCATCGCATTGGTGGCTGGAACATAGACGGCGGAGTTAAGCCAACGCGCGCCAGGGCCGCCCGCCGGAGCCAACTGCGTCCATTGGGGTGCAGTTAATTCCGCTATCTTACCGTCGATCCAATTCCCCATCCTTGTGGTGGAAGAAATAATCGACCGTGTCGCTGCCGGGGTGATCTGCTGCCAACTGGGGGTGAGAAAATCCATCAGACCAATGCGCATGCTAGCAACCGAGCTTATCTGGGCAGACGTAAACCCCATTTCACTTAATATGGTCTGCTCAGTGGGCGAAATCCCTTGGATCATCAGTTGCTGCTTGGCTACCGCAATATCTGACTGAGTGAATGTGCCCCCGCGTGAGTTTGCATCGTTGACAAACGCCAAAGCCAGAGATGGCAACCCGGATGCATCAGTAGCCGCCACGGAGTTGAAGCTCTTTGCAGCTTGAAGTTGTAGCAAGACCCAGGTAGCGTCGCCGGCTGCTTTTGCGCCCTCGTATCTCGCCAGCGTCGTTGACAGAGCCTTTCGGTCAGCTTCGACTTGAAGTATTGCCAGGGCGAATTGTTTGGCTGTTGATTCCGGAAGCCCATTAAGCGTGGGTGAATTTATTTGTTGTAGGGTCGCGATCACCTTGTAGTTGGGATCTGGATCAAACGCCGTTTGATATGCAAACTGCATTGCGATGGTCTGTGTAGCTGATAAACCCGCGCCAACCCCCACATCTTGCAGAAACGCACCTAACACAGTAATCTCGGCGTTCCAAACAGCTAGGTCAACGACATCGTCTAACTGGTCCAGTTTGTACTGCGGGACTGTGACCAGAACTTGAGTAGCGGTTGCAGCCGTGTTGATTTGGCCGTCTACCGCATTCACCGCGTAAAAATAGGGTGCTGACTTTATTGCGAGGCCGTCCGCGGCCAAGATATTGCCCAAACCAATGAACGCCGTCAGGAACCCAGCTTGAAACTTGAGCACACCGCTATCAATAAAATCAAAAAGATTGGGAAAGATTGCTCCTTCGATCACAAGCTTCTTTACGAAGTCACTTGAGTCAGTGCCTTCGACAGCTCCTAACCAATGGTCCCAGCGGTGGAAATAAAAGCTTCCCGGCAAGCTAGGAATTCGGTATGGCACGTTGATTCCTTGAACTTGGTTTATCGAAGTGGTTTGCGAACCAAACTGTAAATCGTTAATCAGATTCCTTTGGCCGGCAGTCTCAGTCGCCGTAATAAATGTGGTCGTATTCGTAATCCCAGGATTGGTATCGAGAGCGGTTCCTGTAATGAAATAACCCTCGTTCCATTCCACTACAGGTTGGACAGTAAAGGCATTGATTGAGAATTGAGGCGGCGGAGGAGGTGGAGGTGGAGGCGGAGGAACAACGCTTGACCAAAAGTTGGGATCGGGTGAGTAGCTGTGGCCCCCGGCAGCAGAAAGCTCGATCTGGAATTCGGCGCTTACATGATTAAAAGAGCAGTTGGGCGATTGGCCGAAACCGATTGCACCTCGCATGCCCTCAATGATCTGCGCTCGCCCCGGTGGCTGAACGACTCCATCCTCAATGAACACAATGGTGCCATCGGTGAAGATGTGCAAATTGTAGTTCTTTAGTTTTTCCAGGCCACTTTCAACTTCAACTGTTTTGAAACTAACTAGAACATACTCATTCGGGCCAAGCGGTGTAGTCCGGTTACATTGGTCGTACATCAGCACAAAGGTGTTATTCGGAGAGGAAAGCGTCGGGTCAAGATTCGCCTGGTCGGCATAGAGGAACGAATTCGTGTCGGGAAACGCCTGGAATGGAACGTCCGACCACTCACTGCTACCATCCGGGCAGGTCGTGAACGTGCCGTCCGTAACATGGCAATGACTGCTAGGGCCTTTGCTCGTGGAAGTCTGAGCGGAGGCACTTGAACAAAAACAGAGCACGACGACCATAACGCTCAGAATGGTTCGTAACATCGAGGGGGCTGGGAGTCGCATCGTTCACACTCCAAAGGACGAGCACATAGGCTTCGAGCCGACAGCCATTCGGGTGGCTGTCAGCCTCAGGCGACGATGTGCTATTCACGGCCCGACCGGCGGGGACAAAACCAGATACTTCACGGGACACCGGCATTTCTAGCCCTCGGACCGACGGATGTCAAGTTAAACCTTGATAATAGAATTTTGTCCCGCTCGTGCTTCTGGCACGAGGTAGTACCACAAACATGTCATAACAAGTCCTTTCCAGGGCCACGCGCCGATAAAGATTTCCGTTTACCTTTTTCTTTTTTAGGGCCTCTGAGTATAGTGAGGGGAGTTCTCACTGAATTTTTCCCATAGGCCTGGTGGAGCCGTCCCACTTCGGTCAGCCACCCTGCTCACTTGCGTGCCGCTCGATGGTTCTGAGCTGGACGCGAAGGTAGAAACCCTGTTATTGGAGCGCACGCTCCACGTGTGCCTTCACGCCGATTAAGGCTCAATCACCGTGCAAACAAGGCCGCATCGTGTTGAGGTTTTATGGCCTGGATGCCTCGTTAAGGGTGAAGGGAGAAATTTCCAGATATGACCAAATCGCGCGTGAACAACCATACGTGATTGCAAAAAATGGGGCTAGGCCAATTAACGAGCAGATCCGTTTCGGTCTAGAAATGTCCTCCACGATGTAATTGGCAGTCAGGTATCACACCGCATCGGGAACCAAACTTCCGAAAAAGATCGCTGGTCGACAAGCGCTAAGCATTCAGGGAGTCCGTCTCTCGATCAGGCAGTGCAAGGTGTTTGGACCAATGGCAGACCCTTGGGGAAATACAACGCGTGGCTATTCCTTCCGGTTTTTCTCTCCGGAAGAAGTGGATCAGATCCTGTGTGACGGCGCGAAGCGAGGTCGCGCAGGCTCGCATGCGGCAATCGAAAGGATACTGAAACACGAACCGGGATTGCAGAGAGCTGATCTGTGGCAGCGTATTCGGAAGCTCAAGATCTCAGCTCCCAAACAAAAGTATCAGCGCTCTGTGTGGGGTCACGCGGACGAAAAGACTTTGCGTGAGGGGTACCAGAGCGGATGGAGTGGAAAGCAAAAGGCAGTGCGTGAGCTCTTGAGACGTCACTCGGAATGGCGTCCCCACATCATCTGGCGACGTGCAGCGAAGCTCGGCCTAACGAAGCGGAGCAAACAGGCTGGCCGGCGTCCATGGTCTGAGGACGATGACCGGATTCTGCTCAATCTTGCTGGATATAAGTCAGCGAGGGCAATTGCAAAGATGTTGCATCGGACTGTGAATGGAGTGCGCTTCCGTCTATCAGTTCTCGGAAAGAGTAGCCGAGTACATAAAGAAGGGTATGCACGCAGTGCCCTTGCGAAGGAATTGCACTTAGGCAGCAAGACGATCCAGCGATTGATTGTTGAGGGGCTGTTGGAAGTTCGGGATCCACGCATCACGAAGCGTTCGTTGGATAACTTGTGGAAATCCACGAATGGGTTAAATCCGTCAGACACGCAGAGCCTTGAAGCGGAGTCCTCCGTGACCGAGCTGAAGACTGTTGGTGAGGCCCTCCCGAACGATGGTTCCCTTGAACCTGGCAAGGAAGCCGTTGGACCATCGTCGACTCGATCGTCTCGCGCAAGCAGATTTTGGGCCGAGACAGCGGAGACGCTGGGGGTCAGCCAGTCGACTATCAAGGGGTACATAGCGCGGGGAACCTTGAGGCTGTGGGACCCACGTATCACCGAGAAGTCGTTAAGAAATTTCTGTCGCCGGCACGGCTCATTGATCAACTATTCGTTCCTCGATCAGGAGACTCGCGTTTGGCTCAAAGACTCAATGGGCTTCGTTCCTATTGTCGGTGAAATTGGCGCCAAACAATTGGGGCCCTTCCGAAAACACGCGCAAGTTGTGAGAAGTTGCAAAGGTTGTGGGCGACACATTCGAGGCAATGTGTATTTCCGGCACGTAAAGCTTTGTCGAGGAGCGGCAGCTGGCACACAAGAAATCGAGCTAAACATAACGGCACCGCAACGTTAAGCGATGAAATAGAAGAATTCGGTCAACTGACGGTTACATCTGCCTCCTTATCGGGTCAAAACCGTGGGCAGTGCCATTCTACTCAGGAACACTTGCGTCTTGCCAAATCCTTCGTGATCCCCGCTGCGGTTGCCATTAAGAATGCCCGGCTTTGCGAGCAGGCTGAGATCTTTCGTGCCGAACTCGAACAGCGCCTGGCCGATTTGGAGCAGGCACAAAGAGAGCTTCGAGAAGTACAGCACGGCAGGGAACTGTCCTAGATATACTTTGTTTTGCAGTAGCTAGCTCCCACTATTATTCACGACAAAAGAGACACAACTGGCTGGACGGCTGGCGATTCCTTTTGCGCACGGAGCCACTGTAATCCCGCATGCGAGCATTCTCAACGTCCACAAGGTGCGGGATCAGTAGAACTTGATTTGCGAATAGTCAGTCAGCGGCAGAGTTAGTGATTCTTCACCGCCCCGGAGTGGGTCCACTAAGCTGAGGTCACCGAACTTAAGAGCAGACCTTGCCTCGATTGTCGAAATAGGAATCTGCGATGTCTCATGCTGGCCGAAAACGAATTCTTCTTCTCTCAGGAACGAGTGCTGTGACATCGTGTAACCCGTCGCACACAACTGTTTCGTGTTGTCGTGGACGAAGGCAATAATCTTCCAGAACGACACAGGGATCTTCACCCCATACATGATCGGGTCGTTTTTGGCGAAAAAGGGACCCGTAAACACGGAAATTAGCATTTCGTCTTCACGCGCATGTTCGAGGGCGTAATCTTCAAGACCCAACCATATCGGGGCATTGAATGGCTGCATTTGCGGCACGACGTTAGTGACGTGCATGGAATCCGCATTCCCTTTGGCCGCTTCGGTTACGCTTCCCCAAATGGGGTCTTCGCGGCGGGTCATATGGCCGCGGCTGAACTTGGGCGGATTGCCGTAGCACTCCTTCCGGATTTGAAGTTCCTTTGGGATCCGTGGATCGATCTTCCAACCACTTCGCTTCATTCGGCGCGAAAGGTTTCCGTTTATGTTCGCCGCACTGTAGAAGCACATTCTGCGGCCGCGGCTCATTGCCGTTGAAAAATGCTGGTAGTTGAGGACGTCGGAAATCATCCCGTTGCTTTCAAACGTGACAACGTCGTGCGCGCTGATTGTCGGAAGTGGAACCCTGTGCTTCGACCCCATAAAGTCGTCCTTGTAGCCTTCGCGGTCCGAGTAATCTTCGACTCGTCCTTCGACCATCAACTCGTCGTTATCGATCTCACCTTCGTCGTGAGTATTCGTCATGCCGAGACTCGGTCGTGCGAGAGAAGACAGTCTCCGCGGGACTCCAATGTCCAACCTAAATGTTAAGGGAATCTCAAAGCTCACCTGTCCACCGAGTTCGCTGGCGGCAGCCTGTTCTACCGCAGGGACCCGCAGCGACGCGCCGGAGGTGGGCGGAGCCGGCACACTCTTACCAACATGTGAAATCCTATGGAGCCGGTCGGCGACGAGAGCCGCCGGGACTGCATAGTTGGATTCCAGAAACCGACCAGAGAAGTGCAGCGCGACTGCCTCACCGGTTGCGATGCTGAGCACAACGGAACCGGAATTCCCGCCAAGAGTGGAACAATCATGTCGGAGGGAGTCGGCCGCCCACGACATCACTTGCCCGGGAGCCAGCCTCTTCCTGTTGTAAATATTTCCGAAGATTCTGTCCATCAAGTCCTGTTCTGGAATTCGGCTGTCGCGTGCTGGGTAGCCAATGACAGCGACAAAGTCCGTTCGGGATGGAACCTTGGCCGAAAGCCGTATGGGTTCGGCCAGGCTGCTGCTGGTGCGGGTTCGCAGGCGGAGAAACGCCACATCGGGTCCGTTGCCCGGCTCGATATGTAGAATTTCTGAGACTTCGAAGCCATAACTGTCGCTGTTGTCTACTTCCCGCAGAAAATCGATGTTCGCTGCCATCTTGCCCATAGGACTAGTGCGAAAGATGAATCGACTCCCTTCGTTGGTTCCAAATTCAGAGGCGACGTGACGGTTGGTTACAATGATGTCCTCGCTGACGAGCCAGCCCGTCCCCACCCAATCGAAACGCGGGTTGTTCTCGAGCTCAATTCTCCCTACCGCTCGAATTGCCGGGATCAGGAGATTGTGCGCGGAGTTCAAGCGTTCGCGCCAGACCTCGCTTTCCGCGTCGCCGAATACCAGGCGCGGTTCGTTGTGTGATACCGCGAGAACTGGTCTTCCAGTCCGCAGGACAATTGTTTCCTGCGTTAGATCTTGTGTGAATCCGGCATCCTCCGCAATTTCCACGTTGGCGGGCATTTCAAGAGTGGTGGTGCGCTCTCGTACGGAGCGCAGCTCGCGCGCGAGGTCTGAATCACGTTCTTCGATTCCCTGCAGGACGCTGCGGACACGATCTGCTGTACTGGGCATCGTGTTGCTCCTCTCGTTGTTCAGATAAGCCTCGTTTCGGCCACTACGGTGCCATCGGCATCGTGGATGAATTCCTGGATGTGAGTGTCGGCTAGCGTTATCGTTGCGAAGCCGTGGGGTCCATACGCACCAGTGTGCTCGGGGATATTGGCGTTTGGTCCGTCGAGCACTGTACCGCCCGGGGACGCGCTCGTTGCCTCTAGGCGCCGCCATGTAAGACCGTTAGGGGCCGTTTGGACGGGCGCATTCGCGAATTGGTCTCGAAAATACGGGAAGCCGCCGTGGCCGATGCAACGACCCCACAGGCCCCAGTCATCACGCTTTTTGTAAAGCACGCACCGGTGCTCATGTCCCCAATACCAGGCAAATATTTTTTTCGTGGAAAGAAGGGGTGAGAGTTGCGCTGAGAGCTTGGGTCCTTGTTTGTCCAGCAGAGAGAACGGCTGGTGGTGTGAGCAGAGTACGACTCTCTTCTTGGGATTACGCACGATGAGTGCTGTCAACCATGCGACTTGGTCGCCCGCGAGTTGGTGGTCGTGGTGGGCGGAATCGAGACCTACGAGCAGCCAGCGCTCATTTTCCAACGCAAAGTACGACGACAGTTGCTCGGTAAATGGTATGGTGAGGTCAAAGAAGCCCTCGCCCCCAGAGTACATTTCGTGGTTCGAATTGCATGCCCGCATGATCGCGCCGTTTCGTTTGGGCCAAAGTTCGATGAGTCTTTTCTGCTCCTCTTTCTTGGTGCCGGCGCAGTAGACATCACCAAGGTGCCATACTAAATGAAGAGGCATTTCCAGGTGGCTGATCGAATTTGCAATAACCGGTGCACCGTAGAGGCCGGTTCCCCAATCAGCAAAAAGAGCAACGGACGGTGACTCCGGTAGTGTCCCTATTGCGGACGAAGATGGAAGCAATGGACGTTTTCTGAACTGTTTGAGCCAGTCAAAGAGACTTGTAAACCATCCTGCTATGTCGTGTTCATCGAATTTGACTTCGAGCGCGTCTGCGGCAGCTGGGTTGTAACCTCCGAAGTCTCGCGCGTGCTCAGCAGCGAAACTTTGTATGAGCGAGCCCATGGCGTGCTGAGGACTACTCATAACGTCGGGCATGATCTCACTTTGCCGAATGGCAGCCATGCCAGCTTCAACTTCTTGGGCCAACCCTGCTTGTTCCATAGGAGAGCTGACCGACTCTTGCACTACGGCTTGCAACGCATCGCGAATGAAGGGGGCTAAGGATCGTGAGCTGACGATCGAGCGACGTATGTCCATGTGCGCTGCGGCAAGGAGTGCCAGTTGAGCGGATATACTAGCTCACTCTGGTTAATTGTCAATTCATCAAGTAGCTTGAATACGCGAAGCGGCGGTGCTAGATTCACTCAACTAGACCCTCCCATGAGCGTTCACGAACAGCAAGAACTCTCTTTGAATCTTCCGTCGTCAGCGGACTCATCACCACAGCTGCCACGAAGCTAGCAGACGTCATGAAGAACGAAGACGCAGAAAGAACTACTAACCTTGTTCGCATCGCGCGAAAGCTCTTGGCCAGTGGTGGAACCTTGGAATCAGGTGCGCCTTCGGGCTCGCTCGGTGAAGAGCAAGTCCTGGCCGCGTTGAAAAACCAGATTTTGAGCAGGGCCGACATACTTTCCGAAGGAGGACGCGATCTGACGGCGAACGTCGCGGCTGATGAAGTTCTTGCCGTCGCCAAGAGTGCGCTGACCAAAACCGCTGCGGGAGCAGAGACATCGGATTTGACTGGCTCCGAGTTCGCAGGTCTTGAGGCGATCATACGCCTCACCGGTAGACCTGCAATGGGGTACAAGGGCGGGCAAGTGGAGACGCCAAGTGGCATTGGCGAGAACGAACACTGGCAGGTCTTTCTGGCACTCGCGCGAGCGAAGATTAACACTGCATCCGCTTCGATTGGACGCGTGGAACTCACCGGCTTAGGTGACGTTGTGTTGCTGGGAACGGCTTGGCGGTTGGGAGATGACCTTGTCGTTACGAATCGTCATGTTGCTAGGTTGCTCGCGGCGAATAGCACCGGGCCCGTTTCAAGCTGGAAGCTTGAAACAACGAAAGGACCCCGTGTCGATTTTGGAATTGCCTCCGTTGGCGGCGTGCCACGAATGTTCTCTGTCACAGGAATAAGCTATTGTGCTCCTGAGCCCGAAATCGATTTGGCGATATTGAAGCTCCAGTGCAACTCGATAGCTGCTCCTCCGCCTCTTGCAGTTGACATGCTCCCCACATCGCTAGGGTACGAGGTGACAAACACTTCAGCAGAGGGCGTCGGTTTCAAAGGAGGAGAAATTTACGTTGTTGGGCATCCTGCTGGACCGTCTAACTCCGAAGCAATCTCTTCGGTTTTCGGCAAGGCAGACGGCTCCAAGAGATGGTCTCCAGGATTCGTGACACGCGTTGAATCGCGTTACCCGGTATTTGAACACGACTGTTCGACGTTGGGAGGTAATTCTGGATCGTGCGTCTTGACTAGTGCCTCCCACACCGTCGTTGGCGTTCACTTCGGCGGACGCGGTGTCGAACCTCTTACGGGTGTGGGTAGAACGAACGCAGCACTCGCTCTGAGCCGGATCGTCGATAACAAGGCGGGCACCATCCTCAAGACGGGCAAAATTTAGGGAGAATCGCTGGCGCATGACTGCTGAAGGCTCGAATACACAGAACGGGCAACCGTTAACCGCCGAACAACTCGGGGACATTAGCGTCCTTCTTGCGAGGTCGTTGTCTCGCGAGAACCTCATTTGGCTAGTTACATCGGTCCTTGGGAAAAGTGGGCTGCAAGAAGCCGGCAACGAAATTGGCGAGAGTTCGGCCTTTGCCAGGCGCGCTGTCGCTGCGATGCACAAAGCCGGTCGGCTTCAAGACGCGGTGCTATTGCTTATTCAAGAAGGCCCTCGGAACGGTACTTTAAGCTGGAAGTTGAACCACATATTGCGTGGAAAGCGCTTGGATGATTCAGAGTCTGAGCAGGCACTGGTAAATGAGGTTCAGCCATTCTTTTCGGTTGAGGGATTCGAAGATTCTCTCAAACGAATTAAGCGCACGATTTGCGCGGTGGCGTTAGGGACTCCGCATAATCGGATTATGGGTTCGGGTTTTCTCATTGGGCCCGATCTCGTCATGACAAATTACCATGTGATTGAATACTTCCTAACGGAGCAGGCTGACCTATCAATCAAAGCGAGCGCGCCAGGTGAGGAGATTTATTGTATCTTTGACTATCTACTGGAACCGGCGCCGCAGGTACCGCCGGGAACAGCGAAACACACATCTACGGTGGTGCGCGGGGCCAAAGATTGGCTTGTTTACGCTAGGCAAAAACTACCCTTTGACGGGACGACTAAATGCGCCTCCAATGTTACCTACGAGTACGACTACGCGATTATTCGCTTGGCTAAGGCGATCGGCAACTTTCCAATACGGCAAGGGGGAGGCACAATACGTGGCTGGCTCCCGATCCCAGGTACAATCGATGTGTTTCTTCCACGGAGACGATTGATGGTTTTTCAACACCCTGGCGGATACGCACAACAGTTCGACATTGGCGAGTCGGTTGGCCTCGATCAGACCAGCACCCGGATTCGCTATCGAGTTAGTACTGCAAAAGGGTCTTCCGGAGGCGCTGCAGTTGATACCGACGGTGGCTTATTTGCTCTCCACAATGCCGAAGTTGACGTGGCAGGGACTCCCCTCGCCGTTCACGGGCGGGTGAACCAAGGAGTTCGCATCGACAGGATCGCCGCAGACCTTGCGGCAGCCAGTATTGCGGTCTCTTCTATGGCGGCAGCGGCCGGAAAGCAGAAGGTTCAGTTTTGGTCCCTAAATGACGATCCTCAAGACCCACAGCCCATAATTGGCAGGACGATGTTTAAAGACATCGTCAAAGACATCCATTCGTCAGATACACCCAGGGTAGCGGTGGTAACGGGTCCCCCGGGGCACGGCGTTCAGTTTTCCATTCGGCTCTTGCAAAGGACGCTTGGTCCGCAGGCTCCCGTCGTAGTGTTTTCCCCAAAGGAGTTGCAAACCTTAGGCCCAAGGGATTTCATTCGTGCGTTCCTAGATGAGGTGGGGATTGAAGTAGCGAGTGGAGACAAAGTCCCGGAGCCAAGGGAGACTGAAAATGTGCCTCGCTGGCTTCGCCTCGACCTTCCGAAATGGATTTGCAAATACCTGGACAGAGATCGAGACCGAAGAGTTCGACCTTACCCGATCTGGGTTGTCCTGAATGCTATGGTTCCTGCTGGAGAACATGTCTTGTGGGCTGAGAATCTGAAAGATTTTGTCGCAACCCTAGCTGGGGCCCACGACCCTGGACAGTCCTTTGTCGATCTCCCACAACTGCGCTGGCTTTTTCTTGGCCAGAAGATCGACGAACTGCCCGTTAGCGGCATCCCGCACCGCGCTGAAGATCTTACAAGCGATCAGTCATATGAGTCTGATTTCGCGGAATGCATGCAACTGGCGTGGCGTTCCGTCGTCGACAACCAGGAGCAAGAGATTCCAGAAGTAATTTTGCTTCGTCTCGCTACCGATTTCAGGGAAGGCGCCGGAGCGGAGCCAATTCGCAAAGTTCTGGCGAGTAAAGTGCGTAAACTGATTATCGGCTCCACGAAAGGGACAGGCAGACAATGAGTCCGTCTCGGTGGAATCCTGAAGAATTACCTGCGTGGGCGCGCAGAGCCCTCGAGGGGCCAGCGGACGCCGAAGCCCAGGGGACGTCGCAAGGTCCCGTCCGAGATCAACCAGCTTGGCCCCTTCTTGTAGATGCAGCCGTCGTTTCCGGCTTTCTTCCGCGAGACTTGGCACCGGGTGTAATCCAAGGAGAGACTCGGTCCGAAGCGGAGAGTTCTGTGCTTAGATTTGCTGAGACGATGCATGACCGGGCAGGCCTGAAATGGTCACTGAACCGAGAGAGCAGAACGAGAATTCTGACGGAGGCCGTGAAATCGGGAGACTTGGCCGAGGCATTGAATCGTACAGCGGAGCAATTCCGCGACCCGATTAGCCGGGCGCTTCGCGTATGTCTGGCTGGCAAAGCGACAGAGTCTACTCCTTCTGATCTAAAGGAATTGGAGGCTACGCGCACAGCGGTCAGCTGGCTCACTGGTGTTCCCGGTCTCACGTTGCCTGGAATTGACAAGCTAGACCGCGAGATTGAATTGCGACGCCTGCTTGCTCCCATGGAGCGGATGATCGGCCAGAGTGCCGCGGGGGCGGGGCCGTCCATAACTCATCGATTTTTCGGAAGGAAAAACGAACTGGAGCAGCTGCGGGGCTACGTTGGCGCGATTCCTGCAGCATCTCTGAATTCGATTGCGACGCGAGCTTACAAATTTGTAGCAAGCGCTTTGCGGGACCGGGTTCCCTTGGCTGTCTGGGGCGTCGGCGGGGTAGGCAAGACTACACTTATCTCCAAATTTGTACTGGAGCACGCTGAGGCTGCCGTTTCTCGGTATCCGTTTGTCTTTCTCGATTTCGATCGTACTATTATCAGTGCCCGGAACCGCGTTGGACTGATCGGTGAAATGTGCCTTCAACTTGGAACGCAATTTGAGGGACTAACCCAACCTATGGCGGATCTGCGAACCCGCGTCAACGTGTTTGCTACCGGGGCCGCAGAGGCGGCCGATCGCGATTCAATATCGCGTCTTTTCCCGTATATACAGGAACTCCGCAGCCTAGTCGACAGTCAAATGAAGGGTTTGGAATCTACGTTCGAGTGGTCACGTCCGTTTCTCGTGATTCTCGACACGTTTGAAGTGGTGCAGTACACGCCGGAAGATGTTTTATCTCTTGAGGAATTCTTTGCCGCTTTGGCCTTCGGTTCGGACGGGAGCTTGTGGTCACGGTTACGATTGATCATCGCTGGTCGAAAACAAGTGACGACCTTTGGTAATCGGAAGACGGAGAGCCTTGCCGTCGGGGCGCTTGACAAACAAGGATCAGTCGACATGCTGTTGGAATCGGCCTCCGGCGCTAACAAAGCAATAAGCGATAAGGACGCGGCCCTTCTTGTGTCGGTCGTAGCGAAGGCGACGGGTGAAGCAAAGGGTGGCGTCCAGCCGCTGCGCTTAAAGCTTCTTGGCGAAATTTTTTCGAAAGCTACAGAAGATGGAGCGACGCTGGTGCATTCTCTGGTGAGCGAATTTCAGCAACCACTTGGGACGAGTGGACTGGCTGGCAACATTCTTATCGATGGGATTTTGGTGCGGAGAATGATTGGCCACGTCGCGGACGCCAGGGTTCGTGCGCTTGCCGACCCTGGTTTGGTCGTGCGTCGCATCACAGCGGAGGTTATTCGCCAGGTAATGGCGCCTGCCTCCGCAAAGCCAGGAGACACATCCGAGGCACCGGAACACCTGGACGAGGACGTGAAAGAACCATGGATTCTCAGTCAAAAAGAGGCCACAGAAATCTTCGAAGCCTTCAAGCGTGAGGTCAGCCTTGTAGAAATTGACGGAAATGGGCTGCGTCATCGTGCTGATGTGCGACAGGAGATGTTGCCTTTAATTCGCGCCCGTAGGCCAAAGCGATTCAAGGCTTTGCATCGTTTGGCTTTTGAGTATTTCCTCTCTCTGGTCCAGAAGAACCCATCGGACCGGTCTTTGGTTGCTGAGGCTCTGTATCATGGTCTGTGGCTGGGTGAATCACTGGAACAGCTGAACTCACTATGGCCGAAAGACTCTGGGTTCGATCCCAGAATCGACGCCGGAGAGTTCCCTGAAGGTGGAATCGAGAACATCTTCATTCGTGCTAAGTCGCGGGACTTGCTCACGGACGATGAAGTGAGCAAACTTCCAAATGAACTTGCTCTCGAATGGGTTGTGGCGCGCGTTCCGAGGCTGTTGGACCAGCAGAGTCTCGACGACCGTGAGCTTTCTGTTGTTCGATCCGTTGCTGGCGGGAGATTTGAGGCGCTCGACGATCATATTGAAACTGCTGCCCCAGTAGCTCGATTGCTCTACCGTTGCGGGTTGTGGGAAGACGCAGTCAGATTAATAAATCGCAATGTAGGGAAGCGAGAGCCGACTACACTCGAGCGAGCTCTTGGGATAATCTCACTCAAACGGACTTACCTCACCATTTTGGCAAAGAGTCCGGGCCGTATCTCGGAGTCGCCCAGCTCTTCGTTTTTTGATGAAGAGAATATCGAAGACCCCAGAGTTGAAGTGGAAATGTGTGCTTATGCATTCTTGCGGAGTGCAAGAGAGCAATTCGGCGATGCGTCCCATCTCAGACGGTTGGTGGAAAAAGCCGAAGATCGTGTTCTGAGGCGCCAGTGGCAGCGTGAATTGAGAATTTTACGTTTGGCAATATTGTGTGGTACTGAGGATGTCCGGGAATTGCTTAGAACGTATCTCCAGCTTAAAGAGTGGTTTCCGCTGGATCGCGACTTGTGGCTCAATCGAGAGCCCGATTGGCTTGTCTACATCGATTCACAGGCGGAGTTTGAGAAAATAAAGAGTGGGTTTGATCCCTCAGAAAAGGGCAGAGGTTTGGAAGCTGTGACAGCCTTCTGGCGTAGTGCAAAGGAACGCCTCGCCAGAGCTGTTAGACAACAGGATTTTCCCATCGCGGACATTTTGAAATTAATCGTTTTTGATCATTCAGATTGGGTACGCTGCCTCGGGAATGCTCTCACACGAGCGTTGAGAATGGAGCAGGGACGCCAGATTTGGAAACTGCTTGGCGACTCCAAATTTATCAGGACCGAAAACCGCCGGGCGGCAACCCAGCACGCCGGTTTGGAACTAGTGCGTTCTGTAGCTGACGAGGGGAGATTGCTGGAACTTGCCCGAGCACTGCCAGCATGGAAGGAACAAGTTTTTCCGACAACATCGTTGGCCCGAGATGAACGCTTTTCCTATCCCCGGGACGTGTTCGGTTTAGCGGATGCACTTGTCAAATGGCATACCTCGCTGCTGGACATAACAAGTCCACCGCAGACCAGGGGACGAGCTGTCGCATAGCAGTCGCATCTAAAGGCAATTGGTATTTCCCACGCCGTTAAGCATTTGTCGACGAGACTGGGCCGGAAATCTCCCTCGATGTGTGGAGTACATTCATGGCTGGATCTCTTCTGGTCGCTATACCTGCCAAATTGCCCGCTTGTCGGAAGACCCGTCGTGGCTTGTACGTAGGTGGCGCTGTGCAATTTCTCTAGTCTTTCAGAAGTTCTGCTCTTTGCTGGACGATGTTCCGACCACAAGAAAGGTATTTCACCGTTCCCACGTCGCCTCGCGGCAGTATCTGACCCTTCCGCGCTGGCCGCTTTTCCGAGCAGAGAAGAGAGGCGATCCAGTGCTGGAGACTGCAGGGGTGTGGCCCGGAAGAGCTTTAGAGCCAATCCCAGCGTTACGCCGCCTCGGAAAACGCGCTTCCTTAATACATCGGTGGTTGACAGGGGGTTGAACCTTCACCGAAGCAAACCTGTCCTTCGAACAGATTCGACCTGGTGTCTTGTGCCATGGCAGATCGTTGGGCCAGTGCGACGGGAAACTACTCTTTCCGGTTTTTCTCTCCGGAACAAATCGATCGAATTCTGCGCGAAGGGGTGAAGCGTGGCGGAACTGGTTCGCACAGCGCAATTGAAAGGATTCTGAAACACGAACCAGGCCTTGGGCGGGCGGAATTATGGCGGCGAATTCGTCAATTCAAGCAACCCTCGAATGGAAACCTCTATCAGCGCACGACTTGGAGTCCAGAAGACGACCAAGTCCTTCGAAAAGGTTATGAGGGAGGGTGGAAAGGGAAGCGGGAAGCGGTAGGCGAACTTCTTAGGCGGCATCCCGGCTGGCAGCCTCATTCGATTTGGGGCCGGGCCGCAAGACTCGGACTCGTTCGGAAGACCTTAAAGAAAGACCGACTCCGTTCCCGACAGCCTTGGACCGAAGATGACGACCGAATTCTGCTCACCATGGCAGGGTACAAGACCGCAGAATTCATCGCCAAAGCTTTACATCGATCAGAAAACGCCGTTCGTTATCGCCTCGCTGTCTTGGGCAAGAGTAGTCGCGTTCATTTAGAAGGATATGCCCGGCGGACTCTAGCGCAAGAGTTGCATGTCGGCATCCGCACAATCCAGCGCCTCATTGTTCAGGGTTTGCTTGATGTTCGGGATCCTCGCATTACGCGGAAGTCCCTGGAAGACGCATGCAAAACAGGACGCCTGACAGCTTCGCTGCATGACCAACCGCCTGATGCCAAGGAATCTTCAACGATCCCACGCGAAGAAGAGCCTGCCGCAACACCGTCGAACAATTCCACACCAGTTGCTCCCGGCGACCCGTCAAAGCCGCCTCGCTCTTGTCGAGCCAAGCGAATTTGGGCGGACCTGGCGAAGCAACTCGGCGTTCACCCAGGGGTGATCGAGCATCTGGTTTTTCTTGGGGTGCTGAAACTCTATGATTCCCGGGTGACCGAAAAGTCTCTCACAAAGTTCTGCGCACGATACGGCGCGCTGATCAAAACTGACTTTCTCGATGCGGAGACACGGGATTGGCTTGCTGGCTCAATGGATCTTGCGCCGGCTGCCGGCAAGGTCGCGGCGCAGGGGATGGAGGCTTTTCGTAAGCACGCACTAGTTGTGAGGACCTGTGAACACTGCGGCAGAGCGATTCGTGGCAACGTGTTCTTCCGACATAATAAGAGGTGTCCTCAGCGGAATGCGCGCACTGAATCGAAAGTGTCTGTGTCGAAACGAATTCAATCTGCCGAGGACGCAGGAGGGAAGTAATTCCGGTCATTGTTAGTTTCTGTTCCCGCGCCAGAAAGCCAAACTCCTTGCAAGCGCCGCGAAAGAATGGCGGGAGCCACGGAACTCGAATGCGGGGCGAGCGTGACAGGGCAGCGTTCTAACCAACTGAACTACGTCCCCAACCGTGGAATCAACGACTTAGCCTAAAACCTTGCAAACAAGGCGTTTGCAAGATTCGCATACAGCCTCGCGACGGACAACATTGCAAGTTTCTATCAAAGGCTCCCTGACCAATTCGAAGACGCCAAAATGCCGAGCGCAGCCCGCAAAGTGGGGCGCCACTGAGGGAGTTCTTACGAAGCGAGCCGTTGCTTCAAGGCGGTAAGGGTGCCAGGGTTCGCCTTGACCTTGAGACAAACACCCTTTTCCTCGTAGGATTCGCTGAGCACGTGGAAGTTCTTGCGAATGTCGGCGAGCACACCTTCCTTGCCGTAGGGAACGACGAGCTCCACCTCAGTCATGGTATCGAGAAAGAAAGTGACGAGACGAGAGTGAAGTGCCTCGATGTCCTGGGGATTGAGCGCGGACATCGCAATGGCCTCGGGGAACTCTTTCTCCAGCAAAGCCTTTCGCGAAGAATCGACGATGTCGATCTTGTTTAGGATCACCAGAGACGGGAGCTTTCCTGCCCCAATGTCTTCGAGCACTTCTTTCGTCACCTGAATGTGAGAGCGGAACGCCGGATCGGCCGCATCCACTACGTGGAGCAGAAGGGAGGCGTCCAGCGCTTCGTCGAGAGTCGACCGGAATGAGGCCACCAGATCGTGGGGAAGATTTCGAATGAAACCAACCGTGTCGGAAACGAGAATCCGGGGTTGCGTCTCGGGGTGCAACGCTCGCACGGTGGTATCCAGGGTCGCAAAGAGCCGGTTGGCGACGAGCACTTCGCTCGAAGTGAGCGCCCGCATGAGTGAAGACTTTCCGGCGTTGGTGTAGCCGACGATGGCGACCTTGGGCAAACCTTCGCGATGACGACGGCGCTCGACTTGCTCGCGATGGACCGCTTTGAGCTCTCGTTGCAGCTCGTTGGTTCGGTCCCGCACTTTCCGGCGCTCGATCTCATGAAAGGACTCGCTGACCCCTCTTGCGCCACGTCCTCCACCCCTTCGCTCTTTGGCCCCGGACACGCGCTCGCGGGGCGCGAGGTACTTGAGCCTTGCCAACTCCACTTGAAGTTGCGCTTCTTTGGTGCGAGCATGCCGATGAAAAATCTCGAGGATGATGGCCGGCCGATCGTAAACCTCGACGCCGGTCGCTTCTCGAATGTTTCTCACTTGTGTGGGGGTTAGTTCGTGATCGAACACCACGCTTTCGGCCATGCTGGGCGCCTTCACGAGTTCGCTTAGCTCATTCAGTTTTCCCGGCCCGATGAGAGACGCAGCCGTAGGGGATTGCAATTTTTGCGTAAGCGTTCCGACGATATCCCACGCAAGTGTCTCAACGAGTTGCCTCAATTCCTGCAGGGACGCACCGTGCTCTTCGGCGGCCGTCTTCTGCAGCTGTACATCTACAAGGATAGTGGCCGGCCTGACTTCGGATTTGGAAGGATGGATCATCTTGAAAGCATATCTCAAGGGTTGAACCGGCTTTACCTTCACCGTCATCCTGATGCTGGCGCTCGGTTCGGCCGGCCGGCCCGCTTCGCGGGCGCCCGTGGCAAACATAAAGTGCTCGTCATCGACCACGTGAAAAATTTCCCGAATTAAGGGGGCAAAATGATCGGCTCAAGACGCCAATCGCAATACCTTCCTCAATACGCGTTTTCGGGGAACGACCTTTGGCCACGGTTACGCGCAGCCTTTTCCCATAGGCGAAAAGCTGTGAGCGGCCGTATTTTCGACATCAAGGAGAATCCTCTATGAACATCGCACAGATTCGCGAGGCACTGCTTTGGTGCGTGATCCTCAACATTGGTCTTGTGACCGTGTGGTCCATTCTGGTTTTGGTTGCGAAGGGATGGCTGAACGGAATCATACTGAAATGGTTCCGGGTATCGGCCGAACATTGTGACATGATCAACCTCACGGGAATCGTTCTCTACAAAGTCGGCAACATCCTGTTCTTCCTTGTGCCGTATATTGCGTTGCGGATTGTCGGGTGAGCCGTAATGGATGGATTGCGAGCGGCAGATTGCGAGCAGCGGACCTGCTCTGCTGATCTCATTTTCTGAGGGGATAAGCATCGCGTCCTCAATGCGCGTTTTCGGGGAGTTGGGGTGGTTTCGGCAATCTTGCGGAACCTTTCGCGGGATCTCGGCTTAGGGATCGCCGTTATGACGATAGTCCGCAGCTTTTCGAAAGCCATTTGGCGCGAATCCTAGTGTCTTTTTGACAAGCGGCGAGTCATCATTTGGCGACCTTTACATTGAAGGTCACCGTGTTGGCCCCGCCGGCGTTCTTGATGACGAACTTGTACTGCCCGTCCTTCGTCGGCGTGACCTTAACCGAACACTTCGGTCCGGGCGAGTCGTCCTTAGCGACTTCCGCGCCGGAGGAGTCGTAGACGAAAAGGTGCACGTCGGTATTCTTCAGGCCGTCCGTGGTGGCCTCGAGCTCTTTCCCCGCCGTGAAAGACAGGAGGTAAGCGACCTCTCCCTTGTCCTTTATCTCGATCTTCTTGCCATTGAACGCCGCCCCCTTGCCCAGGTCGGTCGGCTTGACGTCCTGCGCGGGACACAGGGTGGCGACCGCGAATATAACTGCCACCACTGCTGTGACTAACCGAGTAATCGATTTCATTGGTGTTTCCTCCAGAGTCGGATCAGCTGCGCAGCACGATAATAGTATTCAGTGCATTCCTTGTCACGCCGTTTCCAAGTGGCGCCGCTGCACAGGACACCAGGCTTCTTTAAGCGCCATGAATACGGTAAGCGACATGGTTCCCTCAACCAAACGGGTGCGAGTTTCGCCGCTGCTTCACTGAAGATGGGGGCGAAGGCGTTGAGAAGTCCGGAGGATTTCATCAGGAATTCGTCAAGGAAGTTAGCTTCAGGAAAGGAATCACCTTTTATACTTTCCTAATAAAACGCGCCGGATTTGCTCAGGGTCTTTTTCCTACCATATGTGTGACCGGGGCACGTTGGGATTGGGGTGGGAGTGGTACGGAGTAGGCAGCTCGATTCGTGTAAGTGCTTGAAAACAATCGCCGGAACGTCGGGAACTGTGCGGGACGGCGCCGTGACAGTGTGGGATTCTAACCAATGACGGGGCAGCGTTCTAACCAACTGAAGTGGGCCGAACCGCCAGCCCTGTAAGACCGGAACTGCTCCAACTCTCAAGTCTGACGCAGAATCAGTCAAACTCCTATACAGGTGATCGCTCACGAAAATACAACTACGTAGTTCAGTGGTAGAACAGATGCTTCCCAAGCTTCGGACACGGCTTCTCGTTCCTCCTCGCAGCGAACAAACCCTGAATAAGCCTCATTTACGACCTGCTCGGACATAACCCTCCATATTTCTTTGCCATTGGCGTAAGTGAGGATAAGGAAGCGCGGTATTTACCCGCCGCGATTTGCACCAGAGAGCAGAGTAATCCACCAAGCGTACATGGCGCGGGTGAATCCCTGCTTGGCGGAGAACGCAGTCAAGCCAGCCTTCCTTTTTCGCGTGTGATAGAGCATGATCCTTGCCCCAGTTGAACAAGCGTTTCCAACTCCTCGATTTGTCTTCGTGACCGGCTGCCATCTCTCTACGCACAAACTCGAGCAAGCTGGGAGATTGTTGGCCCAATTCCAGGGCGATGTTGGCCGGCAGTTTGATCGTTGGCACCTGAAAGAGTGGCCGCAGCCAATAGACGAATGCCTCAAAGTCGATGTACTTCTCAACCGCCTTCGTCACTGCGGCGCACCCGACATCACCATGAAGTTTCCAGTTCAAGGCTGAACGCCTCCACTGCACAAAGCTGGGAATTTCCGTTGGCCGTCGTTTCTTCCATTCGCTGTCGCAATGTTCCCAATACGCCCAGCATCCCTGGGAGCGGGTGTCTCGGAATCCATAGAACACGAGCGCATCAGGCCACCCCTCGTCTTTTGCAAACCCGAAAACTTGATTGTGAACCCACGGGAGCAGCTGGAGTCCCAGCAGTTCCGTCTTGTTTGAACGATCTACTTCCTCCACGAAGCCTGGACAGCGCTTTCGCAGAATTGCTTTGAGCCAGGAAGGAGCAAAGCCTTCCGACTCAACAACGGCGCGTGCCCAAAGCACGAATGCCTGCCAGCGGATGTATTCCTCGTACGCTTTGTGGAAGCGATGCCAGGGAACCTGCATCAGCTGCCGGTGGGCTCGGCGACTGGCAATTTGCCCGACTCTTCTTTCGAGCTTGGAAAACTTCGCTGTCTTCATTTGATGACTTGCACTTTGCACCGGCTACCCTGGAAGGAGCGCAAACAACGGCGTGAACTTTCCGAGGCTACAGAGAATCGATCATAGGTTCAAGTGGGTTAAAGAGGGCGCGTCGTGGCGAAACTCGCAAATCGAGGACTCATCTGGACCAATGCGCGCCTGCTTCTGCAGTCTACAAAGACTGGCACAAGAACAGAGTCGCATTGTATATGGCGTGCATGAGAGCCGAAGCTGCGGTGGATCCCGATTTGACTCGGATCCACCCAAACGCAGTCCCCGTGGCCACGAAGCAAAGCCATTGCACGAGAGTGGTGATTGGATGGAGTGTGGCGAAAAGTGCAGCCGTGGCTGCGATCCCGATAGTCAGTCCAGTCGAGCGGGCAACTACCGGAAGCAAGCAACCACGAAAAAGGGACTCTTCGATGATCGGTCCGAGCAACCCGTCGATAAGAATCAAGTTCCACAAGTTGATCAGGTGAGTGGTTGGCGTCGTGGCATGAGCAATGATGTCGACCCCAATTCCAAGCCCGATTCCGCCCACCAAGGCGGCAACAAGATGAATTCGACCAGGCCAAACCCATCCAAGAAGGGTCCAGACTTGGTGTCCATGTCGAAGCCGTATGATCGCGTACAACGAGCCGATGAGAAACAAGGAAATTGTGAGCTGGAAAGGAAGAGTCGGATTGTCGAGTCTGGTCTGACTGAGTACATGAAGATGAACTCCAATGCGGAACATCATGGCTAGGAAAAAGACAAGAACGAAAAAGAAGCCGATATCCGCGTAACGCAAAGCGGCGCTTCCTTCGAGCGTAGACGGAAGCCTCCGGCGGGGGCGCTCTTCGACACTAGCGTTCGCTTGTTCAGAACCGCTTCCCCCTTCGGTTTCTGCAGCAGGGGTCGCGGCCCGCGAATGAAAGTTCACTACTTTCCTTGCGTTGGCTCTCATATCAGGAATCTCGTTTGGGGGAACCTGTCACCCGGAGGTGCTGAAACTCCGGGACGACCTCGAAAGGGTTGGCTGGTGTGCAAACCGCCTCTGCGACTTGGTCGATTCGCTCGGTGGAAGCGTTACCGAGAAACTGCGCTCCGATTCGGATCTGCGTGATTCGAGTCGGGTCAAGTCCCATCAGCCTCGCGCAGGTGGCATCCGCCGCCACCGGGTCATCGGCCAGGACAATTCGGTTGAGCGGCCGCGGATGTCCATTGAGTGGTCCGTTTCCTTCCATTGCCACAATCGCATCGGCAATCACGAATTGAACCGGCACGGTGGCGCAGACATCGAGGATACTTTCCTGAATCCCGTTCCAATGAAGGATGTTCTTTGGCCAGCCGTACTTCGCGCCCGGCACAACACCGAACATGTTTTTCATGCTGAGAGTGACTCCCGACCAGTGGTGCGTCTTCACTTTTGGCATGGAAACGATGAAGTCGGCCTTTAGCACGGCCTGGGGCAACCATAGCCGACTCATACCCGTATAAGTTGCGAGAAGAGGTGTTGCTGCCAACTCATCGCGATTCAAGTCAACAAAAGGAACTTTCAGTTGGCGCAGTTCTTCGGTAAAGCCGCTCTCAAGTAGAACTAGCTCCGTGTCCCTCTGGTGGCCAGGCCCTTCTCCGACCAGCACGTTCTTTGCACCCAAGCGGCGGAAGCACTCGACCGCAGCGCAGACCAAGAGAGGATGAGTGTTGATGTGGTTTCCAGGGATGTAATCGACGAGGTTGGGCTTAATGAGGACAGTCTTCCCACGAAGGTCCAGGTGAAAAAGCTCCAACCCGGAATGCAAAATACTTTCCAGGTTGTAAGAATAGGATTCGGCCCTGAGAATCGCCACCCGGGAGCGCGGCTGCCTCCGAGTTACGTAGTACTTGGGACGGTTCAGCAGGGCGGTAGTGGAGGCGCCGGCAGCCAGGCCGAGCGAGGCCGTCAAGAATGTCCTTCGATCAAGTTTCATGAGCCACTCGAAATGCGTTGTCCCCTGCGGCACGACGGAGCGCGAGCGAAACGATGGCGAGAGTCGCACAATCGTTGACCTCGGCGGGATCAACAACAGAGGAGAGGCGGTCGGTCAACAGTTTCGTGGGGCGTCCAAAAGCGTCGAGGGCGAGGATAGTCCAGGCAAGGCTCCACGCGGCGAAGCATGTCTCGGCGCGTCGCTCAAGCCAGTCAAGACTCGCAGTTATGAAATCGTTGGGAGGTTCACTCAGTAGAGAGAGCAGAGCCAGGGCTGTTGCATCGGCATGGGGAGCAAGCGGAAATCCGTAGACGACGCCGTTGCCAGCGTTCCAGCCTCCCTCAGAGCAAATTCGGTCGTACAACATTTCTACGCCGCGCCGGATACGAAGTTGTACGAGGTCCTGTTGTGAAACGCCACGGGAGTCCTTCAAGGCGAGGAGTGAATAGGCAGTCGGAACCACCCAGCTAACCGTCTCTGGGATCCAAGGCCAGCCAAACTTGTCAGGATCAAAGCGGACATGACGATCGCTGGTACGGAACTTCCATTTCCATAGCCAATGTGACTCCCAACCTCGGGACTCGAGCAACCAATGGACCGCTCGGTTGGCCACCATCCCTTGGGCACAACAGCGGTTAAGAGCAAAGAGAGCCAGTCCCGTAACTCCAGACCCTCCGACGTCGTCACCGCTGAAGGCTGGCCAACTACCGTTTGCATTCTGAGTGCGAAGTAGAAACCGGATAGCAGCGTCCCGTTCCCGGACCGAATTGGAGGGCAATGCCAAAAGGGTCAAGGCCGTGGGTTCGATGGCCGACTGCGTCGTACCTGAGGTGAAGGGCCAACCGCCCTCAGGCAGTTGGCGGTCGATGAGTTCCTCAGCGCAAGCGTGATTCAGCTGTTGAGTGTCGCGCACGCGCGTTGGGTTCTAGGGGAGAACCACCAGATTGTCAAATATGCTGAAAAGGTGCGGAGAGAAATGGTCGAGAAAGGTAGTCATGAAGTATGAGATTGCCAAGAAATTGCTCGCGTTGCGCAATGGGTTAGGGACCGAGCAGAACTTCACGGACCAGCTTCCCGCAGTGCGACGACAGTTGAGCATGAGTCGCAAGTTCACGCGGCTGTTAGCCATGAAATATGCAATTGGTAAGATTACTTTTCTTGGCATGCGGTTTGGAATGAGTATGCACCCGGACGCGTCTAAGCCTCGTACCACAGCAGAAAGCCCCACCAAAGTTAGCCATGAAGTGTGCAATTGGCAAAAATTGTTTTTCATGTCCTTCGCACACGTGCGCTCGGATGGTGGGCCGTGAGAAAGCGTCTGTCACGAGGCCTTCCCCAGGCCCGTGCGGAGGGACCAAGATCGAAGTTAGCTACGAAAGATTCAATTGGCTAAAAAAATAGAAAGTAGCGAGAGTACTTCGTCGGGCAATCTCTGAGAGGCCTTCTCTAAGGTGCCCTATCACCTTTTGTTCCAACGGAGTTGAGTCTCCAGGCGTCTCCATTAGACGGTCCAGTTCTGGGCCCAGCACACAATCGAAGAAACCTTGTATTTCCTGACGGCCCGCGCGGATGGGTCATGTCGGCCGAATGCGTGTCCGAAGGTTCTGCGGTATGTTCTGCCCCCACATCGGAGGTAGAACCTGTGTTTCGATCGGCCGGAGAACTCGCGGAAGGGCTCCGTGACGCACGGTACGTGATCGATCCCGTCACGCTTCAGGTGGTGTATCTGGCCGCGAAGATGCAGAAACCGCTCTTGGTGGAAGGCCCGCCCGGGTGCGGAAAAACAGAACTG
>Ga0137378_10000293_pt1 | contig 36210 bp, 40 predicted proteins | sample SagtaG_21_FD_104813 | JGI IMG/M metagenome (GOLD analysis project Ga0137378, IMG submission 104813) | Vadose zone soil microbial communities from Sagehorn Ranch, Mendocino, California, USA - Sage2_L_60_16 metaG | ecosystem: Environmental > Terrestrial > Soil > Vadose zone | place: USA... | reverse complement strand
TTCCTGGCCGTGGCGGCCAGGCCCGATTTCTTCTGCCTGGCCGGCGGGCTGATGATCTTGAACACGGCCTGGGCCAGCTCACTGGTCCCGAACCCGTCCGGCGTGTGCAGGAACAGCGCCTGGTCGGCCGCCTGGACGGTATCCTGGCTGCCCTTGGCCGCGGCGGCGCTCCCGGCGTCCGTGACGCGGCCGAGCAGATCCTCGGGCAGGTCGGCGTTCAGGAACACCACGTGCACCAGCCTGGGGTTCGGCTCGTCCCGATACGGGTTGGCGGCCAGCACCCGCGTCAGCTCGTCCCGGCTCAGGACCACCACCGAGGACCAGATCCCGAACCTCTCGCTGATAGCCGACTCCAGCGCCGTGGCCAGCTTCGCGTTATCCGTGTCCGCCGTGTCGAACAGCACGTTGCCGCTCTGGATATAGGTGCCCACCCCGGTGTGCCCGAGCGAGGTCACGACCGCGCGCAGGTCCGCCATCGGGACCTTGTTCCGGCCGCCGACGTTGATGCCGCGCAGCAGTGCGACGTGTGATGCCATGTCGTCATTCTGCCCACTGTCTCCCGCAACTGACGACCGCGCCGGGTTCTACCCAAGCCGAGTCACCGCTTTTAGACCTTGCCTGTCGCTTTGGTACTCATCAGTTAGCTGGCACAATGCCCTTTCGTGCGTGCTGCCCGGCGAGGCCCGTTCCGCGGCCTGCCCCCGGAAGTGGCGATCCTCACCGCGGTCTCGTTCATGGTCGCGCTCGGGTTCGGAATCGTCGCCCCGGCCATCCCGGCCTTCGCCCGCCAGTTTGGCGTCAGCGTGACCGCGGCGGCCGGCGTGATCAGCGTATTCGCGCTGCTGCGGGTGGTCGGGGCGCTGCCCGCTGGGCGCCTGGTGGACCGCTTCGGCGAGTCCGGGGTGATGGCGGCGGGTATTGCGCTGGTCGCGGTGAGCAGCGTCCTGGCCGGATTGTCCCAGTCCTTCGCGGAACTGCTCGTGCTGCGCGGCAGCGGCGGGGTGGGTTCGGCGATGTTCAGCATCAGTGCCCAGGCGCTGCTCCTCGGCAGCGTGCCCGGCGATCAGCGCGGCCGGGCCAGCGGCCTGTTCAGCGGCGGATTCCTGGTCGGCGGGATCAGCGGCCCCGCGGTGGGCGGGCTAATCGCGGCGTGGTCGCTGCGGGCCCCGTTCTTCTTCTACGGCGGCCTGCTCGTCGTGCCCGCCGGCCTAGCCGCGGTCGTACTGCGCCGCACGCCGAATCTCCGGCCCGCGGCCGCCGACCAGCCTCCGGTCGGTTCGCTGGCCGCCCTGGGCCATGCGGTGCGCACCCGCACCTACCGGGCCGCGGCGTCGGCCAACCTGGCCGACGGCTTCGCCGCGCTGGGCGTGCGCGGTGCCCTCGTGCCGCTGTTCGTCCGGGATGTCTTGCACCGGTCGGTGGTTTGGACTGGGATCGGGTTCCTCCTGTTCGCCGCGTTGAACGGTGCCGCGCTGCTGCCCGGCGGGCGGGTCGCCGATACGGTCGGCCGGCGCCCGGTTATCATCGTCGGCTGCCTGGTCTCGGCCGTCGGCATGGTCATGCTGGCGCTGCTGCCCGGTCCGTGGGCCTACCTGGCCGCGCTGGCCGTGGCCGGCTTCGGCTCAGGCCTGCTCGACGTGGCCCCGGCGGCCATGATCGGCGACATCATCGACAGCGGCGGCGGGACCCTGGTCGCGTCCTACCAGATGGCCGGTGACGTCGGCGCTGTGGTCGGGCCCGTGGCCGGGGGCTTCCTGGTCGACTCGGCTTCCTACGCCGCGGCCTTCGGCCTGGCTGCCGCCGTGTTGAGCGGCGCCGCCGTCCTAGGATTTTTTTCCCCGGAGACCAGGTTGGGCAGCCAGGCCAGGACGCCGCCCGGGCCCACCGCCGACGGCTCGGACCCCGCGATTCACTGAGGGCCGCCGCCCGGAGCCCGCACGCGCCCGCGTGTCACATTTGCTCGCTATGGTTATCCGGTGGCGTCATGGGCTGAGCACGCTATCTGGTGGCACGTGTACCCGCTCGGCTTCACGGGCGCGGAGAAGACGGCACTGCCCCCGGAAGAGCCCGTCCGGCACCGGCTTCGGCAGCTGGCCGGATGGCTGGACTACGCGGCCGGACTCGGCTGTTCTGGGCTGCTGCTCGGACCGGTCTTCGCGGCCGAGACCCACGGTTACGACACCATCGATCACTTCGAGATAGATCCCCGGCTCGGCGACCAGGCGGACTTCGACTACCTGGTCGCCGAGGCCGCCCAGCGTGGCCTGCGCATCATTCTCGACGGGGTGTTCAACCACGTGGGGCGCTCGTTCCCGGCGTTCCAGGCCGCGGTTGCCGGCGGCCCCGGCTCGCCTGCCGCCCGGTGGTTCCGGCGCGACGCGGCGACCGGCGAGTACGCCACGTTCGAGGGCCATCGTCAGCTCGTCGCCCTGGATCACGAAGAGCCCGAGGTCCTCGACTACGTGGCCCAGGTCATGGCCTACTGGCTGGACCGAGGCGCGGCGGGATGGCGGCTGGACGCCGCGTACGCGGTGCCGGCCAGCTTCTGGGCCAAGGTGCTGCCGGGGGTCCGGGAATCGCACCCTGACGCGTGGTTCGTCGGGGAGATGATCCACGGTGACTATGCGGCCTACGCGGCGGAAAGCGGACTGGACTCGATCACCCAGTACGAGCTGTGGAAGGCAATCTGGAGCTCACTGAACGACCGGAACCTCTTCGAGCTGGCCTGGACGCTCGACCGGCACAACCAGACGCTCGACGGCGTCATGCCGCAGACCTTCACCGGGAACCATGACGTCACCCGGCTTGCCAGCCAGCTCACCGACGAGCGGCACTTCGGCCACGCGCTGGCCGTGCTGGTCACCGTCGGCGGCATACCGAGCATCTACTACGGCGACGAGCAGGGCTTCCGCGGCGTCAAGGAACAGCGGGCCGGCGGCGACGACGAGATCCGCCCCGCCTTCCCGGCCAGCCCGGCTGAGCTGCCACCGGATGGCTGGCCGGTCTACCGGCTGCACCAGCGCCTCATCGGCTTCCGCCGCCGTCACCCGTGGCTGGTCCGGGCGCGGACGACCGTCGAGCACCTGACCAACGAGACGATCGCCTTCCGGGCCGCCGCGGACGACGCCGCGATAGTTGTGCTGCTGAACGTGGGCGATACCTCGTTCCGGTTCCCGGTCGACGTGGCCGGGTTCGCCGCGGCCGAGACCCCCGATCCGGGCGCCCGCCCCGGCGACCCTGCCCTCGTGCCCGCGCACAGCTGGGTCATATTCGGCTCATGAGCGCCCCCGCGCCGGCCTGGGTGGTGGCCGGACCTCCCGGCGCAGGCAAGAGCACCGTCGCGGAACTGCTGCTCGCCGCGCTCGAGCCGACTCCCGCGCTGCTCGACAAGGACACGATGTATGGGTCTTTCGTGGCTGCCGTCCTCGCCTCAGCCGGCCGCCCGCCGGGTGAGCGCGAGGGGCCATGGTACGACGAGCACGTCAAGGTTCACGAGTACGCCGGGATGACGGCCACCGCCCGCGAGATCCGCGCCCACGGCTGCCCGGTCCTGCTATCCGGCCCCTTTACCGGGCAGATCCACGACGCTCAGCGGTGGCGGTCCTGGGCCGCCGAACTCGGCGGCGGGACCGTGCGCCTGGTCTGGGTCAGGTCGGACGAGGCCACCCTGCGCCACCGGATCGCCGCCCGCGGGCTGGCGCGTGACTCGGCCAAGCTGGCGGAGTTCGAGGAGTTCTGCGGGAACATGCGTCTCGGGACCGCACCGGCCGCTCCGCACCTCACCATCGACAACCGTCTGACCGCTGCCACGCCACTCGAGGACCAGATTGCCGCCCTGATCAGACGGGCCTAGGCCATCGGATAGCGGTGGAAGGCGACCGCGTACTCGCACCCGGCGCCCAGGCCCACGTAACCCGCCATGTTCTTCAGGAACTCGTCGGGATCGAACTCACGGCCCAGGCCCTCGATGTAGGCACGGTGCTCACGTAGCGACGCGACACCCGCGTCGATCGTGTCGGTGACGTCCACGAAGTGCGTCGGCGTCCCGGATGTGGCCACGTAGGCGTCCCTGATGCCGGTACACGGCGGGCCAGCCTCGGGGAATACCCATTCGTTGGCGGCGTCCCGGCAGGCGTCCAGGGTTGCGAGCCCGACGGCCCGGTGGTCGGCGTGGTTGACCGGGCCTTCCTCGCCCCAGCTGAGGTCGAAGCTCATCGTGATGATCACCTCGGGCTGCAGCCTGCGGAACGCGGTCGCCAGGTCGCGTCGCAGCGCGATCCCGTACTCCACCAGGCCGTCCATATGATCGAGAAACTTGACCTCGGTAACGCCGACGACCGCGGCGCTGCGGCGCTCTTCCTCCACCCGTAGCGGGCTGACCTGGTCCGGAGCCATGCCGGCGATACCAGCCTCGCCCCTGGTCGCGAGCAGGTAGGAGACGTGTTTGCCCTGGCCGGTCCACCGGGCCACGGCGGAGGCGACGCCGTACTCGAGATCGTCCGGGTGAGCCACCACGGCCACGGCCCGGTCCCAGTCCTCCGGCATCGGCTGCATCCGCGGCATCCCTTTCCTCGTTGGCATTGCCGCCACTCTCTCACGCCGCGGCTAGCCGCGGCGGCCCCACTGCCCGCGGTGCACCACGTCAGCAGCATCGCGGCGACGCTCGTCGATCCGGGGGCTCTGCGAGGCGAGGTCGTCGGCCCGGTATCCCACCGTGATGCCGCCGATCGGGTCATAGTCACCGGGCACCCCGAACTCGGCCCGGAACGGATCGAGGTAGTCGGGCATGATGCCGAGAAGCAGGCGCCGAGCCCCTCGTCCACCGCGGTGAGCAGCATCAGCAGCGCGGCCAGCACGATGTCGCCGAGGGAATACCGGCTGCGTTATGGCGCTGTACTGGTATTGCTTTTCGGGAGGACCACTGCGCAGATGCATGAGAACTACTGCTTCAAGTGCGGATCGTACACACGTATCGACGACATGACGAAGCTCTGCCGCGCCTGTTATGGCTACTGGCCAGAGGCGGAACGGCCCGGTCGCTGAGTCCGCACCGGAAATCGCTGATCACCCGGGCGCCATCCGCGACCGCGCACGCCAGATCGGCCGTCGCCGGTTAGTCACACACCCCGGTGAAAAGACAGGGCTAGCTTGCGCCTTGCGAACGTCAGTGACAGGTCACCATCAGACGAACCCGTCGTCGCCTAGCTGCAAGCGACGTGGCGATGCTGGGCGGCCGGTGCTGGCGCCGCGGCCTGCAGGGTCGCTTCGATAGTGCCCCAGGGTAGGCCGGGTGGCAGGCCGATCATGACGATGTCGGCCGCGCGGTCCCAGGGCTCGAGCTGCTCCCGGACCTGATCGCCGGTTCCGTAGGCCGCAAGCTGGTCGAGGACGACCTGGGCTTCAGCCGGGACAGCCGCACGCCGCGGGCTGGGCCGCGGGTTCGCGGCAATGATGGCTGCGACCTCGGCGCCGTAGCCCTGACTGGACACGGACCGGGCGTAAACGTCGCCCATGGCGGTCAGGTACCAGGCGGAGCAGCTAGCCGCGATGGACCGGGCCGCGCCGGCGTCTTCGTCGACAACGGTCATGGGCCCAGCCGCCACCGTCAGGGCTCGCGGGCCGGCGGCTTCGCGCATCGAGGTGACCTGGCCGGCGAGGCGGTCACGAGCCACCATGACCGGAACCCAGCCGTCACCGAGATCGGCGGCCACCTGGAGCGTGCGGCGGCCCAGCGCGGCGACCCAGATGGGCACCTCGGGCACGGCCGGCTGACCCAGGCGCAGCGGCCACGCGGCCGTGGCGTGATCGAGCCGAGCGGGCTCGCCGGCCAGCAGCGCTCGGACCTTCGTCACGACGTCGCGCAGCCGGCCAGCGGGGTCCTCGAACGCTTTGTCGTGGAACCCCTCCACCAGAGCCCTGGTGCTCGCACCAAGGCCGAGCACGTATCGCCCGCCAGAGATCTGGTGGAGCGTGGCGGCGGTCATCGCGAGCGTGGCCGGAGTACGTCCCCACACCGATAGGACGCTGGAGGCGACCTGGATCCGCCGGGTGCCTAGCGCGATCTTGGTCAGCACCGTGGTCGAGTCCAGTCCCCAGCCCTCGGGCAGTGCGAACACCTCGTACCCCAGTTCGTCGGCGAGCACGGCGGTCTGGACGATGACATCCAGCCTGGTCTCCATCGGCGTGAGGGCCACGCCGCGTCGTCGTGAGGTCATGACGCTACTTCGGCGGCCAGAGCCGGAACCGGGCGCGGCACGGTAACCCACACGGCCAGGGCGGCGGCGAGCACCTCGTCGCCGGGGCCGATCAGCGCCGAACCGGCGATGAGCTTACGGCCGTCACGCCCGCCGGGCCAGGCGACCACCCGGCACTGGTCACCGGCCAGGGGCAGCCCGGCCAGGCTGGCCGTCATCCGGCCGAGCAGGATGGCGGTGTCCTCCTGAGCTAGACCGGACGCCTCGGCCGCGGCCAGTCCGCCGGGACAATCGAGCGCGGCCCAGACCACCTCGGGCCGGACGCTCCCGTCCGCGCTCGCGACTGAGGGGTCCGGTGTCCACGGCGCGGCCCACAGAGCTCGGCCCGCCACCGGACCGGGGAAGATCCGCAACCCGTCGCCTGGCCGGCGGCCCATCCCGCACGCAAAGCAGGCCGGGAAGACCGGATCGGCGTAGTAGCGTGACTGGCCGGCGACCGCGCGGGCCTCGTCGAGCGACACGGCGGGCACGGCCAGCTCGACGGGGGCAGCTGGGCGCGACTCCGCGAGCAGCGTGTCGCCGTCCAGGACCAGCACGGCGCCATGGTCGTCGGGGCGTGCTGCCAGCAGGCGCTCCAGCGGCAGGGGCCGGCGCAAGGTCACTTCCGCGGCGCCGTCGTGCAGCGCAGCGATGGAACCGCAGGCGAAGCCGCCATTGGCCACGCCGGGTGGCCCGCAGAAGCGCCGCCCGAAATACAGCTCTGTCATGTCGTATGTCCTCCCCGAATGTGTCCTGTGATCGAGGATCGGGGAAAGCCGGGGCGGCTACCAGGGGGAAATTACGCCAGTTGGTACCTCAGTCTGGTACCTCAGCGGTCCGCGGCGTCGCGGGCCCACCAGGCGGCGACCTGGGCTCGGGAGGTGACGCCGAGCCGCTGGCGGATCCGCTCCAGATGCCCCTCGGCCGAACGTTCCTCGATCCCTAGCCGCTGGGCAATCTGCCGGTTGGTCAGACCCTCAGCGACCAGGGCCGCCACCTGGAGTTGCCGGGCGGTGAGCGTGCCCGGCGGCTGACCGCGCCGCCCAGGGGCGGCCGGTTCCCCGAGGAACTCCAGAATCGCGCGAACCACCGCGGCGGCATCGCCGGCGTACGGGAAATGACTCCGGCCCGCCAGCGACATCAGCCGCGCGCCCGGGATCCCGGCGGCCAGCTCACGGCCCAGCCGGTAGGGGATCGCCCGGTCGCCGCGCCGGTGCAGCACCAGCGTCGGCGCCACCACCCGGCCCAGCAGATCATCGACGCGGATCTCGTAGCACTGCGCCAGCAGCTCGGCAGCAACCTGTGCCGATGCGGCGCCGCGCTGGACCTGCGCGAAGTGGGCCCTGGTCTCCGCGCTAGCGTCGGCTAGGAAGATGTCGGCCAGCACATCGGAGCCAAGCCCCCAGTGCGCCCGGATCATGGCGATCATAGCCGTGCTCACATCGGCCGAGGCGATCTGGCGGCCGTCTGCGTAGCCGCCGTAGACGACCAGCCGGGCAACCCGCGCCGGGTGGCCCGCCGCGAACGCTAGCGACACCGGCGCGCCCATCGAGACACCGAGCAGATCGAGGCGGTCCAGCTCGAGATGGTCGGCCACGGCCCGCAGCACCTGCAGTTCGCTGCCGAGCGTCTGCCGCCCCGGCCAGGGTTCTGAGAGCCCGCAGCCGGGCCTGTCGTACAGAACCACGGTCCGGACCGCGGCCAGCGGCGCGAAGTAAGCACGGTAGGCCGGGTCCTGCCACAACAGCTCGAGATGGCTGATCCAGGCCGCAGGCACCAGCAGCGCCGGACCCCGGCCGACCGTGGCGTACGCAATCCGCACGCCCGTCGGCGTGCCACAGAAGCGGATCTCGCGGTGCAGTTGCGGATCACGCGTGAGCGCCGATGGCGGTGGCCGGATCGCGAGACCCCCTTACCGGGCCGTGATACCCGGTTCGTTCGGATAATCGGAAGAATATGACAGGTGCTTGATCAGGGCGTGGCTGGCCCCGGCGCCGTCGCAGGTGATCATCAGCTTGCGCCGGTGACCGGGTGGCAGTCCCTGCAGCTGGGATGATGACTACATGTCGCCGGACGCAGCACCGAAGCAGCCAGCCCGCGTCAGCCCGCCGGACCCGCGCGACGAGCCGGTACTGCCGACGCAGAGCCAGGAAGATACCGACATCGGCTGGGGTGAACCCCCCGGGCCGGACGATGACGAGCGTCTCTCTCGCGAGCGCCCGCCGCACTGGGGTTCCGGCTAGCCCGCGGCCCGCCGCGCCCTGACCGTGGCCTAGAAGGCCGGCGGGGAATCGGGCGGCCGCCCGACGAAGCTCGCGCGCGAGTCGCTGAGCCAGTCCTGGACCGGCTGAGGAGCGGCTCCGGTGACCTCGCGAACGGTATCTGTCACCGTGGTCGCGCCGCCGTCCCGGATCCACTCGAACAGCTCGAAGTTGCCGTCGGCTTCCCAGGGACTCATCCCGCTGGCCAGCATGAGTTCTCGTGCGCGCTTGGCCGGCTGGTCCTCGTAGTCCACCTGCCGCGCGAACACGGTCGAGATACGCGCCGCGATGTCGGCGTACCCTAGCGCCTCCGGTCCTGTCACCACGTACATCGCGCCGTCATGGCCCGGGCTGGTGAGAACCTGGGCGGCGACTGCGGCGACGTCTCTGGCCGCCACGAATCCGACCCTGCCCCGGCCCGCGGGTGCGGCAATCGTGCCCTCCTCGCGGATGGTCTCCGCGGCGGCCAGGAGGTTCTCCATATACAGGCTGGGAGCGAGGTAGGTGACCGGAAGGCCGAGGGCGTCCAGGTGCATGGCGACCTGCCGGTGGCTGCGCATGAAACGCACCTCGCAGCCGGGGTCCTGGAAGCCGTCCGCGGCGATCTTGACGATGTGCGGGCGGCGGCCGGCGGCCACGACCGCGTCGATGAACACGGTCTCGAGCACGGCCTGCTCCTCGTGCGACGGGCTCAGCAGGAAGATCCGGTCGAATCCCCGCAAGATCTCGGCCGGCGGCGGATCGTCGAAGGACGCCACCACGTGCCGCGGCGCCCCCGGCAGGTCGGCGGCCCTCGCCTCCACCCGCACCATGACGGTGGCATCAGCGCCCGCGTCCGCCAGCGCCTCCATCAGGCGGTAGCCCACCCGCCCGGTCGCTCCGGTTACCAGAATCACGCCGCTCTCCCTTCTGGCTCGTGCGCCAGCCCCGGCAGTCCCAGGCCGCTGCCGCTTGCTCTGCCCCGGCGCCTCGGCAGCCGGACACACCCCGGGATCAGGCCGGGCAGGTCCATTCTTCCGGGCTGCGGATCGGCCCGGGGTCGGCTACGCCCGGCGGCGGGAAGTGCTCCTTGAGGGTGAACGCGTACGGCGTGGGCCCGGACTCCCGCAGGTGGGGCACCCGCTCCTCGGCCTCATCCGTCGTCGGGGTGTGGCCGCGCGGTATCCACCACAGCGCGGCGTAGGCCTCGGTCATCCGCTCGAACCACTGGCGGCGGCGCCTGAGGACCTGGCGGTGGGTGTCGGAGTAGACGTACGCGGCGAGCGCCTCGACCGACTCCCAGACCGACATGTTGACCAGGACGCCGGCGCTCCCGGCCTGGTCCCATTCGAACGCGTGGACCGCGGTCGCGTTGCCGTCCTCGGTCTGCAATCGCCAGACGAAGCCGGGGGCCGCGTCCGCCGCCGCGTTCACCGGGTCGAGGGCCGCCACGAAGTCCGCGAGCAGCGGGCTGTCCAGCGGCTCACGCATCCGTCCGACGTTTACTTGCGCCAGTAGGTAGTCCACGTCGTCATGCTGCCAGCCGCCGACACCTGCAGGCAATGTCCGGGCGCTCGACCGGGCCGGCCACCGCATTGCGCCCGCTTGCGGCCCCCGAACATCACCTGGTCCGTCACAGATACGTAATGGCTCGGGCTCAACCGGGGCTGAGAACAGCGAATAGTGTGACATTACTAGCAATCCGGATTAATGCCCCACGGTGCGTAGCGCGCATAGCGGCGCAGGCCCAACCGTCGTCACTCGGGGAAGGGGGTCCGTTGGCTCGCGAGCCGCTCAGGGATGATGATCCCTCGCGGGTCGGGCGCTACCGGCTGATGGCCAGGCTGGGTGCGGGCGGCATGGGCGTGGTCTATCTCGGCGTGGTCCCAAATTCCCCAAAATTCCCAAAATCCCCGGAAAGCCCGGATTCTGCGGACGGCAGCCAGGCCGCGGTCAAGGTGCTGCGCCCCGAGCTGGCGGACGACCCGGAGTTCCGGGCCAGGTTCGGCCGCGAGGTGGCCTCGCTGATGCGGGTCAGGGGCGAGTGCACGGTCCGGGTGATCGAGGCTGACACCACGTCGTCCCAGCCGTTCATGGTCACCGAGTACGCCGAGGGGCCGTCGCTGTCCGAGTACATCGACGCCCACGGGCCGCTCGGCGCCGACATGCTGTACGGCCTGGCTACCGGGCTCGCGGAGGCGCTGACCGCGATCCACGCTGCCGGGGTGGTGCACCGGGACCTCAAGCCGTCGAACGTGATCCTGGGGCAGAGCGGCCCGAAGGTGATCGACTTCGGGATCGCCCAGACGCTGGACGCGACCTCCGTCACCAAGACGGGCATGATGGTCGGCTCCGCTGGTTTCATGTCTCCGGAGCAGGTCACGGCAGGACCTGGCACCGGGCCAGCGGGGGCATCGAGAAGGACCTGGGCGGGGTGTCGGCCGTCGCGACGGCCGCGGGCCCGGCTGGGTACTCGGTCGTCGGTCGGCCAGCCGGCCCGGATCGTGCGAGCGTGGCGGACGTCTGGTGGCACAGAGCCTGACCTCCTGGACCAAGGCCCAGGACATGAACGTGATGAGCGGCTCGATCCAGGTCCTCGCGGTCGCGGCCGACCCGCACGGGTTCGTGTCGGCAGGCTCGCACGACAACCAGCCCGCGGTGCGGACCACGAGCGACGGCCGACTGTGGACGACGATCGACCTGGCGCTGCCCGCGGGGGCCTCCTCCGCCGTGCTCCAGCAGATCGCGATCAACGGGAATCACGTGGTGGCCCTGGGCCAGGAGATCAGGGCGGGCCGCGCCGTGCCGTTCGCCGAACAATCTTCTGACGGCGGCGCGAGCTGGCGGCAGGTGCGGTTCAGCCCGCCGGGGCCCAACACGGTCATCACCGCGCTGACCGCCGATTCCGGCGGCTTTACTGCCGCGGGCCAGTACGGCCAGCCAGGCCAGCAGACCGTCGCGAGATGGACCTCAGCCACCGGGACGGCCTGGACGCAGACCCAGGTCAGCGCCCTCGGCGGCGGCAGTGATGCGATCACCGCGCTGGCCCCGTCCGGCTCGGCCGTCATCGGCATCGGCTCGACGGCCACCATGGCGAGCCTGCGGTTCCTCCTCTTGGCCCTGCCGCCCGGCTGACGGCCGCGCGGCCGGTATAACACCAGGTAATGGCGGCAGTGGAGGTGCCGAATTGAACCCTCGGGCGGCCAAATACGTAGAATGAATATAAGAACGCAGTTGTGCCCCCGGACTGCCCAGAGGCCACCATTGACTTTTGGGGAGGGAATTCTTTGGCTCGCGCGCCTCTACGGGCTGGCGATCCTATTCGGATCGGCCATTACCGGCTGACGGCCAGGCTGGGCTCGGGCGGCATGGGCGTGGTGTACCTCGGCGTGGGCTGGGACGGTAGCCAGGTCGCGGTGAAGGTGCTCCGTCCGGAACTCGCCGATGACCACGATTTCCGGCGCCGATTCCGCCGTGAGGTGTCGGCGCTGATGCGGGTCAAAGGCGTCTGCACCGTGCGGGTGATCGAGGCCGACACCGAGTCGCCGCGGCCGTTCATGGTCACCGAATACGCCGAAGGCCCGTCCCTGGCCGAGTACATCGACAGCCACGGACTGCTCGGCCCCGACATGCTCTACGGCCTGGCCACCGGGCTGGCCGAAGCGCTGACCGTGATCCACGCGGCCGGCATCGTGCACCGGGACCTCAAGCCCTCCAACGTCATCCTGACCGACGCCGGCCCGAAGGTCATCGATTTCGGCATCGCCCAGGCCCTGGACGCCATGTCCATGACCAAGACGGGCATGATGGTCGGCTCGCCGGGTTTCATGGCGCCGGAGCAGATCAGCGGGCACCCTGGACAGGCGGCCGACATCTTCGTCTGGGGGGTCACGGTGGCGTACGCGGCCACCGGGCAGTCGCCGTTCGGCACGGGAGAGACCCACGCCGTCTTGTACCGGGTCCTGCACGCCGACCCCGGCATCTCCGCGGTCCCCGATCCGCTCCGCCCGCTGGTAGCCGCCGCCCTGGCCAAGGACCCAGACCGGAGGCCCACCGCCCAGCAGCTTCTTGACCGGCTGACCAGTATCTCGATGCGGTCGCCCCGCCCGCAGGACTCGCCTACCCAGACGATCCTGTCGAGGACCTGGCAGCAGACCGGGCCGCATCCCAGCCGGCCCCGGGCCGCCGAGGAGCCCCGCGGGGTGCAAGGCTCACTGCTGCTCGACCCCGCGCCGCCCGGTGCCGGGCCAACTGGTGCCGGGCCGCCGAGGGCCAGAAAGCGCCGGGTCAACCGGCGCACCACGACGATTGGCGTATCGGCCCTGGCCGCCGCGGCCGTCGCCGTCGGCGTGGTCCTCACTGTGCTGCCAGGTCACGCGCCGAAGGAAGGCCCAAGCGCGAACGAGGGAAGCCCAGGGGCGGCGAACCCGGTCGCGACCAACACCCTGCCGACCTACCCGGGAGAACGGACGCGCGGCGTCTTCCAGACGATCCAGCGCATCGTCGCCGCGGGAAACACGATGGTGACGACGGGCTCGCAGGAGACCGACGGCGCCGCCCGCCAGCAGTTCTTCGCCTCGTCCGATGCCGGGCGAAGCTGGCAGCTGGCCCCGGTTAAGCTGCCCGGCGGCGGCCAGCCTGCGCTGGGGCATGAGGCCGTCCGGATCGCCGGCGGCCCGCACGGATGGATGGCGGAAGGCAATGACGCCATCTGGACCAGCCCGGACGGGCTGTCCTGGACGCTGGCGGGCACGCACGGGATCACTCCCCGGCAGCCCGCTGACTCGATCAACGTGGTCACCAACACACCCGACGGGTTCCTGGCCGCCGGCTACCAGACGACCAGCGCCGGGAAACAGGCGGTGATCTGGACCTCGCGCGACGGCGTGACCTGGCAGCGGATCACCGCCGCGCAGCTGGGCTTGCAAGAGTCCGGAGCGACCCCGTCGGCCATTGACTTCGCCACCTCGCACGGGACCGCCACGCTGATCTCCGACCGCGGATCCGGCGTCTGGCTGAGCACCGACAGCGGAGCACGGTGGACGCAGGTGACCGTCCCCGTCGATCACGGCGCCCAGACCTCCATCAGCGGCGTGTCGTTCGACGGTGCCGGGCTCATCGCGGTCAGGCCCGGCACGACCGCGAGTGGCGCCGACGACGGCGTCGCCTACTTTTCCCCGGACGGCCGGACGTGGCAGTACGCGGGCACGATCGACGCAGCGGGCGGCTGGAGCCCGGACGCGGTCAAGGGCAGCGACTACGGCTTCGTGGTAACCGGCCACACCAGGAACCAGTACGTGGCGTACACCAGCACCGGCACCGGCGCCCGATGGCTGCCGACCGGGCCGCTCGGCAGCACGTCGGACGGGCCGGGCTTCACCGCGGCGGTCGGACCGGGCGGCACCGTCGTCGCGGCCGGAAGCACCAACCCCGGCAAGACCAGCCAGCAGGCCCTGCTCATCAAGGCGGACACGGCGGGAGACCTGCAGCCGGTCTCGCTGACCGCCATCCCGGGCGGCTTCATCCCCGAGGAGGCGGTGAAGAGCATCGCCGTGGCGGGGAACGAGCAGATCGCCGTGGGCAGCGCGGACGGCTACCCGGCGGTGTGGCGGCGGGTGGCTGACGGGTCCTGGGCTCTGGTCTCCTCGCTGGCCCAGGTGTCCGCCGATCAGGGCCTGGCCGGGCTGACCGCCGTGACCCACGGGCCGCACGGATGGCTCGCCGCCGGGCCGGGCCTCGTGCTCACCTCGGCCGACGGCACGAACTGGCGGTCCGCCGGAGCCATCACGCACGACCTGGCCGGCGTGTCCGCCGTGCAGGCCGCCAGCGGTCCGCGCGGCTACGTGATCGCCGGCACGATCGCCGGGCCGGGCGGCGCGCCGACCAGGGACGTCTGGTGGTCAGCGGATCTGACCAGCTGGACCAGAGCACAGGACCAGAACGAGACGAGCGGCTCGAACCAGACGCTGGCCATCGCCGCTGGCTCGTCGGTCTTCGTGTCGGGCGGCTCGCATGACAACCGGCCCGTGCTGTGGACCAGTCCCGACGGCCGGACCTGGGCGGCCGTCACCCCGCCGCTGCCGGCCGGCGCCTCGGCCGGGGTGATCCAGCAGGTGGCGGTCCGCGGGAGCAACGTCGTCGCGCTAGGCCAGCAGACCACCGCGGATGGCATCCAGGCTTTCGCCGAGCGGTCCGACGACAGCGGGCTGACCTGGCGGCTGGTGCCGTTCAGCGCACCGGGACCCGGTATCAGCTTCACCGCGCTGACCGCCGACGCGGGCGGCTTCACCGCTGCGGCGCAGTTCGGCCGGGCCGGGGGCACCACGGACGCCTCCCTCTGGACCTCCGCGGACGGAACGAGCTGGACGCGATCGCCGGTCAGCGGCCTGACCGGCGGCGGGAGCCACGCCCTCACCGCGCTGGCCGCGTCCGGCGCCGCGGTGACCGGCATCGACTCGGTCCAGGCCCAGGCAAGCCAGCAGTTCATCGCCCGGCGTCTTCCGGCCGGCTGACGGCCCGTCATGCTCCCGGTCGATACGGTAGGAAAATAGCAAGCAGCTATTGTGCGCTGGCCCGCCCGGACGCGCCATGACTTCTCGGGAGGAGAATTTCGTTGGCTCGCACGCCTCTTCGGCCTGATGACCCGACACGGATCGGGCACTACCGGCTGACCGCGAGGCTGGGCTCGGGCGGCATGGGCGTGGTGTATCTGGGCGTGGCCTGGGACGGCAGCCCGGTCGCGGTCAAGGTGCTGCGCCCCGAGCTGGCAGGTGACCAGGAATTCCGCCGCCGGTTCGGCCGCGAGGTGGCCGCGCTAGTCCGGGTCAAGGGCGTGTGCACGGTGCGGGTGATCGAGGCCGACTCCCAGTCGTCCATGCCGTTCGTGGTCACCGAATACGCCCAGGGTCCTTCGCTGTCCGAGCACATCGACAAGCACGGATCGGTCGGTCCCGAGATGCTGTTCGGCCTGGCCGCCGGGCTGGCCGAGGCGCTGACCGTGATCCACGCGGCTGGCATCATGCACCGGGACCTCAAGCCCTCCAACATCATCCTGACGGACGCCGGTCCCAAGGTCATCGATTTCGGCATCGCCCGGCGGCAGAACACCACCGCCATGACCCAGACCGGCATGATGATCGGCTCGATGGGTTTCATGGCGCCCGAGCAGATCAGCGGGCACCCCGGCCCGGAGGCTGACATCTTCGCCTGGGGGGTGACGATGGCGTACGCGGCCACCGGCCGGTCGCCGTTCGGCACCGGAAATACCCCCCACTCCATCTTGTACCAGATCATGTACGGCACCCCAGACATCACCACGGTCCCGGAGTCGCTCCGGCCGCTGGTAGAAGCCGCCCTGGCCAAGGACCCGCAGAACCGGCCCACCGCGCAGCAGCTGCTGGACCGGCTGACGAGCGCCTCCAGGCAGACCGAGAACGTCAACGACGCGCAAACCCAGGTGATCCTGGCACAGACCTGGCAGAGCGGGCTCCACTCAAGCCCGCCGCCGGTCAGCAGGCCAGCCGAAGCGAACCGCGTTCCTCCCCGCCAGCCCGCGCCGCCGCCCCCCGCGCCGTCAGCAGCTGAGCAACCCACCGCCGGGTCGCCGGTGCCGGTGATGCCGGTCCCTGCGGCACCGCTCGCTGAGGCGCCGGCCCCCGGGAAAGTACCGGTCGGCCGCCGCGTGGCGACCATAGCCACGTCGGCGCTGGTCGCCATGCGCCTCCGCCGCCGCGCCTCCGGCCAGCCAGGGCCCAATGGCTAGGGCTACCTGCCGGCCTCCTGTATGCGGAGCCCGGCTACGCATTCCGCGCTTCCGCAGGTCCGGCCCGAACCCAGGCGAGGCCTGCCGCACCGGCAGGCGGGCCGCAAGCGGGCCAGCCAGGCGGCATACGCCAGCAACTCGGCTATGCCGCCAGGGCCCGGAACGGAGACGACGGGCCGGATCCGGCCGCCGGGCAACGCCAGCCACTCCCGCGGCCTATCTGCTGCGGGACCGCCAGGCTCGCCACCCATAACCCCATTTTCCTCCATCCCTGAACCTCGCCGTCCCCTCGCCCGAGCGGGTCATACCCGGTGGCCCGCTCCATCGGCGGCATAACCGTGAGTTAGCAATTGCCGGATCAACCGCGTGCCCCTCCCAGCTAGGCTGGTCAGCGTGTCCGATCACTATCGCGCGCCGGGCTGGTTCACGCGCAACGTCTTCAACCAGCTGGTGGCATTGCTTACCAGGCAGGGCATCAGCGTTCTCGGCTCGCGGGTCCTTGCGGTGAAGGGCCGGACAAGTGGCGAGTGGCGTACCACGCCGGTGAACCTGCTCACGCACGACGGCCGCCGTTATCTCGTGGCACCCCGCGGTGAAACTCAGTGGGTGCGCAACCTGCGGGCCGCCGGCACCGGCGAACTGCGGCTGGGCAGGCGTGCCGAGAGCTTCCGTGGCCGGGAGCTCACCGACGACGAGAAAGTACCGGTCCTGCGCGCTTACCTCAAGAGGTGGAAGGCAGAGGTCGGGATCTTCTTCGAAGGTACTGGGCCGGACTCGGGCGATGAGCAGATCCGCGCCATCGCGCCCAAACACCCGGCGTTCGAGGTGCTACCGGTCAAATAGGCCGTAGACACCGACCTTGTGATGTGCCGGCGGCACCTCGGAGGTGTCTTAGGCCAGTGCGGGCCCCGGCTAGGACCAAGGTCACGGACGCGTGGCGAGGGCTGCGAGGTTCAGCATGAATATCGCCACGATCACTGCCGCCGCACCGCCAGCAACCACGCCCGCCAAGACGCCTGCCGCAAGCGTGGTCGCCGTGATCACCCATACGCCCGAATTGATTGACCTGTTCCCCTGTCGCTGCCGCTGCGGCCGAGCGGACTTCGGCGGCCGGGCTACGCCCGACTCCGCGGGGATGCCGGCGGTGACCGCAGCCAGCTCGGCATAGGTGCGCGCCGCAAGGGCATGGTCCACCCCCACATCTAGCTCGCTCTTTGTCAGCCGGCCCTGCACGAACGCGACCTTGAGCGTGTCGATCACCTGCTCCCGGTCGGCGTACGACGCCCGCAGGTAACCAGGACCTCCTGCCGCCGCTACCACCTCATCTCCCGGTCCGGTCATCATCCGCGCCTCCCCACGGGATGATGCAGCAAAAGCGTAGCGCGGTAGGCCTCCTGCCGACCATCCCGGCAGGCGCCACGAGCCGGACTACTGTCAGCGACAAGACCGATCGTACGCGCCGCGCCTCATCGCGCCCGGGTATCGCATGGTGAACCGTCGTCACGGCGGGCCTCTGGCGGGGTTGCCGGCGCTCGGCAGCCGGGCGATTACAGCACAATCAGCCGGAGGGCAGGGTCAAGCTGACGCAGGTCACTGGGATCGGAGGTGACAACGGACTGGCCAGCGCGGCGAGCGCATATCACCACGTGGGCATCGGCGATGTCAGAAGTCCCGCTGGCTGCCAGCAGCCTGCCGACGTTGGTCGCATCCACCCGGCCCAGATCGATGACGTCGGTCGTCGGCTGGCGGATGAGCCGCGAGAGCCGAACCTGCCTGTCCGGCCTGCGGATGGCCTGAGCCAGGACGGACGCTGGCACCGTAATGCGGGCTCCTGTCTCTCTGGCGCGGGCAACGAGCACCACCACGCGGCGGTCGTCCCGGTCCAGGGCTATGAGGCCGCCCGCGTCCAGGGTCACGCCTGGCATCAGGCAGCTGGCCTGGTGCCGGTGCCGAGCACGTCGTCGGCCCAGGCGCGCTCGTCGTCAGACAGCGCCCCGCCGGTCTGGCGCAGCGCCTCGGCGAGCAGCGCGCCCCATCCTGCGACGTCATCCAGAGCCACTGCGACCGCGTGCTGCACGAACCCGGACACGCTCGGGGCGGTCCCCGCCTGCACCAAGGAACGGATCTGGTCGAGTTGGGCCTCGTCGAGCGTGACGGTGACCTTCCTTGTCGCCATACTAGTTACCATACCATCGACGCAAGTCACCCCAGGAAACCAGCGTGGGCATTCCGGCCGGCGGCAGGTCGGCGGGCGCGCCGACGGTGGCCACGAGCAGGACCGCGCCGGCGAGCTCGGCCGTCCCGGGCACCTCGCCGGGCAGCGCCCCCGGCTCCGGTCCGCTAAGAGGCCAGCCGGGCGGCGGTGGCGGCGATCGTCGCGTAGGACATGGTGAAGGTGCCGCCTGCCGCGTCGACGGCGGCGCCGAGGCCGGCGAGAAGTTCCTGCTGGATGGCCTCGGGGCGACGGGTGAAGCCGCCGGTGGTCGGGACCAGGTCCAGCCACTCGTCCCGGGTATAGGGCCGCTCCCAGTAAGACAGCCATTCCTCCGGCTCGCCGAACGCCCCCGCCTGCCGTATCACGTCGGCCACCCTCGCGCACCCGGCCCGGTAGGCGTCGACGGCGGGCCTCGCCCAGAAGCCGCCGGACGGCGAGTCCGGGAGCACCCGGCGGAAGACCTCGGCGAACGCCTCGCGCAGGTCCTTCGGCGGGTCGAAGGCGTTCCAGAACACCGCCAGCCGGCCACCGGGGCGCAGCACCGCGGCGGCCTTCGCCGCGCCCGCGACCGGGTCCACCCAGTGCCAGGCCTGCGCGGCGATGACCGCGTCGAACGTGCGGCCGGCCGGGTCCCAGTCCTCGAACTTCGCGACCTCCGTCTCGGTCCCGCCCTGCCTGGCCAGCTCGGCCATCCGCGGGTCGGGATCCACGCCGAGCACCCGGCAGCCGGCCGCCTGGAACAGCCGGGCGGAGATGCCGGTGCCGCACCCGACGTCGAGGACGTCGCGTCCCGGGCTGGCGGCGATGATGCGGTCCGCCAGGTCGGCGGGATAGGTGGGCCTGGCCCGGTCGTAGCGGCCGGCGTTGGCACCGAACCCCTCGGCGACCTGCCGCTGGAGATGCGATGCCTGCGCCCGATCGTAGCCCCTGGTGCCGGTCTCAGCGGTTCCGTCAGGTTCTGACGGTAGAGTGGTCATGCGCCCACTATAAATGGGCGCGTGCCCATTTATTGGTGCGTTCGCGGACGGCGAAGGAAGGACGGACGACCAGTGCCGACAGGGGTGGCCATCCGCGACCCGCGCGGGCAGCTCTTCGACGCCGCCGAGCGCGTCCTGCTCCGGGACGGCCCCGGTGGCCTGACCAGCCGCGCGGTCACCGCGGAAGCGGGCGTAGCCAAAGGAGTGCTGCACCGGCATTTCGCCGACTTCGACGCGTTCCTCGCCGAGCTCGCGCTCGACCGCGTCGCACGGACCGGCGCCCAGGCGGCGGCCCTGCGCGCCATGGCGGGGAGCGGCACCGTCGCGGGCAACCTGGCCGCCGCGCTCCCGGACCTGTTCAGTCCGGCGATCCTCGCGCTCATCCGCGTGGTCCTCGCGCGCGACGAACTGCGCGCCCGGCTGAGGGCCGCCACCGGCTCGCGCATCCCGCTCGTCTCCGAGTCCACCGCCATGGTCGCCGGCTACCTCGCCGCCGAGCGCGACCTGGGCCGCGTCGCGGCCGGCGCCGATATCAGCACGCTCGCCCCCACCCTGATCGGCGCCGCGCACCTGCTGTTCACCGACGCCGACGGCACTCCGGAGCCCGCCGCCGTCGCGCGGGTCGTCGCCGCGGTCCTGGCCGCCGCCCGGCAACCCCCATGACCTCCTTGGAGCCCCTGGCTGCCTGCGGAACCAGACAGGTGCCATCCGAGCTGCCCCAACTCGAAGATGATCTTGGTTACCTGCAAATCTGACGTGCACCCGCAGCATGACGAAGGCGGGCGGAATGTCGGTATCGGCCAGTACGCTCCGGCCATGGCCAATTTCGCGGTGAGGCTGGTTCACGGCCCAGGCTGGGATCCCTCGCGCCAGATCCGGGATCAAGACGGCTGGGATGAGCACGCGGCATTCATGGACGGGCTCGTCGATGACGGCTTTGTCATCCTCGGCGGCCCGGTCGGCAACGGCGAGCAGACCCTGCACGTGATCGAGGCGGCGGATGAGAACGACATCAGGACGCGCCTGGCCCGGGATCCCTGGGCATCAGCCGGACTGCTCCAGATCGGCACGATAGAACCCTGGCTGCTCTGGCTCGGGCGCTAATAAGGCGGATATTTTGCGACAGCTTATCCTCGCCGTTATCACCGTTGGTGACCACAGCAGCCGCTAGCCAGCACTGCCCTGAGCGGACGACCAGGGGAACGGCAGGAGGTCCGGCTCGACCCAGCCGCGCCGTGCTGGGGCGGCGGCCAGAGTCGACGGCCGGTAGTGCCTGCTCAGGAGGCGCTTATCGAGCAGCGCTGGGTGCCGCCCGGCGAAGGAGTCGAAGTCGGCGCATTCCGGGTCGGCGTCGACGTGATGGGCGACGATCTCCACCCAGGCCCGGGAGACTGTGTGGTGGTACTTCTGCGGAGCCCTTTCGTACGCGGCGATGCGCTGGATCCAGTTGCAGATCCTGGCGATGGCCTCGGGCATTCCGTAGCGTCGCACAGCCAGGAAGGCCAGGTTGATGTGCTGCCGATGGCGGAACTGGCCGCTGGGGCCGGTGATCTCGGGCAGGATCGCGGCCAGTTCGGCGTCGGGTGGGGCGTGCGGTCCGGCCGGGCCGTCATGGCCAGGCACCGGAACCTCGTGGTGGGCCATCAGCAGGCCTTCTGCAGGGCGGTGATGACGGCGTGGTAACCGGCGAACTGGCTGGCGTCCAGCCGGGAGAGCGCGTCGCGCTCGAGGTCCGCGATCGCGGCGAGCACCTGGGCGGCCACCGCCTGGCCGGCCTCGGTCAGCGGCAGCCGGAACGAGCGGCGATCGGCCGGATCTAGCTCCCTGACGAGGTAACCGCGGTTCTCCAGCCGGTCGAGAAGGCCGGTCAGAGTGCTGGCCCGGGTACCGGTCAGCTCGCTGAGCTGACGGACATTGAGGGTGCCGCCGTCACCGAGGTTCGCGAGCGCGTTGATCTCGGCTGCCGACAGGTTCAGGTCCGCCAGCGCATTGCTTAGCGCGTGCAGCGTGTGATGGGTGGCCCGCTGCAACGCGAGCACCGCACGAGGTAGTCCACTTTCGGATATCATGGAAATGGATTATACGATAATGAAATAATCTCTGCCTAGGGCGCTAGGGCGCTAAGGCGCTAGGGCGCTAAGAACTCCTAACAGAATGACGTGTGGGAATAGCGATGTTCACGTGATGGTTGGGCCTGGCCGTGAGGAAGGGGCAGCAGCCGCCGTGGATCGTCCGGGACGACCTGTGGGCCCGGATCGAGCCGCTGCTGCCGGTGGTCCCGCGGCGGGCTGATCACCCGGGACGCAGGCGGCTGGACGACCGCAAGGTGCTGTCCGGCATCTTGTTCGTGCTGTACACCGGGATCTCGTGGGAGTTCTTGCCGCAGGAGCTGGGGTTCGGCTCGGGGATGACGTGCTGGCGGCGGCTGCGGGACTGGCACCAGGCCGGGGTCTGGCAGCGGCTGCACGAGGCGCTGCTGGCGGAGCTGAATGCCGCCGGGGCACTGGACTGGTCCAGGGCGGTGATCGACAGCTCGCACGTGCGCGCGGTGAAGGGCGGCCCAAAACGGGCCCGAGCCCGGTCGACCGTGCCCGGACCGGCTCCAAGCACCACGTGATCACCGAAGGGCACGGGATCCCGCTGGCGGTGTCGCTGACCGGCGGGCAGCGCAACGACGTCACCCAGCTGATGCCCTTGATCGCGGCGATCCCGCCGGTACGCGGCCGGCGGGGGCGCCCCCGTCAGCGGCCGGATGCGGTCTACGCCGACCGGGGCTATGACCATGACAAATACCGCCGGCAGGTCCGCGGCAAGGGCATCACGCCGGTGATCGCCCGCCGCGGTACGGAGCACGGCTCCGGGCTGGGCGTGCACCGCTGGGTGGTCGAGCAGTCGATCGCGCTGCTGCACTGGTTCCGCCGGCTGCGGATCCGCTGGGAGATCCGCGACGACATCCACGAGGCGTTCCTCAGTCTGGCCTGCGCCATCATCTGCTGGCGCCGACTGCGGCACCTCTCACTTTGTTAGGACCTCTAAGCAAGAACAAGATCCCGCTCGGTATCCGGGGCGTCGCGCTGCGAGACGGCGACCGGATCAGCTTTCCGGGCCAGGCTGACCCCGTACGGGACATGAACGCCCTCCCCATGCCTGACTACCAGGAGTACTTCGACCGGGCGCGCCGGATCGGCATCGCCGATCGCGCACTGTCCAAGGCCGGCATCCCGTTCGAGAGCTCCCGTGGCTGCTGGTGGGGCCAGAAACACCACTGCACGTTCTGTGGCCTGAAAGGGCTCGGCATGACCTACCGGTCGAAGACTCCGGACCGCCTGCTGGCGGAGCTCGAGCATCTCGCGAACTTGTACGGTGTGCTCAACTTCCGGGGCACAGACAACATCCTCGACAACGGCTATCCCCGGCAGGTCTTCGAAGCGCTCGCCGAGCAACGCCTCGACTACCGGATGTTCTTCGAGGTGAAGGCGAATCTCACCCAGGAGCAGCTGCGGCTGCTCGCCTTCGGCGGCGTGCACAGCATCCAGCCCGGCATCGAGAGCCTCAGCACCCGGGTCCTCGCGCTGATGTGTAAGGGCACCACGGCCCTGCAGAACGTGCGACTGCTCAAGTGGTCAGCGTATTTCGGGATCCAGGTCGCGTGGAACACCCTTTGGGGTTTCCCCGGTGAGCGGGCCGAGGACTACGCCGCCGAGCTGACCGTCATGAAGCACATCACCTATCTCGAGCCGCCACTCGGCGGCGGCCGCATCTGGATGGAGCGCTTCTCGCCGTATTTCACGGAACCCGAACGGTGGGGCGTGCGGTGGATCCGGCCGGAGCGCAGCTACGCCTATGCCTATCCGAAGCAGAGCGTAGACCTTACGAAGGTGGCCTACTTCTTTGACTACGAGTTCGAGGACACTCTTCCGGACGAGGCCCATCACGCCACCAGTGAGCTCATCGCGCAGTGGCAGCAGAGCTGGCAGCGACGGCGACGCCGTCCGGGCGACGCTGGACGCCTTGTGCGAGCGGGGTCTGATGCTGCACGAGGACGGCAAATACCTGAGCCTTGCGAACCCCGTCAACCCGAACTGGTGACCCAGTGCCCAACATCACGGTGGACGGCGCGTTCTTCCTGGACCCGCAGGAATGGACCGTCCTGCGTCAGGCCCTAGCCGGTCCGCTGGCGCTCGACCGCGGGCCGATGCGGGCGCTGTGTGTCGGCTGCGGGCTGGGCCAGGAGGCGTACAGCCTGGCGATCCTGCTCGGTGAGCTGGCTCCGGGGCGGCCGATGACGGTCGTCGCCACCGATAAGGACCCTCGGCGCCTTGCCCGGGCCGCGGCCGGCGGCCCATACACCGCCTCCGACGTCCGGGCGCTGACCCCCGAACAGCGCCGCCGTTACCTGCGCCACCTGACCCCGCAGCGGTACTCGGTGGCGCCGGGCCTGTCCGACCGGATCGTCTTCGAACCGTCGGACATCACGAACGGGCCGCCGCCCGGGCCGTTCCATGCCGTCCTTTTTCGCAACGTCCAGCCGCACCTCCAAGAGGGTGCCGTTGCTCCCGTCTTCGCCAAACTCCGCAGGAGCCTGATTCGCGGCGGCGCGCTGTTCCTGGGCGCGCGGGAGCGGATGCCGCCGGACCTGGCCGTCGGACTTGAGCAGAGGTCGCGGTACGTGTACGTAAGCCGATAGGTGGTCGCCCCCGGGAGTGGTTGTCAGCCGTTGAACTGGACCAATAAGTCGGTGACCTCCACCGCCGGCGGCCTGGATACCAGAACTTCCAACACGGCGTGATAGCGCTGTTCCACGACGCTCAACTCCACGAGCATCAGCCCCGGCCCTCTCCCGTCCGGCTGCTGCCTGGCGGCCCGCGGCGCCGCGGACGCGCTGATGAAACTGACGCCGGTTCGGCATTACGAGGACGTGCCCCGTGCGGTCCAGCTGCTAGCTCTGACCACGTGTCCGAACGTGGGGGATCACCCAGAGGTTCAGCGGTACTGCTTGCAGCCGACCGCATCGACACTGTTGGCGCCTGCGCTGCAGGAGGAGCTGGCGGAGTCAATGGGGGACGCCAACTTGGACTGATTCCCCGAGACGTACCCGGCGTGTTGTAAATCGAACGGTTGGCGACACGATCACCGGCGGAGGCCCGGACCAGGCAGGCGCCATCCCGGTGATCGTCGTGAAAGGCGTTGCAAATCCGGCGCGTCCGGCAACCGGACCAGGACCGTTTCTTCTACAGTCCCGGTATGACCGAGCCCGCTATCGGCCCGCCCGACGCGCCACGGCACGCCGGACAGGTCGTCCGCCGCATGCTGCTCCGCCGGAACATCGTTATCGACGCGGAGACCGCGCAGCTCGTGGCCGCCGCCGTCCAGACCGCGCTCCAGGTCGGCACGCCGTCCCGGCCGCCGCGCCGGGGTCGGCGTGCTCCCGGCGCCGGTTGCGAGCCGCTGTTCTGATAACGGCCCATGCCCGGGCTGGGGAGGCATGGCACCCCGGTTCACTGCTCCGTATTGACCGCTGTGTCCTCGCGGCGAACAGTTGGACGTCCGCCGCAGGCGCCACAGGGTCTGGCGCCTGCGGCGGAGAGCGTCCAGCGGGTGCAGCCAAGGTAAGCCCAGAACCCGCCATGGGTCTTGGGTGGGGCTGATTCCGGTCGGCCAGGGTAGGTCAGCCGGAGACCGGCGTTAGATTACAGACAGTGACTGACTGGCGCTCGCGCCGCGTGCGATATCCGCCTCCGGGCTATTCACGTAAGTGGAGCAGCTTCGGTAGCTGAACGTCATCGGACCTGGTCGTTGGTTCAACTCGGCGCGAGCGGCCGCAAGTTCCGGTTCCGGGCCGCCACTGCCAGGCAGCCTCCCACCACCGCAACGAGCGCTATGGCCAGTGGAGGAAACATGCTGAAGCCGACCCGCGTACGGCCGCCCGACGGCTGTCCGATGGCGAGGAATCCGGCCCGCGCCGGCCGTGGTGGCGGCGACTCCCGCGAAGACGATCGGGGCCTTCCGCCTGCCCCCGGGACGCTGGATGTCCGACCGCCTCCGCAGATACCAGAGGATCAGCACGGCGAAAATCAGGTCGCATACGACGATCGTCTGTACGAGCGCGAGACTCCCGAAACTGAGCGCCACCACCTGCAGGGCGAATCCGGCGATATTCGCGGCGACGGCAGTCACCCACAATGGCTGCCGGACCAGATCCAGCAGGATCCGGGGCGACAGCGCCCGCCGGCTCTCAACCCGCTTCGTGCTGCGCTGGTCGGCAACGGAGGAAATCCCGAGGATCAGCGCGGCCGCGACAGCGGCTACCACGGCGAACAGCGGGGTCAATTGTCAGCCGTCCCTTCGGTCGGCCGGCTCCGGCGAGCGCCTCGCACCGGAACGGTCCCCAGCAGTGCTCCCAGGCTGCCCGCCAGCAACAACACGATGCCGGCCCACAGCCACCTGAGCGGCTTCGCCGTGAGCCTCCTGCCGGCCATCGCTGCTGCGGTGCCGCATTATTCCTCCAGTCAGCTGTGTCAACGCTGTTGACGCTATCTAGTCCCGCTTCTCCCACTTGCCGCTGAACTCCGGGTAGCCGCGCGGCCAAGCTGGGCGATGGCCTCAGGCAGGCCCTCAGGCCGTCGCAGACCACCGTCAGCGCGTCCCTGGTGCCGCCGTTTTGATCTCGTGCTCGGCCCGGCAGCCGCTACCCGGTCACCTGGCCGGATCCGGTCATGCCGGGCCCGGCCGCCCGCGCATCGCACGCGTTCGCGGCCCTGGCTCCTCCGGAACCAGGCCGGGGTCTCAGGCATCAGGTCGCCTCACCGGCTGGTCATGCCGGTCACATCCCGACGGCATTGTGCCCGCGGCCGGCGGGCTGGGCGGCCCGGGTGGTGAGGGCTGTCCTGGCAGCTGCCAGCGCCGATGTGATCAGCTGGCCGGCGTGGCCGAAGTCGGTGGGCGGGATGTGCCCGGAGTGGCGGGCAGCACGATCAGCTCGGCGGCCGGGGCGTAGCGGGCGAGGTCATCGTGCAGGCGGGCGTTGGTGAGCAGGGTGACCGCGTGTACCGCGGCGGCGAGCGCGCTGCGGGGCGGGCGCGGCAGGCCGCGGTCGCCGGGGTCTTGGGTGGGCAGCACGTAGATGCGCTGGGCGCCGAGTGCGAGGGCGTGCGAGACCGGGGTGTTGCCGGCGATCCCGCCGTCGGCAAGCAGCCGGCCGCGCCAGCGGATTGGCGGCAGTACCCTGGGGATGGCCGCGGCGGCGAGCACCGCGTCGACCGCGGGGCCGTCGGACAGGCGCACCTCGTTCCCGGACAGCAGGTCGAAGGCGACCAGGTGCAGCGGGATGCTTGCGTGCTCCAGCCGCTGGAACTGCAGGTGCCGGGTGGCGAGCCGGCGCAGCCCCCGGCCGGGGAACAGGTGGCCGCGTCGGCCTGCCAGGCCGCCGATCAGGGTGGCCGGGCGGAGCGGGAGGATGCCTTTCCTGCGCAGCCCGCGCCAGATGGCCGCCAGTTGTTCGGCGGTGACCACGGTGGCGGGCCGGGAGGCCAGGAACGCGGCGTTCAGGGCGCCGGCCGAGGTGCCGACCGTCAGGTCGGGCACGATGCCGCGCTCGTAGAGGGCGTGCACCATCCCGGCCTGCATGGCGCCCAGAGCGGCGCCGCCTGCCAGCACGAACGCGGTGCGCGGCGCCCCGGCCGGGCCGCGGCCGGCCGCCGCGCGGGCGGGGGTCGTGGCAGCGTTCACCGGCGGTCAGCTCCAGCCGGCCGGGTCCGCCCGGCCTTCGGCTTCCTGGCCGAGGCCGGGCCGTTCGGGTTTCGTGCCGGCGGCCGGGCGCGGCCGCCCTGCACGATGGCGATGAGCGGGGCGAGGACCACGCCGAGCAGGGACGCCGATGGCTGCGGCCACGATGGTGATCGCCTTCACGCTCAGGGCGGCCGCGTGCCAGGTGCGGTCCTCTACCGAGGACAGCTGCTCCCAGGCGGGCAGGCCCTGGCCGGCGGAGAGCCTGGCGAACACGCCCAGCATCGCGGCGAGCTTGGGGTCTGACCGGAGCAGGCCGGCCTCGATGCGGTAAAGCTGGTGCTGCTGGCGGTGGTTAAGGCTCATCGGGTGCTCCTGAGCTGTGGTCTGGTGCTGGTGTTAGCGCACGGCCGCCGGCGGCCCGGGGTGCCGGCCCTGGCCCCCTCAGGGCCCGCACCCCCGGGGCGGTCAGCGGCGGGCGGGCCGAGGCAGGGCGACGGCGGCCAGGCCGGCTGCCGCCAGGGCGATCAGCACCGCGCCGGCCCAGCTGTTGGACCAGTACATGGGGTCGGCGATGGGGTGCTTCTGGTTGAGGACGGGCCCCGCGATGATCAGCCAGATGCCCAGCAGCGCGCTGCCGAGCTGCAGGCCGGGGAACCCGCGGGGGCTGGCCAGGGCGAAGGCGCCCAACCCGGCCACCGCCAGCTCGGAGATCAGGTTGACGGCGGTGGCGTTGGTGCCGCTGTACTGCAGGGTGAGAAACAACTGGGACAGCGCGACCCAGACGCCGGTCAGCAGCCCGAGCGCGGCGGCCACCTGGGCGCCCATGCCGCGCACCGTGGTCGGCAGCGCGTACTCGGCGGCGCCGGACGCCGCGGCCGGGACGGCTTGGGCAGATGCGCCGTCTGATTCCGGACGGCGGGTTAGTGGAGTAGACATGACACGTTTCCTTTCTTCCGTCAGCGGGCGATGACTGTCGCGCCGCGACGCTCGTGACGAACCAGGCGGGAGCGGGGGCGGGGCCCTTGCCGGTTGAGAACCTGTATTCGAAACCGTGTTATGACTGTGCCTCCTTGCTCGCGTCGGCCGAGCTCTTTGTCGTCTCGGTGAGTCTCCTGCCACGATCGCGGCGAACCGGGTGAGATCCTGGCCGGCTGGGCCTCGAGGAAGCCGGGGCTGGCCAGCGATGACGGCGGACACGTCCTCCGCCGCCAGTAGCGGTGTAGGGTGACTGGTCATGAGCCGTCACTAGCGCTGATGTCGCTCGGTATCCCGGGTGGCCGTAGCTCCTGTTCTGCGAGCATCAGGGCCAATTCCAGCGTCGCGGCGAATGCGGGTTGCCTTTGCCTGAGCAGCCGGCGTACGTATTGCATGTTCTCGGCGCTCTGCCGGGTGATAACTTCCGCCATCGTCGTCTTCCTGGCTGCTTGTCAGTGTCTTGGGCAGGCTCCGGATGGCGCGCCGCTGGTCCTCGGTGGTGCCTCCCCGCACGCCATCGGTGACCCCGTGGTCCAGCGCCCAGGCCAGGCACCGGGTTTGCGCCGGCAGGTCCGGCAGATCCGTTTGGCCGCCTGGATCTGGCGCAGCGCGGGCCCGGTCGTGCCGATCGGGGAAGAACAGGTCCGGGTCGGCGTCGCGGCAGGCGGCGTCCTCACGCCAGTTCGCGCCCACGGTCATCGCGCCGGGTCCACGCGGTGGGCGTCACAGGACGATGCGCAGGGCGAGCCGCGGGGGGCAGCCGCGCCGCACCAGCCTGGCGATCTGATGCCAGTCGATACGGTCGGCGTAGATCTCGGCCAGCGTCCCGGGGATGCCGAGATGCGTGAGCTGCGACACGCGCCAGTTGTGCACGGACCGCTCGTCGTGGCCCATGGTCTCCTGGCCGGTAATGGCCGGTTCCATCGCTCCTCCCTTCAGCGGGGCGGGGTTAGTGCCGGACGGTGCAAGGGGCCGTGCTGCCGTTCGGAGACGCGGACAACTTCCACCGGGCCCGACAGCGTCGCGTCCGGCATGCGCACGTCGAGTTCCGCGTCGGACACGCTGAACTGGCCGGCCTTGTACGTGACGGACTGCGTGTAGTACTTGCCCGCCGTGACGTCGGTGATGGACAGCTGGGATATGCCGGAGGCGACGAGTTGCACCTGGTAGCCGTACTCGTGCCCGTCGGAGGAGAGGTGGCCCGCGGCGTACCACCAGTCCTCGGCGGCGTTCGGGTCCGCGGCCTGGTCGGCTGGCACGTGCACGAAGGCCGGGAACTCGGTAGCAGCGGCCGCGGCCGGCTTACCCGAATTGACGAGTGATGAGGGGGACACGGATATTCCTTCTCTCGGGGAGTGATGGGTATGCCGCAGGTCACCGCCTAGGCGGCCTCCTCCAGCGGCCCGGTCTTTTACGGGCCGTCCGCTGTAGGCCCCGTGCCGCCGGTGTTGAACCGGCACTGGAGCTGACGCTACGGTCCGGCTCCGGGCGGCAGCTTCTGTCGTTCGACTGGGCATGTGGGGCGCCAGCGGGCCGGGGTGCGCCTGTCCCGCCCGGGACGACTGGCCTGGGCTGTTAGAACGACTGGCCTAGTTGCCTGCGGCCAGGGTGCGATGGCGGGCGAGGTGACCGCGGAAACGTCCAGGCCGGCGAGCTCGCCGCGGCCTCGGACAGAATCTCCAGGCTGCCCAGGACGATCAGGAACAGGTCCGGGACCACCCCCCCGGTCATGCCGAAGGCCGCCCGCAGCGCATCGCGCTGCGGGACAGGGAGCATGTCCATCTTCGCCAGCTCCGGCTGAAACAGCTGGTGCAACCCGGCGAACGCGAAGCCGCCCTCGGACTGCACGCCGGTCGCGGTCAGCACCCCGAACCCCAGCCCGGCCGCCCTGACCCTGGCCGCCTCCAGCACGGAGGTCTTCCCGATGCCGACTGGCCCGCGGACCAGCAGGCCGCCGCCACGCTCACCAGCGCGCTCGAGCACATCCGCCACCACGCGCAGCTCACGATCGCGCCCGAACAAAATCGGCGCCATCATGTCACTCCGTGTCCCCTGTGCGGCAGCCACCAAGGCCGGCTGCCCGGCCGGGGACGCTTCGCGGTCGCCTCGCCAGCCATCTCACCGTCGCCGTAGGCAGCAGGCCGGTCGTTCTCACCGCCCAGGCCAGTCGTCCCGCGCGGGGGCAGGCGCAGCCCGGCCCGCTGGCGCCCCGCCTGCCCAGTCAAACGACAGAAGCCGCCGCCCGGAGCCGGACCGTAGCGTCAGCTCCAGTGCCGGTTCAAGTTCGCAGGCAGCGGACCTGGCCGCGAAGTCGGACAACATGCGGCACGAGCCCCAGTAAGCCGCAAAGGTAGAAAAGAAGCGAGGCAAGAACGATGGCGGAGATTCTGGCTACGAAGAGATCGCTTCCCCGATACGAGATGCCAAACGCGTTCGAGGCGATCCGGGCCGAGGCGCTGTTCGCGTCGACCCTGCAGCCCTCCAGGTCGCCCTCCCCCGACCAGGTCCGTCGCGCCGTCGCGACCACGCTGCGGCGGCTGGGCATCCGCGGCTGTGCCGCACAGATGGCCCGCGAGTTCCGCGACCACCCGGACACCGCGGTAGCCAGGATGAGCTGGGCGCTGGCGACGATCAAGACGGTCTTCCCGGCGCCGCCGACGACCCCCACTGCCAACGTGCGACCACTTGCTTTCGCGAGCTGATCGTGGGGTCACGCGTCGAGCTCCGACCACGACCCGAACGCGGTGACAATCGCCGGCGGCGCACAGGCCAGCCCCGGTGACCTGATCATCTGCACCCGCAACGACCACACGGCCCAGGCCGGCGGGCCCGGCCGCACCCTGGCCTGCGGCGACCTGCTCCGCATTGAGGCCATCACCGGCGCCGGGCTGGTCGCGCGCCGGGCCCTGGACGCCGACCCGCACACCGGGTATCGCCGGTGGACCGGCCACCACTTCCTGTATGCCGGGTGGACCGCGACGGCCAGCAGCTCTCGGCCACCCAGACATGGAACCAGGCCCTGGCCGACGCCGACCACCTGGCCCTGCTGAACGCGATCTGGACCACCGAGACCGCCCCGGCCCGCCAGCAGCGGTACAAGGACTTGCTCCTGGGCGCCCTGCCGCCCGGATACCGGACCGAACCGGGCCACCAGGCCCGGTGGCTGTGGCGCACCCCGCGCGCCGCCGAACTCGCCGGCCTGGACCCCGCCCAGATCCTGGCCGCCGCGATCGCCGAGCGGGACCTAGCCGGCGCCCGCGACATCCCCGCCGTCATCGACGCCCGCATCCGCCAGCGGGCCGGGTGATCGGCCTGGCCTGCCCCGCCCACGGGCTCTCCCCGGGGCCCCGACGTGGACAACGCGGTACTGCGGCACCTGGCCGCCCACGGGGAGATCGCCGACCTCACCTGGCAGCCTCCAGATGACATCACCGCCGAGCACGGCGAGGTCTTCCAGGCAGCGATCCAGGCTTGCAACGCCGCCGACACTGAGCGCGCCGGGCCGCGCTGGGAGAAGGTCCAGGCCATCTGGTCGCAGGCCTGGTCAGCGAACTACGCGGCGCTGCAGCTCCTGCAGGACACCGGCCTGACCCGCTTCTCGCCGGTCAAGCCCCCAGCAGCGGGTGGCCGCTTCCTTCGAACACCACACGAGCCCGCATGGCCTCCCGCGGCCCCACATCCCACAACATCGTCATCACCGCCCTGACCACAGGGGCGCAGGTGCGCTGACCTGGCTCTTGTCACTCGTTAGGAGCACCGGACGTCACTCCCGGTGGGTGCGGGCAATCGGACCGGCCTGACCATAAGCCCCGGGCCATGTTCACCATGACGCGGCAACGCTCACCGTGGCGCCCCGGGTCGGCGGTGTCACCTGGCTCGCATGCTCCGGATGGCTGACGTTTCGTTACAGAAGGTGAAACCCGACGGGCGGTTCGCGGCCGGTACCCGCGTCAGCTACGTCATCCAGTTGGCCGGGGCCGGCGTGCCCTGCTCCGGGCGATCGGCGGCTGCGGTGGTCGCGCTCGGCAAGGAGCTCGGCCCGCACGCCGGCCAGCACCGCATCGACATCGCAGCCCTGCCTTCCGGCCTCGTCCAGGATCAGGCAGGCCAGCCTCAGCGGCGCCGCCATCGCGTCAGCACGCCCCGCGAGGCGGAAATGAAGGATGTCATGCGTGGCCCGCGCGGCTTCGTCGTCCCCAGCGTGGACCGCTTCGGCGTAAGCGAGGCAGTCCGGGTCTCATCGAGCGGTTCCGGCTCCCGCCCGTGTACGCTCCCGCCAGACATCTGCTGCCTGCCTTCCTGCCGCGGCAGCTGCCCACGGCGATCTCGGCGGCTCCATCCTACGGTTGGGACCTGCGGTACCGGCGACTGATCCGGTCGCGCGGCGGTCGTCGCACCCACAGTTCAAGGGCACCCCACAGATCAATTAGAAAAATCCGGCGACAGATCGATGAGAGAGCCGTGAGCGCCAGATGACTGGTGCGGCGGCCTGCGCGGCCCGGGAGACTGGCCTGGGCCGGGGAGCTGACGGCGGCCGTCAGATGACGGCGCCGCGGCCGCCGCCGGGGGCGGCGCTGCCTTCCAGCGCGGCGTTTAGCTGCGAACGGGAGGTGATTCCGAGTTTGGGGAAGATCCGGTAGAGGTGGTAGCCGACAGTGCGGTGGGAAAGGTAGAGGCGCTCGCCGATGTCGCGGTTGGACAGCCCGTCGGCGGCCATCCGGGCGATCTGCAGTTCCTGGGGGGAGAGACGGTCCCAGGCGTTCGGGGCGCGGCGGTGGCTTGTCTCGCCGGCGGCGCGCAGTTCCTGGCGGGCCTGGTCGGCCCACGAGCTGAGCCCATGGGTGTCGAACCAGTCGCGGGCCGCGCGCAGCGGGACCCGGGACTCGGTGACCCTGCGGTGCCGGCGCAGCCAGGATCCGTACAGCAGCTCCAGCCGGGCCCGGTCGTGCGGCCACCGGCCTGCCGTGGCGTCGAAGGCGGCGGCGAAGAGCGGTTCAGCGTCGTCACCGGTGGCGAGCGCTGCGCGCGCGTAGGCGAGCCCGACGTGCAGTTTCGGCGCCGGTGTCAGCGCCGCGATGGGCTCCACGCCGGCCAGCACCGCGCGGGCCTCGCCGGTATGCCCGCTATGCACTGCGGCCTCAGCGAAATAAGGGATCGCGCCAAAAAGCTGCCGCCGGTGAAACGCCGCATCCGCTGGGTCGAACATGCGCCGGAGATACTCATATGCGTCGGCGTGACGCCCCGCGCTGAGCGCGGACATGCCCCGGGCCAACTGGATATGCGCCATCAGGTGGCTGAGACGGCCAGGAATGGCTGTCCGCTCGACCTCACTGATAAGGGCATCGGCGGCGTCGTGCTGGCCGCGCAGCGCCGCCACCTGTGCCTGGGAAATCTTCGTCCCGGCGAGCCAGAGTGGCTGGCCGGTCTCCTCGGCCAGCCGGGTGCCCTCGTCGGCCGCGGTGACCGCCATGGCCCAGTTCCCGAGGTGGATCGCGGCAGTGGCCTGCAGGCTGAGCACCTGGGCCAGCAGCGCGAGCCGCCCCTGCGCCCGTAGCCCGTCGGCCGCCCCGGACAGGAACCTCACGCCACGCTCGAAGTCACCGGCCGCCATCGCGGCCATGCCCAGGAGCCATGCTCGCCGGGGATCGGCGACGTCGGCGGCCGCTACCCCGGCCAGGCGCGCGAGGATGTCGCCGCCCCGGCTGATCGGCGAGGCGGCCGCGACGATCACGAGCAGCCGGGGGTCGCATTCCGCCGCGCCAGCGCGCTCGGCCGCGGCCACCACCAGCTCTCGGGCCGGCTCCCCGGGGTCGGCCCACCAGGACCGGACGGCGGCGCCCAGCAGCAGGTTCCGGGCAAGATCGGTGTCCCCGTCCAGCCTGGCCTGGTCGGCGACCTGGACCAGGTGACGCACCCGCTGCGCGTCACCGGGGGTGCCGTCGTGGAACAGCTCCCGGATCCACGCGATCCTGGCCCGCTGCAGCGGGCCCGGGCGGTACCGCTCGGCTTCGGCGAGCAGCCGGTCGACCACGTCGTGCCGGCCGAGTTCGAACCCCATCTCCGCGGCGCGCAGCAGCCGTCCGGCCCGGCGGCCGGGATCGGGGCTCAGCATCGCGGCGCGCTGCTGGCTGGCCAGCGCCACCTGGACGGCGCCGCGCCGGTGCGCGCGGGCGGCCGCCGCCTCCAGCTCGGCCGCGACGTCCTCGTCCGCGCCTGCCGTCGCGGCGGCGCGGTGCCAGGCGCGCCGGTCGGGCTGGCCGGCCAGCACGGCGGCCAGCGCCGCGTGCGCGGCCCGCTGCTGCGGCGCGCTGGCCTGCTGGTAGATCGCCGACCGGACCAGGGGGTGGCGGAACCGTATCGATGCCTGGTCAGCTTCCACGAGGCCGGCGCCGACCGCGGGATCAAGTGCGTCCGCGGGCAGCGCCGCCCCGGCGAGGCGGCCGGCGACCGCCAGCACCTCGGCAAGGTCAGCCTCGTCGTCGACGGCCGCGGCGAGCAGGACACGGCGAGCCGGTGCGGGCAGCCCGGCAGCCCGGGTGGCGAACGCCCGCTCCAGCCGCGCGGTCAGCGGCAGCACCGCCGGCAGGACGGCTCCGTCTCCCCAGTGCGCGGATCGCAGCGCCGCGGGAAGCTCCACCAGGGCCAGCGGGTTCCCGGCGGCATCGGCCAGCAGCCGGGCCCGGGCCGCCGCGTCCAGACCGGGGTCTGTGGCCTCCAGCAGCGCGGCGGCCGCGGCCTCGTCCAGGCCGGCGACGGCAAGCTCGGGCATCCCCGCCTCGGTCAGGTCGGTGTCGTATCCGTCGCGGAGGGCGGCCAGCAAGATGATCGGCTCCACGTCGAGGCGCCGCGCGAGGAAGGCCAGCACGGCGGTGGTGGGCCGGTCCAGCCACTGGGCGTCATCGGCGATGAGCAGCAGCGGCGCGCCCGCCGCGGCCTCCGAGAGAACCTCCAGGCTGCCCAGGGCGATCAGGAACAGGTCCGGGACCACACCCTCGGTCATGCCGAAGGCCGCCCGCAGCGCATCACGCTGCGGGACGGGGAGAATGTCCGCCTTGGCCAGCACGGGCCGCAAGAGCTGGTGCAACCCGGCGAACGCGAAGCCGCCCTCGGACTGCACGCCGGTCGCGGCCAGCACCCCGAACCCCAGCCCGGCCGCCCTGGCCCTGGCCGCTTCCAGCACGGAGGTCTTCCCGATACCGGCCGGCCCGCGAACCAGCAGGCCACCGCCACGCTCACCAGCGCGCTCGAGCACATCCGCCACCACGCGCAGCTCACGGTTGCGCCCGAACAAGATCGGCACCGTCATGACACCCATTGTCCCCCGCGGCACCGCCAGGCCGGCGCCCCAGCCCGGACGTTTCCGCGGTCGCCTCGCCAGCCATCTCACCGTCGCCGTGGGCAGCAGGCTGGTCGTTCTCACCGCCTAGGCCAGTCGTCCCGGGCGGGACAGGCGCAACCCGGCCCCATGGCGCCCGGCATGCCCAGTCAAACGACAGAAGCCGCCGGCCGGGGCCGGACCGTAGCGTCAGCTCCAGTGCCCGGTTCAACACCGCAGCTACGGCCCGCGGTCGTCAGGAGACCCGGAGGACAACGACACGAGGGGAACGCGCATGTTTAGGAGAATGTTTCCGCTATGAACAAGGTCAGCAGAGCCAAGAACGGATCACCGCGGCCCGAGAATCACGTCATCGTGCTGTTCGGCGCCACCGGCGACCTGGCCAAGCGCAAGCTGCTGCCCGGGCTGTTCAACCTGCACGCGGCCGGGCTGCTGCCGCGCGAGTACCGCATCATCGGCTCGTCGCCGCGCGCCTGCGCGCTGACCGACGAGCAGTTCCGCCAGCGCGCCGAGCAGGCGTGCGAGGACTTCTGCATCACCAAGCCGACCGATCCGGCCTGGCCGTCGTTCGCCGAACGCCTGTCGTTCGGGGCCGCCGAACCGGGGAACACCGCGGACCTGGAAGCGGCGATCCAGCGGGCGGAGAAGGAGATCGGCGGCTCGCCCCGGCGGCTGTTCCATCTGGCCGTGCCGCCCGCCGCGTTCGCCTTGGTCATCGAGATGCTCGGTGCCGCGGGCCTGGTT
>Ga0137378_10000284_pt1 | contig 36516 bp, 31 predicted proteins | sample SagtaG_21_FD_104813 | JGI IMG/M metagenome (GOLD analysis project Ga0137378, IMG submission 104813) | Vadose zone soil microbial communities from Sagehorn Ranch, Mendocino, California, USA - Sage2_L_60_16 metaG | ecosystem: Environmental > Terrestrial > Soil > Vadose zone | place: USA... | reverse complement strand
CGTGAGGCAATGCGATCCAGGTTGTTTCCAGAGATCCCGAAGAGCCGGTACATCTCTTTCTATCCTATGGATCGGCGCCGGGGGGAAGGGAAAAACTGGTACACGCTTCCCATTGAAGAGCGCGCGCGGCAGATGCATGAACACGGTCTGGTGGGCCGCCGTTATGCTGGAGAGGTGAAGCAGATCATCACTGGATCGATCGGCTTTGACGACTGGGAGTGGGGAGTGGATTTGTTTGCCGATGATCCTCTGGTCTTTAAGAAGCTGATCTACGAGATGCGCTTTGATGAGGTCAGCGCGGTTTACGCGCAGTTTGGGCATTTCTACATCGGCGTGCGCTGCTCGTGGTGCAGTCTGGGCAAGCTGTTGAATGGCGAAGTGCCGGAGTAGCGATGGGACTCGCCGGAGTGATTCTTGCGGCTGGGGAATCTTCGCGCATGGGGCGGGATAAAGCACTGCTACCTTGGCCTCCCGCGCCCCACCCTTCGAACACCGCGAAGGGTGGGGCAGCCTCATCTAGAAGCTTGCTATCAGCGACAATTGATGCGCTAGGACGTTTTTGCGATCTGATCTTTGTAGTTGTGGGAAAGAATCAAACGACTCTGGAACCCGTAGTCTATAGCTGCGCCGCGTTTCTGGTGCGGAATCCGAATCCTGAACTGGGCCAGTTCAGTTCGTTGCAGACGGGGTTGCGGGAAGTGCTCAGCCGCGGACGCGACAATGCGATGATCACGCTTGTAGACCGTCCGCCGCCGACCGCGGAGACTCTGAAATACCTGGTCGATTCGTTTACCAACAGGGCCCACGGAACCTGGGCGGTTGTTCCGGAATTCCAAGGCAGCCACGGACACCCAATCCTGGTTGGCCGGGAGATGATTGAGGAATTCCTTCGAGCGCCTGCGACTGCTAATGCCCGCGAAATTGAGCATGCCCATCAGCAGAGAATTTCGTATCTGCGCGTTGACGATCCATCGCTTACCACGAATGTTGATACTCCGGAAGACTACGCCTCGTTACAATCACAGAGATCGTAATTATCAAGACCGTGACTATTTCCGAAACATCTTGGGCATTCATTGATTCTGTTCTCGGTCTTCAACCACGCCTAGCTGTGTTTGACTGCGACGGGACACTTTGGTCTGGGGATGCGGGCGAGAGTTTTTTTGACTGGGAGCTGAAGCGCGGAGTGGTGCCGGATGAAATCGTCCGTTGGGCGCGGGCCCGGTATGCCGCTTATCGCGCCTGCAAGGTCAGCGAAGATGACATGTGCGGGGAAATGGTGACCCTACACAAGGGCTTGCGGGAAGCCGACGTTCTGGAACTCACTCGCGTCTTCTTCGAGGAGAACTTTGTGACCCGGATTTTTCCCGAGATGGGCGATCTCCTTTCGCGCCTGCAGGATGCAGGATGCGATGTCTGGGCTGTTTCTTCCTCAAATGAGTGGTTGATTCGGCAAGCGATGAAACACTTCGGCATTCCCCCTGAAAAAATCCTGGCTGCTGCGGTTGAGATTGAAAACGGCATTGTCACGGACAGGCTCACGCGCATTCCGTCTGGCCCAGGAAAACCTAAAGCGATATTGGAAGAAATTGGGCGGGTGCCGGACGTGGCATTCGGCAATTCCCGCTGGGATGCGGACATGCTTGCCTTGGCCCGTCAAGCTTTCGCTGTAAATCCAAATCCTGATCTCGAACAATTGGCGCGAGAAAAGAATTGGACGATCTACTGGCCTGAGGGCGGGTAATCGGTACTTACTTGCTCGCGTTTTTTAGCAGTGCCGCGAGCGCGTCGATGGCCAAATGACTGGCATGACTGGAAGCCTCGGGCAGCTCGCTTAATTGGCGCACAAGGTCTTCTCTGCGGACGGCACGCGCCTCGCTCAAAGTTTTTCCTTTGATCAAATTGGTCAGAGCTGAGCCGCATGCAATCGCGGGAACGCATCCTTTGGCTAGAAAGGTCACCTCTGTAATGCGGTCCGCATCCAGGTTTGCCATCAGCTTGAGCACGTCACCGCAGTCAAGATTTTCTACTTGCGCTGACATATCTGGGGAAGTCAACGTGCCGGCGTTTCGAGGATGCTCAAAGTGGTCCAGCACTTGTGGTGAGTACATGAACCTATTTTATCTGCGCTGGCGGCGGCGCTTGCTTCTGCAATACTTTGTCTACGCGAACACGAGTGCTGATGATGACGGCAGGATGACTCCGGCGGAGGTTGCGATTAGTTAGAACTCTCCTCAGCGTTATTGGATCTGTCTCCTAAACCAAGCGGCGGTTGACCGACTGCGAAATGGGCGTGCAAGAGAATTTTTTTGGGGTGTGATTTCTCTTGCCATTTTCACGTACACACAGGCGGGTTTGGTCATTGCGGCAGCAAGTAATTCCGGGCAACATCGCGAAATAAGTCCAATTGCGCCGTCTTGGCAGTTTTGTCCCAACCCAGCTCCGACGCCATCAACTCCGTGACGGCGGGTGCCGTTTCTAATGCGGCCTTCGCGTTCAAGAACAGCGAGCGAGTGCGTCTGGCGAGAATGTCTTCGACGGTCCGCGCCATCTCGTGCCGCACTGCCCAGATCACTTCGGCCTTCACATAGGGCAGCGCAGGGTGCAGATTCTCGCCCAGCTGAGCATCAGCTTCAATCAGTTTCTGGATTTCAACGGCGTCTGAACCGTAAACCGCCAGCTCACTGAGCTGCTTCGCGGAGCTGTGAAAGCCGTGAATTTGAAGGTGGTGAGTCGCACACGGATGTTCCGGCAATTGCGCCAGCGTGGCCGCCTGATCGACGCAATCCTCCGCCATGTGGCGATAGGTGGTCCACTTGCCTCCGCAGATTGTCATCAAACCCGAACTTTCGATGTGAATTACATGATCGCGCGACAGGGCGGCCGTGTTGGAAACGCCGGATGCGCGCACCAGCGGCCGAATGCCGGCGAATACGCTCAGCACGTCTTCACGCGTCGGCTGCTTGTTCAGGTACTGCCCTGCTGTGGACAGCACAAACTCAATCTCCTGCTCCATTGCTACCGGCTCAAGGACGGCATCGGATACCGGAGTATCGGTAGTCCCGACCAACGTGTGCCTATGCCATGGGATCGCAAACATCACGCGGCCATCTCTGGTGTGCGGGACCATGATTGCGCTTTCTCCTTGTAAGAACTCCGGCCCGAACACCAGATGAATTCCCTGGCTGGGCATGATCATGGGCAAGACGGAGGGTTCGGCGGCGCGCCGCAGCCGGTCGCTGAAAGCGCCCGTCGCATTGATCACCACTTTCGCAGACGCGCGAAGTTCCTCTCCGCTTTCAAAGTCGCGCGCAACGATGCCATCGACGAATCCCATGCCATCTTGATTGAGTCCCGTGACTTCGACATAGTTCAGCAGCGTCGCACCCTGCTCGAAAGCAGTGAATACCATGTGAATGAGCAGGCGCGCGTCATCGAATTGGCCGTCATAGTAAATCGCTCCACCACGGAGGCCTTCAGTCTTGAGGGTTGGGAGCCGTTCCAGCGTTTCCTCGCGCGAGAGCAAGCGCGACTTGCCGAATCCGTACTTGCCGGCGAGAAGCTGGTAGAGCTTCAGACCCAGGCCATAAAACGGAGCTTCCCACCAGTCGTAATTAGGGACGACGAATGCGAGGTCTCGCACCAGGTGGGGAGCATTTTGTAGAAGAAGGCCACGCTCCTTGAGCGCTTCCATCACCAAGGCGATATTGCCCTGCTCCAGATAACGCACGCCACCGTGCGCGAGCTTGGTGCTACGGCTGGAAGTGCCCTTGCCGAAGTCGCTTTGCTCAAGCAGCAAAACCTCGTATCCGCGACTCGCAGCGTCGATGGCCACTCCGACGCCGGTTGCGCCGCCGCCCACGACGATCATGTCCCAGGGCTTCGGGTGGGCGCGGACGCGGTGCCACATCTCGGCTCGCTTCATGGGATGGGCCTCATGGATGGAAAGTGCTCAGCTGATCCCCACAAGTTTGATGATCGCAGCTGCAATGCCTGCGCCAATGAATGGACCGATGATCGGCACCAGAGCATATCCCCAGTCAGAGCTTCCTTTGTCACTGATTGGCAAGATTGCATGGGCGATGCGCGGACCTAAATCGCGCGCGGGATTGATTGCATATCCTGTCGGCCCACCGAGGCTCAATCCGATGACCCACACCAGGACGCCCCAGAACCACGGACTGAAGCCCGGCGCCAGCCCTGCCGGAGCGAGTTCCTTACTTCCGAAGCTAAAGCCAACAACAATCAGGCAAACGGTAACAATAATTTCGCACAACAAGTTCGCGGGAAGCTGGCGGATGGCGGGTTGAGTGCAAAAGACCGCTAGCTTCGCGCTTCTGTCCGGCGTCTCTCGCCAGTGTGGCAGATACACCAGCCAAACCAGGCTTGCTCCGGCGAATGCTCCGAGAAATTGCGCCGCCCAGAACAACGCGACGTTCGACCAGTTCTTGGATAACAGCGCTACCGCCAGCGTGATTGCCGGATTGATGTGCGCGCCTGGACTGCCGCACGCGACTGCCGTGCAGATTCCTGCAACCACGGCCATTCCCCATGCAGTTGCGATTACAATCCAACCGGAGTTCTCGCCTTTTGATTTTCTAAGGAGGACGTTGGCGACGACACCGTCGCCGAGGAGAATTAGAACCAGGGTACCCATGAATTCGCCGAGAAATGGCCCATGCATTGAATCGCCTCCGTAATTCTGCATCATCCCCCGGAGCTTTGGGCGGAGCAGGACTTCCAGTCCTGCATTGAGCGGCCGCCCAAAGAAATTGGGCTTTAGCCCTGGGACTTCGCAGATCATGCACCTCAGCGGCTAAAGCCGGATCATCTGCACATGAATTGCAGGGCTGGAAGCTGCTCCACCCAAAAACCGCCCAACGCAAACTGCTTCCCGAGTTTCAACCAGCCACCAAGCTCTATTCGACCCAATCAAATGACTTGGTGACTGCCTTCTTCCAGAAGTGATGCAGCTGTTCACGAGATGTTTCGTCCATTTTCGGTTCCCAGCGCTGATCGGCTTTCCAGTTCGCACAGAGCTCGTCGGTATCTTTGAAAAAGCCCACTGCCAGGCCCGCAGCGTAACACGCTCCCAGAGCTGTCGTCTCATTCACTCGCGGGCGAACGACAGTCTTGCCCAGAATGTCAGCCTGAAATTGCATCAGAAGATTGTTCATCACCATTCCGCCGTCTACACGCAGGAAATCGAGATCGATGTTGCCATCCTTCGCCATGGCGTCGACGACTTCGCGCACCTGGAAGGCGGTCGCTTCCAGAACTGCGCGAGCAATGTGCCCCTTGTTGACGTAGCGCGTGAGGCCAGCGATTACGCCGCGAGCACTGTCTTTCCAATAAGGCGCGTAGAGACCGGAAAACGCAGGAACGAAATAGACGCCACCGTTGTCACTGACGCTCGAAGCCAAGTTCTCGATTTCGGCGCTGGACGAAATCAGACCAAGATTGTCGCGCAGCCATTGGACCAGCGCGCCCGTGATCGCAATGCTGCCTTCGAGCGCGTAATGCGCCGGCTTGCCGCCTAACTTGTACGCAACCGTGGTTATCAGGCCGCAATTCGACGGGACGATCTTCTCGCCCGTGTTCAGCAGCATGAAGCTGCCGGTGCCGTACGTATTCTTGGCTTCTCGAGGCTTGAAGCACGCCTGGCCAACCAGCGCGGCCTGCTGATCGCCCAAATCACCGGCAATTGGGACATCCTGAATCGCGGGAATCTTTGCGAAACCGTAAAGCTCACTGCTGGAGACTATCTTCGGCAACAGTTGTACGGGGATTCCGAAGTCGTTCAGGATTTCCCTGTCCCATTGCAAGGTAGCGATATCCATTAACTGAGTGCGGCTGGCGTTAGTGACATCAGTGACGTGAACCCCTCCGTCCGGACCACCGGTGAGATTCCAGAGTAAGAAACTGTCAACCGTGCCAGCGAGCAAATCGCCAGCTTCGGCCTGCGCGCGAGCTCCGGCGACCTCGTTCAGAATCCAGCGAATTTTCAGGCCGCTGAAATACGTCGCAAGGGGAAGGCCGGTCTTCGCGCGATAGCGGTCTTGTCCTCCGCTGGCTGCGAACTCGGTGACGCTTGCCGCAACGCGCGTGTCTTGCCAGACGATCGCGTTGTAGACAGCCTTCCCGGTGTTCCCGTTCCAGACGACCGTGGTTTCACGCTGGTTGGTAATCCCGATTGCCGCCAGGTCACGCGGGGCGAAGCCGCCAGCTTTCATTGCTTTATTAATGACGTTTTGCGTGCGCCGCCAGATTTCCTCGGGATCGTGTTCGAGCCAGCCCGGCTTGGGGTAAATCTGCTCGTGCTCTTCCTGCGCGGTGCTGACGATCTGGCCCGCGCGGTCGAAGATAATGAACCGTGTGCTGGTCGTTCCTTGATCGATGGCGCCAATGTAATCGGGCATTTGTCTTCACTTGCTGCGAGACTTCTACGACATCCAGGCCGGATCATATTACTCGATTGCTGAAGATTCGCCGCGGCACACTCATACCTAATGGCGTTTCCCATTAGCAGAGTATCGCGGCCAAGGTTCCGCGCAATTTGGGTCGTCACTGCGCCAGCGCCGAAGGCACGGCAAGCAAAAGCCCGGCACGGCGGTGCCGGGTATTGGCGAGATTATGATCGAGTCCCGCAGGTACGACACTCTGTAACCACGACTCAAGACAACTGGTAGAAACCCAGGGCACTCTTTCTGGGTATTTCTAAAATGTGAGGCAAATCGTGAGAACTGCGGGCAAAGGTGCCGTCCCTGCGGGACTCTATACTCCCCCCACTTCGACCCGGCACTGCCGTGCCGGGCTTTCACATACCGTGCCTTCCGGCACTCATCCTGTCTTTTCAAGAAGTCTCTTGTCGCCACCCACGTGCTCCTATGCTGCCTGCCCTTTCACTTCCACGCCCGCCCATTTTTCGAGCAGCAGCAACGTGGCGGCGTAGTCAAGTTCGGAGTGACCATCCTCGATTGCCATTTCGTATATCTCTTCTACGGTTTCAAGGCCGGGGAGTTTCACGCGAGCCTCTTTGGCCGCCTCCAGCGCGAGGAGTATGTCTTTGCGCATCAGCCGCAGCGGGAAATTCGCCGCAAAATCGCGGTTGAGTACAAATGGGGCTTTGTATTCGACGACTCCCGATTTCACCATCGAGGCATTGACTAGTTGGATCAGGCTTCCGGCGTCGACGCCCAGCTTGGCCGCGAGGGTGAGCGCCTCGGCGAAGCCTTCGTAGATGAGAGCGATTTGCAGATTCATCACCAGCTTGGCGGACTGACCTTTGCCGGTTTCGCCCATGCGGAAGATTTTCTTGCCCATCGCGGCGTACAGCGGCTTGAGTCTTTCGATCGCCTGCTCGTCGCCACCGACGATGAAAAGCAGCGTACCGCTCTCGGCCCCGGCTTTCGATCCAGTAACTGGCGAGTCCACGTACTGAACCCCTTTGCGTGCGACTCGTTCTGCAAACTTACGGGTGGAGCTGGGCGAGATGGTGCTGGAATCGGAGATAATCGTGCCTTCAGCGAGTGACTGCTCAACTCCGCTCGGGCCGAACAGCACGTTCTCGACTGCAGCAGTGTCAGAAACGCAAAGCCAAACCACCTCAGTACCCTGCGCAGCTTCCGCCGGAGAAGCTGTCAGTCGCGCTCCTTCGACTTTTTTTCCCGGAGTGCGGTTCCAAACCGTGACTTCGTGCCCTGCTCTGACTAGATTCGTGGCCATCGCGTGGCCCATGATTCCTAATCCTACAAATGCAACTCGCATCGTGTGCTCCTGCTTTCAGATAAGACCACGAGAATTAGAACTGACGTAATCGCGGCGGGTCAAGCAAATGATTGGCGATTGGTAAAATGAAGATAGCTTTTAGCTTTTAGCTGTCAGCTTTCAGCTATCAGCTTTTAGCCAAAGCTGTTGATCTCGCAGGTTGCTGAAAAACTAGCTTCAGGTGTTGGCGAGAGTCGCTCAGCGGCCAAAGCCGGATTGATTTTGGGCACTTAACGGCACGGCTAAAGCCGTGCCCTCCCAAAACAGGTTCCGGTGGTGTTTTGCAACAGACTGGTAAGGCTACAGGCTAGAGCTTAAGGGCTAAGAGCTGAGAGCTAACAGCTAACAACTAAGAGCTGCTTCATGCTGAAACAGGCGCTCAAGAATCCGGCTTTGCGAAAGCGCGCCCGGCAATTTGGCCGGTTGATTCGGCATTCGGCGGTCACGCCGCGCATGGGCGAATCGCATAAACCAAAGCTGGTTTCCGATGGCGAAATGGGTGTCACCTTTATCGGCCATGCCAGTTTTTTTCTGCAGGTTGGCGGGGAGAATATCGTTGTTGATCCCAACTTTGCCCGCTGGCTTTTTGTCCTGAAACGATTGCGCCAGCCTGGGGTAAAGATACAGGACCTTCCGCCCATTGACGTGGTGCTCATTACGCATGCGCATTTTGATCACCTGCACCGGCCGTCGCTGCGGGCGCTGGTCCAACATACGAAGCGCTCGCGAGGATCGGCACCGACTGTGGTTGTGCCGGAACATGTCTTCGACCTGGTTTCCGACTTGGGATTTCGTGACGTGGTTGAGCTGAACTGGTGGAGTAGCTACCGGCATCGTGACGTAACCATCACCCACGTGCCATCACGGCATTGGGGAGCTCGCATTCTTCGCGATGCCTACCGTGGCTATGGTGGCTACGTGCTACGCGACGGGAAGCATTCTGTGTATCACGCCGGAGATACGGCTTATTTTCCCGGATTTCGCGAGATCGGGATGCGGCTAGCTCCTCAGCTTGCGCTGCTTCCGATTGGCGCCTACAATCCACCTTCGTTTCGCAATGTTCACACCAGTCCTGCCGACGCCACCCGCGCCTTCCTCGACCTGAATTCGCGCTGGATGGTTCCCATGCACTATGGAACTTTCCGCTTGTCGCACGAGCCGATGGACGAGCCGCTGCAGCTTCTGGAGCAGGAGGCCACCGCCGCCGGAATCAACGAGCGGGTCCTGGTCCTCAAAGAAGGCGTCACCAAGATTTTTTGACAATTCTTAACAATTATTTCGGCTAGAATGTCCGGCCTGAGGAGACTTTCATGCCTGAACAAGTCAAAGCTGTTCCTACTGGATTCCATACTCTGACACCGCACCTGACCGTCCGCGACGCGGACAATGCACTGGAGTTTTACAAGAATGCTCTTGGAGCCGAGGTCCTGCACGTAGCACGCATGCCCAACGGCAAGGTCATGCACGCGGCGCTGCGCATCGGCGACTCGATGCTTATGTTGAACGAGGAGTTTCTGGAATATGGGAACCTCTCGCCGCTTTCAAGTGGCGGCGCTGGCGTAACCATTCACATTTACACCGAAAACGTGGACGAGGCTTTCAACCGCGCCCTGTCCGCCGGCGCACAAGTCAAGATGCCGCTTATGGACCAGTTCTGGGGCGACCGTTACGGCATAGTGGCGGACCCGTTTGGACATCAGTGGTCTCTGGCGACGCACTTCAAAGACATGTCGCCGGAGGAAATGCAGCGCGCGCAGGAGGAAGCTATGGCAAAGATGCCTCCACCTGTGGCTGCGAAGAAGACCGCTTAGCGCTGTGTCTTTGTATTGCCACTAATTTCCAGCGAAGCTTGATTGTGGAGGGACGGGCGTCGCCGCCCGGCTGGACGGGCGAGACGCCCGTCCCTCCACATGCACTTCAATAGGCAAGTAATATCCTGAGATCTCGCAAGTTATTGCCCGTGGGGCCGGTGACAATGGCGTCGCCCAGCGCTTCGAAGAAAGGAAATGCATCGAAGGCGCTGAGGTGAGCCGAGGCATCCAGTCCGCGGGCTTTTGCTCTTGCGAGAGTTGTGCCGTCGGCAATCGCGCCCGCTGCCGGGCTGTTGCCATCAAGGCCATCCGAACCGGTGCTGAGCAAACAAATATCTTGTGCTGCGATTTTCTGCGCGCAGTACAGGCCGAACTGCTGATTGCGTCCGCCAGTTCCTCCCTGCTCAACACGGACGGTTAATTCTCCGCCGGAGAGTAGACATACTCGCTCATGCTTCTGATGTAACTCTGAAAGGCGCTGCAAGAGATGGTCCGCGGCTTTGGCGTAATCCCAATCATCGCAGCTGTTGTCGATCTCGACCGTGAAACCCTGGCGCTCAGCTTCGCGCTTCGCGGCCTCGAGCAGCGCGGAATTCGACAGAATCGTCCACCAGCGCGCGTGGACAAATGCCGGATCATCGGACTTAGGCGTTTCCTCGAGCGCATGACGCTCGAAGAGTTCCCGCACCGATGCCGGAAATTGATCAACCATCGAACGGCGGCCCCACCCTTTGCGGTTTTCAAAGGCTGGGGTGGGCCTCCGAGTAGCGATCGCGTAGCAGTCTTCGACGGTAGAGGAGTCCGGCATCGTTGGCCCCGAAGCCAGCGCATCAGGAATGTTATCCGGTACATCCGAAACCAGAATCGAGACCTGCCGCGCCGGATAGGCGGCCTGCGCCAGCCGTCCGCCTTTCATCGCCGAAAGATGCTTGCGAATCGCGTTGATCTCGCCAATCGGCGCGCCTGAATGCACCAGCGCCCGATAGGTCTCGATGAGATCATCCAGCGAGATTTCATCGTCAATTGGTTTTTCCGCAGTGGCTGAGCCGCCGCCGCTCACCAGATAAATCACGAGCGAAGCTTCATTCATCGCATGCAGAGATTTCAGCATGGCCTCAGCCGCTCGAATAGAGTCGGCGCTCGGCATGGGATGTCCGCCGAGAAAATAGCGAAAGCCGCGAACTTGGAATTCCGGCTCGACTGGGCTAGCGACGATGCCCTCGAAACGTTGTCCGGCTTGTTCATGCAACGCGATCAGCATGCTGTGCGCAGCTTTTCCAATCGAAATGACGAAAACGCGACTGTAGGAGCTCAGGTCGTAAAGATCTTCGCGGACCCGCAGGACTCCGCGTTCGCAGTGCACGTGTCGCGCGAACGCTTCGCTAATGCCGGATGCGCGCAAGGCATGATCGAAGATATGGTGTGCAATTTGTTTCATTTGCGCGTTTAGACCACTTTGGTTCGCAACAATTCAGGAAATGCGACCGGGAGGGCGTGGCTTCCAGCCGGGCAGTACCTTGGCGATTTTTGGCTTGGGCATTAGCGGTTGAGGGACCGGTTGCCTCGGGAATGGCGCACCTCAGGGGCTGAAGCCCAATACCTAAAGGCTTTTCGGCACGGCTGAAGCCGTGCCCTCCCGAAAATCTCGCCCGCGGGATATTCATACGGCGATCTTCCCCTTAACCCAGGTTTCTATCAACCCACGTTTCTATCGCTTCCCGCATCTCGCGCAACCGACCTTCGAAGAAATGATCTGCGCTGTCGATGATCACCAGCTTTTTCGGCTCGGGCAGCCCATTCACAAGAGCTTCCAGCTTCGCTCGCGGCCCATACTGATCGCGGCTGCCGGTGACAAAGAGTTTGGGCTTGGCGCACGAATGCAAGAAATCTAAATCGTAGCTGCGCTCATCCCCCGGCGACAATGGAATGCCGAGGCCTATCACGGCCTTCACGCGATCGTCCGGGCAGGCCACTCGCAATCCCACTGCAGCTCCGAATGAGAATCCGGCAAAAATCATTGGCAAGTGAAATTCGCGGTCGAGCCAGTCAAACGCCGCTTGGACGTCATCGGCTTCTCCCGCTCCCTGATCGTGTTCTCCTTGGCTCAGTCCGAAGCCGCGAAAGTTGAAGCGCAGCACAGGAAATCCGAAGCCGTTCAACCCTTTCATGGCGTGGAAAACGACCTTGTTATGCATGGTGCCGCCATAAACCGGATGCGGATGGCAGACCAGGGCAGCGTGGGTCGCGTTCTCACCGCTAGAGTTGAGTAGCGCTTCAAGGCGGCCCGCTGGACCATCGATGAAGAGCGAACGTATCGCGCCCGATTGCGACTGCATCCTGGGAGTATATCCGGCAACCCCTGAGCGGATACCGTCGCATTGAACACAATTTCCTGTTGCAAGAAGTACAAAATCTTAAACCGCGAAGGTCGCAAAGAAACGCCGCAAAGATCGCAAAGAACACCTGGTTAATGCGCAGTTGGCGTTCCTTCGTGTACCTTTGTGTCCTTAGTGGTTTATTCTCTTTTGATCTCGCATGGACATCGTCGCACTCACCCGCCAGCTCGTGGATATCGAATCGATCACCGGAAACGAAGGCCCGGTGGGGCATTTCCTCGAGCAGGAACTGAGAAAACTTGGCTACAACTCGCGACGTATGCCCGTTGAAGGTGAGCGTGCCAATGTCTACGCGACTTCACCACAAGAACCAAGTCCGGCGATTGTCTTCTCCACGCACATGGACACGGTTCCGCCGTTCATCGCCTCGTCCGAAGACGAGCACTGGATCTTCGGTCGCGGCGCCTGCGACGCCAAGGGAATCATCGCTGCGCAAATTGCCGCCGCCGAGGCCCTGAAAAACGACGGCATTTACGTCGGCCTATTATTCCTGGTGGGCGAAGAACGCGACAGCGGGGGCGCAAAAGTCGCCAACCAGCAGGCGAACGCATGCAAATCCCTCATCAACGGAGAGCCGACGGAGAACCGCATTGCCATTGCATCGAAAGGATCGCTTCGCGTGCAACTCACCGCCACCGGACGCATGGCGCACTCCGCCTATCCGGAGCTTGGCGACTCAGCGATTAACAAGTTGATCGAAACGCTGCATCGCCTGCAGCAGATGAATCTGCCTTCGGATCCGGAGATCGGCCCTTGCACCCTGAACATCGGCACTATCGAAGGCGGCCGCGCGCCCAATGTGATTGCCGACCAAGCTCGCGCGCAGTTGCTCTATAGGCTGGTTGGGCCTGCAGAGAATCTTCGCCAAGAAATCGTTGCGAGCGTCGGCGACCTAGCCAAGATCGAGTTCACGCTGGAAATTCCGATGGTTCGCCTGCGCACGTTCGAAGGCTTGCCGACGATGGTTGCGGCATTCACCACCGACATCCCCGCGCTCAGCAATTGGGGGCAGCCCATGCTGATCGGGCCGGGATCAATTCATCTGGCGCACACGGAGGGGGAGTACGTGAAAAAAAATCAATTGTCTGAAGCAGTGAACTTGTATTACGGAATTGTTAAAAAGCTGACGACCGCTTAGTCATTTCAAAGCTGTGCTGGGGAGCCTCTGCATCTCGCATTTACGAGAGAGTGGAACTGTCTGCTTAAACCGGGTGTCAAATACCGCAAGACGGACTAGTGATCGGCGTTGTCCGGTGTGGTAGCTGATGCAAGTCCATCCATAACAGCTCGTCAGGAGGCGGGCGTGGAATTTCGGAGACTTACGGTGGCTGTGCTGGTTGTCATCTCTTCACTACTAACGGTCAATATTGCTATCGCTTCTCCGGGCGATCCAGCCCCTGATTTGACCTCCCTATCTGATGCCGACCTCAAGACACTCACAGTTCGTCTTGAGCGAACTGCGTGTTACGGCACGTGTCCGGCATATACAGTCACGATTCATGGCGATGGGCGCGTGGAGTACACCGGCCAGGGAAATGTAAAGGAGAAAGCAGCACGAGATGGACGAATCGAAATGACAGCCATCGCTGAGCTATTGTCGCACTTTACGCAAGCGAAATTCTTATCGATATCTAAGGATTATTCGGAGGAAAAGTGCACTTGCGGGCGATGCACGGACATGCCCACGGGAATAATCGAGCTCAGGGTAAGCGGGATCACTCACCGAGTGAAGCACTACCATGGTTGCACGTGTGCTCCCAAATCTCTTTTTGGGTTGGAGTCCACCATTGACAAGGCCGCCAATTCCGACCAGTGGATTGGAGACGTGAGCAAGCAGGGTCCCTACGGATTTACCTGCTTTGGACCGAAGTGAAGGCGTTTGTTGGGTCTGGAAGCAACCAGAGTGGCAGGTTGGGGGCGCGAGTGCGGTTTGGTTTCAATTCCGGCGAAGTGCCCTCAGGGCTGTAGACTGTTGTTATGCTTGGCTCGGTCCTCAACTCCCTCTCCCACGCCTCTTCCTCTTACCTGCGCTCGGCTATGCACCAGCCCATCAAATGGCACGAGTGGGGCGAAGAAGCGTTTGAAGTGGCCAAGCGGGAGAACAAGCCTATCCTGCTCGACATTGGCGCGGTGTGGTGCCATTGGTGCCATGTGATGGACCGGGAATCGTATGACGATCCGGAAATTGCGCAGATTGTGAATGAACGCTTTGTTGCAATCAAGGTGGACCGCGACGAGCGTCCCGACATTGACAGCCGCTACCAAGTTGCGGTGCAGGCCATCAGCGGACAGGGTGGCTGGCCTCTGACGGCGTTTCTCACTCCTGACGGGAAGCCATTTTATGGCGGAACCTACTTCCCTCCCCTGGACCACTATGGCCGGCCTAGTTTTCGGCGAGTGCTGATGTCCATCTCCGACGCTTATTGCGAAAAGAATGGCGATGTGGTCGAGCAGGCCAAGCTGGTTGAAGGGGCACTCGCTCATTCGGAGTCATTCGCGGGAAAGACTGGGGATTTCTCGCCAAAGATTATTCAGGAGATTGTTGACTCGGCTCTCAAGATGTTTGACGAGGCTCAGGGCGGTTTCGGGAGTGCGCCCAAGTTTCCGCATGCTTCGATGATTGATTTGATGATTGATCAATACCAGCGCGGAGCTTCGCTCCGCTGGACGGGCGTGGACGCCCGTCCCTACACGGACAATGTCAGGACGGGCGAGGACGCCCGTCGCTCCACAGGCGATGCTGAGAAGCTTCGACATGTCTTCACCACCACTCTGGAAAAAATGGCGCGGGGTGGGGTTTACGATCAGCTCGCCGGAGGGTTCCATCGTTATTCAGTCGACGAGCGCTGGATTGTGCCGCATTTCGAGAAAATGTCTTACGACAATTCTGAGCTGCTCAAGAATTACGTTCACGCATATCAGGCGACCGGCTCTGAGTTTTTTGCGGAGGTGGCGCGCGACATTATTCGTTGGATGGATGACTGGGTCAGCGATCGCGAGCGCGGCGGGTTCTACGCCTCGCAAGATGCCGACATTTCGATGGATGACGACGGCGACTATTTCACCTGGACGGTTGATGAGACTAAGGCCGTTCTCTCCGAAGACGAGGCCAGTGTCGCTTGCCTGCATTACGACATTAACGAAGTCGGCGAGATGCGCCACAATCCGGCGAAGAACGTTCTTTATCAACGCGCGCCGCTCGAGGAAATTGCAAGCCGCCTGAAGCTTTCGGAAGAACGCGTACGCGAGCTGCTTCAGTCGGCTAAACAAAAAATGTATGCAGCGCGTCTGAAACGCCCGACGCCATACATCGACAAGACCGTTTATGTGAGCTGGAACGCTCTTTGCATTTCCGCTTACTTAAGAGCCGCGACTGTGCTGGACTTAGCAGATGCGGGTCGCTTCGCGTTGCGATCATTGGACAGAATTCTGGCGGAGTCGTGGCATCCGGAAATCGGGCTAAATCATGTGGTCGCGTACTCTGACCCAAGCTCTGCAAAGCGTGACTCCGAAGGTTTTATTGACGACTACGCGTTCACCGCAATTGCTTGCCTGGATGCGTACGAAGCGACTGCGGACATCACCTACTTCCGGATGGCAAAGCAAATTGCCGATCACATGATTGAGAAATTTTATGATTCGGTGTCAGGCGGATTTTTGGACGCACAGTTGAAACCGGAGTCGCTCGGTGTTCTCGCTAGTCCTCGCAAGCCATTTCAGGACTCGCCTACTCCCGCCGGCAACTCCGTGGCGGCGATTGCTCTTCTCCGGCTTCACGGCTATACCGATGAGCCTGCGTATCGGGAGAAGGCGGAGCAGACATTGGAACTCCTGGCGGGGAGTGCCGGGCAATACGGGCTTTTCGCGGCCACCTATGGAATTGCGGCTGTGCACTTCTCCGTTCCGCCCACCCAAGTTATCGTCGTGGGAGAAGACGAAGCCGGGTCACAACTTTATGCATCGGCAGTCGCATCCTCGAGGGTCGGGCACGCTGTACTCAAGTTCAAATTCAACCAGGCGGTGCAACAGAACCTTCCGCCTTCGCTGGCGGCAACAATTCCTCAACTGCCCGCGGTAACCCAGCGCAAAACGGTCGCGGTGGTGTGTTCGGGATTCGCCTGCAAACCGCCGGTGGAGACTCCGGAGCAGCTCTTGGCAAGCTTAAGGACTGCGAATTTGGCGGCTTAGTCCACGAACCAAAAGCGACCCAAAACGAAAAGAGGGCCGAGATTGTTTTAGCAATCTCCGGCCCACAAGTCCGTAACATCCAAATGGTTACGGCACTACTTGCCGCAATTGAGTCTGCACACTGGCCACGGACCGCCCTCGTTCAGCGTGGTGCTGATCGGAGCGGCCGCTGCCAAACAAGTGCAAGCCGCGGCTACCACCAGGACCAAAGTCCTGACCGCACGTTTCATGGCTTTCTCCTTACATGCGGGTTCCCTGGGAGCGGAAACCCTCGTTGGCTGGAATTATATCCGGCGTGTCAAGGGCGGAAAACAAAATTCCTGATTTGCTCGGACCGAGTGGGAGTCCAGATTTCGACAGCTGGCCGGAACAGAACGTCTAGGCGTGAGTGTCTTGGGCCTTGGAGAAGGCACGATCCACCATGTGCTCGAACATGGGAATCAGCGATTCCGTCTCATTGTGAGGCTGCATGTCCATCAAAGCTTCGTCCCATCGCTGCGGAACCAGTACTGGTATTGCCACTTCGCGCCGGTTTAGAAGCGAATAAGCTAGCCATATCGATGCACCGCAGCTACACGTTAGCATATTGATTGAGTTCACCACGTCTACCGAAATATGCACTCCCGAGTAGAGGGCGTTGGTCAGAAGTTCTGCCGCTGCCATGAGACCAAAACCCAATGCCAGGCCAAAACTATGTCGGCGCCAAGAAAAGCCGAGGTGTTTGGCAAAGGCGAGCAGGAACAGAACCAGGCCACTCTGGATGACGCGAAGACACCGATGTGCGACCGTGATGGTGTTCGCAACCGGATCGTCCCATCCAGGGCTGATTGAGATCAGAACGACAGACACCAAAATCATGATCAGCGCAGCCCACTTGAACAGCGCCGTCCCAAGGTCTTTCAACGCGTGATATGGACGAAAGATATCAAGAAAGATTTCATGAATGATCTTGAATTCGAAAATCAGATTCAGCGAATTTGCGATCCAGAAGACATAAAAATAGGCCTCGCGGCTGCCCCACTGGTAAACCGGATACTCAACAGCAAAAATCGCAACCTGCGCGATCAGGAAGGTAAGAAATGTAGGGAAATCCTTGTGCAGCTTACGGCGGAACAATACCGCAGCGGCCACCGCCTGCAAGGCGGGCTGGACGACCCACAGCGCAAGCTGGATTTGGGAGCTGGACATGTTCCGATCGGGGACCCAAGGCCCCAATTTCTGGAAGGAACATTAGCAGCTTTCACCCATTAGCCCTATGAACCGAGGTAACCAGGGTAATGGTTACCGTCGCCCAGAAGAACGGTGTTGCACGCTGTCAGATTGCGGCCTGTATGTAGGCCCTCATCATGCGCACTTCTTCGTCCTTGGCGTCTAGGTCGTGGAGCAGAATGTCGCGCATCGACACCATTCCGGTAAGTTGCGCGCCTTCGCAGACCGGCAGGTGTCGGAAGCCGTGTTTCTTCATCAAAGCGCGGCATGTCTCCAGTTCTTCTTGTGGGCAGACAGTGAGGGGCTCGGGTGTCATTACGTGCCTAACCTTGATGGTCGCGGGATCGAGGCCTTCAACCACGACACGCTTCATGAGATCGCGTTCTGAAAAGACTCCGACCAGAATGCCGTTCTCAATGACCGGAACCGCCCCGATGTTTCTGGCCACCATGGCCTGGGCAATTTCGAGAGCCGTCTGGTTTGCGTCAGCACGGTAGGTTTCCTGCCCACGAACCAGGTCGTGAATGCGCATAAGTCACCTCGAACGAAGTGAATGGAGCGCCAACTTGACGAGACAGGTGTGGAATATAGTCCTAATTCGCCGCTGCCGCAAGAGGGGAAGTTGCTGTACCCAAGCCCAGGGTCAGTCGGCGAACACGAAGTAAGAGGTCGCCCACATAGAGGCGGGAATCGTACCTCGTTTTTCGGCGGTGAAGACTACGCTGTAGTCGGTAGAACCGCGCAGCGTCTCCAATAGCGATTGCCCCGATTTGGGAGAGATGCTGGCCATGCTGTGCAGAAACCCATATATGTCGCCAATGCCCTCGTATTCCTGCGACACAAACGAAAGGAAGACGTGCTCCTGGGTCAAGCGCCACGCGAGCGATGTGGCAAGCGAAACCATGCGCTCATAAGCGTGGGGTGGCAGCAATCCCGGTGCGGGGTTATCGAAAACGAGGCGGAGGCGGCGTTCATCTTCGCGAGCGAATTCCCGGACTTTAAGGGAACCAGATTTAGCGGTCGCTTTCCAGTCGACATGGCGCGCAGAGTCTTCCGGTAGATACTCGCGTATCCGGTAAAGATCGGCGCCGCGTCCGCGCAGGTAGGCCTCTAATTTGCCGCTCAGGACTGGCAAAAGCTCGACCACTTCTTCAGAGTTCGTCAGTTCTGGATAAACGAGGACTTCGCGCGCCAAGGCTACCCGCCGTGTCTTTACCAGAAACGCGAAGGGAAACCGCGTGGAGAGGCTGAAACGCTCCTGATATCGGCCGCGGCGCCGGAAAGTAAGTTTGACCTCGGCTTGCAACTGGGCCTTGGGCGGAATCAATGGAAAATAGGCCGATTGATGAAAGACGCCCGAGGGCTCCCCAACCGTGATCCGGCGCAGTTTGCGGTCGGGAAGTTGTAGCCATTGCCGCTCCGGAGGACGCCAGGGAGGCACCGGGAAGGTTGTCGCTACCCAACGCCAGCGGTTGCGCTGCTTATCTTTTTCGATTGGGACTGCTGAAACCGAAAGAGAAGGTACCCACCTTCTCGGATTGCGAACGCTGACGGTTGCGGGAATTTCTGTTCCGGCAAAAATGTGATCGGGAATCTTCAGATCCAACTCGAGTCCGTACAGGCAGATGCTGGAAGCAAAACCAGAAACTGCAATGGCTGCCAGCATCGCCGCCACGACGATGTAAAGCAGGTTGTTGCCGGTATTCAGGGCCGCAACGCCGATCAATAGCACAACTACCGCATAGAGCGCGCCCGCCCTGGTCACCTCAAAATCCAATGCCCCGCGCAGCCGTCTTGCTCCAACTCGGCGTGCCAGATAGGGCACGATTCCCAAACCCACTGCCGCCGCCAACAACAACGCCATGGTTGCCAGAACTACCGTGGCTAGGACATTTCCGGCGTCGCGGGCGGCGGTGGAAAAGATGGCAGCGCCGAAGGCCAGCGTTAGTCCAACTGCCGCTAACAGGAATCGCAGCCATGCGCCTGAATTCTCGGCGCGAAAGCTTGCTGCTAATTTCGTAAATCGGCTAGCTGAGATGGATTGGGTAGCGGACACCATTCTCGAAAAATTTGAGCGTAGCACCGTTTGCCAGCCTTGTCAGGTTACTACCCGTTCGGAACCGACGGCAGCAGAACTGGTGCGGGCGAGGAAGTCTAAGACAATCTGAGCGAATTTCTCTGGAGATTCTTCATACGGCACGTGGCCGGCGCCCTCGATGGTCGCGATTTGTGCTGATTCGAAGCGCCGACTAAGGGGGACAGCAGAAGATGGGTCAACCGTACGGTCTCGACTACCCCAAACCAGCAATGTCGGAATCTTCGAGACGCCAGCGAGGGCGGTCTCCATCAACCGCATATCCGCCGACCAAGTGCGAACAATGCCAACCCCATGCTCCAAGATACCCTGTCGACGCACTGGAAGTAAGTGGCTAGCGAGCGTTTCGGCGCTGAGGCGGCTAGGATCCCCATACATCCTGCGAATGAAATAGCCTTGCAGAGGCCTCGCCCATCGCGCTAGAGGCGGGAAAATGGCGCCCACTCCGGGAACCCGCAGCACCGTCAGGCGTTTTCGTCCAATTCGTGACCAGGGGTTTGCGGGTGAGACCAAGACTAAACGGCCGAAACGTGAAGGCTTTAAGCTTGCGGCGAGCACGGCCGTCGACCCGCCGTAGGAGCTTCCAACCAGGCCGCAGGCGCCAATCCCTACGGTGTCCAGAAATCGAAGCAAACGTCCGGCTGCGGACGAGAGGCAACAATCCAGTTCTGAAGTACATTCCGAAAGTCCTGAACCGGGCAGGTCAGGAGCAAAGACTTCGTACGTCTTCGCCAGCAGCAGAATGGCGTAACGCCAATTGGCCGAGTAGCCGAGAAGGCCGTGTAACAGAACCAAGGGCGTACCATGGCCTGAGTGCAAGAAACGAACCTGCAGGCCATCAACGTTGATCCATTGCTCGGAGAAGCTACCTGCTTGTTCCTGCGACACTGACTAATCCTGTTCCGGATTTCTTTGCTGTCGGCGTGATGTTTCGGTCCGGGACAACTTCGGCGAACTATTGCGATTCCTACTTGAGTAGATATCGCCTCTGTCGCTTCTGTAAAGGGGAGCTCCGGCTCCCCTGATTTTTTCGTCGGATATAAGCCCTAACCTTTTGGAACAGCAGCAACTTACTAAATTTTAAAGATTCCTACCAAAAAACATAATTCGTCAGTCCGGACGCTTCTATAATTCTGGAAGCGCTTACTAACATGGCATTTACCACGTCCAATCCGCTAGCGGTCTTGGCAGAGAACGTGCATCAGTCTTATGGGATGGGTGTAACTGCTCAGCATCTGTCGCGCGGGCTAGGGATGAACCGGGATTCTCAAATTCGTTTCACCGCCGGATTTCTGGCGCTGTTCACGGCCGCTGCCATTACGCTCGGGTGGATCAATTTTCGCAAAGAAAGTCAGTTTGTAACACCCTATGACGGAGTCTGGTGGGTGGAGAGCGGCGGTAGCTTGGTCGCCGACCGGGTGGACGCAAATGGCCCTGCCGCGCGCTCAGGCATCAAGCCAGGAGACCGGCTAACTGCGGTTGACGGGCATGCGGTAAAAGGCGTTGATAGCGTCGTTCGCCAGATGTACCAGGACGGGGCGTGGTCAAAGATCACGTATTCGGTGCTGCGCGCGGGCGTTTCTCTGGATGCGACACCGATTCTGGTGCCGAGAGAGCGTGCTTCGAACGACTGGCTGCGCCTGATTGCTCTGATTTACCTCGGAATCGGCCTGTATGTTCTATTCCGGCGCTGGACCGCTCCGGGCTCGACGCATTTCTACGTTTTTTGCCTGGTGTCCTTCGCATTCCACGCGTTCCATTTCACCGGAAAGCTGAATTCGTTCGACTGGTCTATTTACTGGGGCAACGTCGCTGCCAACATGCTGCAACCTGCGCTGTTGCTCCATTTCGTGCTGACGTTTCCGGAGGAAAGCAGCTTTATTCGCAAACGCCGCTGGATTGTCCCGTCGATTTACTTACCTGGCCTTTTGCTGTTTTCGTATCACGTGATGGCGTTCGTCTTCTCGCAGGCGAGCGAAAATCTGCGGTGGCAACTCGACCGGCTGTGGATGTCGTACCTCGGGATTTATTTCATTGTCGCTGCCGGGGTGCTGCTGCACAGCTATCGCGAGGCAAAACGCCCTATTCTGCGCCAACAGCTAAAATGGCTGACACGCGGGACTGTCCTGGCAATTACCCCCTTTACTCTGTTTTACGTCATCCCGTATCTGATCGGAATTCTGCCGACTACGGCGATGAAAGTGTCGGTGCTGTCGCTCGGGATTCTGCCGCTCACATTTGGGTATGCCATCTTCCGTTACCGGTTGATGGACGTAGATTTGATATTCAAGCGAGGGGCTGCGTACACGCTCGCGGCTCTGGCCATTGCGGGCGTCTATTTCACGATAGTGGGTCTGGTGGCGGAGGTGGTGCACACACGCGTTCCTAGCGCCGGCACCACTGGGTTGGTGCTGGCGATTGTGGTCACAGCACTGCTTGCCGATCCAGTCCGCAAATGGATTCAAGATCGGATTGACCGGGTTTTCTACCGTACTCGTTACGACTATCGGCAAACCCTGGTTGAATTTGGACGTGAACTGAACGCCGAAACCGATCTCGACAAAATGCTGAGCGCGGTTGTCGACAGGTTCACACGAACGCTTCTGGTCGACCGCATGGCCATCTTTCTCGCCGGAGAACTCCCCGGCGCCTTTTCGCTGGCAAAATCATTTGGCATCCAGCAGACGAGTGGGCTTGATCTCAATTTCTTGAACGTGCCGCGGCCGGAGGCGGCCGAAGGGCACCTGTTTTTCGAAAATACGCATTTCGTGCCGCGCGAAACTCCCGCGGCGCAGGAGACCATCGCACGGCTCGAGCTGAATTACTACATCCCTTGTCAGGCGCAAAAGAACACGGTTGCCGTGCTTGGGCTGGGGAAGACGGCTGATGGCGATTTCCTTTCCAGCGAGGACGTCGAACTGCTGGAAACTGTGGCAGGCTACCTGGCCATCGCCATCCAGAACGGTCGTTTGTATGCGTCGCTGGAACAGAAGGCGGCGCAGTATGAACGGCTAAAGGATTTCAACGAGAACATTGTTGAGTCCATCAATGTGGGCGTGCTCGCCGTTGATCTCAACGATCGCATTGAGTCGTGGAACTCGCAGATGGAAGTAATGTATGCCCTGCCCCGCTGGCAGGCACTGAGGCGCACACTTGGCGAGATTTTCCCGACCGAGTTTGTCGCAGAATTTTCTCGTGTCCGGCAGAGTCCTGGCATTCACAATCTGTACAAGTTCCGGCTTGCGGCTCCGACTGGCGAAACGCGAACCGTGAATGTTGCCATTGCGCCGCTGGTGACGAAGAAATTTAACGTCGTCGGACGGTTGATCATCATGGACGACATCACCGAGCGGGTGGACCTGGAAGACCAGCTTTCGCAAGCGGACAAGCTTTCTTCCATCGGGCTGCTCGCGGCCGGGGTGGCACATGAGGTGAATACGCCGCTCGCCGTAATCTCCTCCTACGCGCAGATGCTGTCCAAGCAACTCCAGGGAGATGAGCACAAGAGCTCAGTGTTGGAGAAGATTACCCGGCAGACGTTCCGCGCGTCGGAGATTGTCAATAATTTGCTTAACTTTTCACGCACCAGCGGCGCCGAGTTTGCTGAAGTCGATGTGAACCGGGTTATTTGCGACACGTTGAGCTTGCTTGAGCACCAGTTCAAGACGGCAAAGATTCGCGTGCAGGATGAACTGGCACCGCACCTTCCCAGCATTCAGGGCAATGCCGGCCGTTTGCAGCAGGTGTTCCTCAACCTCTTTCTGAATGCGAAAGACGCAATGCCGAATGGAGGCACGCTGCGGATCGTAACTTCGAACGGAGATGGAGTGCGTGTGATCGTCGCGGACACGGGCCTGGGGATTTCGCAGGAACACATTCAGCGCATTTACGATCCGTTCTTCACCACTAAGAATGTGCCGCAAAATGGGCAAAAGCGCGGCACAGGTCTTGGGCTTTCGGTGACGTATGGCATCATCCAGGAGCATGCGGGCAAGATTCGCGTCGAGAGTTCGCCCGAAGAAGGCACAACTTTCTATGTTGATTTCCCGTTGCTGAGGAAGGCTGTAAATGTCTGAGGCTGCCGTCATCTCGCGGCGCATGAGCGAAGTGGCGCCTTCGCCTCAGGGATGCATTCTCATCATCGATGACGAGATTGAGATCCGGGAATCGCTGCAGACATTGCTTGAGTTCGAGGGCTACGAAGTAGAAGCTGCGGCGAACGGAGAGGAAGGTCTTTCGAAACTGGGAGATCGTCCGTTCGATCTTGTGCTGCTTGATCTCGCTCTGCCGGATCGCAATGGAATCGAGCTGCTCCCGTCGATTCGTTCGCTCGATCCGCAGATTTCCGTAATCATGATTACCGCATACGGCACGGTGGAAGATGCGGTGCGGGCAATGCAGTCGGGAGCGGCGAATTTTCTACAAAAGCCCTGGGACAACGAGAAACTTCTGGCCGACATTCGCGCGGCCGTGGCGCGGCGCCGGGCCGAAGAAGAAAACATCCAGCTCAAGCGCGCGTTGAAGCAGCGCTACAACTTCGAGAATATCGTGGGCAAGAGCGAGCCCATGCTAAAGATTTTTGACCTGGTGGCGCAGGTTGCTCCCAGCCGGTCAACCATTCTGCTTCAGGGCGAAAGTGGAACCGGAAAAGAGCTGATCGCGAAGGCGATCCATCTGAATTCTCCGCGCCGCGACCGGACTTTCGTTCCAGTCAATACCGGATCGATGCCGGCGGACCTGCTCGAATCCACTTTGTTTGGCCACGTGAAAGGCGCGTTCACCAGCGCTATTGCTTCGAAGAAAGGTTTGTTCGAGATCGCCGACCGCGGTACGCTTTTTCTCGATGAAATTGGGAGCATGGGCCTCGACACGCAATCGAAAATTTTGCGCGTGCTGCAGGACCGCAAGTTCATGCATCTGGGCGGAGTGCATGAACTGCAAGTGGATGTTCGTATTATTGCCGCTACCAATGTTGATCTGCGCCAACTAGTGCGCGAGGGCAAGTTTCGCGAAGACCTCTTCTATCGCCTGAACGTCATCACCATCGATTTGCCGCCGCTCAGACAACGTAAAGAAGATATTCCGCTGCTGGCTGAATTCTTCCTGCGCAAATACGCGGAGGAAAATCAGCGCCAGCCGCGCCGCACGACGCCAGAGGCGCTGCGTCCGTTGCTGAGCTATTCGTGGCCCGGGAATGTCCGAGAGCTCGAAAACGTGATCGAGCGCGCCGTGGTTCTTTCATCCGGCGTGGAGATTGGGCCCGAGCTTCTTCCCGATCATATTGCCGGACGCGGCGCGCTTCCGTTGATCGAAGCCCGGGCTGACGCTTCCCTCTTTGACGTCATGGAGGAATGCGAGCGGCAAATCATCATCGACATGCTCGAGAAGTGCAACTGGAACCAGACCGAAGCCGCCGAACGCTTTCATATCCCTCTCTCCACGCTGAACCAAAAGATCAAGCGGCTCAGTATAGAGATCAAGAAGAAAACGAGGGAATAAGGCCGCTTCACCTCCCTGCCCGCTGGAGTGCCACTGACTAGCTCGTCTCCCTTTATCCACGAGATAATTAGACGAGAAGGTGGTAGCTTGTCTCCGCGCACTGAACTCGCCGCATCGATAAAGCAGTGGGCTGCTGACGCCGGTTTCGACCTGGCTGGAATCGCTTCGGTGCAGCAGTATCCGGAGCTGGCGCGTTTTCCTGAGTGGATTTCAGCCGGCCGCGCGGGAGAGATGAAGTATCTGGAGTCACGCGACGAAGCGGGCCAACTACGCCGGGCTTCCTTGAATTCCGCATTCCCCTGGGCGCGCAGTGTGATTGTTTGCGCGATCAACTACAACTCCGCTCATCCGTATTCGACCCAAGTCGACAATCCCGATCGCGGATGGATTTCGCGCTACGCATGGACCAGCGAGGACTACCACGATTCCGTGCTGCGGCGGTTGCGCGAGGTGGAAGGTAAGCTCAAGGAGCTTTGTGTTGGCGAGTTGATTGAGACTCGTTCGTACGTAGACACTGGACCCGTCGTCGAGCGTGTCTATGCTAAATATGCTGGGGTGGGCTGGCTCGGCAAGAATACCTGCCTCATCAACCAGAAGATTGGATCGTGGTTGTTTCTCGGTGTGATCGTCACTTCGCTTGATTTAGCGCCCGATGTCCCCGCGCCCGATCGTTGTGGATGCTGTACCCGATGCATCGATGCCTGTCCTACGAACGCACTGATTGCTCCCTATCAACTCGACGCTAATAAATGCATTTCCTATCTCACAATCGAAAAGCGCGGGTCAATTCCGGAAGAGATGCGCGAAGGAATCGGACAGCAGGTCTTCGGGTGCGATATTTGTCAGGATGTTTGTCCCTGGAACCGGAAAGCGCCCGCTAGCGAGAACCCGGAGTTTCAACCTCGTGAAGGCTTGCTTAACCCGGCACTGGCGTGGTTGGTAGAAATTAGCGACGAAGAATTCCGAGAAAAGTTTCGTGGCTCTCCGGTGAAGCGGGCCAAGCGTTCCGGCCTCCGCAGAAACGCGCTGATCGCAATCGGCAACAGCGGAGATAAACGTCTGCTAACAGTCGCAGAGAGTGCCTGCAATGATTCTGATCCAGTGGTCGTCGAAGCCGCGCAATGGGCGAATAAGCGCCTGGCAAACTGCCGCGCCGAACCCGAGTTGACTAGTCGTTTCCATCCAGAGTAGGCTTTGGCCCGGCGTTGCGGGTCTTCTGTTTCTGTTTCAGGCTCACGAGGAGGAATGATGGTTTCCATTACCGCTTTATGGCTTCCCATCCTGCTGTCAGCGGTGATCGTCTTCATCGCCAGCTCGATTATCCACATGGCGCTACCGATCCACAAAAGCGATTACCGCAAGTTACCCGCGGAAGACAAGGTCCTGGATGTATTGCGGGCCACCGGGGTAACGCCGGGTCGCGTGTATGTCTTTCCGTTTTGCACTCAAAAGGAGATGAAGTCGCCGGAGGTGGTGGAAAAGTTTAAACGTGGGCCTGTCGGCCTGATCACGGTGAGGCCCAGTGGAGCTCCTGCGCTGGGAAAGTTTCTTGCCCAGTGGTTTCTCTACTGCCTGCTGGTCAGCATCTTCACCGCCTACCTGACGGGACGCACGCGAGTTCCCGGCACGCAATATCTCGAGGTCTTCCGCGTCGCGGGCGCAACCGCTTTCCTGGGATACTCATTGGCGCTGATTCAAAACGCGATCTGGAAAGGCGAGACCTGGGGCGTGACTCTGAAACACATCATCGACGGCCTGATCTACGGACTGCTTACCGCGGGAACGTTCGGATGGCTGTGGCCGAAGTAAGCACATCGCCCGTCGATTAAGTCGGCGCACAAGTTCGACCTAACGCTAAGGTGTCACAGTATTTTGCAGAGCTCAGTAATCCAATCCGTCCGCGCGCCGGCTGTGGTGTGTATATACTTTCACCCATGTCACACAGTCCATTCCTCGGCGTTGCGCTTTGCGCTGCCCTGATCGTAACTACGTTGCAAGCGAGTCCATCACCGAATCCTGCCACTTCGGCCAAATTCGCGGAGCTTAGCGACCAGTTCATAAAAGAATCCCTGGCGCTCTCGCCGACCGGCGCTTCCGCTGCTGGATATCACAAACACCTCGACCCAAAGACGGGCAAAACCATCGAACTGGATGCGATGCTTGATGACCTGAGCCTACAGGCGATTGATAAGCAGCGAGCGTTTTATGAGCGTTGGCGCCAGCGCTTCCGCGCTGAGACCCCGGTCTCAGCACTAAGTTTGCAGGATGCGGCCGACTGGCAGCTCATTGACGATCAGATCGGCCTCAATCTTCTCGAGTTCGACAAGATTCAGAATTACCGACATAATCCGACCGCAGTAGTGGAACTTATCGGGAACGCAATTTTTCTGCCTTTGACTCAGGAGTACGCCTCCAAGCAAGTCCGGTTGGGTCACGTGCTGGCGCGTATGAAGGCCCTACCCGCGTTGCTGGACCAGGTGAAGTCCTACCTGAGTGATGCCGACCCAATCTTCGTGAAAACTGCGATTGAAGAAAATGATGGGAATGTTGATCTTGTCGAAAACACGGTTAAGGACGAGATTCCCGCGGACTCAGCCCTGAAGGCTCAGTACAACCAGATTGCGCCTCCCACAATCGCGGCGCTGAAAGACTTTTCCAAGTGGCTGCAAGACGACTTAGGCAAACGACCTTCGAAGCTGACCTGGCGTCTGGGCAAAGAGCTTTACGATCAAAAATTCAAACTGGTGATGGAGACTCCGATCACGCCGGAAGAATTACTGGCGGATGCAGAGCAGGATTTGAAGTCGGTCCGCGCGGAAATGTTGCAATTAGCTCTGCCCTTACTCCAGCAGATGTATCCCGGGCATGGCGATCATTCCGATCTTTCTGGGCGAGAGCGCGAGAACCTGATCATCGGCGAAGTGCTTGCCCGGATATCCGACGATCACAGCAAGCGAGACCAATTGCAGCAAACGATTGAAGCTGACCTTGAGGGGATCAAGCAGTTCATTCGCGAGAAAAAAATCGTCTCCCTGAGCCCGCGAGAGAATCTGAAAGTGATACCTACGCCGCCGTTCATGCGCGGAATCTATTCGGTCGCAGGCTTCCACAACGCGCCGCCGCTTGAGCCCCAAGCCGAGGCCGAATATTGGGTCACACCGATCGATCCCAAGACTCCGGACGACAAAGCTGAATCAAAGCTGCGCGAGTACAACAATTACACGCTGCGGTGGCTGACTATTCATGAGGCCCTGCCCGGACACTATATTCAGTTTGAGCATTTGAACAGCATTCTTCCCGAGCGACGCAGGCTGCTGCGCTCGCTGTTTGCCAATGGGGCGTATGTCGAAGGCTGGGCCGAGTACGTTGCGCAGGTCATGATGGACGAGGGATTTCTGAACAACGATCCACGCTTTCGGCTGGTGATGCGGAAGATTCGCCTTCGCCTGCTTTCAAACACCATCCTTGACATCAAAATGCAGACCATGGGAATGACGGACGAGCAGGCGATGGACCTCATGACCAAAGACGCCTTTCAGACCCAGGCAGAGGCAGAAGGCAAGCTGGTGCGGGCGAAGCTGAGCTCCACTCAGCTCCCAACATATTACGTGGGGCTTCGCGAATGGCTGGAAGTGCGAAAACAATATCAGGCAAAAGCAGGTGCGAATTTTGATCTACTTAAGTTCCACGATCTGGTGCTCGATCAGGGTCCGCTCCCGGTTCCGGTGGTCGGCAAGATAATTATGCAGTAACGCGAACCGAGCCGGCGGGCTTTATCCACCAGCTTTTCTCGGCGCCTTGGAGTTCTCGGCCCCCAGTTATCGCTCCATTTCGGATGCCCAGTTCAGAATTATCGACAAAGGAGCGGCACCGGGGTCGTCCACTTTAGTGTTGATTAGAAATCTTTGGCCGTCGCCGGTCACGTCGTAGGAAAACACGTCCATGAAAGAAATCTGCTGCCGGGTATGCGTCTGAAACAGCGCTACAGGTGCCCCTGCCTCGAAGTTGCTATCGGTCTTCACGGGCACCGCCATCATTTTCCCTTCCCCGGACAGGTAGAATAACTCCTTGCCATCCCGCCTCCAGCGGGGCTCCTCTCCGCCTCCCCTGGATACTTGCCATTTGCCGTTTGCGCTCGGAAATGGGGTTATGTAAACCTCCCAATTCCCCGACTCATTCGTGGAATACGCCACCCATCTCCCGTCCGGCGAAAACTGCGCGTTTGCGAAAGGGCGCCTTCCCCTGTAGGAACGGCTTTGCTTGCCAATCCGGTGCAGACAGATACCATACCTCGGCGTTCTTCATGACGAGCAGATACTTGCCGTCTCGCGACCAATCCCAGGGACCTTGTTGCTCCGCGCCCAGGTCGGCAATCTCTTGCGGGGATCCGGAGCCATCCGAGTTCTTCTGGTACAGGGTGAAGTGGAATCTTTGATTCGAACCGAAGACGATGTGCTTGCTATCAGGGCTCCAGATGGGAAGTTGGTCCGCCGCCGCACTGAAGGTCAGACGATCGGCTGCCTCGTTCCCGACCCCGTAAATCCAGATGTTGTCGTGTCGCCCGTCACTGTCGGTTTGGTCAATGACCACGCGTCGCCCGTCTGGGGAAATCCGGGGATTTGCCAAGACCGAAGGCTTTCCGACGGTACCCACCTGTGTGCCGTTTCGGTCAAACCACACCATCTGGGATTTGTTGGCGCCTTTTCCGGTCTGTACAACCAGGGTATCTTTGCCGGCCACGTCGAAAACTCCAAGATCCAAGAGGGGGAAGTATTGCACCTCGTCGCTGATGCTGTGCGGTTCTCCACTCAGCACGTAGTTGTGAGTGTCAAACCGCTGGGCGACAAGGGCATTGTCACGCAGGTACAGCAGGTAACCCGGATCGGCATACGCGGCGTTTGAACTCGCGCTCACGATTGGCCGCTTCGCGCTTGAGTCGAGCGAACCCAGGAAAATCTCATTCTTTTCCAATTTTCCCGAAAAGTTGGCGGCGAGATACAGGTAGTGTCGGCCGTCCGGCAGAAATACGGGCCACCGATGGCTGAATTCGGAGCGCGAAGCATCCACCTGGGTCACAGCCGTCGGGGTCCCGCCCGCCGACGACACCCGGGACAGTCCGGCAAACCCGTCTGGCGAAAACAAGATCACTCCGTCCCGGTTCCAGGCGCCGCCACGGCCATGGGGAGCATCGCAGATCACCTGCGCTGATCTTCCCGAGAAAACGTCTACCTTCTTGAGTTTTCCTTGCGAGAAAAATCCGATGGAACGGCCATCCGGCGACCAGAACGGGTGAAATCCATCTTCCGTTCCCGGCACGATGGTCGCGCGGCGGCCTCCCACGTCCTGGGTCCAGATCACGTATTTGTTTGATTGATCCGAATAGGCGACCATCGCAACCTTCCGCCCGTCCTGCGACAGGGCGACATCGTTCGCAGGAAAAGGGAAGGCGCTCGAAAAGAAGGTCGCCGGTAGAGTCTGGTGCGCACTAATCCACCACGTCACACCGCCACCGATGATCAGCAATACCAGCGAAGCGGCGAGCAGCCAACCGATGCGGTCCCAACTCTGGCGTACGCTAGGACACTTGCAGGGACGCCAGCTGAATCCGATTCCCCGATCCACCGCAATTGCAGCTTGACGTCGTGCACCGTCTGCAGTCGTTCATCCGGATCTTTGGCCAGACACGCCTTTACTAACGATTCGTATGCAAGAGGTGACAGCGGCTTAACCGTCGAGATTGGCTTTGGCTCGCCTGCCAGAATCGCGGCGATTGTGCTTGCTGCCGTCTTCCCTTCGAACGCTCGCTTTCCCGTCACCATTTCGTACAGCACGGCACCCAGCGCGAAGATGTCGCTGCGCGCGTCCGCTTCTTTGCCTTCGATTTGCTCCGGCGACATGTACTGGAATGTTCCCACCACCATTCCTTCCGCCGTCAGCGGCTGGGACAAAGTCGCTAGCGAGGCGGAAGATGAACCGGCCGCGATGGCTGCTACCGCAGGTTTAGCAAGACCAAAATCCATGAGCTTGGCGCCGAATTTGGTCAGCATGATGTTTGCAGGCTTCAGGTCGCGATGCACCACTCCGCTGCGATGTGCCTTCTCCAATCCTTCGCAGATTTCGATGCCAACCTTGAGCAGCTGTTCAAGTGGAAGGGGGCCTTTGCGCAGGCGACTCGCAAGAGTCTCCCCTTCGAGATATTCCATGACGAGATAGCTGGTTCCGTCGTGCGTGCCCACGTCGTACAGATGGCAGATGTTGGGATGACTCAGCGAAGAGATCGCCCTTGCCTCGCGGTCAAAGCGCTCGCGGGCGTCGGGTCTTCCGGAGAGATGCGCTGGCAGAATTTTGATAGCAACGGTGCGGTCCAACCGCGTATCGCGAGCACGATAAACCTCTCCCATTCCGCCTGCGCCGAGTTGCGACTGGACGTCGTAAGGACCGATTCTCGTGCCCGAGGCAAGGGTCATGGGTGGCAAGATTATAACCTTCGATTCCTGGGAGAACCGCCACAATCCGAAAGCATCTGTTGACCTGCCGCAAACTTGTTACCGCACCGGATTTGTCAACGCTACGTCACGGGCTTTGCCCGCCCAGTTATAATCAAAGCAGCCCGCTTCCTTTTGAGGAGTCTCGATGGCACTACACCTTTTGAGGAGTCTCGATGGCACTACAAAAGACTGACAAAATCTGGCACAACGGCAAGCTCATTCGCTGGGAGGACGCGACCATCCATGTGATGTCGCATGTCATCCACTACGGCTCCTCGGTGTTTGAGGGAATCCGCTGCTATGCCCCGCCTTCTGGTCCGGGGATTTTCCGCGCCGACGATCACATGCAGCGGCTGCTGGATTCGGCGAAAGTTTATCGGATGGATGTTGGCTTCTCGAAAGAGGACCTCGTCGCGGCCATGCTAGAGCTCGTAAAAACGAATGGCGTGTGGCCCTGCTATGTCCGTCCGATCGCGCTGCGTGGCTACGGTGACGCGGGTGTGTCACCGAACAAATGCCCGGTCGAGGTTTACATCGCGAACTATCCCTGGGGTAAGTACCTGACGCAAGATGACGCGGGCGTCGACGTGTGCATTTCCTCGTGGACCCGCATTGCTCCCAATACTTTGCCCGCGTTGGCAAAAGCTGGCGCGAACTACATGAACTCGCAGCTGATCCGCATGGAGGCGACGGTAAACGGCTACGCGGAAGGCATCGCTCTCGATGCAAACGGTTACGTCAGCGAGGGCTCCGGGGAGAATGTGTTTGTGGTCCGAAACGGCGTGCTGCAGACTGCCCCGCTGGGAAATTCGGTGCTTCCAGGAATCACTCGTGATTCGATTCTGAAGCTGGCGCGGGAGCTTGGCATTCCGGTGGTCGAAGCAGGTATTCCGCGCGAAATGCTGTACATCGCGGATGAAGTCTTCTTCACCGGCACGGCTGCCGAAGTTACGCCGATCCGTTCTGTGGATCGCATCCTCGTTGGCAACGGCAATGTTGGTCCTATTACGCGGTCCCTGCAACGCGAGTTCTTCGGGATTGTGCGCGGCGAACAGCCTGATAGGTTTAACTGGCTCACTCCGGTGCCGGTGGCGAGCAAGCAGCCGGTCGGGGTTTGAGATCAGGGTTAGTGGTTAGTAATTTTAAAATCCGGCTGACCACTAAGCACTAGCCACTGACCCCACTGACCCCTGCTGCAGTGTGCATTGCTTCCCTCCTGCTGCTATACTCCCCAGCGCAACTTCAACTCAGGAGGAAGCGCATGCGTTTTGCGGCTTATGGTTTGCTGTACGCGATTCTGGCGGTTGGACCCACACTTCAGTCGGCACATGCCGAAGATGCCAAGATGGCGCATCCCGCTGCTGCCGCCAAGAAGTTTGTAAACTTCCCTGGAGTCCCAACTTGCGCAAAAGGTTCTGTTCTCAACGGCGATCCGACGCAGGGCGGCTCCGTGATTCTTCTGAAGACGACATCAGGCTGTGTTATTCCGTGGCACTGGCACACGGCTACCGAACAACTGATGTTCGTTTTGGGAAGCGGAAAAGGAGAAATGAAAGACGGCAGTGCGGTCGTGTTGCACGCTGGAGATTATGTGAAGATGCCTTCCAAGAGCGTCCACCAGTTCACCTGCGTTGCCGCCTGCACGTTTTTCTTGGCCAGCGACGCGGCTTTTGATATTCATTACGTGGACAAAGATGGGAAAGAGATATCCCCCGATGAGGCCCTGAAGAGCAAAGCCAAAGCCAAGAGTCCGGTGAAGAAGGATATGAAGGACATGAAGATGTAGCTGTGCGATGGGGTCCACCTAACCGGCCCCTGTCCGATTGCGTCTTCCAGGAGGCTTGTATGGAAGAACGAATCCGGTTAATTACTCACAGAGGCAAGCAGGTGCTGCTGGTAGATGTTTCCAACTGTACCTCGGCAGAAATGACCGAACTGGCGCGCCTGGTTCCCACATATCTTGCGTCGGAGCCGCTCGGCTCAGTCCTTCTGCTGGCCGATTTCACTGGGTCGAAGTTTGACAAGACAGCATTTGAAAGCCTGAAACAGGCCACGGTCTATGACCGGCCGCACCTCAAGCGTTCAGCCTGGGTAGGGACCGAGACCTTGCCCAAGGTTTTCTACGAAAATCTTAAGGCGTTCTCTCAGCGCGACCTGCCGACGTTCAAAACGCGCGAAGAGGCATTGGACTGGCTGGTGGCTGAGGAGAAAATGGCGAGCGGGCAGTGAGCGGTCGTCAGATGAATTGCAGAAGACTGCTGGCTTTGGTTTCGAGGATAGTTTCCATGACCAGCTTCCCACTGCCATTCAGGACGGCGATCACGATCGCTTCCTTGTGCACGTCCATGCCGATATACTTCAGGTCGCGACTCATTGCAGTTGCCTCCTTGGGGGAAAGGTCATTCGTGCTAACGCTTATCTTTCCCCCAAGGTAAAATGCCATTCTCTAGCCGATTTGCCTATGCCCTCCTGCACTTCTTCCCACCCGCACAAACCCCTGAAGTCACTCTCTAGCCGCCCTCGCGGAGCGAAGCCCTGCACAGCGTAGCGGAGGCGGCGCCACATCCAGCTTCGACCTTCTGAAGCGGGGCGTTCTTTCATAAATGCATTGACCGATCGGGAGCGCTTTGGCCTGCTATCGTCAGCTGGCAGGCGGGAACGATTTCGGCTTTCGTTGCGGAAGCATCCGACAATAACAGACCGAGGATTGGTGGAAGAACGCAACGGCAAGTTCTTTGCTACCATGCTCTCGGCTTGCCCGAATACGAATCAGGAACTTTAAATGCCGCAAGAGGGCCGCATAGCTTCAATCCCGCGTTTTCTGAGCATGCTACTTCTGATCAGCCCGATCGCTATTGTTTATCCAGCATTCACCCAGTCTCTTTCACACGCGGAACGCCCAACTCCGCCAACACGCGACCCGAACAGCCCTGGCTATGTCACGGCGAGGGAATTGCCCGATGGATCAACCCCTCCTGCGAATGCGGACGGTAATTTCGTTATTGGGCCTACCCACAATGTTGCTCCCTCAATGTCTCTCCAGGACGGCGTACCGAAAGGAACGGTAATTGAGTTGACGATGAGCTCATCCGAAAGCAATATCTATCCAGGCATCGCACGTGACGCTAATACCTTCGGGACCGTCGATCCCGCGGACCCCGCAAAGCTCGTCGTGACCACAAGCCACCCCGCGCCGTATACGCGGAAGGTGGCTGTATATGTCCCCAAGCAGTACGTGCGCGGTAGTGTCGCGCCTTTCATCGTCGGGACGGACGGACCCGATCGCTTGCTCTTTTCGGCTCTGGACACATTGATCGCGCAGCGGAAGGTCCCGGTGATGATTGCCATTTCTATCGGCAACGGAGGCGGAGACGCGCAAGGAAGTGAACGCGGCCTTGAGTACGACACAATGTCCGGCGTCTTTGCCGAGCTTGTGGAAAAGGAAGTGTTGCCTATGGTCGAAAACCAGGCTCACGTGAAACTCACCAAAGATCCGAATGGCAGGGCGACCATGGGGTACAGCTCAGGAGGCGCTTGCGCCTTGATCATGGCCTGGTATCACCCTGAACTTTATCACCGAGTCCTTACCTATTCCGGAACGTTTGTAAACCAGGAGTGGCCGTACAATCCGCAAACGCCGCACGGTGCCTGGGAGTTTCACGAGCATCTCATCCCAAACAGCCCGGCAAAGCCGATACGGATGTGGATGGAAGTTGGCGACCGGGACCTTCTCAATCCGAACGTAATGCGCGACAACATGCACGATTGGGTTCTCGCCAACGAGACTATGGCGAAGGTACTCGCGGCCAAGGGGTATCACTATCAATTTGTCTTTGCCCGCAACGCCACGCACGTTGACCGAGCGGTTGTACAGCAGACACTTCCGGAAGCTCTTGAATACATCTGGCAGGACTATCTCTCTTCGGCTGTTAAGAAAAATCTCGGGCCACCGAGAGGGACGACAGGAGCAGAACGCAAAGAGGTCAGCCGGTAACGGTTGAAAATATCGCCATTGCACTCGTAAGCTGCGTTGACCAACGGGGACTGGCCCTTGACCACTGCTAACTTCTCCACTTCAACACCACCGGCCCGGTGATCGGGTGCTTCATTTCTGCACCGGTGCGCTTTCCTTCTAAATGCGCGGTCTTGAGGGCAAAGTACCACTTCGCGGGGCGGTCGGCATCATCAATCAGCATCAGGTGCGGATTGTGCTTCAGGCCTTCACTTTGTAGTTCCATCGTGCGGCGGTCTTGTTCGACGAATTTTGCGAAGACAAATTTCAATAGTGACGGCCCGAGCGGCATCCAGCGGAAGATGTTCCAGCAGGCGACCACATCGATTCGGCTGTGATCGCGCGTAATCGGCGTGACGGTCGTGAGTGAAGAGAACCAGTACTTCCCTGCTCGAATGGTTTCGTATCGCAAGTTCGGCAGCACGAAATCAATCGTCGTCGTGATTGAGTCGGCATCGGCATACATGCGCAGCAATTTATACGGCGCGCTGTTCGAGCTGGGCGTGTGCGCGCTCATGCGGAACCCCTTGGGGATCGGCTCAAACTGTTTCTGTTTTTCGTGAATACTATGCCGCGAACGCCACCACCATGCCTGATGCACGAACGGCCCGTGCGCGGGATCCATGAGCCCGATGATGCCGTGGTCCACGCTGCAAGGCAGATCGGCGCTGAGATATGCCGTCTTATATTTTCCGCCGTATGTAGGAACCGCAGGCGCGGAGCTGGCCGGTTCTTCGCGGCGAGTAAATCCTGCGCTGGCTGGCCCTGGATCCGGGACGTACACCCAGACGAAACTGTCTCGCTCTTCACACGGGTAATTGCCGGCGTAAATGCGGTCCACTTTCAGGTTCTGGTCGGACGTGAGTGAGGGAATGAGCTGGCACTGCCCACTCTGCGCATCGAATGTCCAACCGTGATAACTGCATTCCACCTGCTGTCCATCGAACCGCCCGCAGGAGAGCGGCATGCCACGATGAGGACAGGCATTGCGAAGGGCGAAGGGCAGCCCGTTGCGGTCCCGTCCGATCACCAGCGGAATTTCCAGCAGCAT
>Ga0137378_10000276_pt1 | contig 36771 bp, 30 predicted proteins | sample SagtaG_21_FD_104813 | JGI IMG/M metagenome (GOLD analysis project Ga0137378, IMG submission 104813) | Vadose zone soil microbial communities from Sagehorn Ranch, Mendocino, California, USA - Sage2_L_60_16 metaG | ecosystem: Environmental > Terrestrial > Soil > Vadose zone | place: USA... | reverse complement strand
GTGAGGTGCCCGGCTCCTTCGCAGCTAGGGAACGCGCCTTTTGTAGCGAGAGTATTCGCGTCTGCGCCGAAGTCACACAACAACAAAAAAACAGAGACCAGACGAAAGCCTTTCGGGTTGGGATAGCTAGGTTTGCGCAACTCAACCGATTTCTCCCCGCATTTTTTATAAGGCAGGAGCGCCGCAAAACTCGAAGCTTCGTTCAAACGCGGCTCACGATGGCCAGTCAGTCCAGGGGCCCAAAGATTTGCCTATTTCCCAGCTGACAACCTGTTCTGATTGGAGCCTACGGGCCAGCGCTTGACGGAGAATCGGATCTCCCCTCGACTCAACCATCTCAACAGTTGATCCATGCTTCCGGAGTGCACTTTGCGGCGCGGATTCAGGGCATTCGGAGATCGAGCAGAATTGAAATTGACCTCTCCTGTTGGACGATCTCAAAAGTTCCTTACAATCAGCGGTTTCACCTGCGGGTTCTAGCGTTCTTCAGTTTGAAGGAAACAGCGGCTTGTGGCGAAATGCCAGTGGGTCTCATGCAGCCCGGGGGGAGAACCAGCGGGATCGCCACGCGAATGCGAATACGATAGCATTTCTGGAGCGCGGCTGACCAACCCGAAAGAGTAGGTCGCGAATTACACCTTATGAGTTGTCACCTAGGATTGGCGGTACAAAACTGGCACTGAAATATCATATCGGGATTGAAATCACATTCACCCCGGTCACGCCTAGCTACCAGGGTCAGCGAAGTGATTCCGGCTAGATCATGGTGTGGCGTATTCCGCCTCGGGACGCTAAGATTCGCAGGAACAGTTGAGCGTTAAAGTTCGACGTTGGGAGACTCCTATGACCGCAGCGCAAAACCGGACCGTTGACCAGTGTCGAGATGTGATGAACGCCATCCCAGTATATGTGTGGTCGGCTATGCCCGACGGTACGGTTGACTTTGTCAACCCTCAGTGGGAACAGTACACTGGTCTACCCGCGAGCGCCGCCTTCGGTTGGAAATGGCGATCAGTCATTCATTCGGATGATGTCGAGAGGTTTACCTCGGCCTGGCAATCATCCCTTCGGAATCGCGCTCCGCTAGAGCAGGAGATTCGAGTACACCGGCACGACGGGATATATCGTTGGTGGCTGATTCGATGCACTCCCACGTTCAACACGCGCGTGGAAGTTGCTAAGTGGTACGGTGCTGGATTCGATATAGATGACCGGAAGCGCGCTCAGGAGGAACTGCAACGTCAAGATGAAATCATTCGCAAGAGTATCGAGCAAGAACTTCGCGATACTATCGATGCAATTCCAGTGCTTTGCGGAACGATGTCTTCCGATGGAAACGTTGATTTTTTCAATCGCCGCACCTTGGAATACTACGGCCTGCGATCCGACCAAATGGTCGGCTTCAACTGGAAAGATGTGGTTCACCCCGACGATTTGCCAAGACTCCTTATCGCCCACAATAAATGCTTCCCGGCTGGACTGCCAATTGATATCGAGACGCGCTGTAAGCGAGGCGACGGAGAATACCGGTGGCTGATCCATCGCATCGTGCCCAGATATGACGACAATGGAATTATCGTCAAATGGTATGGAACGTCCTTCGACATTGAAGATCGTAAGCGCGCTGAGGAAGCAGTGCTGGAGCAACGAGTCTTGGAAAGAACGCGGATAGCGCGCGAACTCCATGATACGTTGCTGCAGAATTTTCAGGCGACGTTGCTTATGTTGGGTGCAGCAAAGAACCTCCTCGACGAGGGGCCGGTTAAGGAGCGACTCGAACATGCACTCCTTACAGCTGATCGAGCAATCTCCGAAGGCAGAGATGCAATTCAGGGACTGCGTCTGGGGGCTGAAAAGCCTGAAGATCTCATTCGAACACTTCACACGCTGGGCGAAAGCCTTGCGGCGATTCAGGCGGACGGCGATTCCCCAGTTTTTCATGTTGAGGTTTCGGGTCTGCCCATGTGTCTATTCCCTTCTGTCAGCCACGAAGTCTCCAGCATCGGAGGCGAAGCAATTCGCAACGCCTTTCGACACGCTCAGGCGAGACATGTCCAGGTGCAGTTTCGTTACAGTGCGGAGGAGTTCGCTCTCGCTGTAATCGACGACGGTATAGGCATCGATCCGACTGTGCTTACTAAGGGAGTGGGAGAAGGACACTTTGGGGTAGCTGGTATGCGCGAACGCGCGGGAATTGCTAACGGAGAATTGAACTCTTCGAGTGAACTCGGTGTGGGAACCAAGGTCGAGCTGAGGATACCTGCGCCTCACGCATATCTCACGCCGTGAGCACAGGGCCTTCGTGACGCTCGGATATGGACTCCGTCGACAACCTCAATCTAAGCGTGCCCAGAGTCGGAGATTCGCATGCTCTTCTTGGTTCGCGTTCGACCCACAAGGATACTAAGGCACGAGCATCAGCGTTGCTCCAAGATTAGGGGAAAAGCCCGCCGGCCCCACCAAAGTGGGGTTGGCGACAAGTCCTGACGGGGCGTGGCTCCGCGAGATAGCCGACCTATAGTTGAATCGCCGACTGAGCATCGGCGGCGACTTCCGGCGAGTTAAGCGGTCACCAGGGCGGAGGCACTGCCACCGCTGCGCTTCGAAAAACACCTAACCTTTCAACCAACTTATGACGGAGAATGCCATGGAAAACACAATCAAACTGAAAGACGGAACTATGATTTACTACAAGGATTGGGGAACAGGGCAGCCACTTGTGTTCCATCATGGCTGGCCGCTTTCGGCTGACGACTGGGACGCACAGATCATGTTTTTTCTCGAGCGTGGCTACCGGGTAATCGCCCACGACCGTAGAGGCCACGGCCGCTCCACCCAAACGGTGACAGGAAACGAAATGGATACCTACGCCAAAGATGTAAACGAACTCGTCGAAAAACTCGACCTGCGCGATTCTGTGCACATTGGTCACTCGACGGGAGGTGGAGAGGTCGCTCGCTATGTTGCACATTACGGTAATGGGCGCGTAGTGAAGGCCGTCCTTATCGGCGCTGTTCCACCGATCATGGTAAAGACCGAGAGAAATCCCGGCGGACTCCCAATAGATACATTCGATGGCTTTCGCACGGCGCTTCTGGCGAATCGCGCCCAGTTTTATCATGATGTTCCGGCCGGCCCTTTCTACGGCTTCAATCGTCCGGGGGCGAAGGTCAGCCAGGGTGTCATCTGGAATTGGTGGCGGCAGGGAATGATGGGAGGCATCAAGGCCCAATACGATTGCATCAGGGCTTTCTCGGAGACTGACTTCACCGAGGACCTCAAGAAGATCGATGTACCTACGCTCGTAATGCACGGCGAGGACGATCAAATCGTTCCCTTCAATGATTCTGGTCCTCTCTCTGCGAAACTGCTCAAGGACTCTTCGACTAAGTTTTATCCGGGGCTACCCCATGGCATGGCAACAACGCACCCGGATCAGATCAACGCTGATCTCTTGGCTTTCATCAAAGCTTGATCGTACCCCGGACTGTGGATCCGTGAGGATTGGCGCCGTTCGACAAGCAGGAAGTACCAAATCCCCCAATGGCATGTAATCCGTTGAGGAGTACGCCCGGGTAGCGTCGGTTCGGAAAATCTTAATGCCCCACTCTTTCCGCGGGAGACTGGGAATTCGTAGACGGCGATTCACACGTCAGGTTTGCAGACCGGAATTGCTGGCTGGCTCTAAACAAGAACCTGGCTAAGGCCAGAGGGTTATCATATGCAGCAGCTGCTCTTAGGCGCACCTCAATCTCGGTGCCTCGGCCGGGGGCGCTCCATATTGTGAGTGTTCCTCCTACGCTTCTCGCGCGTTCCTTCATCCCGCGTAATCCCCAATGTCCCTTTTTTCCGCCTTCTCTCAGCACGTCGGATTCAATGCCGCAGCCATTGTCTTTGCATCGAACGCCAAAAAACGTGGCGCCATACTCGATTTCGATAACGATTGACGAGGCCTTGCTGTGAGTTAGAGAGTTGACTAAACACTCTCGACAGATCCTGCAAATCTCGTCTTTGACGATCGTTCGCATGGGTTGTTGAAGCCCTTCCTCCGTAACGTGGATGGTCGGTCCATCGTCCGATCGAAGTTCGCGTACCGCCTGGGCAATGAGGTCAGCCAACGACCGATTGCGGTCCGCTTCGCCTCGCAAATTTTGAACTCGGTTGCGCCCCTCGACAATGAGCCCGTCAGCCCTTTGGAGCACATCCTGAAGTACCGGCCGCGCAGGGTGGTCTTCTTCTAAAGCTTCTGTGGCGTAATGAAAGCGCAGCATCAGCCCATGAATAGACTGCAATAGCGTGTCGTGAAGTTCTCGAGCAATCCTCAAACGTTCGCCGGTCCTTTGCTCTAGTCGGTCCCTAATCCGTGCCGTCACATAACGCAGTCGCATGAGGTAGAGCAGCCATAACATAAATGCGATCGGAAGAGCGCACAGAGCCATGAACCACATTCGTTGGTAGAACGCGGGTACTACCGTGAAGATAAGCGGCTCGGCCAGCTCTATCCAGTGGTCTCCATCGACCGTCGCAGCCACCCTGAATCGATATGTGGCGGGGCCTAGTCCGGCATAGACCGCTTCACGGCTTTGATCGACGAATTGCCAATTCGTATCGAACCCTTCCAGCAGATAGCGATAACTGACTTCTGTCGGCGTATTCAAGTCGATGCCGGCATAGTCAATTTCGAGGCGGTTATCGCGTCCGCCCTGAAGCAGGAACTGGGGGGATGCGCGACTTCCAAACCGTGTAGGACTGCCATCCACCTTTATAGCCTGGATTGCAATTGTCGGCGGTCGGCGCGTCCGATTGAAAAGAGACGGCGTCGTTTGCAAAATGAATCCAGACGTCGCGATATACAGTTTGCCTTTCTTGTCTTTCACCATGCTCGGGACGGGTTTCGCCTGGGCAGGCGTGCCGAGAACTCCATCCGCTTCTCCATAAACCGTAGCTGAAGCTCTGTGCCGTGGGTCTTGTAACGCAAGCTGCAGCTCTTTGTCGGATATCCGCACGATGCCAGCGCCACTGTTGAGCCACAGGTTGCCATCATCGTCGAGGGCGATGCCTGACGCGCCCTGGGTGAGTGTCGGTCCCTTCAACCTCAGCGAACGGAAGCGATTCTCCTTAGCGTACGCAACACCTTCCGTTCCGGCAGCCCACACCATGTTCCGAGCAGTCAAGGTGGTAAGTACTGTTCCGATGTCGAGGCCTGCCGATCTATCGATTGCCCGCGTGGAGCCCGAGGGAAGGTGGTAGATGCGGCTATTGTCATAGCCGATCCATAATCCCGCCCGATCGATGTTCAATGAAGTGGGAATGCCGTCAGGAAGTCCCGCAATGGTCGTGCGCTGCCATAGCCCTTTGTAGGACCAGAGACCATTTCCTTCGAAATTAACGAGAATCGTGCCGTCGCGCAGCGCTGCGATGTGTTGCGCCGCAGTATCTTCGAATTGGGGAGGGACTTCGATTGAGGTGTCTTGCCGACTTCGCGTATCGATGCTATGAAGCTTGTGGTCCCATGGATCGAGTAGCCACACCATCCCTGCCTCATCTATCGCTATTGGGCTGCTTCCCAACTTCTTTCCTATACTGACCGCCCCCTGCTCCGTGATATGCTGCAGCGGCATGCCGTGGGCTTCTGCCCAGATGGAACCGTCAGGTGCCACTGCAAATGCCGGATAGAACTTGAAGTGGCCTTCCAATACGGAGAGGAACGATCGCGGGCGAAATCGATCGAGACCAAGCTCTGTTCCCACCCAGATATTCCCGTCACGATCCATCAAGACGCTGCGTGTCACGTTGGCCGTGAGCCCATCTCGATTGATGAAAGACTCTACAGTTGGTGCACGTTCGCAGGGACGAGAAAGGTTAGAGATTCTTCCTACGCCCAAAGCGTCCTCCGCGAACCAAAGTCGACCTGACCGATCAAAGACTACCGCAGCAGTGCCCTGAAGACGCACTGACGCAGATTTGCAGCCGCTCATAATGGGTCGAACGGATCGCCAACCGTCGCTCACCCAGATCGTGCCATCTGAGCTCTGCGCGAACTGGGTGATTGAGAAAACGTCCCTTCCTACGTCTTGAAAACGGGTAGAGCCTGACTTGAGAAAATATGCATGGTGTCTTGCAGCAGCCCAGATATTACCGTCGCGATCAAAAAAGACTGTGAAATACGATGCCGCAGGAAGCCCATACTTCGCTCCAATATTGCTCCAGGAATGTCCGTCCCAGCGAAGAATCGTATCTCCTGCGAGTACCCAGAGGAAATTATCCGAACAGCAATAAATAACATTGACGGCTGCACCTTTGTATGGCTCTGGTAGCGCGATGTTTGTCACGGATCGATCAACCAGATGGGAAAGACCGCCGTGGCTGAAACCGATCCAAAGGCCATCAGTGCTGTCTGCTGCGAGGGCCGAGATCTCGCGGCCGGGCAGCTTCGGGTCGGCAGGCGTCATGGGGAAATCACTAAACTTGAGACCATCGAAACGATGAAGCCCGAGCGGGGTTCCAATCCAGAGATACCCGTCAGCGGTCTGGGCCAGAGAAGTTATATCGGTGGGAGCGCCATCACGAGCGGTCCATGCGGAATGAGATATGTCAGCTAAAGGCAGCGTCTCACTGCTCGCCTGGGCGGCCGCAACTATCAAACAAAAAAGAAAAAAGATAAGACGAATACCGCCCCAGGGTCGCGCGAACATTTGGAGATGCGTGTTGAGTGGGCTTCTCATCATTGACCTCACCCTTCGAGAAATCCTCGCTTGATGGCGATCAGGACTGCATGTGTTCGGTCGTTCGCCCCAAGCTTGGCCATGATGTTCTTCATGTGCCCCTTCACTGTGTCTTCTGTGATAGACAGATCGTCGGCGACAATTTTGTTTGAATTTCCAGCTGCCACCGACCTAAGCACTTCAGTTTCTCGACTCGAGAGGTCGTCTACACCTAAATGTTCCGCAAGGCTTGTGGCGATCTCAGGAGGAATGTGCTTCCGCCCCAGATGGACCTCACGGATCGTGGTGATTAGATCCGTTCGTAGCATGTTCTTCAGCAAGTAACCGCACGCCCCTGCTTTAAACGCTCGCGAAGCCTGCACATCACCCGAGTAAGTCGTCAACACAATGATCTTTGCCCTTGGTGATTCAGCCCTTATCGCTTCTATCGCAGCGATACCGTTCATACCGGGCATTTGCAGATCCATCAGAGTGATATCCGGATGAAGTCTTCTGAATTCTGAAACCGCCTCTTCCCCGGTGGTAGCCTGGCCGACTAAATCCATGTCTTTTTGTAACTGGAGGGCAAACGCGATCCCGTCACGCACAAGTGGGTGATCGTCAACGCACAGCACACGGATTTTCGGTGAATCTGGCACGGTTTCTAACTACCTCCGCGGAGCAATAATCTATTCACGCGCTCAGACTACTCCCCGCGTAGCAGCTTCTCCACCACACGAAAGAAGGGTCAGCGACCGACACGATAGTCGGAAGCACGTTCACAGTTGTTGCCACAGACTCTCAATATGGAGAGCTTTCATTCCTACCCGCGGAACCTCGGAGGCATCGCCCTACTTTTGCTGCGGTCGTCTGTTGGGCTCCTGCTTCTTTCCTGCGTTCATGCGGAATGTCCAAACGAAGCTCCCCGGACGCTTTCGATCGCGGCCATGATCATGTGCGTAGGCCTCGCCCTCGGCATCCTGACGCCGTTTGTCAGCGGAAGCGCGTTGTTAGGAGGAATAGCTCTCTTGGCCTCTGAGCCGGCGTACATTTCGATCGCCACAATCGCAACGCTGTTGTTGTGCGCCACGATATCAATTTTGGGCGGGGGGGCATACTCACTGGACGCGGCGCTCTTTGGAAGACGTCGAATAATCCTCTAATCCCAGTCCTTGTCACCGAGCGTATGGCCATGAACGGAAAAGACGAAGTCGCGGTACTGGAAGAGGAGAGCCTCGACCGGCTGCGCTTGTACGGACAAGAAGAGGTCGTACCCTATGGCAAAGTTCTCTTTCATCAAGGCGACAGCATGTTGGACTTTTTCGTGGTCCTTGAAGGACGCCTGGAGATATTTGAAAAGCGACAGGACGGATTATCGAACATCGTTCAATCTCTAACGAAAGGCTACTTCACAGGAGAGCTCGATCTCTTGAACGCCCGCAGTTCGCTGCTTAGCTGTCGAGCTGCATGTCGCACACGCATTCTTCGAATTTGTCGCGATCGGCTGCGCGTTCTATTCAGAACCGAAGGAGATTTAGCTGAACGGATTATTGTCGAATGTATTGGTCGCAGGACGGCACTGCTGGAACAGGGGAGCTGCGGCGCCATTGTGGTGGGAACGGCACGATCTGCCGACACTCTCCGCGTGCGGCAGTTCTTTATACGGACCGGTAATCCCCACCGCTTTATGGATGCCGAATCCAATGAGAACGCAAACTCTCTCCTGCAGTTGCTTGAATGCACCGATGCGGAGCTTCCCGCAGTGTTCCTTCCAAGCCAGCGGCTATTGCGGAATCCGCCGAACCGCGTTCTTGCAGATCTGCTTGGCCTTGCGGGAGGAGTTTTGCATTCAAGAGAATGCGACCTGCTCGTAATCGGTGCCGGACCGGCAGGTCTGGCCGCCGCTGTATATGCGGCGTCGGAAGGCATAAAGACGATCGTTGTCGAATGCCACGCCGTCGGCGGACAGGCCGGCACTAGTTCGAAGATAGAGAATTACCTTGGCTTTGCCACTGGCATTTCTGGGCAGGAATTGGCCGCGAACGCCGAGATTCAAGCACAAAGGTTCGGCGCCGAGTTGCTCATTTCGCAAGCTGCCTTAAACCTGAGCGCCGATGGAAACAATCATCAGGTCGGCTTGGGCGATGGATCCTCAATTAAAGCTAAAGCCGTGGTGATCGCAACTGGGGCTCGCTATCGCCAGCTGTCGCTTCCCACAATCGGGGATGTCGGCAACAGTGTTGCAATCCACTATGCCGCGACGGGGCTTGAGGCGGCTCGTTGCGTCGATGAAGATGTGCTCGTCATAGGGGGCGGGAACTCGGCTGGGCAGGCGGCTCTGTTTCTCGCAAGGCTGGCGCGTCGAGTACATCTCATCGTCCGCCGCGAAAGTCTTGCCGAGACAATGTCGGATTATCTCTTGCAACGGATTGTTTCATCCAATCGGATCACTCTCCATTTTGAGGCATCGATCTCGTCGTTGGAAAAAGGTGAATGTGGCTCGGTTGCGGCGATTTGCACGAAACGAGAAGTGTCGGCAAGGTGCACAGTCCGCAACATTTTCGTAATGATTGGTGCGGATCCGAACACCGAATGGCTTCGCGGGGTCTTAGCTCTGGATAAGGCAGGATTTATCGTCACCGGTGACACACTGCGTGGGGCGCGCTCGAGCTTCGAAACGAGTTCGCCAGGCGTGTTCGCCATCGGTGATGTGCGATCCGGATCAGTGAAGCGTGTTGCTTCGGCTACCGGTGAAGGTGCGGCTGTCATCGCGGATATTCATCGCTTTCTTATAGATTGCTCCGTTCCCTAAACACAGTACACCAATCGGTCGAGCCGTCATCGCGGATCCACAGCGGCTGCAGGGCCGCAAGAATCCAGACGCGTGCGAGTTCAGAATGTTTTGTCCTATAGCTTGTTGCGACTGTGTCTCCGCGATTAGTGCACACACTAAAGTGTGGTTGGCCGCTGCTTCTACGGCGTCGTGGTGAAAAGCAATCTACAGTGCACACTTTGATGGTTGGCGGATTAGGGAGGTAGCAGGCATGGAGAACTCAAGCGAAATCAAACGCGTCGTCATTGTTGGCGGTGGATTTGCTGGTCTGAACTGTGCACAGAGACTCGCGGCTCACACAAATCTGCAGATTACTGTGCTTGATCGAAACAACTACCAGCAGTTTCAACCGTTGCTGTATCAGGTAGCAACCGGCACGTTATCCCCAGATAATGCCGCGTTTAATCTTCGAGCGGTGTTGGCGGGCCACGACAACATAGACGTCGTCATGACTGAAGTTCAGTCTGTAGATCTGACCACGCGGACGGCGCACGCTGCTGACGGAGACGAGTTTCAGGGCGACTTTCTCGTCCTTGCTGCTGGGGCAGAGCCGAATTTCTTTGGTATCCCCGGAGTGAAGGAAAACGCGTTTCCACTTTACTCCCTGCTCGACGCGGAGCGACTTCGGTCGCGGCTGCTGGATGCATTGGAGACCGCAGACCGAGAGGCCCGTAAAAGGACTGAACCGCTGCGTTTTATCGTGATCGGGGGCGGCGCCACGGGCGTGGAAATCGCCGGCGCAATCGGAGATGTCCTCAAGCGCACGCCTTCTCAGACCTTCAAGCATGTTGATTTGAAACACGCCTCGGTAACTCTGATCGATATGGCCAAGACCGTGCTGGCGCCGTTTGGCAAGCACTCGCAAGAGTATGCGACGGAGATGTTGCAGCAGCGCGGGGTGGAACTGCTGCTCGGCGTCTCCGTAAGCGAGGTAACGAAAACTGGTGTCACGCTCTCTGACGGAACAAAGATTTCAAGCGAACTCGTGATCTGGGGCGGTGGTCTCAAAGCTTCGAGTCTGTCTGGTTCGCTTGGCATTAAAGCGGGGCGCGGCGGCAGAGTGGATGTAATGCCTGACCTGAGCGTCGCTGGTTTTCCCGGAGTGTACGCGCTTGGAGACTTCGCGAATTTTAAGACTGCAAGCGGCGAGGTCCTGCCGCAGTTGGCCTCGGTTGCTCAGCAAGCTGGCCGTCACTGTGCGAAAAATATTGCCGCAGCAGCATCTGGCCAACCTGGCAAGCCCTTCGAATATCTCGACAAAGGGATTATGGCCATGGTCGGCCGCAATGCCGCCGTTGCTGAGGTTGGTTCAAGCCGGCATACCGTGACGGGGACACTGGCCTTTGCTGCATGGCTTGGAGTTCATGCCCTACTGCTGACTTCTGTCAGGGCCAAAGTCGAGACGTTCCTGGAGTGGTCTTGGGAATATTTCGGACATGTCCGCGTCGACCCCATCCTTGATCGACCTGATGTGGATTGGTCAAACGGCATGAGTGCCTCTCGTTCGGATAATAACCTGGCCCGCGATTCCAGTGCCGCCTGATGTAGCCTCTCGCGGATTGCGCTTTGCCTCAGATCTCAGAAACCCAATTTTCAGACAAGGAGAAGTGAGATGTCACTGAACAAACCCATCGAACGGATCGCAATTGTGGGCACCGGTGTTATCGGTGCGAGCTGGGCGGCATATTACCTGTCGCGTGGATTCGACGTTGTCGCGACTGACCCCGCGCCGAATGCGGAGTCCAATTTACGAGCCTATGTGAAAGACGCATGGGAGTTGCTGAGTGCATACGGGCTGTCGCCGGGTGCATCGACAGAACGCTTGAGTTTCGACCCCAGCATGCAGCGGGCTCTGTCCAAGGCTGATTTGGTACAAGAGAACGGGCCGGAGCGACCCGATTTCAAGATCAAGCTCTTCGCCGACATGGACGATGCCACTCCACTTGATTCCATCATCGCCTCCAGTTCCTCCGGGCTGACGATGGATGTCATTCAATCCGGATGCAGGCACCCCGAGCGCTGTGTAATCGGCCATCCGTTCAATCCTCCGCACATCATTCCCCTCGTCGAGGTTGTCGGAGGGGCGAAGACTTCCGAGGAGACCATCCAGCGCGCTATGGAGTTCTACAGTTCGATCGGAAAGAAGGCGATTCGTCTGTACAAGGCACTCCCGGGGCATGTGGCGAACCGCTTTCAGGCAGCGCTCTATAAGGAGGTCCTTTATCTCGTACAGGAGGGCGTTCTCAGCGTGGAAGATGCTGACGTTGCGATTTCCTACGGTCCTGGCCTCCGCTGGGGCGTGATGGGACCCAGCCTGCAGTGGCACCTGGGCGGCGGCCCGGGCGGGATCCACCATTACATGGAACATCTTATGCCACCGTTGACGGCTCTGATTGGTTCGCTGAGCAGCCCAAATGTTACCGATGGTTTGAAAGACACAGTGGTAACAGGCGTTCTGAATGAGGCGAAGAGCCGCAGTGTCGAACAGCTGACAAAACGAGAAAACGAAGTTCTGCTTGGCCTTCTCGCCTTGCGCGAGAAAGTTGGCGTGTAGTTATCAATCAATTCAACAAAGTGAAGGGAGACCTGCATATGTCTATAGCTGAGAGCACCGCCCCAACTGCGAAAAGCCAGACGCTCATGAAACCAAGGATTTTCTTCTTGGACCTCGGCGTCGGCCGAATTCTGTCGGCCAGCCCCGATGGTTCCGATCTGAAGGTTGTCATCGGAGGAGGGCAGAATCATCCTGATGGACTCACCGTCGATCCAGCCCGCGGACACGTGTTTTGGACAAGTATGGGCAATCCAGTCGCGAATGATGGCTCGATTCTTCGTTCCGATCTCGATGGCGGAAACATCAAGGTCATCGTGCCGACCGGAAAAACATTCACGCCCAAACAAATCCAAATCGAACTGAAGTCGCAGAAGCTCTACTGGTGTGATCGCGAAGGCATGCGAGTGATGCGATGTAATCTCGATGGTTCAGCCATCGAGACGCTGGTGCAGACCGGAGAGAGCGACACGGATCGCAAGGATCAAACGAAGTGGTGTGTTGGCATCGCGGTCGATGCTATAGGTCGCAAAATCTATTGGACCCAGAAGGGAGCCGACAATGCAGGCCAGGGCCGTATCTTTCGGGCCGGAATCGATCTTCCTGCGGGTGAGATTGCGACCACTCGCTCGGATGTTGAGTTGCTCTTTGCGGGTCTGCCTGAACCAATCGATCTAGATCTCGATCCCGTAAACAGAATGCTGTATTGGACCGATCGCGGCGATCCACCGCGAGGCAATACCGTAAATCGCGCTCCCATGGATGTGCTGCCCAACTCCCACACGGAATCGGAAATTCTTGTTACACACCTGATGGAAGGCATCGGCCTGGCTCTGGATTTGAAAGGTGGCCGCATGTTTGTGACCGATCTCGCCGGATCCGTGTACTGCGCCAATCTGGACGGAAGCAACCTCAGGATGTTGCTGCCCGTGCAAGGAAATCTGGCCGGTATCACGTACGTCGATTAGCCGCCCAGTTATTGTCCCCGGGCCCGCGCTTGAAAAAAAGCGACGGCATGTTGCCGGTATCCGGCAACAAATCTTGACGAATACGAAAGGAGTCCCATGTTCTCGTATCAACCTGTAAATAATCATCAGGACTTGCTCAATGTCGTGGACAGTCTGCTCCTCGAGGCGGATCTCAAGCGTGAAGACTTTGGCGGCCAGGTCACATTCGCGGGAATGGACCCCATCCGCCCGACGCACATCAAGGTTGGTTGCGCGTCTGCGTCGATAAGTGCGGCGAATGCGATCGCCTCGGCGATCATTTGGAAGCAACGGTCCGGCGAGAGCCAGGACATTCACGTTGACCTTCGAAAGGCCTATGTAACTCAAAGCCCGTGGCAGGATGTCCTCGCCAACTACACCCTGGTCAATGGCACATCGCAAATGATGGGAGGAAATGTTGGAGAGTTGGGCACACACATTTTGCCCACCCGGGACGGCCGTTTCGTCGTCCTGACCTCACTCTACAGTTCGAACACGGCCAAGATCATGAGCTTGCTCGACAGCGGAACCCTGCCAAGACAGCTTGAAAATGCGACACGAAAGTGGAATGCGCTCGATCTGGAGATCGCTGCGCAAGATGCGGGGGTGCCTTTGGCCATCTGCCGAACCCGCAAGGAGTATCAATCCACAGAACAATATAGACACAATGTCGGTGCGCCTCTGATTCAAATAGAAAAGATCGGCGATAGTAAACCCGAGCCTCTCCCTCCCGGCGCTCGACCCCTTTCAGGAATTCGGGCGTTAGGTATGGTGCATGTTGTGGCGGGACCCGCGGTATTGCGACAGTTGGCCGCTCAGGGAGCCGATTGCTTAAATCTGAATACGCTGAACTGGATCGAAGAGCCCACAATGTATTGGCAGACCCAAGCCGGCATTCGGCAGGCATATCTAGATGCGCGTAACGACAGGAATCGGAAGGCAATTTACAACCTTGTCAAGGATGCTGACATTTTTGTTGAGAATCTTCGGCCACACATGGCAGAAAAGCAAGGATTCTCTGCAGGAACTTTAGCGCAGTACCGGCCCGGAATCATCTATGTCGCAGCTAAGTTGAATGCTTCGACCGGACCGTGGGCCGATTGGATGGGTTACGACTTTACCGCTGCAGGTCTGTGTGGATTGTTCTGCGATATAGGGTCGGCAGATCAACCTCAGTTACCACATGGTGTGAATGTGGTCTGTGATTTTCTGACTGGCTATCTGGCATCGATCGGAGTGCAGGCCGCACTGTTGCGGAGAGCTGTTGAGGGCGGTAGCTACAAGGTTACGGTCACTCTGGCGCAAACGATCATGTTTGAGCAGGCATTGGGGCTTGTGAGCAATGACTCGCTCCTCGATCTTGAGAACCTGGGTCCCGAGCATCAGCCGGTCAAGCCCAATCTCCAGACTGGGCAGACGGCATTCGGTGAATTCACCCGGCTCGGCTCGCAGGTTGAAATGACCGAAACGCCCGAATATTGGGCCGATCCGATCATCTACCCCATCGGTTCATCAAAGCCGGAATGGTTGCCGCGATGAGGTGCGGGGCCCTCCCGGCCACGATCCCTTCAGGTGAGTTAGTTTTCATTCGCTCCGATCTCTTCACGAGTCGAAGGGCTCGTATCGTCGGCCATCTATTTTCCCCTTCATACGACCAGGAGGCACCTTGGACGCGCTGACTCTTCACAGAATTCACTTCGCCTTCACGGTCACATATCACTATCTATTCCCGCAGCTCACCATGGGGCTGGCATTGTTGATCGTTGTGATCAAGACGTTAGCTCTCCTTGTAAGGAAGCAAGAGTTGTCGCGACAATATGACACCTCCGCTCGCTTCTGGGGGAAGCTGTTTGCCATCAACTTTCTCCTTGGCGTTGTCACGGGCATCCCCATGGAGTTTCAGTTCGGTACCAACTGGTCGGAGTTTTCGCGGCGAGCCGGAGGGGTGATCGGAATGCCTCTCGCCATGGAAGGCGTCTTCTCCTTCTTTCTTGAATCCGCCTTCCTTGGGCTCTTTCTTTTCGGAGAAAAGCGCTTGTCGCGTCGGATCCACTGGCTCTCAGCGTTCCTGGTGTTTCTTGGCTCCTGGATCTCCGGTTACTTCATCATTGTCACGAACGCATTCATGCAGCATCCCGTCGGTTATCGCCTGCTCAGCAATGGCCTGTTTGAGGTCGCGAGTTTCCGGGAACTTCTTCTGAATCCATGGGCAGTGCTCGAATATTCGCACAATATGTGCGCAGCTGTGGTGACTGCTTCTTTCTTCATGTCAGCTGTAGGAGCACTCTACCTGCTTCAACGCCGGCACGGGCCTTATGGGCATACCTTCCTGAAGATCGGTGTGATTGCCGGAATGATTTCCTGCACGGCTCAAGTCTTTCCCACGGGCGATCTGCACGGGAAATACATGGCCAAGAATCAGCCGACCGCCATAGCCGCTATGGAAGGCCTGTTTCACACGGAGAAAGGTGCCGGCATGGTGCTGCTGGGTCAACCAAACTACGATACTCAGACCATCGACAACCCGCTCGTTGTAAACGACATATTGAGCTTCCTTATATACGGAACAACATCGGCCGAGGTCCAAGGACTCGATCGTTTTCCAAAGGATCAATGGCCTTCTACGTTGCCGCTTCTTTTCTACAGCTACCACATCATGGTTGGTCTGGGTACATGGTTCGGAGCCTTGATGGCACTTGCAATACTTCTGTTGTGGCGCGGCACACTGTGCTCCAACAAGTGGATACTTTGGGCCATCCTGCTTAGCTGGCCTCTGCCGTATATCGCTACGACAGCAGGTTGGATGACGGCGGAGATCGGCCGACAGCCCTGGATTGTTTATGGATTGCTTAGAACGTCACAAGGCGCCTCATCGCACGTCACCGCAAGCAATAGCCTGTTTACGCTTCTGGGATTTCTGGGACTTTATAGCGTTCTATCGCTCTTGTGGGTCATCCTCGTCTACAACCAAGTCCAGTCTGGTCCTTGCGTCACTGAGACTGAACAGATGCCAACTGTAACTGCTTAAGGAGCGTCCCGATGGGAACCATCTGGTTTTGGATCGTGGCCCTCATGTTGGCCGCATATGTGGTCTTCGACGGCTTTGACCTTGGTGTCGGAATAGTATATCTGCTAGTCGCTCGCAATGAGTCCGAACGCTCACAGGCTCTCCGCTCAATCGGTCCGGTGTGGGACGGCAACGAGGTGTGGCTACTGGCTGCCGGTGGAACGCTCTTCTTTGCGTTTCCCCTTCTTTATGCCAGCGCATTCAGCGGATTTTACCTTCCGTTGATGATTGTCCTTTGGCTGATCATTCTACGCGGCATAAGCATTGAGCTTCGCGGACATTCCTCAGACCCGTTGTGGCGCACTTTCTTTGAAAGTCTTTTCTGTTTAGCCAGCGCTTTGCTCGCCATCTTTTTTGGCGCCGCGCTTGGTAATGTCGTGCGCGGCGTGCCCATCGGCTCGGACGACTACTTCTTTCTTCCACTCTGGACTAACTTCCGGGCGGGGGACAACCCTGGAATTCTGGATTGGTATACGGTGCTTAGCGGGTTACTCGCACTTGTTGCGCTATCGCTGCACGGAGCTCTATATCTGGCGCTCAAGACCCAGGGCCCTATTGAAGAGCGTGCGATTTGTTTCGCGCAGCGAGCCTGGATGGGAGCGCTTCTATTAACAGCAATCGGCATTCCCGCGACAGTCATCGCCCGTCCCACCTCTTTGACCGACTACCTGCGCCATCCGGCTGCATTCGTGTTCCCTGCGATGGTCGCGGCATGCCTAGTCGCAGCGCGCTTCTTCCTATCCAGGCAGATGGAGTTGCGCAGCTTTCTGGCTTCGTGTGGATATTTGACCTCAATGTTTCTGGGAGCCGCCTTTGGTCTTTTTCCCGTGCTGCTTCCTTCGGTGGGAAACAAGGGCCGGGATATCACGGTCGAGAGGGCTCTTTCAGATCAACACACCCTCAGAGTTGGGCTCGTATGGTGGTCTCTCGGCGTTGGACTAGCGATCATGTATTTCGTGATTGTCTACCGGATGTTCCGCGGAAAGATTTCTGTCGACGACGCTAACTTTGAACACTAAGTGCTCCCCATGCCCTGTTGATCCCGTGAGACCGCCATCCCTAGACCCTATACTCGTCGGCGGCACGCTGTTCAAGGGGCCCATGCAACATCTCTGACAGATCACGTGTATCGCCCGTTCTGTATGGGCCTGCTCGCTTGAGGAAATCTATGCGCATACCAGTCATCACCGCTTACAAATGGGCACTTGCCGTCGCTTTTATTACTGCGATAACGCAATCGATGCTCGCCAGTGGGCAAGCTCTCACAATGGATGGAGCTTCAGGAGTCTTCTTCGAACCGTTTGCGCACGTGGTTCCGGCTCCTGCGAAGAAGTGGAACCGCCCGACGCTAAGCTACCACATGGTAGAAGCTGGCCCGGTTGCCGGAGACTATATCAACGTCTCCGTCGAAGAAGGCTACGGTAATTGGCTGGAATTTGGGTATACGCGCGGCAGTCACACCGATGGCGGAGATCCGACTTACAGCCCGCTGTTCAATTATGCGGGCATGAATATCTTCAATGCCAAAGTGAAGATTGTTTCCGAGAACGCACACCGTCATGCGTGGCTTCCCGCCCTCGCAGTCGGAGGTGCTATTCGCACCAACGTTCCATATGTGAGCCAATACTTCGCCCGGAAGAACGCAACGAACGGCGATGTCTATGGCGTCGCCACCAAGATTGTGGTTGTTCGAAAGAGGGTGGCAGTTCTGCTGAATGGAGGCGTTCGCGGGACCAACGCTGAAGTCTATGGGTATGGAGGCAACGCCACCGAATGGCAAGCGCGGGCGTTCGGTGCGGTGGGCTTTCCCATTCCCATCAGGAGACTTGTATTTACTCCGACATTCGAGGTGGATCAGGAACCACATCATCTCGCCTATGTTTCCTACGCAAATGTCCCGACCTCGCTGATTTACGCGGCTCGAATATCACGAGCTCCAGATTCGAGGTGGAGCATCGATATCGGGACGGGTAGAATCTGCAATACCATCGCTCCGGGGACCAATCTAAAAATCAACCACGCGATCGCTATCGCGTTCGATCGCCGCTTCTGAGGTCTGTGGTCAAGCACTCGCGCAACGTGCAACATAGGCCTTCATAGGCGCTCGATTGCGTTTCCGATCCACTGCGAGGAAATGTATTCTAAGTCAAGGTCTCGTCCAGGACCGCATAACTGCATCCGAAGGTTTCTGGTGATACCTCGACCCACCGAAGAAGGCCGGGAAATGGCAGAGCCGATCACAGTACTGTGCGCAGACGACCACCCCCTAATGCGGGATGGCATCGCCTTTGCCCTTCAGCAGGAGCCGGATATCGTGCTCGTGGCACAGGCCGCGAGCGGGACGGATGCTGTCAAAGCATTTCGCCAGCACAAGCCTGACATCACGCTGATGGACCTACAGATGCCTGAGATGGACGGGATTGAAGCCATGTCCGCGATACTGTCAGAGTTCCCGCGGGCACGCATCATAGTGCTTACCACGTACTCCGGAGATATCCAGGCCAGCCGTGCTCTCAAGCTGGGCGCAAGGGGATATCTGCTCAAAGGGATGCTTCGTACGGACTTGGCCAAGACCATCCGGGAGGTGCATGCGGGGAAGCGGTGCATACCTCAGCAGGTAGCGCAGGAAATCGCCATTCACCTCGCGGTCGATAACCTTTCGGAGAGAGAGCTCGAAGTGCTCCGTCTCGTCGCGAACGGCAATTCGAATAAGATCATCGCGGATCTTTTGGGTATCACCGAAGATACCGTGAAAGGTCATATGCGAAATGTAATGGCGAAACTACAGGCAAATGATCGGACTCATGCCGTCACGATCGCGCTCAAGCGTGGGTATCTTAACACGTAAAGAGAGTCCCATATTTGGCTCTTCGCGCCGAACCTTGCCGGGACGTCACTCTTAAGATTGTTTCGCCTTCTTATGAGCCTAAAAAGTTCAAGACGCCGAAGCCTTCGCCTTGCCCCGGCGTCAGATGTCGTTCGTCTCCCAGTTTGTGACGGACCACTCGAAAGTGTTGGAGTCCAACCACCTCAAAGCTCGTTTGCGTGCCGTCCATGCCTGACTACGATCAATGTAAATCAAATAATTCTCTTTTGCTTGCTAGCAGAGGGGCATTGGCGGAGGAGCCGACGTGCAGATGCGTTCTATCGCAATTCCGATCGTAATTGTCGGTGCTGGTGCCGTGCTTCTGACTGCTCTTCGACTGCAGTGGGTACCGTGGGCGGATGGCAGAACCAATCAACAGACAGACGATGCCACTGTCCGCGCCGATCAGGTCCCGTTGAGTACCCGAATTAGTGGAACAGTGCGCCACGTCTACGTCGGGGACTATCAATCAGTCACCAAAGGTCAGCTTCTGGCAGATTTGGACGACTCGGATTATCAGGCCGTATTGGCCCAAGCAAAGGCTGCGCTGGACGAAGCCAACGCGGAGTATGCCGCAAATCAGGATGCGAAGCGCGCTGCCGACGCAGCCGTTGCGGCAGCGAATCAAGCCGTCGCCGGAGCCGAGGCGGGATCGGCGGCGGCACGGGCCGTAATCAAAGCCACGCAAGCTGAAGCCACCCATGCCGAAAGCGAATTCAAAAGGCAGACTTCGCTTCTCGCCGGAAAAGCCGCGACGCAACAACAATTTGAACAAGCTCAAGCCATTCGCGACCGCGCCTCTGCAGAGTTGCAAGCGCACCAAGCCGATCTTAAGCGCTCCAACGCGGCTGTGGCGAGTGCTCAATCTGCTCTCACGGCAACTCAACAACAGCGTGCAGCGCTGAACTCAAAAGATCAGATTTTTCTAGCTCAGATCAAATCGAAGAAGGCGGCAATCACGATCGCAGAAGTGAACTTGGGCTACACCAAAATCTACGCTCCCTCATCCGGCTCCGTGGGGGAGTTCCACGTGCATCCCGGCCAATTGCTGGGGCCAGGGCTGCCGATTGTAGATCTGGTCCAAAGCGAGGTTTGGGTGCAGGCAAACTATCGGGAAACGCAATTGGGCAGAGTGCTTTCAGGCGACGCCGCCGAGGTCACGATCGACGCCGTTCCCGGACATACCTACCACGGGCATGTTTCACAAATCTCGCCGGCAAGTGGTTCGCAGTTCGCACTTTTGCCGCCTGATAATGCAAGCGGTAATTACACCAAGATCGTCCAGAGAGTCCCGGTGCGTGTTGATCTCGATCAAGATGGTGCTATTCGTCGCCTTCGTCCCGGCTTCTCGGCCGTAGTGAAGATAAACACATCTTCTGTCGAACATGTCGAACAAGCCGGCTCCGGCGGCGTTGGAGTCAGGTGATCATGACAGGGCACACTAACGACCTCGTATTTAAACGAACGACTTATCCGCTGTTGGGCGTCGCTGGTGTGCTGCTGGGTGCGGCCCTGGCTACTTTCCTCGGCCGGCTCATCAGTGTGGGTGGTGCTGACCTGAGGGGAGCTCTTCATCTTGATTTCGATGCGGCGGCGTGGTTGGGAACTTCCTACAACATGGGTCTCATGTTTATCGGACCCTTCTCCGTCTATCTTGGGGGCCTCTTGGGTGCGAGACGTGTGCTCTTGTTGTGTGCAGGATGTTTTACTTTGGTCTGTTCGCTGGTTCCTCTTGTACCGCATCTCTCACTAATGCTCATATTGTTAGCTTTGGGGGGCCTGACCGCTGGAAGTTTTTACCCCTTGACACTGTCATTCGTTCTGAGGAACCTTCCCCAGCGTTACATGCTCCTGGGCATCGCGGCTTACGCAATCGACATTGTAGTCTCGACCCATGTCGCTCACTCGTATGAAGCCTGGTTGATCTTGCACCTTTCGTGGAGGTGGATCTTCTGGACTGAAGCTATAGCAACGTCCGCAATGATCTTGCTCATCTACTTTGGGATTCCCCTGCAGCCTCTTCCAAAACCTGCGTCAGGGCAATCTAAGCCAAGTTGGCGTGGTTTTTTGTATGCAAGTTTAGGAGCAGCGCTCGTGTATGGTGCGCTGGATCAGGGGCAGCGGCTTGATTGGTGGCGTTCCGGCACATTCGTGGCCCTCTTCGTAACAGGAATATTCTTCATGGGCGCAGCAGCGGTGCGTCACTTCCTGCAGCCCAATTCGCTCATCAACTTTCGGTTCCTAAAGCAGGGCAACACGTTATTGCTAGGTGTTGTCCTGGTGCTTTTTCGCTTCGGCCTACTCGCTACAGTCGTGCTCGTTCCGACATATCTCGGAAGCGTCGTGGGATATTCAGCGGAACAGATCGGGCCTATTCTCCTTTGGATTGCGATGCCTCAGTTCGTAGTTGGAATCTTCGCGGTATGCCTGTTGGGCAGAATGGACTCGCGCTTGATCTTGGCCCTGGGCTTTGGCCTGATTGCCGCCGCCTGCATCGCGAATGCGCAGCTGTCCTCTTCGTGGAGCGGCCCTAGTTTTGCAATCACACAGCTTGTTCTCGCACTAGGTGAGGCGTTTGCCTTCAGCGGGTTAGTTGGAATCATTGTGCTCGAATTGGTGAACTCCGATTCGATGGACAAAGGCATAGACGTGCTCACTTTTGCCGGCTTCTTCCAGTCTGTCAGGCTTCTTGGCGGGGAGATCGGCGTATCGTTTATCCAATTCTTCCTGCAGAAGCGTGAGCAGTTTCACTCCAACATCGTTGGCATGCATGTCCAACCTGGAACAATCGAAACCACACAGAGATCTTTCCAAACAGCCGGTGCAATGCTTGCCCGGAATACGAATCCGGACGTCGCACTGAAGCGCGTCGTCGTGCTTCTCGGGTTAACCATTCGAAATCAGGCCTTCACGCTCGCTGTAGCAGACAGCTTTCGACTCATCGCCTGCGCCGCCATCGTTTGCCTCCTGGTTATCGCGTGCATGAGCACGTTGAGACTGCAGTACAAGCAAGTGACGCAGTCCGCACAACCTCCAAAACCATAACTACCGATGCTGGAGAAGAAGCATGAAGATGACACTCAGTGATAAGCGCGCGAAGAATATGGCTCAGGTTTTGCGAGGGCCTCATGCGAGCCATTGCTTGTTGGCGCCAATGCTTCTCAGTGTCACTTGCATCGCCTCTCTCGGACAGGCTGTCTCTACAACTTCTTCGGAAGTCGCCGCGGATCATCGTCCCACCATGGAATTGACTTTGCCGAAAGCCCTCGAACTCGCCTCAAAGCATAACCGGCACCTACTACTAGCAGGGTTGGCGACCAAGGAAGCTGAAGAGAAAAGAATCATCGTACGATCGGAGTACTTTCCGCATGTAAGAAACGAGTCGACGGCTCTTTACTTAACGGCCCTCGAAGGAGTGGTCATCCCGGCGGGAGGACTTGCTCACTCTCCGGGCACAGGGCTGATTCCCCCCGCGCCCATCGAGATCGACCAGGGACAGCGCGACACGTTTACGAGCGGAACCGGACTCATCCAGCCGCTCACCCAGCTTCTTACGGTTCGTGCCGGAGTGCGGGCTGCGACGGCAGACGTCGAAATTGCAAAGCTCACTGCGAAAGACAATGAAAACTCCATCGCGCTGCTCGTGCACAAGCTCTACTTTGGCATCCTGATCAGACAACTTCAGTTTGACGCAGCCCAGGCCTCAATACAGACCGGCGCGATTCTCGAGGAAGAAAGCGAGCAATCGGTGACGGCCGGCAGCGCGCTCGAGCTTGCAAAACTCCAGAGTCACGCGGCACTGCTGTATCTAAAGCAAGCCAGTTTAACCAACGAACTTGCTATCGCCGATCTCACCATGCAGCTTGACGATGTCCTGGGACTGTCGCTTGGCACCCGGCTCAAATTGGATCCGGATTCGCTCGGCGAGGCCAGCGCTCTGCCGTCGGCAGAAGACGCAATGACAGCATTAAAGCGACACAACCCCAAGATTCTCTCTGCTCAACAGGACGTCGAAAAGGCCCGCGCCGGTATCACTGCCGCGAGAGACGCATATATTCCGAACATCAGCGGGCTGGCCCGTTACAGCTATCAAAGCGGGATTCCTTTTCTGGAACACAACTTCGGCACCTTCGGTGGTTCCGTCACCTACGACCTCTACGATGGAGGAGCACGCGGGGCAAAGCTAAAGACGGCAAAGGTTCAGTTCCATGCCGCTGAACTGGAGCTGGCGCAGACCGAGGCGGATCTTTCGATACAGATGGCCGCGCTCTACGACGAGCTACGAAGGCTGGAGCAATCAGTCGAAGTTGCTGCGGAGGCCCTTACCGTAAAGCAGGAGGCCGCTCGAATCAGTGAGCAGCGGATGCGGGAAAATGCAGCGCTTGCCTCGGAGAACGCGCGAAATCACGCCGAAGCAATCGTTGCTCAAGCTTCTCTCCTTGAGGCTCGTCTTGATCTTCGACTTGTGCAGGATCAGGTATGCCAGCTTCTGGGACAACCCCCTCAATAAATCAAAACACAAATTGCGCTTGCCACTGTGACGCTGGCAGCCGACAGGAGCAACATGTTGAGGTTGAGCAAAAAGTATTCGTTGCGAACCATACAGACGATGGCTGCTGCGCCGTACGCCGCAATGTGCTTTGTCTCCCTGCTCAGCCTCGGCGCCGAAGCCCAAACGGGATTTGGTGATGCGCACGACTTCGCCAAAACAACAGCACCATCCGTTACTCAGCCCAGCAGCCGTCCGCGGATCGGACTTGCTCTGGAAGGGGGAGGCGCTCTGGGAATTGCCCATGTGGGCGTTTTGTTGTGGCTACATGAGCATCGGATTCCCGTAGACGATATTACCGGGACTAGCATGGGAGCATTGATCGGTGGACTTACGGCTTCTGGTCATTCGGCCGCGGAGATCGAACACCTGGCCACGGACACCAATTTCGACGACCTCTTCTCAATGAAGCCAGCGCTTGGCGATCTCAGTTTCAGGAGAAGGACAGATCAGGACGAATTGCCTCAAGCGATCGTGATAGGTTTACGTCATGGAAATCCATCCATTGGGAATGCCCTGATTGCAGACGAGAGATTGAATGCATTTCTCGATCGGCAAATGAATCCCTACAACAGCGAGAATCTCAATTTTGACAACCTGCCAATCCCGTTTCGGTGCGTCGCGACCGACCTGACAACGCTGGAGCCTGCTGTCTTCAGGTCGGGATCTCTTCCGTTTGCCGTGCGTGCCTCGATCTCGATTCCGGGCGTCTTCCCTCCTGCACGGAAAGGACACGACCTATTGGTTGATGGGGGGATTATGGACAATCTTCCCACGGACGTGCTCCGTAATGAACTGCATGCTCAGATTGTGATTTCGGTTTATCTGGGCGACTCACCGTTTCCGGAGAAGGACGCAACATCACTGATCGGCATCTTTTCGCGTGCGCTTGCGGCCGGTACGAGTCGAAATGTCCAACTGAATCGCGCTCGTGCCGACATCGAGATTGTCCCCGAATTGGATAAGTTCTCTGTTACGGATTATCGAAAAGCAAGAGATCTTATCAAAGCCGGATATGACGCCGCCGAGAAGCAGCGAGACAAACTGCTTCCACTCGCAATCGCGGAAACCGATTGGCAGGCCTTTGAAAGAGCCGTAATTACGAAGGAGCGGCAGCCGCCCTCCACAATCAAAACAACTCGCGTGTCCGGCCCCGACCTTGCCATCTCGGCACACGTGGAGGCCGCTGCAAGACGCTTACAGGATCATCCATTCAAGCCCGGCGACGCAGAAAGTGTGGTCTCGAGAGTGAGGGGAAGTGGAGCACTGGACGCTTACTACGAGACCTTTCATAGCGAGTCCGCGGGCACCGATCCGCCAAGCAACAACTCAGACTCCCCGGACGATGGTGTCAGGATCTACTGGAACAAAAGAGCTGAAGGACCACCCTACCTTTTGCTGGGTACGGAGATTGTGGCGGCTACTTCGAATGTGACGAGCAGCATCTTTGATGTCCGCTTCGTCGACCAGAATCTTGGCGGCTATGGTTCGGAGCTTCGCTCCGACTTCCGAATCGGTTACCTGACAGAAATTGGTACGGAATACTACCGGCCGGTGGGAAACTCCCGTTTCTTCATTCAGCCGAAAGTACACGCTTTACGCGAACCCGTTTATATCTGGGAGGACCAGAAGCGCGTGTCTGAGCACTTCCTGCAGCGTGCGGGCGGCGGTATTGACATAGGTATGACAGTCAGCCGAAATCTGCAGGTTTCTCTCGATTATCGAGCTACTATGCTGCGGTGGAGGCTTGTCAGTGGGATTGACTCGAGCCCAACACCTCAACTTTCAGGACGCGTCGAGAGCGCGGCAGCTCATCTCGTCTACACGACGAGAACCGCAGCAATCGCGTCGCCTCAAGGCAACCATGTTGATTTTCAGATCGGTCATCTCTTCGACATCTCCGCCAGTGCGGATGCACCCTTCGCGAAGTTGAACGCAAGGCATTCTCTCACCTTTGCGCATGCGAATCTCATTAGTCTCTCAACAGAAGTGAAAACATATTTTCGAAACAATGTTGCGGATCCGCTGCGATTCACCCTCGGGGGCCCTTTGCGCCTATACGCGTCATCGATTGATGAGTATCGCGGCACGGACACCGAGCTGGCAAGAGCCATCTATTTGAGACGGATCGCGTCACTTCCCACCGGCATAGGACAGGGCGTGTATCTCACGGGCGGATACGAGCAAGGCAATGTCTGGTCGCCCGAGCGCGTGGCTGTATTCCGGCAGGACGGATTTGGTGGAATCCTTTTGAGTACTCCCGTTGGCGCAATCACGATGGGCGGCGCCATAGGAAGCGACGACCGCCGGAAGATATTCTTCACTTTTGGCAAGCTCTTTTGAGCTCTGCTAGGGAATGGGGTTCTCAGAGAACATGTATCAATCAGCGCTGAGTGCGTTAGCCGTTTTTGGCGGAGCATCCGTGGGCTCACTCTCTCCGGTACTCAGCAATTACGTCTTGCAAAGGCGAGTCGCTCGCAGGGATCTGATCAATCGGGAAATAGCAGAGCGGCAGAAGTTGTATTCGGACTTCATCTCGGAGGCGGCTCGCCTTCACGCCGATGCGATGACCAAGAACGATTTCAATCTAAGTGAAGTGGTCAGTCTATATGCTTTGACGAGCCGTATACGATTAATTTCACAAGATGAGGTGGTGTATGCAGCCGAAGAGATGGTTAAGAGCATCGTCCAGCGGTACGGCGAAACCAATGTGAGCCTCGAAGACTTGAGGGAGGCAGCCCTCTCTTCCAAGGTTGATCCTCTCAAGCGGTTCAGCTCCGCCTGCAGAAAGGACCTGCAGCGGCTTGCGCGATTGGCTGGATAGAGTTGAGGCCTTTAGTCATCGCAGCCATGGCGACTATACAGATATTTAGCAACTTGTTCCCCTGCGACTGACACTCCCTTGCCCGAGAGTGCTGCCGCACTGGTAAACGCTGCCAGCCGGAGAAATTCAATTTGCCGCACCGAAGTGTTGTGTAACCGCCTCATCGGACAGTTGAAAGCGGACCTGTTCCGGGCTTGCCGACAATATTGCTTGTTGATAAGGCCCTTTGTCGTTGGCGATCCGCTCGCTAGTCGCGAGAACCTAGCAAAGGTATACTCGGCAGGATTACATGCGGCCCAGAAACAGGGGCGCAAACTGGAGCGCAGTTCGCGAGCCGGATTCGTATCTTATGGATTCTAAAAAGTGCTTCGGTATCATCCGCGCCGCACTAAGTCTCTTAAAATCAGTTTATGACTTCCCTCATAACCCAAAGGTCGCTGGTTCAAATCCAGCCCCCGCAACCAAATAAATCAATAACTTAAGAGGACCCTTGGGATTTTGAGGGCGCAATTGGATGCGCCCCGGTTTGTTCCGCTCCTGCCAACGCACGGTGTCTCTCCAAGCTTGTCGGGAATTCGCAAGGCATCGATTGCGCAACCTGATCGGCTCTTGCGGCCGACACTGTTCGATTGTCCGCGCAAAGCACTATCCGGGCTTCGGCCGGCCGCTTGGCCTGCTGTGAGCTTCGCAGCAAAACGCATCTTTCAGTCAATGCTTTCCGGATCTCGGGCTCTCGATCCGGTGGTTCTCTCCGGCGTGATTGCGGTACTGTTGCCGTCGCGGTTCTGGCCAGCCTCGCTCCCGCATGGCCGACTCATTTGCCATCTGGCTGTCGTCCTTGAGTGCATCCCCTCTCATAGGACTCATCGACGATCTTTCCGCGCTTATCGGTTGCGATATTGTTCATCACTAACGCTTTCCAACCACGTCACCACGTTGCCATTGAGTTCTTCCGTGACGGCGATATGCGTCATTGAATTCGTTGCCGTTGCGCCGTGCCAGTGTTTCGCTCCCGGCGGAATCCAGACAACATCCCCTTTTCGTATCTCCTCGATGGGACCTCCCCACTGCTGAATCCAGCCGACTCCCGCAGTCACGATCAGTTTCTGGCCGAGTGGGTGAGTATGCCAAACGGTCCGGGCACCAGGTTCAAACGTCACGGTTGCGCCGACCGTGCGTGATGGCTCGTTGGCGTCGAAGAGCGACTCAATATGCACTGTGCCAGTAAAGTGTGTTGCTGCTCCCTCGGTGACTCTCTGCGAACCGCTTCGCGTGATCTTGATCGCGTGCCAATCCTGGAATGACGAGGCCGACGGAACGTTAGGAGCCGCGGCCTGATTCTGCCCGTGCAAGGTCCTCGGCGAGACCAGGCATGCCGAAATAATGATCAGTGAAAGAACCTTCATTGGTCTTGTCCAGTCTCGTCGGTGTTGTCGATGATTGGGTGAGATGCGCGCGATCTACCGCGGCGCAATCCTAATGGTCGCGGCGCGAGCACGTGCGCTGATCATGGGCTTGAGGTAAGGACTCTTCGTGTAGTTGGCACGATAGGCCTCATCAATGCGATCCTTCATGGCTCCATCGTCTACCGGTTCGAAGACCACTTCCCTTGTTATGCCAGCAGCACTAATTCGTCCCGCCTTCTGCCGCACTGCGGCCTGATGCCAGCGAGACTTAACCCCGTAGAGAGCATCCTCGACCGCCACTGACCAGATCCAGGTCGGAGTACCGTACGTGACACCGTCCCCGCGAAATGGCGAGATATGTAGATCATCGGCTTCGGCAATTTCATGGAGTTCTACCTTTGACCACGCGGCCATTGAGATCTCCTTTCGCTTCAGAGCATGATGAAGCCGCCATCCACCGAGATAGATTGGCCAGTTACATAGCTTGCAGCATCGCTCGAGAGCCACAGGACAGCATCCGCAATCTCTTCTGGGCGACCAACGCGCCCCATGGGGACGCTCTTCTCCATGGCCTTGAGAGCGTCTCCTTGACCGCCTGCGACCATCTGGTCGGCCATCGGCGTCCAAATCAGCCCCGGGCATACGGCGTTGACGCGAATGCCGCGCGCAGCATATTCGAGAGCTGCGCTCTTCGTGAATCCAATGACTCCGTGCTTGGCGGCATGATAGATTCCACGCTCCGCACCACCAACGCGCCCTCCAAGCGAAGAGCAATTGACGATTGCGCCGCTGCCTTGCTTTCGCATTTGCTGCAGTTCAAACTTCATGCAGCTCCACACACCGCGCAGATTGATGCCCATCACTCGGTCATAGTCTTCGGGGGTGGTATCCGCGGTCTCAGCGAGGACGTTTTGAACGCCGGCGTTGTTGTAGGCCACATCAAGCCGTCCGAATGCGGCAACCGTCTGTTTGACCATCGCTGCTACCTGCGCATCATCAGATACGTCACAGCGAATTGCCAGTGTCTTGTGACCATGTGTGGCAAGCTCTTTGGCCGCCTCTTGCGCGGCTTCTTCATTCCAGTCCGCGAGCACCACGGAGGCGCCGGATTCAGCAAATGCTTTGGCTGTCGCAAGGCCCAGTCCTGATGCAGCTCCTGTAACGAGTGCCACTTTGTTTTCGAAAGATATGTTCACAACGAGTTCCTCACTTTGCATATTGGTTATGGGCGGCTTCTGTAGCGCTCGACCTAGCGGTTGCGCTTCTCAAAGACATCTTTGACTACCGGAAGCGCGGAGAAAACATTCGGCCAGCCGGCGTAAAAAGCTAGCTGCGTGAGCATCTCGGAGGCTTCTCGTTGGGTCAGGCCGTTGTCCATGGCCTTATTGAGGTGGTAAGTGACTTGTGCGACCTGGCCCGCTGCTATGAGAGCACTGACCGTGACCAGGCTGCGATCGCGAGGGGCTAGACCTGGGCGCAGCCAAAGATCGTTAAAGAGGATGTCCGTGGTGTATTGCACCACGCCGGCAGCGACTGAGCCGAAGTTCTGCTCGACGCTGGCCGCACGCTGTTTCTCAGCAGCCTCGTTGAGAGGGAGCAGTTCAACGGTGGCCGGAGGGAGCTGGTCGGGAGTGATGCCTCGCCGATGGAATACATCTTTCGCGCTTACGACCGCCGACATTGCATTCTCCCAGCCTGAGTAAAAGGCAAGATGCGTAATGATCTCGGCGATCTCGCTAGGTTTGACTCCGTTGTCGAGGGCGAGATTTATGTAGTACCCCATCTGCACGGTCTGATTTCGGGCGATCAAAGCCGCAAGGGTCACGATGCTGCGGTCGCGCGGAGACAGATCGGGTCGTTTCCAAAGTTCGCCAATCAAGCGATCTCGTGTATATCGCTCCAGCGCCGGCGAAACTGCATGGATATCGGCGAGCATCGATGTTGCTTGAGTTTCGTCCGCCTTCTGCATGGCTGCCTTTTTCTCCGGTTGAGATGATACTGTGATTGAAAAGAGCAAGATCACAACCGCGAAGAAGATCTTCATTGTGTGCCTCCTCTGTTGTCTGCTCCGGACCATTCTTAGCGGTTGGTCATTTGTTCAAGTGCCGCTGGATAACGGTCTCCGCGGACCGGGATCTTCGCGGTGGCGGCGTCAAGTTCGCAAAGATCATCCGGAGTGAGTTCGACAGCAACCGCTCCGATATTCTCCTCAAGACGCTGCAACTTCGCCGTGCCGGGAATGGGAACGATCCAAGGTTTCTGAGCGAGGATCCATGCGAGTGCGATCTGAGCCGAAGTCGCTTTCTTCTTCGCGGCGAAAGTCGCAATCAGATCCACCAAAGCTTGATTCGCCTTACGGGCTTCTGGTGAGAAGCGCGGGAAACTGCCGCGATTGTCCTCCGGATCAAACTGCGTGTTCTCCGTAATCGCACCGGTCAGGAACCCCTTGCCGAGCGGACTGAACGGAACCAAGCCGATGCCAAGCTCTTCCAGCGTGGGAATGATTTCTTCTTCCGGGCGTTTCCACCAGAGCGAGTATTCACTCTGAAGTGCTGTAACAGACTGGACGGCGTGCGCTCGGCGGATGGTTTGCGTACCCGCTTCAGATAAACCGAAGTGCTTGGCCTTGCCTTGCTGGATCAGGTCCTTGACAGTGCCCGCAACGTCTTCGATGGGCACGTTCGGATCGACGCGATGTTGATAGAGCAGATCGATCGTATCAACCTTGAGCCTTTTCAGCGAACCGTCGACACTTTCTCTGATGTACTCCGGGCGGCTGTTCAATCCCACGGGGTGCGGATCTTCTTCGTCGATCTGGAACCCAAATTTCGTCGCGATGACGACCTGGTCGCGCACCGGAGCGAGAGCCTCGCCCACAAGTTCTTCATTCACGAACGGACCGTAGACCTCAGCGGTATCGAAAAAGTTGATGCCGTGTTCGACCGCAGCCCGAATGAGGGCAATCATCTCCTGCCTGGTCCCCGCCACCGCTCCGTGACCAGGACTCAACCTCATGCAGCCGAGCCCCATCGCCGAGACTTCAAGATTGCTCTTTCCCAGTTTGCGTTTCTTCATTGCTTCACTCCCTTTGCTTTAGATTTGCGGACGGCACTGGCCAATTGCTCGAAGGCGTTATGCGTTCAGTAGTGCTGCCAGGTGACAGACCAGTGTTCCTCGGGGTTGGCTGAGCGAATGATGAGGCGACCGTCATCGGTGAGCGTGTAAACACGAGGAAGATCCCTGCCAATGAGCGTGTCGCCCGTAACCGATCCCTGCACATGATGGGTCAGTCTGTGTGTTCTTTCGTCGATTGTGTAGCTTCCGAACGAAGCCTCGTACCCGTTTCGGACGTATTCATTCGATAGAGAGCCTGCCGACTTGGGATACATCAATTGCACAGACATGTGGCCGTCTCTCGTGTAGATCAGCATGCCTATCGGCTGCGGGGCATCGCTCGCGTTGACATCTGTTCCGGGCGAGTCGATGTGCTCAAGATGCCATGCCCCGATCAGTCTTTCTCTATCGGACCCAGGACTCGTCGCCTGGGACCTCACGGGCTGAACCGCCGCCAGTCCTGCGATTGCCACAACTGCGACCCATGCACCATAAGGCAAAATCTTCATTTGCGATTTCTCCTGGCCGCTGACGCTCAGCGGCCAACCAGCTGCTCATGGAACTTGGGATAGCGAGCCCCTTCGAGCTTGATCTTTGATGAAGCTGTTTCAAGGGAGCCCACTTCGTCTGGGGTGAGGCTGACGTTCACTGCGCCAAGATTCTCTTCGAGGCGCGCCAGCTTCGTAGTGCCAGGGATCGGAACGATCCACGGCTTCTTTGCCAAGAGCCACGCCAGTGCGATCTGCGCCGGGGTCACCTGCTTTTGCTTGGCGAAAGAACTGACTATATCCACCAGAGCCTGATTCGTTTTGCGGTTCTGCGGGCTGAATCTCGGCACACTGCTGCGGAAATCGGTGCTGTCGAATGTCGTGTTCGCGTCGATCTTGCCGGTCAGGAATCCCTTGCCAAGTGGACTGAACGGAACGAAACCGATCCCAAGCTCCTCGAGCGTCGGCATCACCGTTTCTTCCGGCTCACGCCAGAACAGGGAGTACTCGCTCTGGAGCGCAGCCACGGGTTGAACGGCATGAGCTCGGCGAATGGTTTGTGCGCTCGCTTCCGAGAGGCCGAAATGCTTCACCTTGCCTTCCCGAATCAGATCCTTTACTGCGCCCGCAACTTCTTCGATGGACACATTCAGGTCGACGCGATGCTGATAAAAGAGGTCGATCGCATCAACCTTCAACCGTTTGAGCGAGTCTTCGCAAACCTGCTTAATATGCTCCGGCCGGCTGTTGAGAGCGCTCCATTTGCCGCCATCATCAGGATTTGCCTCCCAGCCGAACTTTGTCGCGATGACAACTTTGCCGCGAAACGGCGCGAGGGCCTCGCCGACCAGCTCTTCGTTCAACAGCGGACCGTAGACTTCGGCCGTGTCGAAGAATGTCACGCCACGATCCACAGCAGCGTGAAGAAGCGAAATCATCTCTTGCTTGTCCTTGGGCGGCCCGTACGACCAGCTCATCCCCATGCAGCCAAAACCGATGGCTGATACTTCGAGGTCACCACCTCCAAGCTTGCGTTTCTCCATGACCGTGCTCCTCTGATTCAAACGATACTGAGAGGCATGCTGTTTCGGCTTTCCCGATCCTGCCAATTGTTTGCCTGATTCTGTCTGGACTTCAGATTTTGTGCACGGATGGAGTTGCTTCGCAGTACGCTGTTTGAGGAGGGTATTCAAAGCGACGTGGCAACAAAACAGATAGAGGGACCGAAGAGTCGAGACAAAACGGTGATCGCAATGCGCGAAGAACTCGCACACAAGATCGCGGCGCACGCGCAATCACCGGGTGAAAATCCTACAGCTATTCCCGGCATGGCACTTTACCGTCGAACGAAGCCGACGGCGTGTTATCGAGCTTCCTATGAGCCGAGCCTTTCCGTTTTTGTCCAAGGGCGCAAGCGCGTCAATCTCGGAGGACATGTTTACCTCTGCGATGGATCCTCCTTTCTCCTGTCGTCGATCGATGTTCCCGCTGAGAGTCAAATAGTAGAGGCCACAGAACAGGTCCCCCTGCTGTCGATGTTTCTTCAACTCGACATGCCGACGGTACGCGAAGTCATTAGCCGCGAAGAACTACCGGAACCCGAAGCGTCTGATCATTCGCGCGGGATTGCTGTGGGCGAGACGACGGTCGGCCTTCTCGACGCTTGCACTCGGTTGATCGACCTACTTGAAACTCCCGAGGACATTCCGTTCCTCAGTCACCTGATCCAGCGAGAGATTGTCTACCGTGTCCTCCGCACGCCGCAGGGAGAACGACTCCGCGCCATCGCGACGACAGGCGATCTCGGCCACAGAACCGCACGAGCCATTGCGTGGCTACGCGCCAATTTTGCCAAGCCGCTGCACATGGAGGAACTGGCGGAGGTTGCGCGGATGGGAGTGTCGACGCTTCACCATCAGTTCCGCGCGCTTACAGCGATGAGCCCGCTGCAATACCAGAAGCAACTTCGATTGCAGACCGCAAGACAGCGGATGCTCATGGACGGGCTTGATGCGACGAGCGCAGCCTACGAGGTCGGTTACGAGAGCATCAGCCAGTTCAGTCGTGAGTACAGTCGTTTCTTCGGCCAGCCTCCAATTCGCGATATCAAGGCCCTTCGAGAGAGCAAGGTCGTGCCGATCAACGCCGCTTGACGGTGAATCGCAAGGTCGCCAGACTGTCGATACCTCATTTGCTGCTAACAGGGCGAGGCGCTCATTCAACTTTTGGGTGCCGAAACCACGGTCAGTTTACGACTTGGCGATTATGCGTAAGTTGAGTCCCTCCTTGGCTCCCCCAGCTTTTGCTTTTCCAACAGCGAAAGATCAAGATTGACACTGTGACGGGTAGACCATAGCCTATACCAGCGCGAGGGAGCGCATCCGGTCCGCGGAAAGGGCAGCGCCCACCCACCAAAATACAACTGAAGGCACGAACCTTCTTTCAGCCTGATCGTGCGGACTCCAGGCATGCAGTGAAAGGAGATTCGCATGTTTCCCAATCCGCAGGACGCTCTTCCTCAGCCTCCAAATCCAAGCGTCGAACAGTACAGAAAACTTGCCAAGGACCTTGTCAAGGCCTGCGGGGCTGGAACTTGCGATGGCATCCGTAACTGGACCACCACATTCGTTCAACAACTGGTTCAGCTTAGTGGTCTCGAAATCACACCGAACGTGCCAGCTAGGGTTTCGCGATGGATTGATCAGGTCACGGAATTTGCCACAAGAACTCTTTGTCAGGGCGAGCGTAGGTGTGCGTTGACTGGAGCTCAGTTCGTCATTGCCCGATCTCTTGGGTTCACAAACTGGCCGAGACTAGTAAAGCACCTTGAAGAAATGAAGCAACGTGCATCTCCTGTGTCAGAGTTCGAGGCGGCGGCCGATGCCATTGTCAACGGAGATTTGAAGACTCTGAAAGACCTCGTGGCAGGGAATCCCGATCTCGTTCGACAGCGCTCGACTCGCGAACATCGGTCCACATTGCTGCATTACACCTCGGCCAATGGTGTCGAGAGCTACCGTCAGAAAACTCCGCGGAACATCGTCGAGATCGCCAGGTTCCTGTTGGAATCGGGAGCCGAGGTGGACGCCGAGGCAGATGTGTATCGCGGCAAATGCACGGCCTTGGGCCTGGCTGCCACGAGCGTTCATCCAGAATTGGCGGGCGTGCAGGAGGCGTTGCTGCAGTTGTTGCTGGACTGCGGTGCGCAGATTGAAAAGCCGAATCTCGCCGGCAACGCCCAGGGGACGGTCATAGCTTGCCTTGCCAATGGAAGACAGAGGGCTGCCATATTTCTCGCTTCGAAGGGGGCAAGCCTGAACCTGGAAAGCGCCGCGGGAGTAGGGCGGCTCGACATCGTTAGTCGCCTTTTCCGTACTGATGGAACATTGATACCACCCGCAACGAAAAGGGAGTTGCAAGCGGGATTTCTCTGGGCATGTATGTATGGACATGTGGATGTCGCCACCTTTCTGCTGGAGCACGGTGCAGACTTCCGCGACCCGGCAGGCACCGGCGCCACGGGGCTTCATTGGGCGGCGGGTGGAGGACACCTCGGCATCGTGAAACGACTCCTCGGGCTCGGCTCTCCATTGGAAGAGCTCAACCAGTGGGGCGGAACGGTTCTGGGGCATGCAGGCTACGGCTTTGAGCACGAAGCCTCAGGGGTCGATTTCATCCCGACATTCGAAGCCCTCCTCGCGGCTGGCGCAAAGATACGAGGGAGTTGGCTTGAATGGATTGGGAAATTGAGAAATCGCTCAGATGCAGAGAAGGCGCGCGCGGTGGAGATTTTCCGCCGTTTTGGGGCAACAACATGACCGAGAAATCACTCCCTAGTGTTGCTAACGGGCAAAGCACCTTTCCCCCTCTGGCGATGGGACGCAATGTTCAACGCCGGTGTCCGGGCCCATTACTTTGCCAGTCAACTTGCGGCGCCGACGATGATAGCGCACGGGCGGGGACTTCTGGTCAGCGCAAAAATACATCGAAACGTAGCTTACGGCGTATCGAAGGCCGCGACAGACAAGATGACCGCCCACATGGCAACGGAGCTCAAACCCCATGGCATTGCCGCTGCGTTGTTCTATCCCGGACTTGTCCGCACCGAGAAAATGATGGAAGCATCTCAGTGACTCGACATGACCAATTCCGGGTCGCCAGAGTTCATTGGTCGCACCGTCGCAGCTCTCGCAACAGATCCTGATGTGCTGCGCTTCACAGGCAAGGTGCAGGTGGCCGCCGGACTAGCGGGGGAATATGGCTTCACGGACATTGACGGTAAGGCTCCCCGGCCCCTCGGACTTACTGATGTCTGACAGGCGAGGCGAGTTCGAACAAGTCAGGAGAGTCGGCCGGCCCTACAAATCTGGTTTCCGTTTCATGGCGTCTGACAGCGATCAAGGCACGAAAAGCAGGTGGACATCCAACGAACCGTAAGGACTTTGGCCCTCGCTAAATCGTCACAATTCTCCGTTACTCTCTATGGAACCATGGGGCTCTATTGACGCCGGACGCAAGCCGGTCAGAGCAAGACTCGGGATTTTCCTTCCACGATGGCTGTTGAGTTCGGAGATTTGAGATCGGATCGGTACGTGACGAAGTCTCAGTCGGCGTAAACAGGCTACTGTGCGTTTTCAAGACTGACTCCAGAAACAGATCTCGGCGCTTTTATCGTGAATTGAGTGCAGCCACTCGTATCCGGGACTGAGGGCTCACTTCGTTTCAGTTGTCCCGTGCGACACGCGACAAAGCAGAAACCCTCCGACAATCAGCAGGGTCAGATTTCCCGCCGCAAGCACGACGATGTCTTTGTCAGGTTGGACCGATTCCTTCATGTATTTGAATGCGTATTGTCCCCAGTTATTTAGTGCGCCATGAGCGATGGATACGAGCCAAATACTTTCTGACCGCAGCCATAACCAGCCGAGGATCAGGCCCGCGGCTAGGGTTCCAGGCGAAAGGACGAAAGCGAGCTTGATCGGGAGAATCCCATCAATATGCTGGATCCCTGAGAGTTGGAACGGCACATGCCAAAGCGCCCAAATGATTGCACTGATTACCACCGCACCGCGAGCACCAATCCGATCTTTCAGCCGCGGAAGTAGCCATGCCCGCCAACCGACCTCCTCAAAAAACGCCAAGAAGGAGACGATTATCACTCCAACGACGGCATTGAGTACTATGTGTCCGACAAGTCCGTAGAGGGTCAGGGCCCCCCATCCACGGAACGCCGGTGTGTAGTACAAGCCGTCTGGCTGAGGGGTCAACCAGTCCTGCCACCGCACTCCGCCGCCAGTGGTCGCCTTCAAAGGCAGCATCACTGCATGCAGCACGCCGGGAATTAGGAAGAGCGCGACCGGAATGTACCTGATTGGTAGGCGAT